>Ga0315912_10000165_pt1 | contig 153145 bp, 120 predicted proteins | sample VfabasoilMG_FD_204469 | JGI IMG/M metagenome (GOLD analysis project Ga0315912, IMG submission 204469) | Garden soil microbial communities collected in Santa Monica, California, United States - V. faba soil | ecosystem: Environmental > Terrestrial > Soil > Garden | place: USA: California...
CTGGCCAGCTCGAGCGACGCCAGCAAGTCATGGGATTTGCGCTGCGAAGTGCGAGAGAAGCTCGTGGCGTTCGTGCAGAAGAACTATCCGGACAGTTTGCCGCGACTTCGCGCGACGTTCGAGCGGAGGCCGCGTCGCGAGGCCGCGGTTGCAGGCTAGTCCATGAGCGCTCGAGCCGCCTTCATCCGGGACGAGCCGCTCGCCCTGTTTCTCGATGTCGATGGCACGCTGCTGGAGATCGCAGCGACGCCCGATCGCGTCCGAGTCCCCGCATCCTTGCGCAATACTCTGCAGATCAGCTTCGAACGAGAGCACGGTGCCCTGGCACTGCTGAGTGGACGATCGCTCGACGAGCTGGATGAGCTTTTTTCGCCCAGTATCTTCCCGGCTTCCGGCAAGCACGGGCTCGAAGTCCGTTTGCCTTCAGGCAGGGTCATTCGCCCGGAAATGGATTCTTCACAGCTCGATCGCGCGCGGCGCTGGCTCGGCATGCTCCAGAAGGAAAATCGCGGATTGCTGCTCGAAGACAAGGGGGTGGCGCTCGCGATGCATTATCGACTCGCCCCCAAGCTCGCGTCGGAAGTCGAAATCGTGATGAACGAAATGGTCGCGGAGCTCGGCGACGAGTTCGTCGTGCGTCCGGGCAAGTGCGTTTCCGAGCTCATGCCGCGTGGTTTCGATGAGCGCAGCGCCATCCAGATGCTCATGAGGGAGCGCGAGTTCGCCGGGCGTACGCCGGTCTTCGTGGGCGACGATCCGACCGACGAGATCGGTTTTCAGGCCGTCAACGAAATGGGCGGCCATTCCATTCGGGTGGGTAATCTCGAGGAGACGGCAGCTCGATATCGCTTCAGTAGCGTGTCTACAGTTGTCGCGTGGCTCAGGGATCGAAATTTGAGCCGATGAGGCCGCAGATGTCCTAGTGAAAAGTTGCGGGACTTTTGCGTGATCAGCTCTGCTCGGTTGTGCTCAGTGCGGATATTCGGCAACGGACGCCCGCAGCAAGTGGTTGATTAATCTGCACTCAGTGGCTTAGGGTCAGCACTCATAATGCCGGGGTCGAGGGTTCGATTCCCTCCCTTTCCACCAATTTCCAAACGACAGATTGAAGCGAGCCCTGCGTTGATGCTCACGTTTCGAACCCGCGGACGAAGGTGGCTCGCTGCGGCGATCGCCGCGGCGCTGGTCGCAAGCCTGGCCGCGGTGTTGCTGAGACCCATGCTCGAGCGCGCGGTCCGTGAGCGGATCGAGTCCACAGCCGCACGCCATGGCATGGTTGTCCGAATCGATTCGGTTCGCGTCGGTGTCTGGCCGTTCCTGCGTCTTTCGGGCTTCGATCTCGATCTCGGCCATGGAGTGCGACTGCATGCCGACGCGATCGCGGCCACCTATCCCGGCCGCCTGCGACTCGCAGTCCGGACGGCCAACCTCGTCGGCCCTGCAGGCTTCAGGGTCAGCTTGCCAGTCACTGCATGGGATGTGGCGGGTATTCGCGGCGAGGATCTCCAACTCACGTTGTTAGAGCCACAGGCTGGCCTGTCGATTCGCCAGCAGGCGGATTCGATGGGCAGCGGGTGGAACGTTGAAGCACGCGGGCTCGATATGGGCCGTTTGCTCGAGGTGCAGCGCGAAGGTTCCCCGCTCCTCGAGGGTGGTATCGCGGACGGCCTCGTGAATATTCGGACCAGCGCGGATGCGCTCCGTTTCCAGGTCGACATTGGCGCACGTGGTGCGCGCTTCGGTGCGCTGGCGGTTAACGACAACGAACCACGGCTCGGCGATGCGACGGACCTGGCCCTGCGATTCGAAGGTGTCGTGAAGCGTGCCGAGGGCACCATCGAAATCCCCGAGGTCCACGGGTCGTTGGCCGGTGCGGAGCTGTCGGGCTCGATCTCGATTCGCGACATGGATACCGATCCGATTGTCGAGCTTGCAGTCGGCGTGCGGCAGCTGGAATTCGGGCGAGTGCTGGGCGCAGCCGGCCTCGCCGTGCCCGAAAGCCTGGGAGCAGGGCCCGGCGGCAGCCGTGATCTTGGTTCGGCCACGATAGAAGTGGGTGTACGCGGGCGCCTGGCAGAGCCTGCCGCGCTCGCGGTGACCCAGAAAATCAACTTCAGTCCGCCACGCCCGATGCCGCCGGCGATCTCGCGACTGCGCGGCGACTTCGTGTTCCGCTCCGACGACGGAGCCATCCCGCATCGCCCCGTCGATGTCGCGCTCTCATCTCCCGACTTCATCGCGTTGCACGATATACCGCCGCTGTTCGTGCGCACACTGCTGCTTTCCGAAGACGCGGGCTTTTACGGGCACGGCGGCATCGACCTTCGCGAACTACCCTCGGCGCTCTTTACCAACTGGTCGCGTGGGGGCGCGGCGCGCGGCGCGTCGACCATCACGCAGCAGTTGGCCAAGAACCTGTTCTTGTCGCGTGACAAGGAAGTCGGACGCAAGCTGCAGGAGCTGGCGATCACGTTCCTGCTCGAGTCGGCGCTGGGCAAGGATCGTATCCTGGAGATCTACCTGAACATCATCGAATGGGGACCGGACCTTCGTGGCCTGCGGCCCGCCGCCCGCCACTATTTCGGTTGCGAACCCCAGGCGCTGACGCCGGCCCAGATGGCCTTCCTGGTCGCGATCATCCCGGGGCCGATCAAGTACCAGCGTTCATTCGCGCGCGGTACGCCCGGGCCTGGTCTGCGTTTGCTGATCGACAACCTGCTGGCGAAGCTGTGGTCGGTTCAGGCGATTGGCGAGGAGGAGTATCAGCGAGCGCTCAGCGAACCCATCGTGGTTGCCGGTGGGAGGCAGCCCGGATGATTCGACGACGGCACTCATGATGCCGGGGTCGAGGGTTCGATTCCCTCCGCGCAAGCTGTCGTAACCACTTTCCACTGAAAGCGCTGACGGGCGAGGGCGCGTGGCTCCAAGGCCGTTCAGCGATGCCCGTATTCGGTGAAGACGAAATCTCTCGACTTCACGATCGTGTGACATGCGAGTCCGCACTTGGCGTCGTTCGCCTGCGGCGGCTGGTCTGCCACGGTCCCCGGCCGGAATGTGCCGGTCGCGGCGTCGTATCTGAATACCGCGTAGCCCCATCCGCCGCTATCAGCGAAACGCCTGCTGTCCTTCACCATGAAGTCCACGTCGCGCTGGGTACCTGGCACCGTGTTGTCCGGAAAGAATGGGTGCTTGCGCGGACTCCAGTGAATCTTCGCCATTTTTGCGCCGTCCGGAACCGGTTTGCCGTTGCCCGGAATGCCCGCTTCGTACGCGGCGATCATCAACGGATTGCCAAGGATCACGGCGGTTGCCGTTTCATTGTGACTCACGGACACCGCCTGCCAGCTCTCATATCCGCGGAACTCCGAGAAGGCCAGCCCACCAGGCACCTTCAACACGTGCTTGTCCGATGGAGGCTGGTTGAGCAAGGCCGCGGCGACCGAAAGCGAGACCAACATGGCGAGGCAAACACTCGAAGTGATCCGGTGTTTCAGCGAGGTGCGCATGGTTGACTCCTGCGTTGCGACGATTGCGGGTCAATCAGAGCACCGGCAGGAGCCAGTTTGAATTGCGCGAAAGTGCCGAGCGCCCCAACCATGGTGCAATCGAACTAAGACCGGCGCTCGTGTTGCGATGCCTCTGCGACAAAACCTCGGAGGAGATCGCCATGATTTCTAAGCGCATCGCACGACTTGCAATGTTGGTGGCTGCTGCCATGGTCTTGCCGGCACACGCTGAGGAGGGCGCATTCTTCGGGCCGCTGCGCGCGCGTGATCTTTCACCGTTTGGATTCCTGCGGCTCGACATGCGGCCGGCCCACGCGGTAGCCACTGAGCCAGGCAGCTGGGCGGTCGAGACCGAGTTCGGCTACCAGAACACCTGGGCGCTGAGTCCCGAGGTCGAAAAGTATCTGACCGGCCTGGAATCCAGCGGTCGCCGCAGCCTGGGCGCCACCGAGATGCAGACTATCCAGAACCTTCCAGGCGAGAACTATCTACTTGACATAGAAACGGCAACTATCGACGTGACGGTGCACTACAAACTTGCACGGGACTGGTCCGCGTACGGAATCGTCAGCGCGATCTCATACCAGGGTGGCTTTCTGGACGGCACCATCGAGAAATTCCATGACACGTTCGGCTTCAGTACGTTTGGTCGCCCCGCCGTTGCACGCAACCAGGCCGCACTCATTTACAACCTGAAGGGTGTGCACATCGCGTTCATGGAGAAGCCGACGGATGGCGGTCTCACCGATCCAACAATCGGAATCCGCTATTCCGGCTTCCGCTTCTCACCAAACTGGCGGCTGACGCTCGAGGGTGCCGCCAAGATTCCGGTTGCAGGTGAGAGACTGCTGCTGTCTACCGGCCGCATGGACTTCGGATTGCAGGCGTCGCTGCAAAGGCTTGGAATCCGCCATGGGTACTACGCCAACCTGGCGGCGGTCTACTACGCCGGGGCCCGACAACCCGTGCCGCACGATGCGCAGGTAATCCCCACGGTGATCCTCGGCTACGAGTTCAAGTGGACTGCAAGGACGAACCTGAACGTCCAGGCCTACGTCAGCAACAGCGTGTACTCACGCAATCAGACCGATCTCGATGAACTGCTCGGAATGAAGTACGAGTACAGCCTCGGGCTGCGCCATCGACGGGATAGCTGGCTCTACTCGCTCGGCTTTACGGAAAACGTACAGAACGTCAACAACACGTCCGATATCGCGTTCCAGTTCGGTGTTGCATGGATTCCGCATCGCCGCTGATGATTGCGGCGAATACGCGAGATCAAGACGGGTCGTGCTTCTCTGGCGAAAGGTTCAATCTGTCCGCCATTCGGCAAAGCTCCGGGACAGACGAGGCCTTGACCTTGCGCATCATGTTGCTGCGATGCACCTTGACCGTCGTTTCCGTAATGCCCATCTCGCCAGCAATCTGCTTGTTGAGGCGGCCTTTGACCACCTGGATCAGGATCGCGCGTTCGCGCGGTGTCAGCACTTCCAGGCGCACCCGGAGCGCGTTCAAATCGTCGTCATTCGCACGACGCGTGCGATCGCGAAGCAAGCCGATATGGATCGCGTCCAGAAGATCCTGGTCGCGAAACGGTTTTGTCAGGAATTCGATTGCACCGCCCTTCATTGCCTGGACGGACATCGGAATATCGCCATGGCCGGTCATGAATACGATCGGAAGGCTGGCACTGGCAGCAGCCAGATCACGCTGAAAATCGAGTCCGCTCCGCCCCGGAAGCCTGACGTCCAGGACCAGGCAGGTAGGAACGTCCAGCCTCTCGGATTCCAGGAACCCGGCGACGGTCGTGAATAGTTGTGCGTGCAAGCCGACCGATCGCAACAGTCGCCCAACCGAACTCAGGAAGTCCGGGTCGTCGTCAATGACGGCCACGACATGATCTGCAACTGGCTGCGTTTTCACCGGAGGCTGCACGTTTGTGGAAGAGCGCATCGGGTACTCCCTGCGGGGATCCTAGCTCCGACACACCTCGTTGGACAGCCGTCTAAACCAAGGCTTAGGGCCCCAAGGTTGAGGCCCCGTCATCCTAGGCGCACCAAAAACCGCGTAACGATCCGAATGGAGGCGTGTTGTCCCAGCAATCCATGATCTCGATAGTCGACGACGACGAGTCGTTTCGCGACTCGATGCGAAGGCTGATCAAGTCCCTGGGCTACTCCAGTGCTGCATTTGCGTCCGCAGCAGAGTTCCTCGCATCTCCCAGAATCACGTCAACTGAATGCCTGGTTGCCGATATTCACATGCCTGAAATGACCGGCGTCGAGTTGTACAGGCACCTGGTCGAGACGGGGAGAGAAATACCAACGATCCTCGTCACCGCTTACCCGGATGATCGCGTGCAGGAGCAGATGCTCAGCGAGGGAGTCCGGTGCTATCTTCGGAAGCCACTGGAGGAGGTGGCGCTGATCGACTGCCTCCATTCCGCTGTCGCGCGCTGATGACGCTAACAGCAGTCAGAAGTACATCGTTGAATCGACGATGGAGCGCGACAAATGAATGCGTCTGTCTTGCCGGGCACAGGTAGAGAAGGCGACCTGCTGGAGGTGTTATGGGAAGACGCCGATCTCGTCTTCTGCAGGTTGTCGCGTGATGACGTCGAGGGCCATCGGCACGCATTCATACCCATCCATTCCAGCGCTGGGCATCCTGCGCTCGAGAGCGTCAATCGCCTCACTCACGAGTACGAACTTCGAGAGTACCTGCAACGCGCATGGGCATTGAGGCCAATGGAGATCGTAAGCGATCGCGGGCACAGCATGCTCGTTGTCGACTACACGGGAGGCGAGCCCCTCGATCGACTCATCGGACAACCGATGGACATCGGACAATTTCTCCGACTGGCCGTAGCCCTGTCCGGAGCACTCGGCCAGCTTCATGGCCGTGGTCTCATCCACAAGGACATCAAGCCATCCAATCTGATCGTTGACTCGACCACCGGTCGAGTCCAACTCACCGGCTTCGGGATTGCATCGCGCCTTCCGCGCGAGCGTCAGGCGCCTGAGCTTCCCGAGATCCTTGCCGGGACTCTCGCCTACATGGCGCCTGAGCAAACGGGCCGCATGAATCGCTCCATCGACTCACGCAGCGACCTTTATTCACTTGGTGTCACGTTCTACGAAATGCTGTTGGGCGATCTCCCGTTCACCGGATCTGACCCGATGGAGTGGGTGCACTTTCACGTCGCCAAGCAGCCGGAGACGCCTAACAAGCGTCTGAAAACTGTACCCGTCGTGGTGTCCGCAATCGTGATGAAGCTGCTCTCCAAGATGGCAGAAGAGCGGTATCAGACAGCGACGGGAGTTGAGAGCGACCTTCGGCGCTGCCTCTCGCAGTGGGAATCCGTCGGATTTATCGATGAATTCGGACTCGGCAGTCGCGACACTCCGGATCGCCTCATGATTCCCGAGAAATTGTACGGACGGAAGTGCGAGGTTGAAACTCTTCTCAATGCGTTTGATCGCATTGTCGCGGGCGGTCGGCCGGAGCTGGTTCTGGTCTCGGGTTACTCCGGCATCGGCAAGTCCGCGGTGGTGAATGAACTCCACAAGGCCCTGGTTCCTCCACGTGGCCTGTTCGCATCCGGCAAGTTTGATCAATACAAGCGCGACATCCCCTACGCCACGCTGGCACAGGCATTTCAGTTTCTCATCCGGTCCCTTCTCAGCAAGAACGAAGCAGACCTCCGCGAATGGCGTAACGCATTACGAGAGGCACTTGAGCCGAACGCGCTACTTATCGTTGACCTCGTCCCGGAGTTGAAGCACATCATCGGCGAACAGCCGCCGGTTCCCGAACTGCCGCCACCGGAAGCGCAACGGCGATTTCAGCTGGTGTTTCGGCGGTTCATCGGTGTGTTCGCACGCCCTGAGCATCCGCTGGCGCTTTTCCTCGACGATCTGCAGTGGCTGGATGCGGCAACTCTCGACCTGCTCGAAGTCCTGTTGGCCAGCAACGACCTGCAGCACCTGCTGCTCATCGGTGCGTATCGGGACAATGAAGTAGGCGCCAGCCATCCGCTGGTTCGCAAGCTCGATGCAATCCAGAAGACCGGAACGGCAGTGCGGAACATTGTCCTCACGCCTCTGGGCCGCGGCGAACTAGGTCAATTGCTGGCCAACACTCTTCACTGTGAAACCGAACGCGCAGTCCCGCTCGCGGAGCTGATCCATGAGAAGACGACGGGCAATCCGTTCTTCGCAATTCAGTTCATTTGGGCGCTGGTCGAGGAGGACCTGCTCACGTTTGACTACGGCGAGGGGCGATGGATCTGGGATCTGGATCGGATCCGCGCCAAGGGCTTCACCGAGAACGTGGTCGAGCTGATGGTAGGAAAATTGGCTCGTCTCCCGGCGGAGACTCAACAGGCACTGCAGCAGTTCGCGTGCCTGGGTAACACCGCCACGTTCGAGATGATCCAGATGGTGTATCAGGGCTCGAACGAGAGTATTCATGCCGCTCTCTGGGAAGCCGTAAGGTCGGGCCTCGTCTATCGCGGAGACGATGCGTACCGATTCTTGCACGATCGCGTGCACGAGGCAGCGTACTCCCTCATCCCGATTGAACAGCAGGCGCAGTCGCATCTGCGGATCGGCCTGCTTCTCGCCGCGCACACGCCCGCGGAGAAACGCGTTGAGGCCATTTTTGAGATCGTCAATCAACTCAATCGTGGTTCACACCTCATCGAATCGGTGGAGGAGCGTGAGCAGGTCGCACAACTAAACCTGATCGCCGGGCGTCGCGCGAAGTCATCGATTGCTTACGATGCTGCGCTCAAGTACCTCAGGGCCGCCAGCGCTCTGCTTTCGGAATCAGTCTGGAAGCGCAACTACGAGTTGGTGTTCTCCATCGAGCACCTGATGGCGGAATGTGAGTTGCTGACTGCCGAGATGCAGGCGGCCGAAAGCCGGCTGTCGCGTCTGGCCGAACGCGCCAGGAGTCGTCGTGACTATACGGTCGCGACACGACTGCGGATCATGCTCTATACGAATTGGAACAAAAGCAATCGCGGAATCGACGTGTTCCTCGAATGGCTCCGGCGCGGCGGCACCGACTGGTCGAAGACTCCGACACCTGAAGACGCGATGCGGGAATACGAACGGGTCTGGACGCTTCTCGGCAACCGGCAGATCGAAGATCTGGTGGACCTGCCGTTGATCACGGACCCGGAGGTCCTGGCGACGCTGGACGTCTTCACGGAAGCCGTTACACCGTCGTTCTATTCCGATGAACATCTCCTGGCACTTGTTGTCTGCCGTCTGGTCAGTCTCAGTCTGGAACATGGAAACTGCGATGCGGCGTGCTACGGCTATGTTTGGCTGGCCGTTCTCGCGGGACCGCGCTTTGACAATTTCAGGGAGGGAGACCGGTTCGGACAACTCGGATATGACCTCGTCGAGAAACGCGGCCTGACGCGTTATCGAGCACGCATCTACGTGTGCTTCGGCGCGCTCGTGATGCCATGGACGCGACATCCTTCCAGCGGCCGCGAGATGGTACGTCGCGCATTTGACGTCGCGTATGAGTCTGGTGACATCGCATTTGCGGGATACAGCTTTGTCACGTCGCTGGCGCTCAGCCTTGGGGTCGGAGCGCCTCTGGCGGAAGCTCAAGCGGAAGCCGAAAGCGGCTTGGCTTTTTCTCGCAAGGGTCAAGTGGGTGTTGTGAATGGCATTCTCGGCGCTCAGTTGGGACTGGCGCTGACGCTCCGCGGACTAAACGCGACGTTCGGGACGCTGGATCACGAAGGATACAGCGAGTCTGATACCGAACGGCATCTGACCAGCGACCGCAATCTTGCTCACGTCGATTTTCTCTATCGCGTCCGCAAGCTGCAGGCACGCTACCTTGCCGGAGACCATGCATCTGCCATTGAGGCTGCGACGAGAGCAGAGGAGCTCCTTTGGGGCGCGCCGGCAAACTTCGAAACCATCGAGTTCGAGTTCTTCGGCGCGCTGGCGCGTGCGGGTGCCCATGAGGCCTCGTCCGGAGATTCGAGGCGGCAACATTTCGAAGCCCTGGTGCGCCACCACAAGCGGCTCGAATCATGGGCGCAACACAATCCCATGACGTTTGGGGGCCGCGAGGCGCTCGTGCGGGCCGAGATCGCGATAATAGAAGGTCGCCTGCTCGACGCCCAGGACCTCTTTGAAAAGGCGGTGCGTTCAGCGCACACGCACGGCTTGATTCACATCGAGGGGATTGCCAACGAACGAGCCGGGTCCTTTTACGCCGCGCGCGGTTTCGACAGGATTGCCGCGACCTATCTGCGGGATGCCCGCTACTGCTATCGCCGTTGGGGAGCCGACGCCAAGGTTCGACAACTCCTCCAGCTCTACCCGCAGATAGGTCTCGAAGGGACAAGCTCGGATTCGACTGCAACGATACATACAACGATTGATCAACTTGATCTCGCGACCGTAATCAAGGTCTCCGAAACGGTGTCCGGTGAGATCGTGTTGGAGAGGCTGATCGACGCATTGATGCGTGCAGCGATTGAGCACGCGGGCGCCGAACGTGGTTTGCTGATTCTTCCTCACCGCGCTGAGTACCGGATCGAGGCCGAAGCGACGCTTGGTAGCGGTGAAGTGAAAGTCGAGCTGCGCCAGGCAGACGCAACGGCCGCACTCATCCCCGATTCCATCCTTCGATACTGCATCCGCACTCGAGAAAGCGTCCTGTTGCATGACGCGTCGTCCGAGAGCCCGTTCTCCGGCGATGAGTACCTTCGCGAACACCATGCGCGTTCCGTGCTTTGCCTGCCGATACTCAAGCAGACCCGGATGCTCGGGATGCTGTACCTGGAGAATAACCTCGCGCCCCACGCGTTTACGCCTGCACGAATGGCCATACTCAAGCTGCTCGCCTCGGCGGCAGCCATCTCGCTGGAAAACGCGCGCCTGTATCGTGATCTTGCCGAGCGCGAGGGCAGGATCAGGCGTCTCGTGGATGCCAACATCATCGGAATTTTCATCTGGGACTTGCGTGGACGGATTCTCGAGGCCAACGACGCATTCCTCACCATGGTGGGATATGAACGAGAGGAGCTCCTCTCCGGACCCGTCGGCTGGGCGGACATGACGCCGCCCGAATGGCGTGAACGTGACTTGCAGCAACACGTTCCGGAGATCAAGGGGACGGGTGCGCTGCAACCTTACGAAAAGGAGTTCTTCCGCAAGGATGGAAGCCGTGTGCCGGTGCTGATTGGCGCGGCAACATTCGAGGACGGCGGGCAGCAGGGCGTCGCGTTCGTGCTCGACCTTACGGAGCGCAAGCACGCCGCGGACGCGCTCCGTGGATTGCAATCGGATCTGGCGCATGCGAATCGACTGGCAACGATGGGACAACTCACGGCGTCCATATCGCATGAAATCAACCAGCCCATCGGCGCGACTCGTAACAACGCCCACGCTGCATTGCGCTTCCTCGCAAAGAGCCCTCCGGACCTCGCGGAGGTCAGGGAAGCCATCGAATGCGTGGTCAAGGAGACCTATCGCGCCGGAGAAATTCTCGGCGGAATTCGCGACCAGGTAAAGAAAGTGCCACCGCGCATGGAAAAAGTCGGACTGAATGCAGCGATCGAGGAAGTGACGTTACTCGTGCGCGGTGAATTGATGAATCACCAGGTATCGGTGCGAATGCATCTGGCAGAGGGGCTGTCGCCGGTCCGCGCGGATCGGGTGCAGTTGCAGCAGGTCATGCTCAATCTGATCCTCAATGCAATCGAGGCGATGACCAAGGTCGGTGACAACGAGCGCGAATTGGTGATCAGTACTGAATCAATTCCAGAAGGCAGAATGTTGGTCAAGGTTCAGGATTCGGGGCCGGGTATTGCTCCGGAGAATCGCGAGCGGCTGTTCGAATCCTTCTACACGACAAAGCTGGGTGGGATTGGAATTGGCCTATCCATTTGTCGCTCCATCATCGACGGTCATTCGGGTCGATTGTGGGTAGACGGGCACCAGCCGCGCGGCGCCGTGTTCAGTTTCACGTTGCCCACGCACCACTAAACCATTGTTCAGCGCGTCTAACAAGAAGGCGCAATAGAACCGAACCCCGGCGCCTGATGTGATCGCACTCGAGTTGCGCACCGTGGGGCGCGCAGCCAATCGCATCAACGGTTGCTACGGAGTTCTTCATGCCCAAGTCGCCCGACCTCGGCCGCCGCCGTTTCTTCGGCGCCCGGCGGCAACAGTTGCCGCGACCACCCTGGGCCTTCAATTCATTTCCTCAGACAGGAGCAAAGCCATGAGTGCAGTTGTCAAACAGTCGAGCGCCGATTCCACGGCGATCCGTCCCTTCCGCATCAACGTTCCCGAGTCAGAACTGGTCGACCTGCGGCGGCGCATTCAGGCCACGCGGTGGCCTGAAAAGGAAAACGTCGCGGACACGTCGCAGGGCGTGCCGCTCGCGCCTCTCCAGGAGCTCGCGCGCTACTGGGCAACGGACTACGACTGGCGCAAGTTGGAGGCCAGGCTCAACGCCCTCCCGCAGTTCATCACCGAGATCGACGGGCTCGACATCCACTTCATCCACGTGCGATCGAAGCACAAGGGTGCGCTGCCGGTGATCGTGTCACACGGGTGGCCCGGTTCGATCCTCGAACAGATCAAGCTCATTGGCCCGCTCACCGACCCGACCGCCTTCGGTGGCCGCGCGGAGGATGCCTTCGACGTGGTGATCCCGTCGATCCCTGGTTATGGGTTCTCTGGCAAGCCGACGACGACGGGATGGGATCATGCCCGCATGGCCCGTGCCTGGATCGTGCTGATGAAGCGCCTGGGATACACGCGGTTCGTCGCGCAGGGCGGTGACGTGGGCGGTCAGATCACGGATGCCATGGCGGTCGAGGCGCCTCCGGAGCTCGTGGCCATTCATACCAGCTTCCTTTTCGCCCTCTCGCAGGAAGTAGCCAACGCGATCCAGGCCGGCGCACCGCTGCCGTCCGATGCTACCGACCACGAACGACGCGCCTTGGCCAAGCTGCAGGGCTTCTTTGTCAAGAACGCGGCCTACGCGATCGAGATGGCGACGCGTCCGCAGACGCTCTATGGAAACGCCGATTCTCCGGTTGCACTCGCCGCCTGGCTGATCGATCACGGTGACGGAGATGACCAGCCGGCAGCGACGGTTCTCGCGGCCATGCGCACGCCAACCAAGGGACAGCCCCCGGAGCGACTGACACGGGACGACGTGCTCGACAACATCACTCTGTACTGGCTGACCAACACCGGAGTCTCCTCGGCCCGCAGCTACTGGGACAACAAGCCACCGTACTTCGGTCCCAAGAATTTCTCGATTCCGGCAGCGTTCACTGTCTTCCCCGGTGAGATCTATCAGCCCTCCCGTCGTTGGGCGGAAGGCGGCTACCCGAACCTCATCTACTTCAACGAGGCGCAGAAGGGTGGGCACTTCGCGGCGTGGGAAGAGCCGCTGGTGTTCGCGTCGGAGATGCGCGCGGCTTTCAAATCGTTGCGATAGACCAATGTCGGGCGGTGGATGACGCGCATGTGCATGTGTCACCCGCCGCCCGTCATCCCGGTTGCCTGACGGAATGCGCCAGCAAGCACCTGTCAGATGACTTCAAAACTCTGGACGAGGGAATCTCATGAATATCAAGGAAATCGTCAAAGACAACCACGTCAGGTTCTTGCGGTACCGGCAAGGCATCATGTACTACTCGGTACCGGTAGGAGGGAAGGCGAACGAATATATATTCCCTGTTCCGTTAGCCGACGTTGGGGGTGCCACGTTGGATGCGCAGGACAAGGCCATTATCTTCATGCGCTACATTCGCAAGGCGATTGCGGCGGGTACTCTCGTCCCTGGCGTCGTCAGCGATCGAAAGGTCTCGAGATAGCTGGCCGCATTCGACCTAGTCATTCCCGCAGTCCAGGGAAGGATTGGATTCAAAGCCGAGATTTCTTGGCGTCGCCGGAAGCGCCTCATGGTCGATGGTGATCGCAGGTTGATAGGCGAGGTGCTCAGGCAAAGGTGAAGGTGCGGTTGTCGGCAATTCCTCCGACACCACCTCGATTCGGGCATTGTCGATCCAGACCTTGCCCGGACCGTCCAGGAACACACCGTATGAGATCGCAACGGCTTCGTTGGGGATGTCGAGTATCACGTGTTGGGTTGACCACGCGGTAGCTCCCTTGACGCCGCGATTGAGGATCAATTCCCTGTTGCGATCTTCGTCATAGTTCATCCACATGTTGTCGAATGCCACTGCCTTTCCAGTGGCATCGTCGGCTCTGAAGAATACGTTCGCGGCGCGATCGACTCCGGCGGTTCTCAAGTCGACCGAGAATTCGACTCGCTTGCCGCGCAATTCGTCCGCCGCCGCGAACTGGTACAGACTGCCTATTCCACGGCTGTCGCGAAGTGAAGAGATCGTTGCGCTCGATTGCCCGGCGGTACGCACCTGGTCGTCGGTGCCCACCGCGAAATCCTCGGGTGCCGAACCACGCAAGCCCCAGCATTTGATCGGAACCGCTCCCGGATCCGGCGTTGAAGTGGAATCCGGCTGGAAAAGTGAGGGGCCGAGCTCGGACAAAGGCGGCCCATTCGTCGCCGTGCCAGCATTTCGAGCTCCCGGAGCGGACATCTGGCTGTCGCCCGAGTGTCTGGCCTGTTCACCAGTCGCTGGCTGGCCAGCCAGCGATTCATTCGATGTGTTTGGCGATGCCGATGCCGACTTCGCCGAGGCATCGCGGGTTGAGCGCATCGACCAAACACCGAAGATGTCTCGCGCATGAAAAAGGAGCCCGAACATCGCGAGTGCGATGACCGCGATCACTGCGCGCATCCATGGTTTGCGCATTGGAGTCCTGGAAGCCCGGGCGGGGAACTCCATTGTAAACGCAGATGACGCCCGCAGAAGGTTACGCCGGGGTTTCAGCCGCGCAGGGAGCTTCCTCACGACTCCTTTATATATGCGCGAGTCCCGAACTGAAGGCAGGTTCTGCCGGAAGCCGGTTCGCGAAAGAACATGAGTCGTGCCGGCATCGGACCCGGGACCGGAACAGGTCGTGATTGCTCATCCAGTCGCACGAGGAACTCAACCTTCCTGCCCGCCAAGGTAACCTGGCATACGACCCTGTCGCCACGTTCGCTCACCAGAATCGACTCGTCATCCAGCGTGCCCCCGATGTATGAACCCGCCAGTTCGCTGCTGGTGAAAGGTGGAGGCAGCGGCAATTGCAAATCGTCGGCGCGGATTCCAAGCAGCTGACGCATCAGGACGCAGGCTATGTGGTCCCGAAGGTCGATGGTCCTGGTATTCATGCCGATGGCCAGCGCCGTATTTGATTCGGCGTGAAATCGCACGGCGCAGCATTGACCATGGGTCGAGCCGGTCACTCCAAAAGTACCGTCGGCATACTTGCCGAAGCCGAGTCCACTCCAGACCGGCATGCCGATCGTGCTGATCGCGGCCGCGGGATTGCTCGGGATCGAGGTCCCGCACTGTCCGGCCCACTGGCGCAGCTCACCTGCGTCGCCGATACCGGCGACAATTTCCAGAAGTCGAAATGGCGATACCCGAAGCTGGTGTTCCCGACGGGATTCATCGCAGTCATCGGTTCGCGGCCATGCGACGAATTGGCTCGTTGCCTGGTCCCATCCGTGCCCGATTGCGGCGTCGAAGGTATTGCGCGCGTTCCGGCAACCGTAGGTACCTTGCAGGACGTCGAGAACCTCCATGGACCGTATCCGGCTGACAATGGAGGAAAGAATCGCATGATCACACAGGTGGTAGTTGAAGGCCGCGCCTGGCTCGAACAACTGCGTCGCGGACGCAAGATAGGCGACATGCTCATCCCACGGCGCCGTGGTGAGGAAGTGATACGTTGGCCCCCGGTATCCGGCAGAACCAGACATGACGTGCCAGAGTTTGATCCGCGCGGCGTTGCGCCAGGAACGCAGCTCTGGCAGCAAGTCCTGCAAAGACGCGTCCAGGTGCAGCCGACCGTGCCTCACCTCTTCGAGCAAGACGAGACACACGAGGAAGTTCGAGAGGCAACCGATCTCGAACTCACTCGACGCGGAGATCGGTCGCCGGTCACCTTTGGCCACGGAGCCACAGGAGAATTCCTCGGCCAGGCCTCCCTGCCGCACGACAACGGCAATTCCCGGCACGCCAAGCTTCGCCACGGCGGAGGCAACCTGTTCGCGGAACGCGTCTCTCGATAGCGCCAGTCTGTGTTGGGTGGTCATGTCGATGCGAAACTGTTCGGCTACTTCCGCCTCAGGCGATCGTATAGAGAGACCGCAGCGGGGCCGCCGTGCGCGACAGGAGAGAGTAGCGATAGTTGTCGAGAAGTGTCTTCGCATCGATGTCTGAAAGGGCCTGGCGGAACTCATCCAGTTCGCCTTGCGCAAATGCCAGGACATTGGCATCGGCGCCGGGCTGATCCAGGAACCGGATGTCCTCGCGCCACCTGCGTTCCTGCAACATCAACGTGCGCAACAGTGGGAAGAGCAGATGCAGGAATCCCAGCGGCTGGAGCGTGAGCGTGTAGTGCAACGAAGGCTCGTCTCCGGTTCGTGGCTCATGCCAGGTTCCCGGAGGCATATACAGCACATCGCCTGGACTCAATTCGACTTCAGTGAAATCGCACTGACTGGAATCTCGTACCGGAATTCCGCTCTCGCGGAGCGCTGTCTTGAGTGGCGCCGCATTCGGTGCGCTGATGTCGAGATTCAGCGGTGGCATTTCCGCGGCGGGCAGGGTCGAGAATCGCCAGTGCTTTCTTCCAGCCACCTGGCACATGAAGGTGTTCTGGCTGTCGAAATGCATGGTTCCGCCGGAGCGCGCGGGAGTGACATAGCAGGTGGTATAGATTTCTCCGCAGATTCCCATTTCCTCGGCCATCGATCGCACAAACGCTGTAAGCGAAGTGTCATACACATTGACCGGCCCCAAACACAGGGAGGCGCCGGCGTTGAACAGTGAATCGAACATGTTGCTGGGAATGCCGCCAAGACTGTACGGATTTCCCTGGGAGTCGATCCCGCTGGCGAATGCATGTTTTGGCCCGGGAATCCAGTGGTTTGCAAGGTGGCGCCCGGACAGCAGCTTCGGCAGTTGCTCGAATGCCGGCAATTCGCTGAAGCGATGCCGTTCGCCCGTCGCGCCCGGTAGATAGGCGGCTTTCTTCTGCCAGGCCTGGGAGAAGAAGTCCGCGCGCGACATCGGCTTGAGGAGATCATCCAGTGAAATCATGGGCCGTCACTCTGCACCAAGACGAAGCGAGTCGTTTTGTACTGACGCGGTTGTCGCGTCGCAACATGTGCACGAAAACCGAATTCCGACCGAGTGTCACAACACTGCTCCTCGCTGCAGAGTCCATCTTGCTTGCGGATCAAGGCCCGAAAAACTGCGGGCAATCGATCGTCGAATGAGTCGATTGATACGCCCTCGTTTCAGGGTAGTCCATATGCGAGGACGAACGTTCGAAGGGCGTATCCATTGCTGACGCATGTCGAACCGACGATCAATTCAACATGGAGGCGCGATGAGGATTCTGTCCACCAATTGATTCGAGAAACCAAGCAGGGACAATCGGTTTCATTCTTTCAGGCTGCAAGGAAGCGGAGGCTGCTGTGATGTCGACCATCGTTCGGGTTAATCCTTCGAAGTGCAGGATGTGGGACCTGCACGACCGGCTGGGTGAAGAGGTAACGCAGGCGACATGCGCTTCGCTGATCGAAAGCATCAAGAGACATGGCCAGAAGCAGACCGTGCTGGCACGTCGGAAACCTCTCGGTGACGACTATCAATACGAGTTGATCTACGGGGCGCGTCGCCTGTTCGCGGCGAGAATCCTGGGAATCGACCTGACGATCGAGATTCGCACGCTCGACGATCGTGCCGCACTGATCGAAATGGATATCGAGAACCGGGTGCGTAAGGACATCAGTCCGTATGAGAGGGGCATGAGTTATCGCCGATGGCTGCGCTCCGGCTATTTCTCGAGCCAGATGGAAATCGCCAGATCCCTTGGAGCCTCCGAGGCGCAAATCTCGCGGTTGCTGAGGTTCGCGGACCTGCCCGCCGCGGTCGTCAGCGCGTTTACTTCGCCGCGCGAAATTCGCGAGGAATGGGCAATCGCGCTCGCGAAAGCATGCGCCGACCCCGGGCATCGGGAAGAAATACTGCGGCGTGCCCGGAGCATCGCCGAGAGTTCGATACGCCTGCACCCACAGCGCATCTACGACGCGCTGGCCGTCGGGAGCCGCAAACTCGTGCCTTCCAAGCAACGCGATGAGATCGTCAAGAATTCCCGAGGCGAGGTGGTAATGCGCATCGGCCTGCGGGCGCGAACCATCCACCTGATCCTGCCCCGGCATCGGTTGAGTCCGGAGGGACTGCGCCACCTGACCGATCGCGTGGCAGGTGCGCTCGAAAACCAAGACGAATTGGCGGTGCAGCCAAAGGCATCGCCGGTCATCACCGGAGATGTGATTCAGCCGCTGCCAACTATCTAGGGCGAGGTCGACACAACTTTTCCGCTGGCTTGCCCGGATGAATTGCGCCCAGTAGAAGGTGTTCGCATGGTCATGGAACTGCGAATGCCGGAGCTGGATATTTCTGTGGCCGACTTTGCGGTTGTTCGAACGCCGCTGCTGCCGTTCCAGAGATTCGTGGAGCTCGCCGGAGAAACGTCGGATGCGGGCGTCACGGAGAGTCGTGAACAGATCGCGGGCCGGCTCCACCAGGCATTTTGCGATCCGGTCCTGAGCGAATCGTTGTACGTCGCATCCCGGTCCCTGCACGAGCGGTTCAGTGAAAGGCTGGCCGCAGGATCCGCAGAAACGGATCGAAAGCTGGACCGGGCACTGATGAAGTATTTCGGGCGGATGACCTCGCGTTGTACGCCGTTCGGGTTGCTGGCTGGAGTGTCCTGGGCACCGATTTCGGTGGTCAGCGACTCGCGCAACAGTGGCTTCCATTTGTCCGGCCTCGCCGCTTACCGCAGGCACTGCCGGGTCGACATGGGAGTGATTGCGCGAATCGGCACGAGCCTGCTGAAAGACCGCACGGTCAGACGCAAGTTGGGGTATTTCCTCAATCCCACGCTGTACAAGCGCGGCGCCCGCTGGTGCTACGTGGAGGCACGGCAGAGCGGCGAGGAATATCGCTTCGAAATGAGTGCGATCGAAAGCACGCCGTTTCTCGACCAGCTGATTCATGCCGTGGATTCGGCTGATGGGGGCACTGCGGCCTTTGACGTCATTGCCAGGTGCCTGGCAACACTCGTCCCCGGTGAAGAGAATGAGCAATATGAATCCTTCGTCGACCAGCTCATCGACAACGGATTGTTGCTGAGCACGGCCACTCCACCGCTCACCGCCGGAGATCCATTCCCGCATATCCTGTCCAGCCTGGATGATCCGGACATCGCCGGCGAGCGCCAGCGTCTCGAGCTGATTGACGCCCGGCTGTCCGTCCTGAATTCCGCGCCATTGAGCTCCGGTGCGGAACCGCTTTCGCGCCTGGAGGCGGAGATCAAACTACTGCTCGGCGGTGATGCGCCGCGCGACCTGGTGCAGACGGATCTGTACAAGCCGGCGATTGCGGCCAACGTGCCGGAGTCGGTCATCGCCTCCGCCAGGAGTGCCGTCAACGCATTGCTCGCCTTCAGCCCGGCGGGTCCGGCTCAGCTCAAGGTGTTTCGACGAACATTTCGCGAGCGCTACGGAGACGCCGAGGTGCCGTTGCTGGAAGCGCTCGATCCCGACCTGGGAGTCGCATTCGCGCGCCAGCCGGACCTCGCCCCGCTATTGGACGACCTGGCCACGAACGAAGGCGGGAATGTCGAAGGCGAGGGCGGCTTTGGCGAAGATGAGACTGGCGCGGCAATTCTTGTCAGGGCACTCGAGGATGCCAATCGCCTGGGCTTGAAAGAAGTCACCCTGGCGGATCGGCAGATTGCCGAACTATTGCAGTGGAAGAAGCGTGAGGTGCCGCCGGCATTCTCGCTGTTTGTTTCCGTGCTGGATGGAGGTACACCCGGTGGCGAAGGCGAAGCTCGCGTACTGATCCGCGGCGTCACATGCACGTCCGGTGTCCACATGTTCGGAAGATTCTGCGCCGCGGACCCTGCGCTTGCCTCGGAAACGAGAAAGTTCCTGGCGCGCGAAGAGGCGCTGCGCCAGAACTGCATTCACGCCGAAATCGTCCATTGGCCGGTCGAGCGAATCGGAAACGTCATCCTGCGGAGCAGTTTGCGGGCGATAGAGCTCCCGCTGTTCGGCCGATCGCTGTTGAGCAGGGAGAAACAGGTCCATGTGGCGGATCTGCTCGTCTCGGTCATCGGGAGTGAAATAGTGCTCCGCTGCCGAAGAACCGGCAGGCGGGTCTTGCCGCAGCTTTCGAACGCTCACAACACGACTCGAAACAGCATCGTCCTCTACAGTTTCCTGAGCCTGTTGCAGATGCAGGAGCCCATGCTCGCGGAGTTCCGCTGGCCTGCGAAACTGCAACTGGCCGCCCGGTTGCCTCGAGTGCGATTTGGTGACTGCATCCTGGCGTCGGAGACCTGGAACCTGGACGCGAATGCACTTCTTCCGTTCAGGGATCCCGGCTTGAAGGACGCACAAGCTGCCGTTCGGCACCTGGCGGAAACCTGGGGTTGGCCGAGATTCGTCGAGTTGGCAGTGGGAGACAACTGTCTATGCGTTGACCTGCGCAACCCCCTGTCGATCGAAACCCTTGCAGCGGAGTTGCGGGACAAGGATCGCGCCACGATCCGCGAGGTGCACGTTCCACCGGGAGATGGGTTCGTACGAAGCGACGATGGAAGCTTCTCGCACGAACTGATCTTGCCGTTCATTGCATCGCGGCCGAGGAAGGTGCTCGAACCCTTCGGGACCAGGGGAATGCATCCCGAGAACCGGTTCGAACTCCACCGGCGCACCAGTTACATGCCCGGCGATCGATGGCTTTCGGCAAAGATCTACTCCGGCACGGCAACCAACGAGCGCCTGATCGCCGATTACCTGAGCCCGCTGGTGGAGCAGCTGCGCGCCACCGGCCTGGTCGGAAAATGGTTCTTCATTCGATATGGCGATCCCGATCCTCACTTGCGCATTCGCTTCGAGGGAGAGCCAGCAGGCATTTGGGGTGTGGTAGTCGCCCGTCTGCACGAAGTGCTCAAGAAAGCCGAGACGCATGGCCTGATCTGGCGAGTGGTTTTCGACACGTATGAACCGGAGGAAGAGCGCTACGGTGGCCGGACTGCAATCGCGATTGCGGAGTCCATTTTTCATCTCGATAGCGAATGCGCATTCGAGCTCGTCTCCTCCCGGCTGCTTGGAAACGCCAATGCCCGCTGGAAGCACATCGCCCTGGCCACCGATCTCTTCTGGCGGGAATGCGGGTTCGACGAAGCATCTCGAGCACAGATCTACCCGGATCTGGCGCAGCGGCATGCACGCGAGAAGTTTTCCAAGGTTGTACTCGACCGGCGTTACCGGGAGTGCCGGGCCGAACTCCATGCCTTGTTGTTCGGACCCGACGATCCGCAAAACCAGTGCCGGCGGGTTCTCGGGAATCGGACGCGAGAATTGCTGCCCTTGCTCAATAGTTTGCGGGAACGTGTGAGCGCCGCTGACGCGACTCCGCGATACCTCATGAGCATCTATTCGAGCCTGGCGCACATGCGCATGAACAGGTTGTTCCTCTCAGCGGGCCTCGCCCAGGAGCGGGCGGTCTACGAGCTGCTGGCGCGACTGTTGACGAGCAGGGTGGCGCGGCGCGCCGCGGAGTCCGCGTGACCGCGGCGGCGGCGCAGGCTTGCAGTCTGCCCGTTGGAGCGACGGCTCTCCTGGAGAACGTCCAGCAAATCGCTGACGAGATCCATGCGATCGCCCTGGGCAGCGTGCACAGGGTGGACTACGCAAATGGTTTGCTTGGAATAGGACTGTTCTTCGCGCAGCTGGCGAAATTGCAGGACCCGGGATCGAGAAACACCGCGGCAGCCAGGAAGTGCTTTGACCGCGCCATCGACGAGTTCAAGACAGCGACGTCCCTCGAGCCAGGAATGTTCAACGGGCTCGCGGGAATGGCCTGGTCATTGAGGCGGATGGCGCAACTGCTCGAAATCGACGCGTACGAAGCTTCAGACAGCTATGTCGACGTTTACGAGATGGCGTTTGACCATCTGCGGAACCCAACCGACCCTGATTTCGATCTCACGCATGGAATCGTCGGGATCGGGTTGTGGGGACTGACAATCGAGAGCGGCGACTGGCGCGCAAGAATTGCCGTTCGCGCCATCGAGCTGCTTCATGCGCAATCGAGAATGACCCGCGAAGGGTTGACCTGGCATACGCCGACGAGCCGCTATAACGCGAGGCGCATGATCACGTTGGCGGGCAAGGAGGAATTCAATCTCGGGTTGGCGCACGGCGTACCCGGCGTCATCGCCTTCTTCGCGAAATGCCTGGCCTCCGGGATCGGCAATGAGCACCTGGCAGCCGCGATTCGCGATGCGGTGCGCTGGCTGCGCAGCAAGGCACTCTCAGGTACCTCGCACTCTGTGTATGCGTTCACCGCGGATGAAGAGCGGCCAGCACGACTTGCCTGGTGTTACGGAGACGCTGGAGTTGCTTGCGCGCTCGAACTGGCCGCGGGCGCAACGAGCGATCCGGACATTCGGTCTCATGCGCATTACCTGGCGCTGCGCGTCGCACGCAGGACTTTGGCCGACTCGGGCGTGATGGATGCGGGTATCTGCCACGGCTCATCGGGTGTCTTGCACATCGTTTCGCACCTGGCGCGCCGCACCCGGCTGAAGGAACTGGAATCCGCCCGCCGCTTCTGGCTCCAGGAACTGGTTGGCGCGAGGGATGCTTCCCGAGGCTACTGCGGATTTCCATGCTGGAACGCCGTGGCAAAAACATTCGAAATGAACCCAAGTCTCCTGACGGGCGCGGCGGGTGTCGGCCTGGTTCTGCTGTCGCAGCTCGTCGACGATACGAGTTGGGATCTGCCACTCCTGATCGGGTGACGGCTTGCGGCTCGCACACCGCGCGCACCTGTATTGACGCGCCGAAACTCATCGAACACGATTTGAAAGTTGATTGCGTGAGCTGAGTCGAACTAGTGGAATCGCGTAACACACGTGGAGGCAGACGATGAAACTCGAAATCAAAAAGGATGTATTGAAGATATTGACCGAAACGGAAACTGACCTGATCGCCGGCGGCTCTCAGAACAACTGCACCTCGACCGCACAAGCGTGCGGCACGAATAACAGTCCTCACGGCACGTCGTGGCTGCCGTGTTCCAACGGTTGCGGCAGCAACGATCCGGTGTACTGCAGCGCCTCCGGTTGCAGCTGATCTGGTGGTTATTGCTGGTGTGACTGAAGCCGTTTAAGGGAAGGCGGGCGGCTGGAATCATTTCGGAATAGCGTTTCCCCGTTCCGGCCACCGCCTACTCAATGCTGCAGCGCCGATTGCCGGACCGGCGGGGACTAGTTAGAGGCGCTGTCCCGCTGCAGGCTCTTGCGTCGAATTGCAATGCTTTCCGCGAAGTGGCTGTCGCTGACGATTTGTCCCTGTTCGATAACCAGCACGCGATCTGCGGAAGCGATCGTCTCGGGACGATGGGCGATGATGATGCGGGTTATCGCGAGGTCGTTGATGGCCGCCGCGACCATCGCTTCGTTGACCAGGTCGAGATGACTCGTGGCTTCATCCAGGATCAGGATTCTCGGATTCCGATACAACGCACGCGCAAGCAGGACGCGCTGCTTTTGCCCGCCTGACAGGGTCGATCCCATGTAGCCGATGATGGAGTTGTATCCCATCGGCATCGCGACGACCTCCTCGTGTATCGCCGATTGCCGGGCGCAGGTCTCGATGCGTGACTGATCTTCGTGCTGGTCGAAGAAGCTGATGTTCTCCGCGATCGAGCCGGCGAAGAGAGAGTCGTCCTGCAGCACCGTACCGATGACCTGGCGGATCGCATCCTTGTTCGAGCGATTCATCTTCAATCCGCCGACGATGATCTCGCCCTCGGTGGGCTCGTTGATTCCCAGCAGCACATTGACCAGTGTCGTCTTGCCGCACCCCGAGGCGCCGACCAGCGCGACCGATTCGCCCGGACGGATCACGAACGAGATCCCGTCGAGAACGTACTTTTCATGTTCCGCGTAGCGAAAGCGCAGGTTCCTGACTTCGACGCTGGCGTCCAGGTTGTTTGCGGCGATGCCGGAAGCAAGGCCGCCCGAGGCGGTGTCGTCCGGTTCGGTATGGACTATGTCGCTGAGGCGCTCGGCCTGGACCCGCAACATCCGCAGTTCGAAGAACTTGTCGATGAAGGCCATGACGCGCGAACCAAACTGCATCTTGTAGGCGACGAATGCCATGAGCATGCCGACCGTGAGCTGGGCGTCGAGGACCAGTGATGCACCCACGGTGACGATCAGTATGTGTTCGATTCCCGTCAGCGTGTTGCTGAGCAACCGGTAGTGAATGAAGAGGCGTTGAGTCTTGAGCCCGCTGTTCACCTCGTCGACAACCAGGTTCAGCCAGTGCGCGCGGCGTTGATCCTGGATGCCGAATAGCCGAATGGCTTTCACGCCTCTCATCGTTTCGAGAAAATGGCTTTGTTGCTTCGCCGCGTGCGAGATCTGCTCTTCGGTCGCGCGCCGCAGGGGGTGAAACCAGACGGCGCGTCCCAGGGCGTAGAGCGTGACGGTGACCAGGCAGATTGATGCCAGCAATGGGCTGTACAGGAACAACACGACCAGCATGACGCTCGACATCAGGCCGTCGATGATCGCTTCCAGGAACGAAGACGTGATGAATCTCTGGATCGTCTCAACGGCGCCAAAGCGGGAGGAGATGTCGCCGAGGTGGCGCTTCTCAAAGTAGTCCATCGGTAACGAAAGCAGGTGGGAAAAAACGTTCTCGCGCCACTGGAAGCTGAACATCGTGCTGAATCGGACCATGAGCCATGATCGAAGGGCGCTGGTCGTCTGGTTGAGCACGACGAGCAGGCCAAATCCGATGGCCAGCGTCACCAGCAGGTCGCGGGTCCCGGAAAGCAGCGCCTTGTCGATTACCCACTGCATGAACTGCGGATGCAGCAGCGAAAACAATTCCAGGACGATCGCCAGCGCCAGGACCTGACCCGCCGACGCGACCAGGCCATGCACGCGCCCGACGATGTTCGAGATGCGGATCGGTGTCTTGTCATTGCGCCGCTGGAATTCCTCGCCGGGCCAGAGCTCGAGCGCGGCGCCGGATGCGAGATCCGCCAGGCTTTCCATGGAGTATTTCAGCTCGCCCGACGCCGGATCCAGGACGGTCACCTTGTCGCCACGCCGACTCTTCAGGACGACGAAATGATTCGAGCGCCAGTGCAGGATGCAAGGCAGTTTCAGCTGATCGATGTCTTGCGGTTCGAAGCGGACCGCGCGCGTGCGCATGCCGAGCCGGTTCGCGATGCTGATGAGCGAAGTGAGGGTCGCGCCGCGGATCGAAATCGAGAATCGCCTGCGCAAAGTCGTCAGATCGGAGGCGTATCCAAAGTACTGCGCAACCATGGCCAGGCATGCCAGTCCGCATTCAGCGGCCTCGGTCTGGAGAATCAGCGGGAGCTTCGGAAACATTCCGAGCGAGAGCCGTTGAAATGACATTCCTTCGATATCCTCTTCGGTCTTGCGTCGTGCGCTCGCGGTCAGATATATCGGTTTTGTGTGTGAGGGTGCTAGCGCATGACGACATCGGATCAGTGGAGTCCGAAGGCCAGGGCGGGCAGCCGAGATGGACTGGGAAACATCGTGCTGCTGCAAAGCAGGATGCTCTTCGTTCTCACGGCCGGTGCGGTATGCGCCGCGCTTTGCCTGATCGGATTCCTGGTCTTCGGGACTTACACGGCGCGCCGCACATTGTCGGGACAGCTGATGCCGACGAAAGCCGTGATCGAGGTGCGATCACCGCTTCGCGGCACGATCATCGAGCGGCGTGTCACCGAGGGCCAGACCCTGCGCAAAGGCGATGTGCTTTACATCGTTTCCGGCGAGCGTGTAAGCGATGCGCTGGGCGCCACGGAGGCGCTGATTGGCGACAGGCTGAGGAGCCGCCTCGACCGCATGCACGTCCAGATCGAAAAGCTCAGGGAGTTGAGCGTTTCGGAACTCGATTCGATGCGCACGCGTCGCACGGCGCTTTCCGAGGAACGCTCGAGCGTATTGTCCATCCTGGAAAATCAGAGACGCCGGCTCGAGCTGGCGGACAGGCAGCTCACGAAATACGGAGCCATGCGACAGGGCAATTTCGTTTCGGACGAGCAGTACTCGCTCAAGGAACAGGAAGTGCTGGGTCAGCGTGGCGATCTCGAACTGCTGCGCAGGGAACTCAAGGACATCGACGCGCGCCGGAGCGAGGCCGCGAACGACGAGAAGGCGATTCCGCTGAAGTACGACCTGCAGATCGCCGAAGTGGAACGGGCGATCGCCAGCACGGAACAGGAGCTGGCGCAGAACGAGGCCTCGCGAGAAACGATGGTGACCGCGCCCCAGGGCGGAACAGCGGGTGGTGTCGTCGCCGCACTGGGAGATACGGTGGACGGCTCCACCGCCCTGATGTCGATCTTGCCGGAAGGCGTGCAACTGGAGGCACACTTTCTCGCGCCCAGCGCCGCAATCGGATTCGCGAGAGTCGGAGATCCGGTCCTGATCCGGTACGACGCCTATCCGTACCAGAAGTTCGGTCACTACCCGGGCAAGGTTCTCGAGATTTCCCGGACGCCATTGACCGGTTCCGCCAGGGCGACGAGAAATCTCGAGGTCGGCAGAAACAGCAGCGCAGAGCCGATGTTCCGCATCGTCGTCGGGTTGAATTCTCAAACCGTGGACATTCGCGGCCGGTCAGAAATGCTCCAGGTCGGCATGACGGTCCAGGGCGATTTGCTGCTCGAGCAGCGACAGCTCTATGAGTGGATTCTCGAGCCCTTCTTCGGCGTGTCCCGTCGACTTTGATGACCGCAACGTGACCTGACTACGAGGGAAACTGAACTACGGAATACATTTCAGGTACTTGGCTGATTTCGAGCGGCAAGACTGCCCGCGCCGCTCTCAGGGTGCGAAAGCTTCACCCACTTTCCAGGGGATCACCTGCGTCGGGGTGCCACGTTGCCTCAATGCATCATGCAACTGCCCGAGGACGGCGTCCTCGGTGAGCTGGTAGTTGATGGACAGCGGAACGCCCAGCCCCGAGAACCCATGTGCATAGGGAAGGAAGTATCGTGAGCCGCTGATTGCGCAGAGTTCCGCGATGTCCTGGATGCCAGAGGTGGTGAGGGGAATGTCGAGCCCCTGCTTGGCGCGGCGATGGACGGCCCCGAGTTGCTCGAGAGGCAGGGTCATCGAATAGGCAACCAGTCCATCGTTGAATCCTTCGGTGACCCCGGCGCAGCAGCTGATCAGGAGGTCCACGGGCCCGATGTCACGGGCGACGGACGCGACGACATCACGAATGTCGCCGAGTGGATCCACGCCGGTATCGGCCAACACCAGCGCGGAGAATCGCGGGCAGAGAACCAGGTAGGAGTTGCCCCAGTTCCTGACGCCCGGCGCAGCTCCGGGACCCAGCCTGGTCGGCTGCTCTCCATAAAACGGAAGTGCCCTGATGGTGATGTCGCCGGCCACCGTGGTTTCGTGCCATCGCAACACCTGGCCAGCCTGGCCGGCTGTCTGCAGCGCGGAGCCGAAATCGAGACGGGTCAGCAGATTGGCCCTGGGCACCTCTGGAACGATCACGCGTGTGTGTTCGTCGCAGTGTTTCAATATGGAGGGCAGGTGCCAGTGATCCGTGTGACCATGGGTCACCACCACGGCATCACACCTGGGACTCGAATCGAAAGGGTAGCGGCCCAGTGCGGTTGTCCAGGATCTTGCGTAACCCTGCGGATCGAAAACGATCCTCGAATTGCCAGTCGAGATGACGATGCTGGCGTGCTCGCGCCGATATACGGCGGGGGAATCCGCCGTTTCCCAGCTGCCATGACCCCGGCCATCCGAGAGTGCGTCACAAAAGGCTTCGCAAATCGGCGTGTCCAGGATCTCCTCGTATTCCGCGATGAATTCCCGTGACCGCTCGAAAGAGTTGAGCGTCCTGGTGATGAATGCCGCGTCCCGCACCAGGTTCTGCGGCACCGATGCCGAAAATCGCTTGCGACCGGGGCCGCATGACAGGCTCCATTTCCATTCATTCGCACGCGAATCTTCACGAAAGAGATACGCATCCGTTGCCGCGACTCCTCCTTTCTCCACTTCGTCGGCATCGAACCATTCCGGCGGTACTTGATACTTCCTGATCCAGTCGAGCAAGATTCTCTTGCAACAGGTGGGCTCGAACCCGGCGATTTGCCAGTCATTCATCAGCGGGTAGATTGGCGGCTCTGCGGTGGTAAGTCCGAGCTGAATGTCGGTTTCGCTCGCTAGCGGCATTGGCACACCTCCGTAACCCGGCACGGCGTGAATGCCATCCGGCGCCGGCAAATGATCCGTAGCAAGAAGTCGCAACGCAATTGTCCGGATTTTTCGTGGAGACTCGAAATGGCGCCGGAGCGCAACGAAGTCGTTCGTGGTGATTCGCATGACCTGCAGCCGGTACCCGAGCCACCCGGTGCCGCCACCTCGCGAGCTGAAGAGGATCCCGATAGCCGGCCGCACATGGAGATGCTCGACAAGCTGAAAGACTCCAATGTCAGTGCCTGGCTGGCGTTTTTCGGCGCATGTTAGATGTGAGCCTGGAGATTCGACGCGGCGATTTCCCGGGCCTTCATCCAGGCAGTCAGGGCTCGGTCGCGATCGTCGACCTGAAGAATGATGGGCGCGAGATGAGCTACGAGGAGCTCGCGGCGCAGTCGGCGTATCTGGCGTCTGTCGTGCGGTCGGACGAGAGGAAACTCGCCTGTATCGTCTGCGATTGCGATGCGGACGCGATCGCTTGGTACCGCGGAATTCTCGAGGCCGGGCACGCCGTGTCCCTGCGGCCTCCCAATCCTCCGGATTCGCTCGCGTCTTTCATCGCCAGTTATCAGCCCGACCTGCTGGTCTGCAAATCGCCGCTGGCCGAACCACTTTGCCGCGAATACCGCTTGCTGCGTCGTGAACGCTCATACCTGCTCCATGAACGAAACCTTCGCGGCGACGGTGTCCACGCCGACCTGGCCGCGTTGTTCCTGACTTCGGGTTCGATGGGGCAGCCGAATGGGGTACGGCTGTCATTTCGCGCAGTGGCCGCGAATGCCCGGCAAGTCGCGAGCAGTCTGCGCATGGCGCCAGGCGAGCGATGGTCGGTTTCCCTGCCGTTGTGCTTCGTCTACGGACTTTCCGTGGTCAACAGTGCGCTGCTCGCCGGCGCCACCCTGGTAATACCGAGCCGGCAATCACTCGACGGAAAGTTCTGGCGCGAATGTGGGGACGCGAAAGTTTCGTGCGTGCCGGCGATCCCGACGATGCTGGATTGGCTCAGGCGTTCAGCCTGCGCCGCGGAGATACCCGGCAAGTTTCGCAAGGTCACGATTTCGGGTGCCGCGATGTCGGCGGCGTTGAAGCGCTGGTTGCGAGACGGCGGCCTTGGCCGCCGATGCGCGATCTACTCGATGTACGGGATGACCGAGACATCCGGCCGGATTTCCGTACTCCCGCCGGAGGACTTCGATGCTCACCCGGACTCGGTTGGCTGCGCGGTGCCCGGCGGCCGATTGAGCTCGCTCGCGTCGGGCGAAATCGTCTATAGCGGCGAAAACGTCATGATGGGGTATGCCCGTGGCCGCGTGGACCTCGGGCTTGGGGACCTGCTCGGCGGGGTAATGCACACGGGGGATCTCGGCGTGCTCGACGGCGAGGGCAGGGTGACACTGAATGGCAGGATCTCGCGGATCTGCAAGATCCATGGACGCAAGGTCTGTCTCGATGCGCTCGAGCACTTCCTGACGGAGCTGGGAGAGATCGCCGCCGTCAGCGATGACGAATTCATCGATGTCTTTCACGCCTGCGAATCACAGGGCACGATCTCCGCGGCGCTGCGCCGTGTCGCCGACCGGCTCGATCTGCCCTATGGCGTGATTCGCTCGAGACCGCTCACGTCCATTCCCCGCACGGTGAGCGGCAAGGTTTGTTACGCGGAATTGGTCCGCTGGAGGAATCATGAAGGGCGACGTTCAGGACTCAACCTTTGAAACCGTGCGATCGATATGGAGCCGGCAACTGGGCCTGCAGCAGGTGGCGGCCGGCGACGATTTCTTCGAATTGGGGGGAGACTCCGTCGCGATGCTCAATGTGGTGTTCCAGGTCGGCGAGATTCTCGGAACGGAGATAGCGCCAGACCTGATGTTCGAACACCGGACCTTGGCTGAGTTCTGTGACTGCGTCGAAGCGCTGCGTCCCGGCATTGGCACGGGATCGGAACCTGGTAGTTTGACTGGATCGCTGTGAGCCGGCAGGAAATGTCGCCCGCCGCAATCGACGCCGCGATCGGCCGGCTCATCGGTCCGGGTTCTCCGTTCGAAATGACTGCATCACCCGGCGGCGCGGGAACGCGCGTGTTCCGGCACGCTCCGGGTTCCCTCGGCGCCGCGCTGCTCGCGAAGATGCGCTCGCGAGGCGATGCGCCCCTCGCCGTGATTGGTGGCGAAACATTGACGTACGCCCGGGCACTCCAGCGCGCTTCACGGGCGGCGGCTTGCCTGAAGAATGAAGCGGGCAACGATCCGCGCGGGCGCGTCGCGATCATCCTGCCGAATGGCGCCGACTGGCTGGTGACATTCCTCGCGGTGACCCTGTCCGGCCGCAGCGCAGTCCTGATTTCGGACTTCGAACCGACCCGGTTGCGGCAATCCATCCGGTCCACCCGTCCACGGCTGTTGATCGGCGACGGCACGCACGCCCGCTGGCTGGCCCAGGAATTCAAGGGCATTCCCGCCGTGACCCTCGGTGATCTCGAGGCACGACAGGATGAGAGGCCGGAAAGCGGATTCGCGGGTCCCGATGACGAATGCCTGGTCCTGTTCACATCGGGCAGCACCGGGGTGCCAAAACCGGTTCGTCTCTCGAACCGGAATGTAGTGAGCGGCATGTTGAACATGCTGCTGGCCGGTGCGATTGCCGCGTCCGGTGTTCCAAGAAGGTCGCCTGCGGCACCGAGGATGAGTCCCTGTCCGCTGGTTCACCTGCCACTGGCGTACGTATCGTCACTGACGTCGCTGCTGCTCTCGATCTGGAGCGGCGGACGAACAGAGGTGATCCCTTCGTGGGACTGCCTTCACGTCGCCGAATTGCTCGACAGGAAGCTGATCACCGCCATCGGCGGCGCCAACGACCGCCAGCTGCTCGAACTGCTCGAGGCGCAGCCGGACGCGGCGAGCCTGGCAACCCTCGGGATGTTCGGAGGCAGGTGGTGCTCGAGGCTGCTGGATGAAGTGGCGCAGCGCTGGCCGCATACAACCGTGGTGACCGGCTACGGCATGACCGAGACAGCTGGCGGAATCTCGTCGAGGGTATTGCACGATCCTCGTTCGACCGCCGGCATCCTGGGAAGGATCGTGCCGACTGTGGAGCACAAGATCGTCGACGCGGAAGGTGCGAGCATGCCGGACAACCGCAGCGGCCACCTGATGCTGCGCGGCCCGAATATCATGCTCGGGTACGGCGATGAAGGCCCGGGTCTTGTCGGCGGATGGCTTCCGACGAATGACATCGCCCGGATCTCCGGCGACGGCGAACTGGTCATCGAGCGTCGCGAAAGCATTCCGGAAACTGGCGGTGCCGACGGGGTGGCATCGCCGCGAAGCCTGGAAGACATGCTGATGGCATGTCCGTCGGTGGCCGAAGCCGCGGTCCTGAGCCGGGCCCATGCCGGAGGAAGTGTCGTTTCGCGAGTCGCTCTTGCCGGGGCCCGGGAACACCGGGTTTCCTTCGACGAGATCCAGGCGGTGCTGCGCGAAGGCGCGGCACGCGCGGGTGAAGCGCTCGAGTTCCTGCTCTGCGAGCAGTTTCCTCGCACGGCATCCGGAAAGGTGGATCTCGCGGCGCTGCGGCGCCGGTGTGGCGATCGCCCCGCCGATTTTTCTCTCTGAGGGATCGAATGCAGTCTTCGATGCTGGAAGAAGTGCTCGACCGGATACGGATCGACGAAAACGTGCCGGGAGTCTCCGCCGCAATCTATCGCGAAGGGCGTGTCACAAGTGCCCAGAGCGGAATCGCAGTCGCGAGCACGGCGAACGCGCTGACCGACGAGTCCCGCTTCGAGATGTCCTGCCTGATGAAGCTGCTGGTCTCGCTTGCCGTTCTTAAAGCAACCGAGGAGTTGAAGGTAGACCTCGACGCGCCGGTCTCCTCGTTTATTCCCGAACTCAAGTACGCCGTGGCGGTCGAGGGCGAAATAACGCTGAGCGATCTGCTGTTGCATCAGAGCGGTTACCGGGGAGTCGACATATCGGATGCCGCGGTCCGCTGGCACATGTCCTGGCCGAAGTTCGTCGAGCATTTCCACAATCACCGCCCGTCATTTCCGGCCGGTTCCGTTGCGAACTACGAACACACGGAACATGTCGTTCTCGGCGAATTCCTGAGCCGCCTGGTCGGAATGCCTGCCCTGGATTTCATCCGCCAGAAGTTTCTCGATCCGCTTGCCATCAGCCTGGGAACGGTCTCGAGCGACGCACGCGATTCACGGGTATTCGTCGGTCAGCACGTACCTGCGCCGGGCAACTCATACACTCTTCGCGGCCTGCCGCCACCCGCGCCGTTCTGGGCCACCTCATTGCCCAACGCGACGATCCGGCTGGCCGACGTGCTCAAGATCGGAAGCTTGATCGCCGACGAGCAAAGTGACTCCGGCGATGAGTTCATATCGCGTCGCACGCGCGACAAATTGATGTGCGCGGGCGTGCCGCTTGGCCCCATGGTCGGGCTGGATCCGCGCAGCGAGAGATTGCCGGTGGCTTTCGGGTTCGGCTGCAGCCATTTCGGCAATGGCGTGCTGGGACAGAATGGTTCCGCAAGCGGGCAGGCCATGGGCCTGCGCATTTTCCCCGGGGATCGATGTGCCGTCGCGGTGGCGGTCAATGCCTGGCTGCCGAGTGTTCGAGATCGCCTCTTCTGCGAGCTGGGTCGCTTCGCAGGTTGCGAAGCTTTGGCGAACACCGGGCCAACGCCGCATCCCGAGGCCTGCTCGATGAGGGACCTGCTGGGCCAGTTCCCGACCGATGCGATTTGCGGCAGCTATCTTGGCAGCTATGGAACCCGGATCTCCGTCGCGGCAGAGAACGGCGGAATCCAGATGTCGCTGGGCAACTCGAAGCACGCGCCGCGACTGGAACTATTCGAGGAATCGGATGGACGGATTTCCAGCGTCAGGCCGGTCCCGATTTCGCTCGGCTTCTTCCGTGATCCCGTGAGCTCAAACCCGGCGCTGCGGGTCGGGGTCCATGCGTACAAGAGGGCGTGACGAAATCAGTGCGCGCCGGCGCTCGACGATCTCATCGCTTGCAAGGCGCACTCCAGAACCTCGTCGCGGCCGGCGCGAATTCCCGCGATAGTCGCTTTGCATTCGGTATCCGGAACGATGCCGCTCTGCTGTGTGCCGCGCCGATCCGGATAGAAAACTCCGATGCCGGTCATGCTGGCGATGAATCCGCCGGGTAGCGGAATAGTTGAAACATTGCCGTCGGCACCCGCGGTCGTGCTGCCGAACACTTTCGCACGCGGTGAAGCCCGCAGCGCCATCGCGGTGAATTCCGACTGACTGAACGTGGACTCGTCGACGAGAATTCCGATTCGTCCGCCGTAGTGGGGAGACTGCGGCTCCAGCACCGCCGTGTTTGCCCAGCGGAACGCGCCCGGGTTCGAGAGTTCCGGTAGCGTAAAACGGGCAAATGGCGTCGGACCCTCGACGAGCGATCCACCGAGCGAATACACGACGAAGTCGGCCGGATAGCCGCGGACGTCCACGATCAGGAATCGAGTCGACGCAGCCTTCGCGATGTACTCGGGAATGTCCTTGGACTTCACGTTGGAGAGCTTCAGGTAGGCCGCGTCGTCGGACAGGATCTGAAACGCCTCGCCTGCACGATCATTTCGAATGATGTCGGGAATCTTCAGCGAGGCGAACGGCACGCGCTTCGCGTCGACAATGAGGTCGCGATCCCGCTGGATATTGACCGCAACATCCCCGCAGGGCCCATGGGTGATGGACCGCGCGATGTCGCGCATCCTCGTCGCTTCATTGGATGCGCCGTAGAAGGGGCGGACATTCCTGGCGATATCCGCCAAAGGGACCTGGCCGATGGAAATGATGGCGTCGCCGACCGCGAGGGAAGTTGCCGCGGCGTCGGGCACCAGGTGGCGGAATACGATGTACCGGTCTTCCACGAAGCGAAGATTTACCGGCAATTGGCATTCGCCTTCCGGTTTGCGGAGCTGTAGCGTCAGCCTGATCATCGCGTGTCCATCGTCCACGCGTGCCACGAGGCGGATCAATTCATCACGGAATCGTTCCTTGTCCTGCGCGATGGCCGCCGTGCGCAGTGTCTCGAGCAATACGTCATCCCATTTCTCGTCGATGAGGTCTCGATAGGGGAACCAGTATTCGACCGCGTTCCAGAATCGGAAGATCGCCAGGACCTGGTACCCGGAGTCCGGAAAGCGGATGTCGGCGTAGGGTGCTTCCCGATCGAAGACCGAGTTGCCGACCTGGGGGGCGAGAGTCACGAAGCGCTGTAAGTTCGCGGGCCGGTTTTGATAGATAGACTGAAGTCTCCTGCTCAGCGTCGGCCCGAGCCGCTTCGTGTCACTGAGCCACCCGAGTGATGGCGCAAGCTGAAGATCCTGCCTCTCCAGCGAAACACAGTCCTGGCAGGTCGGAATGTCTCCCAGTGAGTCGACCCACGCGAGAATCGCGCGCTGCATTTCCCGGTCGCTCGAGGCCTGGAGCACGGCGGGGATCGCGGAGAGCAATGCACGGTCGATATCCTGCGTGCCGTTGGCAACACCGGGATGGTGATATTTCACGAATCCCCAGACCTTCCCGAGCAGCCAGAGCGCCTCGCCCTGCTTCCGGGTGAGTCTGTCTATGGTCAATCCACTGGATTCCGTGGTTGAGGGCGCAGTGGAGGCCGGGTCGGCAGCCGTGGCTGACCCGATAGGCAAGACCAGCAGCAACAACAGCAGTGCTGCCGGAAACTTCATGAAAAGACCTGCGTGTGGGTGACGTCCTGTTGCGCCGAACACCGCGGGTCTTGAATCGCTCGACATGATGCGAACCGTCCGTGTATCGCGCCCGGGTATCAAGGATGCATGGTAACTGCCCGGTTGGCGGGCGACTGCATCCGATGGCGAACTGCGAAAGACGGATCAGGCACTTGCCGGATTTCGTCCAGCAAGATTCCCGTCGTTCGGCATCCCCGGCGTCAGCACTTTCGAGAGATTTCCCAGATCGACCCGGGGGTCCCGCAGGGAAGGATGAGCGAGAACGGCCTGCAGCTCTCGATGACGGGAATGAGAGGGCAGGTGGACCGAGCGATTCGCTAACTCGGTCGAAGTAAAACTTCCCCAATCGACGAGGTGACTGAAGTAGATGCAGTCCGCCCCGATGCTCGCGCCCAGGTCGACGAATGCGGGCATCTCCGGGAAGTTGTTCTCCTGCACGAGCATGTGCAGCTTGAGATATTCGAGCGGGCCAGAGGACCTGAGCCCCGAGATGAACTGGAGATTGTCCATCAGCTTGCTCCAGCTGCCGCCCCGGCGGTTGAGGTGATAGGTGTGTTCGCTGGCCGCATCGATGGAAATCTCGGCGGTCAGGATGATCTGCCTGACCTCGGTCGGCAGCTTGTTCCAGATCGCGGCGGTCCAGAGTTGCGCATTCGTGTGAAGGTGAAGTCTCAGATTGGGCTTGTCACGCAGGTCCAGGTGCCGAAGCCATTCCATGAAGTACGGACTGCCGAAGGCGTCGCCGGACCCGGTGATGTAGAGGACCTCGGCCTCCGTCAGGACCTGCGTTTCGAGGACGCGCTGGAGCGACCTGATCTCCCCGGCTGCTTCCCGCTCGATGGTGTGCTCCCTGCGACAGCTGGGGCAGGAGAGATTGCAGGACCGGTCGAATGCCGCGTTGACTACCCGCGGCATCGGTGCTTCGTACGAGCCGCTCTGGATGATCTTCAGCAGAGTCGCATCGGTGACCTCCGATCTCGGCTGGACCGGCAGGGTGACCGTTTGAAGATAGGGGCAGTTCGAATTGCAGTATTCGAAGGTGCCATCCAGCACGGAGCGCCGTATCTCCCTCGCTACCGGTCCATTCCAGTGAGTGCGGAAGTCCCCGTCGTTCATGTTGCCAATGGATACCGGCAGCCACGCCTGACAACAGAGAAAGGCATCGCCACGCTTTGGATAGGTGACCACCTCGAGGTTCGTGAAAGGCTTCGAACAGAACAGCATGCCGCCAGTCTCACGCGGTCGGTACGCGCCGGCAATCGAGCTCCCTGAATCGACACCACTATTCAAAAACATTCAAAGCGCGCAAAAGAGTTGAGTCATCCGGATGGACGGCGAACTCGAAGCGCGGGAATGTCGATCAAGGAGAAAACAGGTGTCACATCCGCTACAGGAACTTCGCGGCGATAACTCCGCCGGAGCGGCCGCGCTCCTGGCTGATTCAATTCACGGCGAGCGGCGGGTGAAAAATGCCTTCTGTGTGACCGTCTACAACGAGCCCGACTCGGCGTTGCGTTCGACACTACATTCGCTCCTGCTGGCGCTTCGGCACAGCTACTTCAACCTGGGTTCGGTCGCCGCGCGTTCCATCATCTGCATCCTGGTCGATGGGCGGGCGCAGATGCATTCGTCACTGGTCGGCTGGTTGAAGCATGCGCAACTGGCGCTGGATACGCCCCAGCGACGCCCGAATCTCGACGTGCATGCCATGTCGCATCACATCGACACGCTGATCAGGACCATCGATCCGGCATCGGCAAAGCCGGCGGCCGAATGCATGCTCAAGATAGAAGTCATGCTCTGCATCAAGAGCGAAAATCGCGGAAAGCTCGAGTCGCACGCCACGTTTTTCCGAGACATCTGCACCGTCGTGCAACCGGAGTTCTGCTACCAGGTGGATGCCGGAACGGTCGTGGTGGAAGACGCCGTCTCGCGGATGATCAGGCGGCTGGACACGTCCCGGAATACCGGTGCTATCGCCCCGAACGTGATGCCCGCCGTGCCCGACTTGACCGCGAGTCCGCTGCAGAACTGGCAGTTCTGCGATTTCGCGCTTCAAAAGGCCGTGTACTGGCCGCTGGAAAGCATGACCGGCTTCCTCAGCGTGATACCCGGTCAAACCTGTGTCTTCAGGTGGAGAGCGCTCAAGCACGCCGCGGCGAATGAATGGAGACCAGACCCGGTGCATGCCTATCTTCGAGGATTGCAGGCTTCACACGCGGTCGAGCGCGTCATGTATCTCGCCGAGGACCGAATCATAGGATCGGAAATCCTGTTGACCCGCGACGAGAACTGGACCCTGGACTACCTGCCCGAAGCGGAGGCCGTCACCGATGCCTGCACCAGCTACCCGGAATTGTTTCGACAACGCCGTCGCTGGATCAACAGCGCGGCCGCCTGCCGGCTGTGGTTGCTGGCACTCTGGTCCCGAATCACAAGCAGGAGCGATGGCGGACCCGTGCCGACACGCAAGCACGCGGCGGGCATGGCCGTGCAGCTGCTCATTGCACTGAAGGAATTGCTGAGTCCTGCGCAGTTGTTCGCCGCGCTGCTCATCGCGGTGTCCCAGTTCGGCATTCTGTGGGAGAAAACCCCGATGGCCCTCGGTCTTGGATTGGCCTGCCTGGCTACCAGCGGTGTATGTGCGCTACTGGAGTTCGGAGCGGGACGACGGCACCGGGAGCGGCTCGCGCGGATCCGCGTGGGCGGAATGTGGACAGCCGGCATCACGGGAATCCATGTGTGCGCCGTGGCCTTCTCCTGGCAGGGTTTCGCGATCATCACCGTGCCACTGCTAGCCCTGGCGTGCATGGCAATGATCCTTCCCGGGAGGGCAATGCCCCTGACTATTCGTACGCTGCTGTTTCCGTTTCCGCACATGACCCTGTCGAACATTCTGCTGATCAATTCCGTCATGAAGATCGACAACGTGGCCTGGGGAACCAAGGGGCTGAATCAACAACACCTCGATGCGGCCTTGATGCGGAGCCTCAAACGTCTCCGGAATACGGTCGCAGCCGTTTTCCTGGCCGCCAATCTCGCGGTCGCATGGGTGGCCTGGCAGTTCGATGGCCTCATCGCGAGTGAGTTGAATCCCGTCGTGGAGATCGCGTGCCTGTCGGAGGCCGCGGTGGCGCTTGCGGCCCTGGTATTCCACATCGCGCGCCGGCGCCGGCCGGAGTCTAGATTGTCAGAGCCTGCTCGAAGCCGAGGATGAATCGCCGCATCGTCTCATCCTCGTACACGTCTTCGAGATAGGCGACTTCGCCGCTGACCGTGTCATTCACGCTGGTCAAATTGATGTCGTGAGCCGGCAGGTCGCGCGGTGTTGAAAATGGCAGGTTGGGATTCCAGACGTGAACTGGCTCGATCGACGACAAGCCAGGAGCGTGCTTGAGACCTGGATCCCCCACGTTCATTCGCAGCCGGAAATTCGTCTGGACGAGAGCGGTGTCGCCGCTCTCGTCCAGAATCGTATCCGCGTAATGACGGGGCACCTGTTTCGAGATTGCTTCTGCGGCCACCCGATGGACCTGTCGGGCAACATCACGCAATCCATCGGCCGGATTGGAACGGATTCGGAGAATGACTGGATTGAGCGTGTTGCCGATCATGCTGAAGAGCCGGGGCTCATCCCTGCCATGCCAGTAATGGCGCAGGGAGATGTCCGAAGACTTCAGTTCACGTTGCAAGGCGAGGACGATTCCGGCGGTGAGCACATCACTCAAGGTGACTCCGATCGATGCCGCCAGTTTTGTCAGGCCCCTGACACGATCGGAATCGAGGTGCAGGGGCATGGATTGCTGGATGCTCCTGGTGTCCGGGTCCACCGCGTAGTCTGGTGGCAATCGGCTCGACGCCACTCCCCGCAAGTTCTCCCTCCAGAACTCGAGGCGTCGTTGAAAGTTCAGTGACTTCGACCATCTGCTGATGCCCAGCAGGTAATCCGAATACTGCAGGCAGTCCTGGATACCCGCGGATGATGACCGCGATTGAAGTTGCCTTTCGTATTCCCCGAGCCAGAAGACGGGTATCCGGCCGAAGGACCACCCATCAACAATGAAGTGATGAGCCACGAAGCCCATGGCGATTCCCGACGATGGCAGCTTGAGCGCAAACGGTCTGAACAGGCATGCGCCTGGCGAGAATGGCTGCCAGGCGATTTCCTGCGCGGTGCTCCTGATAGCACCCTCTACCGCGGACGAATCGAGACGGGACAGGTCGACCGTCGTGAGTTCCGGGTCGCAATCGAAAACAAGACGAAGTGCAGCGCCGTCATCCGCGAGTCGACATCGCAGTGCATTGTGCTGCCGGGTCAGCCGGTGCAGCGCCCGTTCCATGGCATCGAGGTCGATCGGGCGCCTGAATCGCCAGGTCTTGTTGGTGACGTTGGTGTAGCCGACCCCGATGATTCCAGTCCGAGCTCGATTCCATCTCGAGACATAGGAATCTGGCACGTCGACCGCGCTGACGTGGGGCGTGCGTTCATAACGGGGGCCCGACAAGGCATCGATGATCGACGCCTTGTTCGCCTGAAGTTCATTCCGCAATTCGGCAGGGAAGGTGTCGGGCGGCGCCCGGAAATTCAGATTCCCACCGGAAACCCAGAGATGAATCCCCAGTCCGCGAGCGCGACCAATGAGTTCTTCCGCGGTATTCACCCGGTTCCAGATTCGCGTAACGCGTCTTCCCTGGCAACAGCCGGCCGCCTCGTCAGCTTTGGCCGAACATCCGACTCTTATATATAGGGATGGAAGCCTGCCCGGCTGCTGCAGTGCATCCAATCAGTCCGGGACCCACCACCACGGCGCGGTAGGGCATCCCCCTCTGACGCCGAGGTCAGGAGAAATGCGGCTCAGGCGATTTGCCAGCTTTCTGTCGGAATCCCCAGGTCCAGTAGTGCCAGGTGAGAACCGAAAACATATCCGTGAAGCGGTTACGGGCGGAATTCGATATGTGGGAGCCGAAGTAGAGCTGGCGGGATTTGCCGGTGTAGAACTGGTACACCTCGAGCCCCGTCCAGGGTTGGAGAAAGAAGCCATCCAGGTCCATGACGGGGAACTTCTGTTTCGCCTCCAGGATTTTGGGAATGCTCCGGTTGTTCACGAACAGCACATGCGAGGCATGGTAGGTCGGGAATGTCTCGCCATCCGAGCGATACACATTCTTTGCAATCTTGTGTGCTTCCCGCGGTTTCCCCATGCAATCGAACATGATGATGTCGAAGTGCCGGTCGAACCGGCCCAGCATTTCCCGCGCGGTGTCGAAGAAGCTCGACTTACAGACGAAATCGTCTTCCAGCACGACGGTGACCCCGTCGCGATCGACCACGTCTTCGATCGCTTTCGAGTTCGCAATCCACAGTCCCACCACGCCGTTCTTGCGCTGGGGGTAATCCAACAGGTATTGGTTCAAGCCGCCACGCGTGTACGGCTCGAACTCCGGATTGTCGGAGTCATAGATGACTCCCGGTACCAACCGGCTTGGATACGGAAGCATCCGGAGCAGTCGCTCGAGCAGTGATCGCCGGAGGCTATCTCCCGGCAAGCTGATGTATCGAACCTGTTTGATGTCCAATGGCGGTTGCGTCCCAACACAGCCCGCCGCTATGCCGCACGAGCCGCTTTCCCGGGAGCGGCCGCACCCGCCCGCGCACCGTGGATGGAGCGAATCTCGTCCTCGATGTGGGAGCTCGGCCAGGTCCACGGCTTCCTGACGATCATGAGATCCTCATCCGGCCACAAACCGTAGAATTTCGGATCGGAACAGACGGACTCCGGCGGGATGATCGCGGGCAGGAGGCCGGCCGCGAGAAAGCGCGAATAGATGTCGCGGCCGTACAGGCGGACGTGATCCTCCTGTTGGTAGAACTTCTGACGCAGCTCAGGAGTATCGATGTCCGGCCGCTCCAGCGTGACGGTACGGCACCTGTCGAAGGGCGTTTGCAGGAGCGCCCAGCTGTCGTACTTCAGGACCCGGAATATTTCCTCCAGCGCCTTCGCATCGTCGTGCACGTGTTCGAGCACGTGCGAACAGACAACCACGTCGAAGCGCTCCATCGGAAACGGCAAATCCGTGATGTCGGCCTGCACGTCGATCTCATTCTGAAGAAATTCCTGGCGATCCATCGCGTAGGCGCGCCCTTCAGGCCGCAGATCGGCGGTGATGTATTCCTTCGCGACCTCGACAATTTGCAGGCGTATGGATTTCTCGGCGGCGAAGTGCAGGACAGAGAGGTTCTTCAGGGTCGGTGCGACGCGATTGAAATAGAGGGCCATCAGGCGATGGCGCGGGTGGGAGCCACACTTCGGGCATATCACGTTCTTGTAACTGGGGCTCCAGTCCTGCCAACGCGAAACCCTCTTCTGGCAGCACGGGCAGAAAAAGCCGCGAGTCATGACCGCGGATGCGAGGTTGAGCGCACGCGAAGCTTTCTTCAGGGCCTTGCCGATCCTATGACGCATGGAAACTCCTCCAATCAATTCGTGCGCTGCCAGAACCAGGAAGAGAACAGGTATTCGAATCCGGGTTCATGAATGTTTGGTTTCTAGATCAATCGACCCGATGCGCCTTTGCGCGCCTGGTGCTGGGCGGGTGAAGGCGCGATTTCCGTGAGGTTTCCGAAATCCACGCGCGGATCCGTCAACGCCGGATGCTTGAGCACCTCCAGCAACTCGCCATGGCGGGGGTGGCTGCTCAGGTGAATGCTCCGCTGCGCCAATTCTTCCTCCGAAAAAGTGCCCCAGCTGACCAGGTGACTGAAATAGATATGGTCGGCACCAATCCTGTTGCCCAGGGCAACGAATGCAGGCATTTCGTCGAAATTGTTTTCCTGCACGAGCATGTGGATCCTGAGGTGCTCCAGCGGGCCGGAAGCCCGTAGCCCCGAAATGAACTCGAGGTTCTCCAGGAGCTTGGTCCAGCTGCCACCTCGCCTGTTCAGCAGGTAGGTGCGCTCACTTGCGGCATCGATGGAAATTTCGGTCGTGGCGACGATCTGCCTGACACCGGGCGGCAGCTTGGCCCAGATGGCAGGCGTCCAGAGCTGCGCGTTGGTATGGAGGTGAAGCTTCAGCTTGGGCTTGTTGCTGACATCGAGATGCCGCAGCCACTCGAGAAAGAATGGACTGCCAAATGCGTCGCCCGAGCCCGTGACGTACAGCTGTTCGGCTTCCGGCAACAGCTGCTCATCGATGAGGCGCTGCAGCTTGCGAATCGCCGGCGCCGCCTCGCGCTCGATGATGTGCTCGTGGCGGCAGGTGGGGCAGGTGAGATTGCAGGACCGGTCGAACGCGGCATTGACGATCCGCGGCGAGGGAATCTCGACGAGCTTGTGCTCGATGATGCGCTTCAGCTCCGGATCCACGACGTCGGAGATCTTCTGCACCGGCCCGCTTGCCGTCTGGAGCCACGGACAGTGCGTGGTGCAGTACTTGAAAGTGCCGTCGTGTATCGACTGGCGGATCGCGATGGCGGTCTCCCCGTTCCACATCTCGGGGACGCTTTGATGCGTCGCATTGCCTACCGACGGCGGCAGCCACGCCGGACAACACAGGTAGGCCTCTCCACGCGTCGGGTGGTTCGCGATTTCGAAGAACGTGAACGGGCGGGAGCAGAACAGCGCTGGCTTTGATTCGTCGGGCATATTCGAGCTGTCCTTGAAAGATTGAAATGTCACCAGGCGTGCGAATGTGACGACGCAGTTTGCCTGCCGCGGGAAGCCTTGATCGAAGCGAAGTACATGCGCCGGGCGATTTCAGGTCAAGTGCACTGCGGAGCGCGGACGGCAGCACTCTCACGCACTGATCGCGACCGGAGCGTCGATGTGCGACTCGTCGGCCTCGACTTGAACCGGGGCAAGACCGACATTCAAGTGCTCGCGGAAATATTCGATGGTTGCCCGCAAGCCGTCGACCAGGGGCGTCTTTGGCTCCCAACGCAATATTTCACGCGCGCGCGTGATGTCCGGCCGCCGACGACAGGGATCGTCCTGGGGCAGCGCCTTGTGACGGACCTGCGACGATGAGCCCGTCAGACGCAGGATGATGTTCGCCAGTTCGAGCATGGTGATCTCATCCTCGCGCCCGACATTCACCGGGCCGGTTACCGTGGGGTGATTCATCATCCGAACCAGCGCTTCGACGGTATCGTCGACGAAACAGAAACTCCTGGTCTGCTGGCCCGTGCCGCACACGGTGATGGGTTGATTGGCGAGCGCCTGGCAGATGAAGGTGCTGACTACGCGACCGTCATCAGGCAGGAGTCGCGGGCCATAGGTATTGAATATCCGGACGATCCGGCTATCCACTCCGTACTGACGGCGATAGTCGGCGAACAGGGTTTCCGCGCAGCGCTTGCCCTCGTCGTAGCAGCTGCGGGGCCCCACCGGGTTGACATTGCCCCAATAGGATTCCGGCTGGGGATGCATGTGCGGATCCCCATATACCTCGCTCGTGGACGCCTGCAGGATGCGCGCGCGGCAGTGTCTTGCCAGGTCCAGGAGGTTGATCGCACCGAGGACATTGCTTCTGACCGTCTTTACGGGATCTTCCTGGTACTGCTTGGGTGAGGCAGGGCAGGCCAGGTTGTAGATCTCGTCTACTTCGATTTCGAGCGGCGCCACGATGTCGTGCCGCACGAACCTGAAGCGGGGTGACTCGACGAGATCCTGAATATTGGCGGGCCGTCCGGTCGACAGATTGTCGACGCAGACGACGTCGTGGCCGTCTGCCAGCAGCCACTTGCACAGCCGGGAACCGATGAAGCCGGCGCCACCGGTTACCAGGACCGTCTTGTTGGCGATTTTCGTACTCATGCTTCCTGCATCTTTGGGTGATTTTCGCGCTGGCGGTCCATGACGCCAGGCACTCGGGCCGCCGGCGTGCCGGCGCGGTAGCGCCTCGAGAAGAGGTGTTCCGGCCGGTAGCGGTAATAGCGCCACAGGCGACGATTTCGCATGAAGAGTCGCATCACGGGCAGCGGCCCCTTGTAGCCCAGTTTCCGCAGGAACGCGTATAGCCGCATCTCGCGTGCCGGAGGATGCCATTCACCTGCCCAGTGAACGAACAGCACGTTGAAATGGGGAGTACAGCAATTCTCGAATCTCAGGAAATCGTGCTTCTCGCCGCCCCATCTTTCGATTGGAAATTGTGTCGCGCCGGTTTCGGCCACGATGTTCCAGATGCTGTCGAACGACTTTCCGGAAGTAACGACCAGGTAGTTTATGAAGGGCTGCTCCACGGCGCGCAGTTCCATGTGCTGGGCGATGGCCAGCGCCCCAGGAAGCGCTCTCTCCGCGTCATCGATGGTCAGCGCTCCCTTCGTGGAGCAGAAGAACCCCGTGCTCGCCGCGAAGGCGATTTGCGGTTCGGTCAGCGTTCCGTCCGCGTATATCGAATCCTTCCAGACCCAGTTCCTGATGCTGGGAATATTGGAGCTGGAAAAGACAAATGCGCGATCCTTCAGGAATTCATACACGTAGTTGACGCCGCTCGTCACGACGGTATCGGTGTCGATGTAGATGAATTCGTCGAACGGTCCGTGCCAGGCCGCGAGCTTCCGGTAGTGGCCAAAAACCTTGCCGTCGTGAAAGCGGCGGCTGATCTCGGCGCAACGCTCGAACAGGGCGGTGTCTGAAAAACACGAGAAGTTGTAGGTCTCGGCCAGCGTCGACAGCCGCTGGATGTCATCCTGGTACGGAATCAGGCACAGCGGTGTCGAGGGATTGTGAATCCGGAAGCTCTTGAGGAATGCAACGGTCAATTCGTAGATCTGATCGTTTGCGACGAAATAGACGCCCTTGCTCGCCATCACCGAAGCCTCCTGCGCTCGAGAGAAGTGAACCCCAGTTCTTCAGCCTGTTCCAGCGGTCGGGCCATGTCAGGGGTTCATCGAAGAGCAGTACACGCGATCGGAGACTTTTCGGTCAAGCGCGTTGCGAAAACCGCAGGTGTTGTAGATAGACGTGCGGGATACCGCGGATCGCCACGGGTACCTTGACGAAGCGATTGCCGCGGCGCGGCGGCGCGCCGGTGTGCGGACTCCGCGGGCAGGACATCCGGGGTTTCCCGAACCCGAAGCGCCGCCCGCGTTTGATGATCTGCGCTCCGGTGCAGTTGTTTGCGCCGATCACGACGCGGTACGCTTTGAACGCGTCATGGAAATTCTCCACGACCGCTCGGGCAATCCAACCAGGACACAAGGCACATGGAAATCACGCTTCTCAAATGCAAGCTTCACATGGCACGAGTCACCCAGAGTGAGCTCTGGTATGACGGCTCATGCGCTATCGATGAAGATCTCGTTCGCATGTCCGGCTTGCGCGAATTCGAACAGATTGACATCTACAACGTCACGAACGGTGAGCGCTTCTCCACCTATGTGATTCTCGCCGCCCCCGGCTCGCGAACGATCTCGATGAATGGCGCGGCGGCACGCCGCGTACAAGTCGGTGATCGCGTGATCATCGCCGCCTATGCCCGCTTCAGCGAAACCGAGGCCGGCGTCCACAAGCCGAAACTCGTGTACCTGAACGAGGACAACGGCGTCGCGCGCAAGGCGGCGGTCATTCCGGCGCAAGTAGCCTAGGGAGCCTTGCCGCATTGCGGCGGGCGATCTGCATCCACCTGAATCATTGCGGGCTCCGACAGCCGCCTGACCGGTGGGATCAGCGACCTGACCAGGTCGCTGCATGAACGAAAACGCCGGCGCTCTGGAAGAGGCGCCGGCGTTTCTCCAATTTGATTCCGCTCATGCTCGCTGACGCAGCGAGCACGGAGCAATCACGAGTCGGCGGCGCCGTGTGCAAGCCGGAAGGTCGCGGAGGGCCGGCTTTGAACCATGTACGTGGCAGCTGGCTTGGCGCTGCTTTGCGCAGCCTTTCGCTTCGTTTCCTGCTCCGAAAGGGCCTTGAGCACCCAGTTCTTTTCGTCCAGCGAGTAATACGGAATTTCGATCGTGCCGCTGCCGCGCTCCTCGCGGCTTTCCTTGATGACGAGGAACAGGCCATTGCGAAGCTCGTGTTCTTCGCGCTTGTTCCTGACAGACCCTCGCGGTGCCCGCTTGTCCGACTTTCCCCGCGCGATTGCCAACGAGGCTTCGAACTCCCGTACCGACTTGTTCTTTGAAACGCAGTCCAATGCCGCGTCGATCGCTTCGTGCTCATTCGCGATTCCGGCCAGCACCTTGCCGTGGCCGATGGAGAGGGCGCCATCACTTATCAGGCGTCGCACTTCCTGGGGAAGCGAGAGCAGCCGCAGATGGTGTGCGATCGCGGACTGCGACATGCCGACGCGCTTGCCGATCTCATGCTGGGTGAGCGCAAACTCGTCCAGCAGGCGTCGCAGCGCGGAAGCCTTCTCGACCGGATTCAGGTCGCTGCGCTGCAGGTTTTCCGTCAGGGAGATCACCAGCGACTCGCTGTCCGAGCACTGCGTGACCACGCAGGGAACCTGGCGGAGCTTCAGGAGTTTGGCCGCGGTGAAACGACGCTCTCCGGCGACAATGACAAAGGCGTTGGCCTCGAGCTGCCTCACCACGATGGGCTCGATGATTCCCACGGCGGCAATCGAAGCGACGAGCTCCGACATCGACTCGTCGCCGTCCGACTCGGATCTGGAACCCGAGCCGCTACGCAGCGAAGCCGTATCGATCATTCTCAGACTCTGTTGCTGAACGCCTGCCGTCAGCTTCATGCCACGTGGCATCAGGCTGTCCATGGAGGTCTCCGGGTCGCAGCAGGGACCCGCACTGGCTGCAGCAACTTCTCGTTCATTTGCTAAACCCACGACTCGCTCCTCCGTGAAATATTTCTTTGTCAGTAGGCTGGTCGCCGTGTGTCGCATGTCGCATGCGTTTTTCACCTTGGGCTGCCCGCCAATTTGTTTATGAGGCTTCCAATGCAGAGTGGGGCAACCGTATTTCAGCAGCCCGGACGGTGTCAACGCGCTTCGGGGAATCAGATGATGTCGTCATGATGAGAATGAAGCGCTAACTACAGGTGTCGCGATGGAAACGGACTCCGCGCGTTCAATCGCCCACCTCGCGTGTCACGAGTGGGAAAATCGTGACACGCAAGTTCGGCGCGAAAGTGCGGCCACTCGGGAGGCGGTGCCTGCTTCGCGTGCCACGAGTTGAGAATCTGTGACAGGAAACTGCAACGCCGCCGCCAGTGCTGAAACGGTGGCCATCCCACTGGTGTGTCACGAGACGCGGAACTGTGACACCGCGCGTTGGCATCTGAATCAACAGGGTAATGAAAGCGGTTTCAGGTGACCTTCGACGCTTGCGCAGGCCGTGGCAGCCGCGCGGCGGCAGGCTGCCGCCGGCCCGGCCTTGGGTGCCGGACATGCACTGCAGGGGTGCGCCCAGCGGAATCGGGTGGCTCCGGGCGAAATGTCAGGGTGCGCGTTGGCGCGAATGCGGATCGAGCTGCCTCGCCCATGACATCAGGTTGTCATCATCCGAGGCATGCATCGGCAGATCAGCTATGCGACGGCTCCGCCAGGGCTTCAGCATTCTCGTACTTCCGTGATCGAAGCAGCGTCAAGAGCGGTCCCGTCAGGATGGTCGTGACCACGGCCATGATCACCAGCATCGTGAAGATTCGCGGCGACAGGATGCCCATCTCGTAGCCGATGTTCAGGGCGATGAGCTCCATCAATCCCCGTGTATTCATCAGCGCACCCAACTTCAGCGATTCGAGCCAGGGCATGCCGGTAAAACGCGCCGCCGCGGCGCTGCCGCCCATCTTGCCGAGTGTCGCAACGGCCGTTATCAGCAGGACCATCAGCCAGGCTTCGAGATCATCGAGAAGGCCGATCTGCGTGCGCAGTCCGGTGAAGGCGAAAAACAACGGCAGGAGCAGGACCGAGCTGAACGGTTGTATCCGCTCGCAGAGCCTGCGTCGGAAGCCATCGATGTCCGGCATCATGGCGCCGGCCAGAAATGCGCCGAACACCGCGTGAATCCCGAGCGTTTCCGTGGCCAATGAGGATGCGATGACAACGCATACCACGATGGCCAGCGTGCCGTGGGAAGGCACCTCGCGGGCCATCCTGTCGCGACCGAGGAAAAGCGGTAACGCGCGGCGTACGCCGTACTGCATGACCACGATGAATATCAGCACGAAGAGCGTGTTCAGCGAAAAGGTCGCGAGGCTCGAAGCGCTGGCAATCGCCACGACGAAGGCCAGGATGGTCCAGGCGGTGACGTCGTCAACCGCCGCGCACGTCATGGCCGTGGAGCCGAGGAATGTTCGCGAGATACCGTGTTCCTGCAGGATCCGTGCGAGCACGGGGAAGGCGGTGATGCTCACGGAGATTCCCATGAACAGGGCGAACGACGTAAACGTCGTGCCGGCGCCAGCCAGTTCGCTGAAAAGGAAATACGCCAGCAGCACGCCGAGCAGAAATGGAAATACGATTCCTACGTGACTCACCGCGATTGCAACGTGGGAGTTCCCCTTCACGTGCTTCACGTCCAGGTCCATGCCCACGACGAACATGAAAAGACAGACACCGACCTGGCTCAGCAGGCTGAGGGCTCCCAGCGAGCTGGATGGGAAAACGAACGCAAATGCATCGGGTGCGAGCAGGCCAAGCAAGGATGGCCCCAGCAGGATTCCCGTGATGATTTCGCCAACCACGGCAGGCTGCCCGATGCGCCTGCAGAGGCGGCCCGCCAGTTGCGCGAGTGCGATGACGACGAGCATCTGAACGAACAGGCGGCTCAGCGGATGTTCAAGGTTGGTTCGCAAACTGGCCGCGAACCCGGAGACCGCGGACTCCGGCGGCGCCGCGACCTTGTCCGCATGCGCGACAACCGCTGATGCGGCGACCGGCGGCGGCAGCGCCGAGCCGAAGTGCAACACGCTCATGATCCCTGCGATTGCCACGAGCAACGTCACGACATACAGGCTGGACAGTTTCTTCAGTGGCGTCATCCGTGGTGTCTCCGCATTCGGGGCAAAACAATACAAGCGCCTTGCTGATGTGCAAGCGCAGGGAGGCGCAGTCACGACCGATGCCGACACCGCGAAAATGCCACGTGGCATATGGCGACGAGTGTTTCAGAACGGCGTGTTTGCTTGTGAGCACGTGGAGCGCGTGCAACGATCCCGCACGCCGCTACTCGCGGAGTTGCCCACGATCCCCGGCGAGTGCCACGAGCTCACGCCGGGATGCACTTGACGGGCGACGCAAGCGGTAGGATTTTTTCACCAGGTCAACCTGCGAACCGAGAGTAAACATGAATGAGCTAGTGGCGAGGCTGTCAAACGGACTCCACGAGATCGTTGCCGAGCGAAGTGCGACCGCGCTGGAGCTTCGGGAGCAGATCGAACGAGGATTCGTGCTTCTGAAGTTTCCGAATACCCGGGGCGGCACGGAGCTGGGCAGCCAGCTCGACAGGGAACAAACGCGTCTCGATGGCGCCAACTTCGAGAGTGCAACCGGCAGCGTGCACCTGGTCGGTAGCTTGACGCTCAACTACGTCAAGGTGCAGCTGGTGGCGGACATCGACCTGGCGACCTTGAAGGGCACGGGCCAGCTGGTACTGGTCGAAGCAGCGGCCGTTGCGCAGCAGGCCAGGGCCGGCGTATCCGCAGCCGCAAAGGATCAGCTTTCCCAGGACGAAGGCGCAGGAAGTGACGCCGTCGCGGAAGCGAAGGTTGAGGTCATACCGAAGAAAAAGAAGACCAATGGCGCAAGGGCCGCATAGGACAACGACCAGGAGAATTCGAGATGCGCAACGAAGACGAAGACAACAGGGTTTACAAAGTCGTAATCAACCACGAAGAGCAGTACTCGATCTGGTTCGCCGACAGGGAGAATGCGCTGGGGTGGAAAGACGTTGGCAAGGCTGGCACGAAGAAGGAATGCCTCGACTATATCGAAGAGGTATGGACCGACATGCGGCCCTTGAGTTTGCGCAAGCACATGGAACAGTTCGAAAAGAAGAATGGAGCTGGCGGGGTAGGAAACTAGCTGGACGGCGCGTCGTTGAACCGGCGCCCTGGTGATCTGCAGCCAGGGCAGCGTTCAGCTTGCGCGCCGTCGGTCACGATCCGAATGTGCGATGCGGGAAGACAGGACTTCACTGGCATCAGCGCCAACGCACGACAGGCTCCTTTGACGCGACCACGGACAAGTCGATTTCACGTCGACTGGCTCTTGTCGACGATGGGTAGGTGAGGCCGATATGAAGGAAGGGATGGTTTTGGCGCCGGATGGTGTGGGTCTGAACTACGCCACCAGCGAGTTCAAGGAAGGCAAGCCCTGGATTGCCCTGATCATTCCGTTCGGCTTGCGGGTGGGCATTGCCAAGCCGTTTTTCGACTTCTTTCAACCGCAATACAACATCGTGTCCTGGGAGTCGCGCCTCATCCTGGCCGCGGGCGAGGAGCCGGTTCCTTCCAATGCCTTCGACCTTGATCGCCATGTGAAAGACTTTGACGTCGTCCTCACCGCGTGCAACGTCCAGAAGTGCGTGGTGGTTGGCTACTGCTCCGGAGCGGGAATTGCTCTCGGCGCGGCGAATCGATATCCACAGCGGATCTCGCAGCTCATTCTCGTGCACGGCGAGTACGTCCTTCTCGATGAGGCAGGATGCAGCACCCAGTTCGCGCGAGAAATTGATGGCCTTCTCACGATGGCCAATGCGGACGAGAGCCACCTGCGGAAGATATTCGAGAAGGTCAACGAAGAGCGCGTCGATGCGGGTGAACATCGGCCGCAGGGCATAGACCTGCCATTCAGCCAGCTGACTTTCCTCAGGCGGCACGCCCAGAACTACCAGGCTTACAAGCAGGCGGATTTCCGGAAGCTGGCGCGCAGCGTCACGCATCGCACATTTCTCATGACGGGAAAGCGGGATGCGCAGGCGAATGTCGCGAGCACGATGAAGATCAAGGAAGTCATGCCGAATTCGACGGTGCATGTTGATGACACGGCGGACCACTACGGAATCCTTCGCGAGGATTCGAACACGCTAACCACCTTGTGGAATCACCTCTGTGAACAGCGGATCCGCTACGGCTGAGCAGCATCGCGTGACACGCCAAGCCGTCAATTCCGCATCCACGATTGCCGAGGCACGGGTATTGCCTCGTGCATTCGATGTCGCAACGAGCCGGGTAGCGGGTCACGAGCGGGTCATTCACAAGTCATTCGAGCGCGTTGCGGCCGATCAAGGGGCCCGCGTCGCATTGAGGTACCAGGGCGCGGAGGTTACGTACCGGGAGCTCGATGCGAGAGCGAATTCCGTCGCGCGGCTCCTGACGCAGCTCTCCGTGCAGCGTGGCGATATCGTGGCGGTTGTCTTGCCGCACTCTGTCGAGATCATTGTCGCGTTCCTCGCGATTCTGAAATGCGGCGCTGCGTATCTGCCGCTGGACGACGCAAACCCGACGCAGAGAAATGCGGAGTTCATGCGGGTCGCGAACGTAAAGCTGGTCATTGGCCCGGCAAAACTGGACCCGGCGTACGGGCTGAACAGGACCATGCTCCGTACGTCGGAGTTTCCTGCCGCGGGTGAGTCTTTCGAGAGTGTCGAATCGCACTGCGACGACAAGGCGTATGTCATGTACACCTCGGGTTCCACCGGCACGCCGAAGGGCGTCGTGGTCCCGCACCGCGGCGTCGCGCGGCTGGTCACGAGGACCAACTACGTATCGATTGAGCGGCATGACCGTATCCTGCAACTGGCACCGCCATCCTTCGATGCCTCCACGTTCGAGATCTGGGGAGCCTTGCTCAATGGAGCAACCCTGGTTCCTTACTCCGGAGCGGGGTTGGACCCCAACCATCTGAAGCGCGACATACGGGACAACGGCATCACGATACTCTGGCTGACCGCCGGGTTGTTCAGCCTGGTGGCGGACAAGGCGATAGACGCGCTCCGGCCGCTGAGGGTTCTGCTGGCGGGCGGCGACGTGCTGAATTCCCGGTACGTGAACAAGGTCATCGAACACGTCCCTGGAATCACGGTGATCAACGGCTACGGTCCCACCGAGAACACGACGTTTACCTGCTGCCATGTCATGACGGCGGAGAACAAGCCGAATGAGAGCGTTCCCATCGGCAAGCCGATAACCGGTACGCGCGTGCACGTTCTCGATGAGATGCGGAGGCCGGTCCCCGCGGGCGCCGTCGGCGAGCTGTACGCGAGCGGTGAAGGCGTCGCGCTGGGATACCTGAACGAACTGCCTGGTGACGCGTTTTTTGCCGATGAGAGCATTGCTCCGGGATTGATCTACAGGACCGGGGATCTCGTGCAGGAACGCGAGGACGGCGAGTACCACTTCATCGGGCGGCGAGACAGCCTGGTCAAGGTGCGCGGCTATCGTGTGTCGCTGGAAGAAGTGCGCGCGCACGTCGTCAGTCTCGAGGACGTGGTCGACGCCGTGGTCGTGAAGAAAGACCTGGCTCTCGGCGATCAGATACTCGTGGCCTACGTGAGGGCGAGAGAAGGCAGCGAGCTGGACGCACGAGCCTTGAGGCACCGCCTGGTTGGCCAGATCCCGAAATACATGATTCCCAGCCAATTCGTCATCGATCATGCGCTGGCGATCAACGGGAACGGGAAGATAGACAGAGCGCAGATCCAGCGGCACCTTCTCAACGGGAGTAAAGACATTGAATAGGAACGAGCAGATAGCAGCGACCGTCAAAGCGGTTTGTCGACGCGAAGAGTTGTTGGCCGACATGCCGGAAGACGAAGATTTCTTCGATAACGGCGTGTCTTCACTGGCGGTGATCCAGATGCAGATCCGGATCGAAGAAGCCTTGAACGTCACGGTGCCGACAAGCGACCTCATGGAACAGCCAACCATCAATGACTGGATAAGCCTGTACACACAGAAAGCCAGTGAATCGACCGGCGTCGATCCACCGGCAGTCATCTCGTGTGCCGTGGCGCAGTGAAGGAAATATCAATGAAAAGGCAATACGCTCTCAGCAGCGATCAGCTGACGAATTTCAGAAACAACGGCTTCATCGGCCCGTTTGACCTCTACGATCCGGAGTGGATCCGGCAGAGATACAAGAAGCTTCGCGGCGAAATATTCGACCGGTCGAAGGCGGTGTATCAGCTGGAGCATTCCAGCCGGCTGGCTGGATACGACAGGCACCTGGATGTCGACTTCTTCAGCCAGCACATCATGCGAAGGGAAGTGACCGAGAAAGTCGCGGGAATACTCGGCCCCGACATCATCTGCTGGCGATCCGAGATGTTTCCCAAGTACCCGGGGGACGAGGGAACGGACTGGCACCAGGCCGACACGTTCGCGCACGCCTCGGGCGAACCGCAGATCAAGTGGCCGATGGAGTCACGGTTTGGCGGGTCCCTGACTGTCTGGACCGCGGTGACAGATGCAACCGAGGAGACCGGTTGCCTGCGATTCATGCCGGGCACGCATGAAGAAATGTTCTACGACGAGTCGAAAGGAATGGAGTTTCGACCGGAGAACGTGAACGCCGTCGAGAAGGGCGGCATGAAGCGGGGCTTCTTTGGCTACGACTACAGAAATCTGCAGAAGGATCCGGATTTCGTTCCTGACGAGGACAAGGCGGTTTCGATTCCCATGTATGCCGGCCAGTTCGTCATCTTCTGGTCGACGTTGATGCACGCATCCTTGCCGAATGTCTCCAAGAACAAGACTCGCCTCGGCTTCACGGCCCGCTATGTACCGACCTGTGTGCAGGTCTATCCCGGGACGAAGACGGTCAACGAATACGGAACGGTGCTGGACCTCGACCAATACGGCGTCGTGCTGGTTGCCGGGCAGGATGCCTACAAGCACAACCGGGTGGTGACGGAGAATGCGCGCGGTCACAGGTTCGAGAAGACGGCCGACGATGCGCAGCAAGTGTCTGCCGCCTGAGTGACCGCCGCGACATGAACCGTGAGCGCAAGCCTCTATTCCTGCTGGCAGACAGTCAGCCACTGTTCCGCAATGGCAGCGACACGCTGCTGGCCGCGTTGCAGGAGAGCTTGCGGGTCTCGGAGCGAAACGTCACGAAGGCCGCGTACATAGGTGTCTCCAATGGCGACGCGCCCGAGTTCTTCGAGCTCTTCGTCGCCGCGATGGATGGGATCAACCTGCACCAGTCGCGAATGATTCGCGCTGACTTTGGCAGCGAGGATCGGGCTTTCCTGGAAAGCGCCGATCTCGTGCTGCTCGCAGGAGGGAACGCGGACCAGGGATGGGAAATCATCAAGCGCACGGGCATGGATGTGGTCCTGGCGAGGAAGTACTACGACGGCGCGGTGCTCGTCGGCGTCTCCGCGGGCGCCATGCAGCTCGGAATGGGCTGGGTCGGCAAAGACAAGGGAGTCGTGTCGGAAGGGCTGCGGCTCGTTCCTTACTACATCGGTGTGCATGCGGAGCGGGATGACTGGCTCCAGCTGCGCACGCTGGTGCAGGCCAGGGAGGAGTATGCGAAGGGTTTCGGAATCCCGTTTGGCGGCGCGATGATCTTCCACGCCGACATGTCGATGGAGGCGGTGCGCCAGCCGGTGGCGGAACTCGAAAAATCAGTCGAATCGAACGGGGGCGTGAAGGTAAATCTGCTCTTGCCGCCGGCGCCGGGTCACGATGTCGCAGACGAACAGCCTATGCTGGACGTCGTCGTACCTGCCGCATAGAGGGCGGGAACTTCGTGAGCAGCGAGAAGCTTTACCTCAGGGACGACGTTTACTTCGAACCGCTCTTCAATGGCTGGTATGCGTGGCCGTACCTGCTGCCGCCGGTGCACGCCGCCAGGTACGTGGTGAACACGCATCGAAGGATCATGCAGTCCTTCGTCAACAACCATGAGCTTCACATCAGTGCGGCAAAGGAAGCGGTTGTCACGGGTGGCGAGTTCCTGAACTGCACGGCCGATCAAGTGAGCGTGATCCGCGGGCTGATCGAGGACATCGACAAGAACTGCAAGGACATAGTCCAGTTGTCCGACGCCGTGACTCGCCTGGACGAGCTGCTCGCGCAGCACACGACCGGCCAGAGCATCGCACTTCTCTACGCGAGCGTTCCGCCTGACCTTCGGGGGTTCGTCGAACTGGTCATGGACCTGCAGCATCGCCCTACGTTCCGGCTCATCGAGCCGCTCCTGTACAGAAGCAAGTACTACAAGCCGCGCCTGCAGAAACTCTCCTTTGGCACCCTGTCGAGAGTGGAAGAGCGACCTTTCGTGCTGAGCACGCCTCGACTGCCGGATGGCAATCACCTGCAGATGAACCTGGATTTCACCAGCCCTCTGGCGGACGAAATATTCAGGGCGCGGGAAGTTCCGCTCGACAAAGGGCGGATCGCCGAGATCTTCGGGAGCGTGGAGACCAGGGGAGGGCTGCCTTATGGCGAGCTCTTCACCGGGCACAGATCGAAGTACCAGCGCCGCATCCTGGATGGTGGTGTCCGGCTCGAATACACCGGGCATGCGGGTTTTCTGGTCGAGAGCAGGGACGTGTCCATTCTCATCGATCCGGTCCTGGCGAGTCGCGGAGCTGCGTATGCAGACGAAGTGTTCGGGTTCAGCCAGCTGCCGGCGAGAATCGATTTCATATGCCTCACGCACAACCACCAGGACCACGTCAATCTGGAGACGCTCCTGCAGCTTCGATACAAGACCGACGTGGTACTTGTGCCAAAGAACAATGGCGGGTCACTGGCCGATCCTTCCATCAGGCTGTTGTTGAAGCAGCTCGGATTCGTCGTCATAGAGGTTGATGACCTCGAAGAGATTCCCCTGCCGAACGGCAGCATTACCAGCATTCCGTTTCTCGGAGAGCACGGCGATCTCAACATCAGAAGCAAGACTGCCTGGTTGGTTGAGATCGACGGCAAGAGGTGTTTCTTCGGAGCCGACTCGGCGAATCCGGATATCTCGCTCTACGAGAACCTGCGGGGAGTCCTGTCCGATCTCGATGTGTTTGCCATCGGGATGGAGTGCGTGGGAGCGCCCTACACGTGGCTGTATGGCGCGCTTCATACCAAGGTGGTGCCGAAGGCAATCAAGGACTCCCGGCGGTTGAACGGCTCGGACTCCAGGCAGGCATTGGCGATCGTCAAGCTGTTGCAGCCTCGTCGCGTGTTCATCTACGCCCTGGGACGGGAGCCCTGGTACAAATATTTCACGGGACTCGAATACGACGAGAATTCGGTGCAGCTCCGGGAGTGCAACAAGATGGCCGAAGCCTGCCGGGAGCTCGGTATCAGCGTGGAAGCGATGTACGGAAGGAATACGCTCGAATTCGCCTAGCTCCGAGCTGCAGGCGGGCGTCCTGCCTACCGCTGCATGCCCATGTCGAGGACTTCCGAGAGATTTCCCAGATCTACGCGGGGATCTTTCAATGCCGGGTGGGCGAGAACGGCTCGGAGTTCGCCGTGGCGGGGATGGGTGGACGAGTGCACGGAGCGACTCGCCAGTTCGCTCCTGGAGAAGCTTCCCCAGTCGACCAGGTGGCTGAAATAGATGCAGTCCGCTCCGACGCTCCTTCCCAAGGCGACGAAAGCGGGCATCTCCTCAAAGTTGTTCTCCTGAACGAGCATGTGCAGCTTGAGGTACTCCAGCGGACCCGACGATCTCAACGTCGAGATGAACTGCAGGTTGTCCATCAGCTTGCTCCAGCTCCCACCCCTCCGGTTCAGGTGATAGGTGTGTTCGCTCGCGGCATCGATCGAGATCTCGGCTGTCAGGATGATCTGCCTCACATGGATCGGCAGCTTGGCCCAGATCGGAGGGGTCCAGAGCTGCGCATTCGTATGGAGGTGAATTCTCAACTTTGGCTTGTCGCGCACGTCCATGTGCCGAAGCCATTCCAGGAAGTAGGGACTTCCGAAGGCGTCGCCGGATCCAGTGACGTAGAGGATTTCCGCTTCCGGCAGGACTTCCTCCTCGATTACCTGCTGCAGTGACCTGATTTCCTCGGCGGCATCGCGCTCGATGGTGTGTTCCTTGCGGCAGCTGGGACACCAGAGGTTGCACGACCGGTCGAATGCCGCATTCACCACCCGTGGCATGGGTGCCTCGACAGAATCGGCCTGGATGATCTCGAGGAGCCTCGGGTCGGTTACCTCGGACCGCGGCTGGACCGGGGTCGTGATCGTCTGGAGGTATGGACAGTTTGAATTGCAGTACTCAAACGTACCGTCGAGAACGGAGCGCCGGATTTCACGCGCCACCGGGCCATTCCACAAACTTTGAATGTCTCCCTGGCCTATGTTGCCAATGGATACTGGCAGCCAGGCCTGGCAACAAAGAAACGCGTCTCCGCGCTTTGGATAGGTGACGATCTCGAGGTTCGTGAAAGGCTTCGAACAGAAGAGCCGTTTTCCTGTATCTGGCGACATCCGGCAATCTCCTCCACTCAGAACTCGACCAGGACACTTCGCATCACCACGCCACGCCGATCGACCTGTGATCCGCGCAGATGGCGAAGAGTAGTCGGGTGGCAATAGTGTTGCGCGGAGCGCGCGCAACGGCAAACCAGTTGCCTTGCATTGCCGTCACTATCCAACGACGATGAAACTTCGCGAACGCGACGTGCCATTGGGAAGAACTCAAACTAGTTGCAGTTCGCGACCGTCGCTCAAGGGAGAAAAGCCGGTGTCACATCCGCTGCAGGAACTTCGCGGCAATAATTTCGAAGGAGCCTTCGCGCTCCACGTCGATTCGGCCCACGTCAATCGGCAGTTGACGAATGCTTTCTGCGTCACCGTCTACAACGAGCCGGACTCATCGTTGCGCTCGACTCTCCAGTCCATTCTGCTGGCGCTCCGGCACAGCTTCTTTCAGGTGGGAGCCGATTCCGCGCGATCGATAGTCTGCATCCTGGTAGATGGGCAGGCGCAGATGCACCCGTCTCTCAAGTGGTGGCTGAAGGGCATGCAGCTGACGCTGGACGCGCCTCGCCGGTACGCCGGTCTCGATATTCATGTCACTTCACACCACGCGGACACCCTGACAAGAACGATCGATCCGGCATCACCAAAGCCTGCGGCAGAATGCATGCTGAAGGTCGATGTCATGCTTTGCATCAAGAACGAGAACAGGGGAAAGCTCGAATCGCACGCGCTGTTCTTTCGCGATATCTGCACGGAACTGCAACCGGACTACTGCTACCAGATAGATGCAGGGACGACCGTGGCCGAAGATGCCATCTCGCGGATGATCACGTGCATGGAGACATCACGTGACGTGGGCGCCATAGCCCCGCGGGTGATGCCTGTAGTACCTGCCCCGACTGCGAGCTTCCTGCAGAACTGGCAGTTCTACGATTTCGCGCTTCACAAGGCGGTGTACTGGCCGCTCGAGAGCATGACCGGCTTCCTGAGCGTCGTGCCCGGGCAAACGAGCATCTTCCGCTGGGAAGCGCTCAAGCATTGCGACCCGGGCAGCCTGGGACCGGATCCAGTCCAGGCCTACCTGCGCGGACTGCACACCTCCGACGCCGTGGAACGCGTCATGTACCTGGCCGAAGACCGGATCATAGGATCGGAAATCATACTGTCGCGCGACCGGAACTGGACGCTGGACTATCTACCGGACGTGGCAGCTACCACCGACGCGTGCACTACCTATCCGGAGCTCTTTCGCCAACGACGTCGCTGGATCAACAGCGCGGCAGCCTGTCGATTGTGGCTCCTGGCCTTGTGGGCGCGGCTCACGCACCGGGATGACGGCGGGCCCGTGCCGACGCGCAAACATGCCGCAGGCATGTCCGTGCAGCTGCTGATCGCATTGAAGGAGATCCTGAGTCCGGCACAACTGTTCGCCGCGCTGCTGGTTGCGGCCACGCAGTTGGGAAACATGTGGGCGAAAACGCCGATGGCGCTCAGCCTGGGAATTTCCTGCCTGGCTGCTGCCGGCGTGTGCGCGCTCCTCGAACTGGGCGCGAAGCGCCGCCATCATGAGCTGCTGGCGCGAGTCCGCGTGGGCGCAATGTGGACTGCTTGCATCGCGGGCATCTATGTCTGCGCGCAAGCGTTGTCCTGGCAGGGCTTCCTGATCATCGCTGCGCCGATACTTGCGTTGCCATGCATGGCAATAATCCTGCCCGGGAAAGCCATGCCACTCACGATTCGCACGCTGCTCTTTCCGCTCCCACACATGCTGCTCTCGAACATCCTGCTGATCTATTCAGTTCTCAGGGTTCACAACGTGGCGTGGGGAACCAAGGGGCTCATCCAGCAGAACGTCGAGCCTGCCTTGAAGGAGAATCTGAAGCGCCTTCGAAACAGGGCCGTGGCCATCTTCTTCGCCGCAAATATCGCGGTGGCGTATGTCGCCTGGAGATTCGACGGGCTCGTCGCGAACGAGCTGAATCCGGTTGTCGAGATTGCCTGTCTTTCGGAGGCCGCCGTTGCTGTCGCGGCCCTGGCCTTCTTCGTACTGCGTGGCCGCCGAGTCAGGCGACAAACCGCGATGCCGTGAGGCTGCCGCGGATTTCAGCCTGACAATGCCTGGGTAAATCGATGGACGAATCGCCGTATGGTCTCGGCGTCATACACGCCTTCCAGGTATGAGATTTGGCCCGATACGGCGCCGTTCGCGATTCGCAGGTTGATGTCGTGAGCCTGCAGAACGCGTGGAGTGGCGAACGCGCGATCCGGATTCCAGACGGGAATGGGTTCGACCGGTGGCAGGACAGCCGCGTTCTCGCGCGCCTGGTGATCACCGGCGTCCTCCATGAGCTGGAAGTTGGTTTCAACGAATGCGGTTGTGCTCGTCTCGTTCAGTAGCTTGTCCACGTAGTAGCAGGGAACCTGGTTCGCATGCGCTTCCTGGGCAACGCGATGAACCTGTTGTGCAACATCACGCAACTGACTTTCCGGATTCAGGCGGACCCGCAGGATGATCTTGTTGAGGGTGAAGCCAATCATGTCGAAGAGCGCGGGCGCATCCCTTCCGTGCCCAACGTGACGCAGGCAGATATCGGTGATCGCCAGTTCGCGGTGCAGGGCCAGCGCGACGCCCGCGAGAAGGACATCGCTCAATGTGACCCCAAGGGATGCTGCCATCTCCGCAAGCTGCCTTACGCGGTCGGCGTCGATGTGAACTGGTTCATCTCGATGGAGGCTCGTCGTGTCGTTGTCCACGGCACGGTCCGGAGGCAGACGGCTTGGCACCACTCCTCGCAGCACTTCTTTCCAGTAGTCGAGCCGGCGCTGGAAGTTCAAAGTCTTCGACCAGTTCGTCACTCCGAGCAGGAAGTCCGAATACTGCAGACAGACGTGAGGGTTTTCGTCCCCTGGCGGCTGACTCAATTGCTTTTGATACTCCGCCATCCAATACGCTGGAATCTGGCCAAAGGACCAGCTGTCAACGATGAAGTGCTGAACGACGAAGCCTATCGCGGTCTGCGACGAAGGCAGCTTGAGCACAAACGGCCTGAACAGGCATTCGCCCGACGCGAATGGCGGCCACACAATTTTCTGTGCGGCTTTCGTGATCGCGTATTCGATCTCGGACGAATTGCAGTCCGACAAGTCGACCATCGTGAGCGTCGGGTTGCAGTCGAACGCGAGGCGAAGTCCAGGATTGTTCTCCACAAGGCGGCATCGCAGCGCATCGTGTTGCCGAACCAGGCAATGAAGTGAGCGCTCAAGCGCCTGCAGATCTATCGGGCACCTGAATCGACACAGGAGGTTGGTGACGTTGGCATAGCCGACCCCTATGGCCCCGGCGCGAAAATGATTCCAGGCTGTTGCAAAGGCTTCTGGAATATCAATCGCGCCGACCTCCGGCCCGCGCTGATAAAGAGGTCCCGACAGGGCATCGATGATCGACGCCTTGTGCGCAAGCAGTTCAGAGCGCAGCTCGGCTGATATCGCGGCGCGTGGCGCTCTGAAATTGAGCATGCCATCTGCCACCCACAGATGAATCCCGAGATTCCGGGTCCGCCGAATCAGTTCATCCGTGATAGTCAATCTGCTGGGTGACAAGCGAATGCGACTGGTAGCCGGGCGAGCCACTGGCATGCAGTCCGGTCCTCGTGATTTGGCCGCTTTGCTATTTTCCACATGTATATAAGGTGACTTTCATGATTGCAAGCAAGGTAACCATCTTGTTGAGGCCGCATGGATGGAGTGGGATTGATAGTCGTGTTCACTACAGCAGCGTCCGCCAGGCGGCTCGATTAGACTGGCACCCAGCATCCGTGGTTAGAGGTCGTACATGAAAAATCTTGCCCTTTCCGTGGCCTTGGCGACCGCGCCTTCCAGCGCGTTCGGAGAGTTGCGCGAGCGCCCGAGATTCTGGTTTCCACTGCTGCTCGTAATCGCGTCCACCGCCGCCATCACCTTCTGGTACTACAGCGTTGTGGACGTCGATTGGCTGAAGGATGTCATGTTCGGCAACAACCCTGGACTTGCGGAAGAGCAGCGTACCGTTGCCATGAACATGACCAACCGTACGACGCTTCTGTGGAGTTCATTGATCCTCGGCGCCTTGATCGGCATCCCGGTATGGGTCCTCCTGCAGGCGCTGTTTCTGCAGATTGCCGCCAAGGTCACGCGGGTGCCAGTAGGATTCAAACACTGGATCGCGATGTCCAGCTGGACGATGCTCACCGCGCTACTGAGTATCGTCGTGGCGGCGATCCTCCTGGTCTTGAGTGAAACCACGCAGGTCAGTCCGGGGGTGATGCAGCCGCTGTCACTCAATGAGCTGCTGTTTCACCGGCCCATCGGCAGCCCCGGCCAGGGATTTCTCGATTCGTTGACCATCCCCAGCCTGCTGGCCTGGATACTGATGATCATCGGCGTCCGCGTCTGGAGTCAGCGCTCATGGCTGTTCAGCGCGGCGTTCGTCCTGGTCCCGGTCGTCGTGATCTACTCCGTATTCGCATTCCTGGCTTTTCGCTAGACGCAACCGATGGCACGCAAACAATGGATTGTGATCGGAGTCATCGTGGCGCTGATCGCGTTGCCAGTGGCGCTGAAGCTCTCGCGCGGCGGTACCGATAAACTGGTGGACGTCGAGAGCGTCGCCGGGCGTGCGCTGACGCCTACGGTGCTCGCGTCGGGGGCGCTGACCTATGAAAGCCAGGTCACGTTGGCACCCGAGGTCACCGGTCGAGTCACCGAGATCCTGGTGGAGGAGGGCGACCAGGTGACGCGCGATCAGCTCCTCATGCGGCTCGATCCCGCCGCGCCGCGCGCGGCAGTCGAGCAGAGCCAGGCGCAGGTTCGTCAGGCGCGACTCAGCATCGACCGCCGGCAGGTGGACTTCGACACCCAAGTCGCAAAAACCAAACGATTCGAGGCGCTCCGCGCGCAGGGGCTGGTGGACGCCAACAGCCTCGCGGAGCTGGTATCGACACGCAATCTCGCCGAAGTGGACTTGCGAACCAGCCGTGAGCAGCTTTCGCAGGCGCTCGCGCAACTGCGTCAGGCCCAGGAGCTGCTGGCCAAGACGGAGATCCGCTCACCGCTCACTGGCAAGGTTACGGCTATCTACGTCAAGGTGGGCCAGACGGCGGTGCCCAGCTTCTCCGGCATCGCCGGCTCGACTCTGATCGACGTGGCCGACACGACGAGCATCGACGCGGAGATCAACGTCGACGAAACCGACATCGCGCTTGTCCGGGTGGGCGCTGAAGCGCGCGTGGTGCCCGCGGCTTTTCCCGACAAGACTTTGCTCGGGACGGTGGACCAGGTGGCTATCGCGCCCCGGCAGCAATACGGGCAGAACAAGAGCTACCCGGTGCGAATCCGCCTTGCCAATACCGCGGACGTGATCTTTCACCCCGGCATGAGTTGTCGCGCCGAGGTGCTCACGAATACCCGGGATGACGCCAAGGTGCTCGCGGTGCCGGTGCAGGCGGTGCGTTATGACGACAATCCGGACAAATCGGCACAGGCGGAAAAGTCGATTGCCAGTGTTTTTGTCTACGACGCTGGCCGTGCCGTGAAACGCCCCGTGTCCACCGGCACTGCCGACGACAGCCACATCGCCGTAACATCCGGCTTGAAGGAGGGTGAGCAGGTCATCGTCGGCCCCGCGAAGACCGTGCTGTTCCTGGTAGACGGCGAGAGGGTGGGCGTCAATGCAAGAGCCAATCTGGCCGCGAAGAAGTAGCGCTGCGTGATTGAGCTGCGCGGCATCGGCAAGACCTATCAGATGGGCAGCACGGAGCTCGTCGCGCTCGCCGACATCGACCTGCAGATCGCGCGTAATGAATACGTGGCCCTGGTCGGGCCTTCGGGTTCCGGCAAGTCGACGCTGATGAATATCCTCGGGTGCCTGGATCTTCCTACCACGGGCACGTACACGCTCGACGGCGATGTCGTCGCCGGACTGAGCGAAGACCATCTTGCCCGGGTGCGCAACCGCAAGATCGGTTTCATCTTCCAGAGCTACTACCTGATGCCGCGTACCACCCTTGCCGACAACGTCGCGCAACCGTTGATATACCGCGGCCTCGCGCCCGCCGTCCGGCGCGAACGTGCGACTGCGGCATTGTCACGCGTGGGACTCGAGGCGCGGACCTTGCACAAACCCAACGAGCTTTCCGGTGGTCAGCGGCAACGCGTGGCGATCGCCAGGGCGCTCGTCGGCCGGCCGGAGGTGCTGCTGGCCGACGAACCAACCGGCAACCTCGATAGCAAGACGGCTCTCGAGATCATGGACGTGTTCAGCGATCTGCATCGCGATGGCATGACGATCATCGTTGTAACCCACGATGCCGCTATCGCAAACCATTGCAGGCGGATGGTGCGGTTGCACGATGGGCACATCGTCGAAGACCGCGTGCTGTCATGAGCAGCGGCGCGCGCGGGGAAGCACACCTCGATGAAGGCAGTCGCCTGCAGGCATTCTTCTACGCGGTGCAGGAGTGTGTGCGCTCCGCGCTCGGCAGCATCCGCTCACACCGGATGCGCAGTTTCCTCACCATGCTGGGCGTCATCATCGGCGTGGCTTCGGTCATCTGCATCGTCTCGCTGCTGCAAGGCCTCACGCAGTCGGTGATGAAGGAGTTCCAGGGAATCGGCGGAAATACGCTGCAGATTCACTCGCATACTTCGGAGGAAGACAGGCTGATCGGCAAATGGAACAAGATTCGGCCGGCCGACCTCGAACTCGTCAGGTACCGTGTCGCTGGCATCAGAAACGTGACGCCGATGGCGGGAATCAATCTTCCGGGAGGAGTGCGCAACGGGAGCAATACCACCGGCGCGCAGGTGGTGGCCAGCACGAGCTGGTTTCAACTCGCAAACCAGTCCTATCCCCGCCTGGGACGATTCATCACCGACAGCGACAACAATTCGCGGCGCCGAGTCGTCGTGCTGGGTGAAAAGGCGCGTACCGATCTCAAGCTGCCGGAAAATCCGCTCGGCACATTCATCCAGGTAGGCGGTGAATGGTTCAAGATCGTAGGCGTCATGGAGGCGCGCGGCGAGCTCTTCGGGCAGAGCCTCGACAACTACGTCATCATTCCTTTCGAAACCGGCAGGGCACTGGCGGGGCCGAACGCCGAGCCCGATATGGCAATCATGGTAACCGTCGACGACCTGGATGCGATCGCCGACGTCACGAGCCGAATTACCGCGTTACTGCGACGTGCGCACAATATCGACGCGAGGAAACCTGACGACTTCAAGGTGGAGTCGTCACAGTCGCTTACCAATACCATTCAGCGCGTGTCCGGCACCATCACGCTCGTAATCTCCGCGGTGGTTGGGATTTCACTGCTGGTGGGCGGCGTGGGAATCATGAACATCATGCTGGTGTCGGTCACGGAACGAACCCGGGAGATCGGTATCGCGAAGGCGTTGGGTGCACCACGCAGCTTCATCCTCATGCAGTTCCTGATCGAAGCAATGGTCATTGCCTTGATCGGTGGCATCGTCGGCATCGGACTCGGCTGGCTGCTCGGCGTGTTGGCGGCAAAAATGATCGCTAACTTCCCTCCGCCGGCAGTGCCGTGGTGGGCCGTAGTTGGTGCCACGGGTTTTTCGGCGCTGGTTGGCATGCTGTTTGGAATCCTGCCGGCGCGGCGCGCAGCCAATCTCGCGCCCATCGACGCCTTACGTCACGAGTGATACTTCGAGCGCTGCTGCCAGCCGATATCGTCGTGATTGAGACACGCGAGCCGTCGTCCCCTGCAACGTTGCTTGCCGAAGAACGTGCGGCCACCGCCTCTTTCGTCCCCAGGCGCGTCATCGAATTCGCGACTGGGCGATGGTGTGCGCGCCAGGCGATGGCGCGGATGGATATCCATGGTTTTCCACTTCTGGCAAACCCGGATCGTTCCCCGGCGTGGCCAACCAACCTTGCGGGCAGCATCACGCATACCGAAGGATATTGCGCCGCGGCCGTGGGTCCTCGAGATCGATTCCCCGGCATTGGTATAGACGCTGAGACAACCGGCAGCGCCGGAACCGAATTGTGGTCCATCCTTTTTACGGTCGAGGAAATCGACTGGCTCGAGCAGTTGCCCGCGCAGGATCGGCCGACCATGGCGACCGTGCTGTTCAGCGCCAAGGAATCGTTCTACAAGGCGCAATACGCGATCACCCAGTCCTGGCTGGACTTCAAGGCGGCGATCGTCAATGTGGATGGGGACTGCTGGTCCCTGGACGTGGTGATGCCGCAAGGGGCGTTGCGGCGAATGAGATTGCCAGTCAGGGGAAGATTCGTCATCCGAGAGCAATTCGTCGTTACCGCCATCGCGATAGAACCGAGGCATGTGAATCCGTGATGCAGGGAGCAAGGGGTCGAGGTGCTCCCGAGGATGCACGCGCGTGGTCTCAGTGCACCACGATTCTCTTGAGCGTCAGGAAGTTTGAGAAGTATTCCAGGAACTGAATGCGGCTCATGCCGGCGAAGCGATTGTCCGGAATGACCTGTCCTATCTTTACGAAGCCAATGCATAGCTTCGGATCCAGGGGATCGAGATCAAGCGACCGAATCCATCTGTGGAATCGCATCCGAAAGTCCAGGTCGTATCGGTACTTCGTGGACTCGCCGAGGTAGATGTCGAAGGAAGCCGAAACATGCTCGAGCGGACGGATATTGTGAAGGCCAATCACTTCGTCCTTGTCCTCGAAGACGGAAAGCAAAGGCTTTCCAACCTCCATGTAGTGAAGATAAAGGCCGCCAAATTCTCGCCGCACATCGAAGTACCGATAGTCCTCTGGCGACATTGGAGGCCTCGTGCACTCGTTCAGGAAAGTGATATCTACCGCGGCATCGTCACCTGGATTGCGACTGTTGAGATGGCCCTCGTATTCGTGAATGTAGAGGTTGAAGTCCTCGAGGGCCTCCCGGATGGAATCAGGCGCAGCAGCAAAGAACGCTGCCGGCTCCATGCAAGGTCCCCGCAATATCTCGAAGTACTTGTGAAGCTCGTTTAGCAGTTTCTGATCGGCTCGAGCATTCGCTTCGAGCGGAATCGTGTTTGCCTGGTATGCATTGATTTTCTCGACGCACTGGTTGATCAGGTACGCCAGATCCGCTGTGGTCTTCTCGCATCCAGGTATTCCAGAGAATCTGCCGGGCACCTTTTCCCGCTTGAGCACGTGCCTCGAGATTGGCGACTGCGCGTCGAGCACGGATCTCAGGCAGCCAAGCCACTTGTTCGCCGGAGGAGTATCCAGAATCTTGCAGAACAAGGAGAGGTCGGCCGAATGTACTCCCGACGGAGCTGGCTGTTGTGGCGCGAATACGATTTCGACGACGCTGTTGGACATACCCTCTCCCGGCTGCCTGTCGGACTGCGGTTGTCGGTTGAGAAGCCGAAAGCAGAGCGATGCGCAGAACTCAATAGAACTTCTGAATAGCTTGCGAAGGTGGGCGGAGGGTGTCAAATGCATTGGCAGCCTGGTTCACAGGCTGACCCTGAAGAAAGCCCAGCCTGTTTCCAGGCTGGGCTTCGCTCAAACAAACCTCTATCTCTTATTTATAGGCAGGGAATCCCACCCATCCGCTGCAGTGCATCCATTCGGACCTGGATCCACCACCGCAGCGCCCATTGCCGAAGACGGACGTGTTCTGCGTCATGTCCTCGGTCTGGTAGCGAACGTTGTTGACGTCCACGAAGTCCACCACCACGTCGCGGTATGCCACGCCGTTGTCGTTGGTGTAGACCACGTTGATTCCACCCGCCGCCTGCGTGGTGACGTAGTAGTCCTTGAAACTGGTAGTCAGGTTCCAGTTCCCGAGCACGGCGCCACCCACGGTGAGGTTGATGTTCTCCGCCCCGCTGGTACCGCGCGCACGAACGATGATCGTGTAAGTCGCGGGTTTGCGATCACGGGTTGCACAGAAGCTGATGCCGCTGGTGCTCGTGAATGCCGGCAGGATGGTGTTTCCGCTCAGTCCAGTCGCGGTGACGACTCGACCCGCCTGCGCGAGGTTGGCGCCACCGGAGCTGTTGATGCTTCCATCCACATTGAAGTTCACCTTCCAGTTCACGGGAATGGAATTGTTGTTGGTGACTTTGACATCCGCGCAGTAGCCGGTGCCCCAATCGCTGGTGACGGTCATGTCGACCTTCAAGCGGTCGGTCGGGCAGGCGAGCCGGATATCCAGGTCGGTCACCGCGGGCGGTACGAAGATCAGCGGCGTCGACACCGTCGTCTGCAACGGATTGGTGGGTGACACACAGCCCGGATGCGAGGCTCTCACCTGGTACCAACGGCCGTATTCAACGTCCCAGCCAAAGTGCCCGGCGAAATCGGTCAGATCAGGATTCTTCCGATTGTAGGGCGCCATGATCGTGCTGCCGTTGGGCACCTGGCGAAGCGTGCTGGCGGAGTCGTTGGTATCCGTCCGGAACAGCGTCACCGTCGAACCGGGCAGTGCATAGCCCTGCGTGGTTCGTACATAGCCACTGGGGTCGACCCAGCCGCTGGTGTCCTCCGACAGGTCACCGCCGCTGCACCGCCTCAAGATCGTCAACTTGTACTCATCATGCGCCGGTGCCACCGCCGGAATCTCGCCAAAGTAGCGACCGTTGGACAGGGCCGTCATGTTGCCCGTGATGGGAGGGAAGTCCGGACCTGCCGGAAGCACCTTGTCCGCCAGGAACGACATCGTCCAGGTAAACGTCCCCGTTGCCGTCTGGCCCTGGGGGCAGCCCGCCACCGTGAAGTAGTTGGGAGCACCCCAGTAGATCACCGGATTGTTGTTCGCATCCTGGCGGCCCGTGGACATGCTCAGGTCCGCCGAGTTGCCTTCGAGCTCGTTGTAGATCCGGTAGTAGCCCGCGAGATGCAGGTAGCCAAACAGGTGCAGAAGGCCATCGTAGTATCGGCCATTGCCTGACGGCGTGGCCTGGTCCCACAAGTACTGGACGAACTTCGGCACGTAGCTTTCATCGTTGGCCACGGCGCCAACCGCATTCATCGCGGCCAGCCCCGGTACCGGTGCCGTGGCGCGCGCGGACCAGTTGGCGTTGGTGATGTACAGCGTCGAACCCTGGCCAAGACCGTACACACCCGTGTACCGGAATCCATTGACGGCCGTCGCCAGTTCGGTATCCGAGTTGTAGAAGCCCATGATGCCTTTCACCAGGCCATTCATGTCCGCGCTCTTGCTCCACCAATAGTGATCCATGGCGATGTTGTTGATGACGCGATACGCATCAAAGGCGGAGTGCTGCGAGAGCGGGTTGTAGGTCGTGGTCTGCGGGACTCCGGCATACGACGCATATTCGGAGAACAGCCCCGTGTTGCTGCGAGTGGCTCCGTCGGCCGCGTTCTTCAGGAAGGTGCGGCTCTTGTCCGCCGCGGCGGACCAGTTGGCGTTATTGCTGGAAGCCCACAGACCCCACAACTGGTAGAAGGCGGGCAGGTGATAGGAAGGGTCGGTGAAGGTCTCGTAAGGAGAAAACTTCACCATGTTGTTGGTCGCGTCCCACAATCCTGGATCACCCGTGTTTCCCAGGATGCTGAGCGTGTCGTTGGCCCAGGCCTTGTAGTTCTTGAGGTCGGTGGAGTTGCCCGTGCTGCCCCAGCGATGGTCTGCGAAGAACAGGGCCATGGCGAAGTACTCTTCGCCATCGGGCGCGGGGTTCTGGCCGTATTTCGTGCCGTCCCGATTCATCGGGTAGTTAGGGGCCGTGTCCGCCAGGCTCCAGGCATACCACCGGCCACCGTCGTCGTCGTTGTACATGAACTTTCTGGCGAAGCCCCAGAGCGCATCGAAGGTCGCCTGGTCATCCATCATCACGGCGATCATCATGCCGTAGGACATGCCTTCGGACCGGATGTCGTTCGAGCCGATGTCCTTGACGAACTTGAGACCCGCATTGCCGGTTCCGGTGGCGTCGAACACGATGCGCTGCGAGCCGGTGTTGCCAGTCTTGAAGAGCTGGTCGTACATGGTCTTGATCTTGGCATCCACGTCATTCAGTGGATGCACCAGCACGCGGCTTTCGCCAACAACCTTGGTCGCGTACTCCGAGAACACCATGCGGTAGTCCCCGGTCGCGTATGTCGAAGAAGAAACGTAGTCGGATGCGTAACCTGGTGGGCCTGCGAACAGCAGGGAAGCTCCCAGCGAACAGATGAACGTTGCCAGGCGATGTCCTGGCTTCGATAGGTCTTTCATACTCAACTCCCACGAACAATGTTGAAGATCCATGTGCACCTGCCATGAACTTGCTCGTCGCAAGACTCGAGGCAGGCACGTGGCGTCTCCTAGGTGGGATAGAAGAGCTGTGCTGACGGACCGGGGAGTTTCAGCTACCCAGCCAATCAAACGCGGTCAGGGCCAACGCAGGATGGGACCCTCGTGTGGCCGCTCTATTTAAACGATGTGACGTTGATGCTTCAGCGGTGCGCGCAGCGTGGATTTGTGCGCACGCGTTCAATCCTTTGACTTCGGACTCTCAGAAGTGGGTATCGCATGAACGTCGGTCCATCTAGTTCAGGGCGAGCAGGGGGTGGATTTCAGCCGATGGGCGCGTTCCTGTCCAGCAAACTATTCAATTTCGATCATCCGCATTGCACAACCGTCCCTGGGAGCATCCGCTCGCCGGAATGCCAATATAGTCAGACAAATTGGCGATTCCGGCGATGCGGACCGTGTAGATAGACGTCAGCGCGACTGGCTCGCCGAATCGAGGCCGGTGCGCCGCGTGCGTCGAAAGCGGGCAATGCCCAGCAACATCGCGGCACCCATCAGCGCGAAAGCTCCCGGCTCCGGCACCGGTGTCTGAACCCACGTGCCAGCCTGGCTGCTCTTGACGCAAACGTTGTTCACAATGAACGGGTTGCCGCAGGGCGGGAAGTATCGCCTGTCACCATCGCTGGTGATCCACTGGTCGTAGACCTCGTCATCCGACATGAGGATGTGCCACCACGCGAGATCACCATTGGCATCGGTAGTGAACTGGAAAACCATGGCGACGGCTTCGAAGCTTGGAAACTGGACGCCCGGATATTGTTCGTAGACGCCGTCGGAGAAATAGTGATCCGGAATGAGCGGAATACACTCGTCGGGCTCGTCGCACTCCGCGAACTGGTCGATCGTGTGCGAGACCGTGACGTTGGCGTTGCTGCCGCCCGGCAGCAGGTCGGTATCGAGCAGGAACCATCCGGTCATGTAGTCCTGGGCAACTCCGGCCCATGGATTGAACTGGAACATCGGGTCGCTGCTGGCGTCGGCGTAGTAGTCGTACTGCGCCCCCGTGTACTCGTATTTCACGATGGCGGCATTCGCCACTGGGGCGATGAGCGCCAGGCAGGCAAGTAATGTACGCATGTGCTCCTCCTTGTTGGTAAGCGGGAGAAGCATCTTCTGTGCCAGGCCTAACTATCAGCATGTTAGGCGCGTGCGGCGCAGCAGACTGTAAGGCGATTCGACGAGTTGTCGCGAACGAACTCCTGGCGCGTGCGAAGCGCGAACCCTGCCGTTACCTAAACGTCAGTGACGAATAACTACTCTCCAGTCGGGGAGCGTGCATCGCGTGCACCACGACCGTGCTTCATCCGCAGCGCCGCCCCGCAGGGAGAGAACCATGAAGTTCAAGTTCCACGCGCGACGCGCGCTGGTCGCGATCGCAGCGTGTTTCGTCACCGGGATCGCCGGCGCCGGTGATGGCCGCGTCAACAACGACGGCACCATCGATCTCACTGCAAGCTTCCGGTTTCCGCCGGCCGCGGCGCAGATCACCACGGCGCAGAACAACTTCACTGCCGCCAGCCGGCTGCTCTGGGACGCCAGCGAAGGGCAGCTCCGCTTGCGCAACATCAACCTGCAATGCAGCAGGGTGAATGAAGACCGCGCGGACTTCTGGCTGTTCGCCCAGCCATTGCGCTCCAACAGTTGCCTCGGCTGCCTGGGGAACCTCGGTGGCCATGTCACGCAGTTCTTTGCCGACTCCGGCGAAGTCTGGGCCCATGAATTCGGTCACATGGGTCTCGACCTGGACGACGAGTACACCGAAAACCAGACCAGCTGCAATGGTCGCGGCTGGTGCATCGAGGAGAGTCCGGCCGCGCACGACGAGCAGCGGCAATGCCTCATGCAGCAGATTCCCGGCCGCAGCTGGAGCGAGTTCTGCACCGCGGCGACCCACGAAGACTTGCCGGGCAACAACCCCATGTGCCGGGTGAATCCGCCCGATGCCGACGGCGCACCCTGCACCACGAACTGCAATGCCTGGAACACGACCACGCGGCGTTATGAGGCATCCGGCCAACAAAAAACCCACGGGCACTCCTGCTGGACTCACCTCACCACCCGGTTTCCGTTCCTGACGGCGCCTGCCGGGCTGCCGGTGGAGGCGGCGCCGGCCGGCTTCACCGCACCCACATTCACCAACACCTGTACGGGCACCGATCGGGTCGTGCTCATCCTGGACCGGTCCGGCAGCATGTCGTGGAACGTCAATCGTGATGACGGCGAAGTCTGCGGCAACGGAGCCGACGATGACGGCGACGGCACCGCCGACGAGACCGACGATTGCGCCCAGCCACGCATCGAATTCCTGCGCGCCGCGGCGCGCAGCTTCGTCAACCTGGCTTCCACCACCGGCACGCGCGTGGGCATCGTTTCATTCGCGACCAATGCCAGTCCCGATCGCAACTTCACGGATCTCTCCGTGGCCGGGAACGTCACCGACCTCAATGACACGGTCATCAACGGTCTTACGCCCGGGGGCCTCACTTCCATCAGCCGTGGCCTCATCGAGGCAAAGACCATGTTCGACGGTGATCCGACGCCGGCCGCCAGCAAGGCGGCGCTGATCATCACCGACGGCGTGAACACCGACGGCCCCGATCCGGCATCCGCGGTACCGGACTATGTGTCGGCCGGCATCCGCATCTACTCCATGTCCACGGGCGATGCTTCCAACTCCGGGACTCTCTCCGACATCTCCAACAACACGCGCGGCGTGCGGTTCGACCGCCGCGACGGCACCGCGCTGGTCACCGGCATGGCCGAGATGTTCGCGCGATACACCAACACGGGCATCACCATTCCCGAGACGCCGTACAAGGTGCAGAGCGGCAAGTACCAGCCCAGCTTCTCCGCGACCGCAGTCAGCGCGGCAGGCGCGATACCAGGCGTGCTGCAGATTCCGTTCGAGGTGGAAGGCGGCACCGAGAACTTCACGGCCGTCCTAGCGGGAGATCTCGGTGACATGAGCCGGTTCGGTGTGCGCGTCGGTTTGCGCTCTCCCAGCGGAGTCCTGTCCGACAGCGCCAGTCCCGGCGCCAGCATGCGCGTGATCAACGACCGCTTTTTCTCGCTGGTCACGCTCCGTGGGCCCGAAGCCGGCACCTGGACCTTGCTGGTCGCCGCCGCGCCAGGAGCCGCTTCCACGCAAACCGGCAAACTCATCCTGCTCGCGGACAACCCGCGCACGGATTTCTTCCTCGATGCCAGTCCGCAACTCGTGACCGATCCCACGGCCACCGTGAACGTGTCGCTGCTGCCTAGCTACCATACGGGCCTGCGCGATGTGCAGTGGAGCGCGGGGCTCACCCAGCCGGACGGCGTCGGCCGCTCGTTATTCGTGGAGACCGGCAGCAAGCCGTTTCAATACTCCGCCACGACCAGCGGATTTCCGGTGTCCGGCATCTACAAGATCAACGCCGCCCTGCGCACCGACGGTTCGACCACCAATGATCCGGGCGAGTCGCGGCCGGGCACGCATCCGCCCAACACCCTGGTGGTCCCGACCCTGACCCGCACGGCACATCAATATGTATTCGCCAGTGTCGGGCGCTGGCCCTGCCAGGACCCGCGTCAGGATTGCGACGGCGATGGAATCATCGAGGATCCGGGCGTCGACTCCGACGGCGACAAGATCCCCGATCCTGTCGACCACGACTCCGACAATGACGAGATTCCCGACGCCGTCGAAGGGGAGGGCGACCCGGACGGTGATCGCATCCCCAACTACCTCGATACGGACTCGGATGGCGACAACAAGCCGGACGTCGATGATCCACCGCCGCGACACACCGGCGGAGGTGGCAAGGGTGATTGCGTGCGCTTGTGCACGCCGGAACGCACGATCTTCTGGGTGTTCATCGTGCTGGTGTTCGTGATTCTCCTGCTGCTTGCGTTGCTGCTCTGGCGCATGGCGCGGCAGCGGTCGGCGTAAGCGCGAAACTAGAGACCCGCGAGCGCAGCACCACCCCAAGTAGCCGACAGCGCCTCGTTCTCAGCGGCCGCACTACGCGCGACCAGTTCGATCACCTTGACACCCGAAACATCGGCCTCGATCGGCTCCGCCGCCATGCCCCATTTCATGGGGCGACTCTCAGCCAGGCGCTTGCCGTCTCCATAAACCGTGAAGATCACTTCACTGGACTTGTCGGTCGCCGAATCATCGACGCCGACGCTTGCGGCGAACCGCCGATAACCATCATTGCGCACTTCCAGTCGCGAGTTCACGAGGATGCCGATGCCGTACTGGAACGTCTTGCGCGCAACCTGCAGCGTCTGTCCATAAGGAGCGCTGTCCGCACGCGCACCGCCCCAACCCGCGTATTGAGGTCGATCGCCGGCGCCGCGCGTACCGCCCCAGCCATGGGCCGTGCGGTAGATCGTGGGATCGGGAATCGGGCGGGTCACGCCGTCGATGGCCGGATTCACCTTGCCGGGTTGTTCGGACAGATATAGCCCATCCGCGAGCGCGCGCGTTCCACGCGCACGAAAGATGGCCGTCTCGCGCGGCTCGATGCGCAGCTTCGTTTCCCTGGTGAAGGTGATCTGCTTCTTCGACCAGAGATCCGTCAGCTCGACGGGCGCGTCGTCGCGGTAGTTCAGGCGCGTGGCCTGGAGGTTGACGTCCAGCGCATGCGAGCCGCGATTGAAAACGGCGACGGCCTTCTCGCCGTTGGCGAGCGTCTTCACCAGGATCTGCAGATCGCTCGAGTCGTACGCGACCGTCGCCTGGTTGCCCGCGAGGTCCTGGTTGAGCGCGATGATGTCGGCGTTGCCGAGAACTTCCATCAACGAGTCCGGCATCGAGGGCAGGTCGGCGCCGATGAGCAGCGGGGCGTTCATCATCGCCCAGAGCGCAAAGTGTGAACGCGCCTCGGTCAGATGATCGGCGTCGAAATCACCGGCGCCGATGTGCAGCATGTCCGGGTCATTCCACGAGCCGGGGTGGGCGTAAAGCGCGCGATGCACGGCGCTGTCGTAGTTGACCATGAGACGGCCCCACGCCGGCGAGATGTCGTCGCTGGTGCGCGAGACATTGCCCATGTCCTTGGCCCACGCGCGCACGTTGGCCGCGCCCCAGATGCACAGCGAGTAGACGAAGTCGCCATCCGGATTGTTGCGAACGATGGCCGCGCCGACCCGGCGGAACAGGTCCTTCACCGCGGGAACATCGGTGCGCGAGATGGCGCCGAGATCCATGATGGGCGTCAGCGCACGGGCCTGGCCGGCTTTCACTTTCGGTGAATTCGGACCGAAATCACGCAGGCCGCAACCATCCACCTTGATGTAGTCGAAGCCCCATTCGCGGAAATAGAGCTCGATGTCCTGGTCGATGTGATCGTGGAGACCCACTTCGCGTTCCGGCACGCTGCCCTTGGGCAGGTGTTCGTCCGTGGGGCTCCACGCCTGCGCGCAGGTATTTCGACCCATGTCCGAATAGATGCCCGCCTTGAGACCCATGGCGTGCAGCTTGTCGGTGAACGGTTTGAATGACGGAGTCTTCTGCTTGCGCGTGACCGTCGAGGGAAACTTGTCGGCGCGGATCATCAGGTGGCCATCGGACACGCGACGTCCGGCCGCCCAGCCATCATCCAGGTTGATGTAGAGATAACCCTTGCGTGCCAGGCCCGTGTCGACGATGCGCTTCGCCGAGCCCATGACCTTGGCTTCGTCGACCGCGCTGGCGAAGGCATTCCAGGAATTCCAGCCCATCGGCGGCGTGGTGGCGCGGCCGGCGACGTATGCGCTCCATCGGCCCGTCGGCGCCAGTGGATCGGCGTCCTGCGCAAGCGCAGCGGAGCACGACAGGATCGCCAGGAGCGTCGCGTTGAGTATCTTCATTCTTCCCCTCAGCAGTCCAGGATGGCCTTCATCACTCCCGTGTCAGGGTTCATCCATTCCGGCATCACCGCGGGCAGATCCAGAAGGGGTGCACGATGCGTGTTGAGCACGGTGGTGTCGATACGGCCCGAACGAATGGCCTCCATCACGCGCGCCACGTCCGCCAGCCTGGCATTGCGGCTGCCGAGCAGGGTGGTTTCGCGGCGATGAAACTCGGGATCCGAAAAGCTCACGCGATCCCTGACGATGGATACCAGGACATAGCTGCCGCCATGGGCCACGTAGTCGAAGCCGGCTTCCATGGCGCGAACATTGCCCGTGCAGTCGAACACCACGTCGAACATCACACCCTGGCTGACCTCCAGAAGCCGCGAGCGCGTATTCGCATCGAGTTCCACCAGCGACTCGGTACGTCCCAGGCGGCGCGTGAATTCGAGGCGGTCAGGTCGGCCATCCAGCACCGTGACATTCGCGCCCTTGAGCGAGGCAAACAGCAACACCGCCACGCCGATGGGACCCGCGCCCACGACCAGTACCCGATCTCCAGGCCGGATCTGCGGGCGTTCCACGGCGTGCGCGCCGATCGACAGGAATTCCACCATCGATATCTGGTCGAGGGTCAGTCCATCGGCCTTGCGGACGAACCGCTCCGGCACCACGATGAATTCCGCCATTCCGCCGTCGCGGTGCACGCCCAGAACTTCGAGATGTCCGCAGCAGTTGGTCTTGCCCTTTGCGCAGGCGCTGCATCGGCCGCAGGATAGATAGGGCATGGGAAACACCGGATCGCCGGTCCTGAGTTCCGATCCGGATGGCGCTTCGGCGACCTCGCACGCGAGCTCATGGCCCATCACGCGAGGATAGGAGAGATAGGGCTGAGTGCCTCGCACGATGTGCATATCGGTGCCGCACACGCCGACGCGGCGGACGCGCAGCAGCACCTCCCCCGAACCGGGCTCCGGAACCGGGCGGTCCGCGACGACGAGCTTCCCGGGTGATTCGCAAATGACCGCCTTCACGGGGGCATACATCTATAGATGTACACGGAGCCACACCAATCCCTGGCTTGTTGCATACCGATAACACTTGCAACAAGTTGTTGATTTCATTGTTCCGGGTCGCGCGGCCGAACTTTCCAGCCCGCCGGATTGCAACCGGAGTGCCCGCTGGCCCGTCTGAATGGCAGCGCAATCCCCCGTCAGGAAGGACCTCCCATGACTCGCACCTTGGCCATTGCACTCATTCTTATGGCGGCCGGCTCCGTCCACGCGGCCGACAAGACATTCGACAAGACCTTTGCCGTCACCGCCGGCGGAACCCTGACGGTCGATGCCGATTCGGCCTCCGTGCGCGTGTCTGGCAACGACTCCAACCAGGTCACCGTCCGCATGCGAGCCAGCGGCTCGGATGACGAACTCGCCAAGACCACACTCGACGCCGTCCAGAATGCCGACGGTGTAACCGCCACACTGCGCCGGCAACGAAAAGGCAGCAGCTGGTTCAATTGGGGTTCGTGGAACAGCGAGCAGCATGTCGAAGTCACGGTGCCCCGGAACTACGGCGTCAGCGTGCGCACCGGCGGTGGCGACGTGGATCTGCGGGATACGACGGGCTCCGCGGTCCTGCGTACCTCGGGTGGCGACATCTCCGCGAAGAACGTGAAAGGCAATATCGAGCTGCGTACTTCGGGCGGCACCATCCTCGCGGACACCATCGTCGGCGACGTCGACGCGGATACCTCGGGCGGTGACGTTCGCCTCCTGCATATCGACGGAAAAATCCGCGGCAATACCAGCGGCGGAAGCGTGCGTGTCAGCCTCGAGGGCAGCAACCGCGGCGTTTCGGCGACAACCTCCGGCGGTGATATCGAATTGACCCTGCCTCGTGCCGTGGCCGGAAACCTCGAGGCGACCACGAGCGGAGGTGACATCACCACCGATCTTCCGGTGACCACGACGATCGTGAAGGACGATCGTCTGCGTGGCACCGTCAATGGCGGCGGCCAGTTGATCGAAGCGCGTACTTCGGGCGGCAGCATCCGGCTGCGCGTGGCGAATTGAAATCGCGGTAGCGGAAACGGGGGCGAGCAGGAGTCTTGGTGGCAATGACTGGGACTGCGTGACGCCCCGAATTGCCTCATCTTTCGATATATAAACGCGTATCGCGACGCCGGCCGGGCACCCCTTCGGCCGCTCGGCACCTATTTGATATGGTGGGTGCCGTGGAACGCACTTTCTTATATCCCGCCTTCATCGCCGCCTCGCTGCTGTGTGGCGTTTCGTTTGCCAACGAGGCGCCGATAAAAGGATCGGTCGAGTTCTTCGACCAGTACTGCGGTGAGTGCCACTACGAAGACCAGAGCGGTGGGCTGGACCTGAGCGTCCTGACCTTCGACCCGGGCAACCGCGACAACTTCGCCACCTGGGTCAGGATGCTGGATCGCGTCACGGCCGGCGAGATGCCGCCCAGGAAAAAACCGCGCCCGGCGCACGCGGATCTCGAAACGTTCACCCAGGCCGTTTCCGCTTCTCTCACCACCTTCGAGAAGGAGCGCACGGCCCGCGATGGCCGCGCCATCCAGCGCAGACTCAACCGCTACGAGTACGAGAATGCGCTGCGCGATCTGCTGAACGTCCCGTGGGCGCAGGTGAAAGACAAGCTGCCCCACGATGGCGAGGCGTATCGCTTCAACAAGAGCGGTGAGGCACTCGATGTGTCCTTCGTGCAGATGGAGCGCTACCTGACCGCCGCGGACTATGCGATGCGCCAGGTGATGTCGGCGGCATTCAATCGACCCAAGCCGGCGGTGACGAAGATCTACGCGCGCGATGTCATCGGTCAGCCGCGTTATCAACCGCGAGAAAATGGCACGCTGCCCGACCGGCTCATGTTTCCCGTGCTCGACTCCCACGCGCAGCCCGAGGTCCGCGCCGGGCGCGCGCCCAATTCCAGCCCGGAGACGCGCGAGCGCGAAGCGGTGGGCAAGGTGGCCAGCATCTTCAGTGACGCCGGCGGTTATGGCTGGGGCTACAACGCGCCGGTCGGCGGTCGTTATCGCATCCGGCTGAAGGGCTATTCGGTCTGGGTGAGCGGCGGCGGAATCGGGCGCTGGTTCTACGAAGGGCAGGGTGCCGAGAAGGCGCCGGTCTACTGGTTGCCCGTCTGGCATCGGCCCAATGCCGATGAAATCTGGCCGGGCCGCAACAACGAGCCCATGGGAATCTACGCGCAGAGCTCGGGCCAGACGCGGTCCGTCGGCGCCATGGACTTCACGCCCGAACCGTCCGTCGGCGAGATCGAAGTGCAGCTCGCCGGTGGCGAAGGCATTCGAACCGATGCGATGCGGCTGTTTCGCACCCGAGTCAACGGCAGCGACGAGCAGTATGTGAATCCGCTGGCGACACCGGAGGGCATGCCCGGTTACGCCGTGCAATGGCTGGAGATCACGGGGCCTCTCGAGGATGCGCAGGCCATCCGTGGCTACGAGCTCCTGTTCGGCGACCTGCCGATGCGGCAGCTCGGCGCGGGCGAGAAGGGCGGCGTGCCGCTGGAGATCGTGGCGCCGAACGTCACTCCACCGGTCGGTGGCCCCACGGGCGCAACCGCGTTCGGCGGGCCGGGCGGATTCTTCCGCTCTCCTTTTAATAGTGTGACGGTCGAGGTGCTCTCCAGGTCACCGCAGCGGGACGCCGGGCGGCTGCTGCGCAAGTTCGTCCAGACCGCCTACCGGCGGCCCGTCGAGGAAGCGGAGGTGCAACGGTTCCTCGGGCTGTTCAAGCGCGAATTCGAGCTCGGCTCCGGCTTCGCGCGTTCGATGCTCACGGCCTACACCGGCGTACTGGTCTCGCCGGGTTTCGTGTTCGTCGAGGAAAAGCCGGGCAAGCTCGACGACTGGGCGCTGGCCACGCGCCTGTCGCTGTTCCTCTGGAATTCGACGCCGGACGCCGCGCTGCGTGCGCGTGCCGAACGCGGTGAGCTGCACAAGCCCGAGGTGCTGCGCAAGGAGACCGAGCGCCTGCTCGCCGATCCGAGGTCGCGCCGCTTCGCGGATGCGTTCACCGACTACTGGCTCGACCTGCGCAAGATCGACGATACCTCGCCCTCCGCGACTATCTACAACGACTACGAACTCGACGAGCCGCTCAAGTCCGCCGCGCTGGAAGAGACGCAGTTGTTCTTCGCCGAACTGCTGCGCGCGGATCTGCCGGCGCGAAATGTCGTTGCCTCGGATTTCACCTTCCTGAACGAGCGGCTCGCCACTCACTATGGAATTGCCGGTGTCGCGGGCACGAAGATGCGACGCGTCGCGTTGCCTCCCGGCAGTGAGCGCGGTGGCCTCATGACCATGGCCAGCGTGCTCAAGATCACGGCCAATGGCACCACCACGTCGCCGGTGCTGCGCGGCCACTGGATCACCGAGCGGATCCTCGGCATCGAGACCCGTCCGCCGCCGCCCAGCGTAAAAGCGGTGGAACCGGACATTCGCGGCGCGGTGACCATCCGCCAGCAGCTCGCGAAACATCGCGACAATCCGAGCTGCGCGTCGTGTCATACAAAAATGGACCCGCCGGGCTTCGCGCTCGAGAGTTTCGACGTGATGGGTGCGCACCGCGAACGCTACCGTGCGGTCGCCGAGAACGTGAAGCCGGTGTCCGGCTACGGCCTGAACGGCCAGGCATTCGCCTTCCACTACGGGCTTCCCGTGGATGCGGCGGGCGAAGTTCCGGATGGCCGCACGTTCCGGGATGTAAAGGAATTCAAGCAGCTCGTCTTGAGTGACGAAGCAGCCGTGGCCCGCAACCTCGCCAGGCAGCTGGTGGTCTTCGCGACGGGAGCGCCGGTGCGCTTCACCGATCGGGATGAACTCGAGCGCATACTGCAGCGCGCGAGCACGCGCCAATACGGCGTGCGCACGCTGGTCGAAGAAATCGTTCGAAGCGAGTTGTTCCAAACCAAATGAACACCAGGAATCGCGCTCCATTCATTGCCACCCGCCAGGCCATGTCGCGCCGGCGCTTTCTCCAGGGCCTGGGCGTCGCGATGTCGCTGCCCTTGCTCGAGGCGATGCATCCACGGATGGCGCGCGCCGCGTCATCGGCGCCCGGTGCGAAGCCGCGCCGCATGCTCGGCATCTGCAACAACCTGGGGCTTCGACCCGACCTGTTCTTCCCCACGGGTACGGGTCGCGATTACGTCGCGTCGCCCTACCTGGAATTGCTGAAGGCGCATCGCAACGACTTCACCGTGATCAGCGGTGTCTCGCATCCCAACGTGGATGGCGGTCATCCCTCGGACATCAGTTTCCTGACCGCCGCGCCGCACCCGGCGAGCAGCTCGTTCCGCAACACCATTTCGCTCGACCAGTACATCGCCGAACGAGTGGGCAATCTCACGCGATTCCCGTCGCTCACGCTGGCCGTCAATGGAGCGGCACGCAGCCTGTCGTGGACCGGCACCGGCGTGGCCATCCCGCCTGAAGAGCAGGCCTCCGATGTTTTCAACCAGCTGTTCCTGCAGGGCACGCCCGAGCAGATCGAGGCGCAGGTCCATCGGCTCGACACGGGGCGCAGCATCCTCGACGCGGTCGCGGACCAGGCGAAGGACCTGCAGCGCGACGTCGGCGCGAGTGATCGCAGTCGTCTCGACCAGTATTTCACCAGTGTTCGCGATCTCGAGCATCGACTGAGCGAGTCACGCGAGTGGGAACGCAAACCCAAGCCGGTGGTGAAATCGGCGGCGCCGGGCGAGCTCACGAATCCCGCGCAATACATGGACAAGCTCGAGGCCATGTATGGCCTCGCGAAACTCGCGTTCGAAACCGATTCCACGCGCGCCGTCACGCTCATGCTGAACAGCGTCGCCACGCCGGTCATCACCCTCCGGGGCGCGACCATCACCGACAGCTACCACAATCTCTCGCACCATGGAAAAACCGACGAGAAACTCACGCAGCTCCAGGTGCTGGACGAGTGGCACATGAAGCTGTTGAACGATCTCTTCGGTGAGCTCAAGGCCGTGACCGAGGAAGGTGAGAGCCTGCTGGATCGCACCATGATCCTGTACGGCTCGAACCTGGGCGACGCCAACGCCCACTCGACCATCAACCTGCCCACGCTGTTCGCGGGTGGCGGGTTCCGGCATGGCCAGCATCTCGTCTTCGACCGCGACCAGAATTATCCGCTGCCGAATCTCTTCGTATCGATGCTGCAGAGGATGGGTCTCGACGAAGACAAGTTCGCTTCGTCGACCGGCACGATGCGCGGCCTCGAGATGACATGATTCGCTGCTATGCGTTGATGGCGTTGGTCGGACTCGCTTCCGCCACCCGCGCCGGCGAAATCGTCATCGACTTCGAGCAGGCCCAGATCGGCAAGCCCGTGGCCACGTGGACCGAGAAAGGCGTGGTCTTCAGCCTGGCCGGGACACCCGCGCAGAGCACGGCCAAGGGGCGGGTCATGTTCTTTCCGCACCTCGCGACCAACCGGAAAGGCATCCTGAATGCCATGGCCACCGAGCAGGCCATCCCGGTGCAGGCAACGTTTCCCGTTCCTGCCTCCGCGGTGACGCTGGTGCTGTGGGGATCGACCGGTTGCCCGGCGTTGCTCGAGGCCCTCGACAAGAATGGCAAGGTCGTTGACCAGGCGTCGGTGGCGGCCGTGCCCGGGCGCAAGTCCCCGGCCGATCCAGTCCCGTTCCTGCAGCTGACGGTCAAGGCGCCCGCGATTGCGGCCATCCGGTTCAGCGGGCCTCGCAATGGCGAATTCCTCGCGGCGGATGAAATCCGTCTGACGACTGTCGACGCGAGAAACCCCGAATAACAAGGCCGTGCGCGCCTGAAGCCGCGTTTGGGCCGATCTCTGGCACTGCCTAACACGAACTACCCTCATCGCGCTGCATCAGGACGGGGCAGGGCGAGCCGCATCCTGCCGTAGGGGACGAAAAGATAGGCGGAGTCGACATCAATCCCGGCCCGAGCGCCTGGCCGCATTGCATGTCTCGCCCATCGTTGGATACATTCGGGGCGACAGGGAACCATAACTAAAAGAAGGACCTGCCCCAGGATGTGGGAAATATTCGTCAGCTACCGGCGCGAAGACGGCCATGCCACGGGCCGCCTGGCCGATCGGCTCGAAAAGGAATTCGACATCTACATCGATCGGAACATGCGGCCGGGCGACGAATTCGACCTCGAGATCGAGGAGGCGCTCGACGAGGCCCGGATCGTCATCGGCATCGTGGGGAAGGAATGGGTGGCCCCGGCCAATATCAAGCGCCTGCATGATCCACAGGACTGGATTCACCGCGAACTCGACCAGGCGCTCAATCGCACCCAGGCGCTGGTGATACCGGTCGTCGTGGATGAAGACATCAATTTACCGAAACCGGATGAGCTCCCGGAACCGCTGCGTCGCTTCTTCATGCGCAACGCCGAGTTCCTGCGGCGGCAATCCTGGGACCAGGACCTGGACGTCTTCGTGGAATGGTTGCACCGTCAACTGGGCACCCGCGGGATACCCCGCACGCGTCAACGCGCGCGCATCATGCCCAAGGATCTTCCCTATCTATGCAACCGCACGCAGCAGGAGCAGGAGTTCGAAGAGCTGGCGCGGCGTGCGCGGGATTCCCGCTCGCTGGTTTGCGTGCTGCACGGCCATAAATATGAAGGCCACTCGGGGTTCGTGACGCGGCTGCGTCATCGGCGCACCCTGGAACAATCATTTCGTTCATCGAGCGATGGAGTGGATCTTTACCTGCTGGATCTGCATCGCGGCTACGCCAAGGACAAGAAATACACCGAACTGTTGCGTTATGCGATCAAACGAAACGCGGTGAACAAGGTCGACCCGACCGATGCTGAGTTGCTCGAATTCCTCGCCGACGCCGACCGCCCGGCGGTGATGATGATGCAGCTGGCATGGAAGGACATCGAGCTGTATGGACGCACCCTGCTCGACGATCTCGCCGTCGCCTGGAACGGCCTCATTGCCCAGCTCGAAAGACCGCCCAGCCATGCGCTGTTGCTGTGGATCAATCTGAGCTACGAGACCGCCGATCAGGAACTCGAGGCAGGCCAGCTTCCGCGACTCGAGAAACTCGGTCCGGTCCTGGAAGGCGATATCCAGAACTGGTTGGAGCTCGATGAAGTACGCAACGTCGTCGAGGGTAACGAAAGCAAGCTGCTGGATATTGCCTCGGATCCGCAACACTACATTCAGCCCGGCGAGGTGCACATGCTGCGCTTCGTCGAAGCGGCCCGAAAGCTGATGACCGCGAAATGAGAGGGAGACGAAATGTTCTACCAGAAGGATTGCCACGATATTCCGCGCTCCACGCTTCCGGGACTCGGGCAGCTCGACGACCACCCGGCTGACTACAAGCCAGACCCCGGGTTGGTCGACGCGGTCAACGTGGCCCTGGTGCTCAATCGGCCTTTGCTGCTCACCGGGGATCCCGGAACCGGCAAGACCCAGCTTGCCTTCAGCGTCGCCTGGCAACTCGCGAGCCGCAAGCAGCTCAATGTTTCTTCGGCACACGTCGAACGATTCGAAGCCAAGTCCACCAGCCAGGCGCGAGATCTTTTCTACACCTTCGATACGCTCGCGCGCTTCCAGGCGGCGACGTCGGGAGGCAGTGCCGACAACCTCGACTACATCACTTTCAATGCGCTCGGTCGCGCCTTGCTCCGGGCGCAGCCGCGATCCGACGTCGAGCGATTCCTCACGCCGGACTTCGTGCATGACGGACCCACCCGCGGCGTGGTGCTCATCGACGAAATCGACAAGGCCCCGCGCGATTTCCCCAACGATCTGTTGAATGAAATCGACCAGATGTTTTTCCGGATCACGGAGCTGCGCAACGAACGCATTGGCGGAGCAGGGGTGTTGTCGCGCGATTTCTTTCCGCTGGTGTTCATCTCGAGCAACTCCGAGAAGAATCTGCCGGATCCGTTCCTGCGACGATGCATCTACTACCACATTCCGTTTCCCGATCGAGACGCCCTGGAGACCATCGTGTCCGCGCGACTCACGCAACTGATGCCCAAGCCCGGCAGGCTGCTGGAAGACGTACTGGATTTCTTCGAGGACCTGCGCAGGAGCCAGCTCTCGGTGCGCAAGATCTCGCCGTCGGAGCTGATCCAGTGGGTTACCTTCATGCTGAAGTGCGGCGCGAGTCCTTCGGACTCCCTGAAACGATCCAGGGACATCGCGCTGAGAGGACTCAGCGCCATCAGCAAGGACGCGGCCGACCAGGAGCGACTCACCAGCGCATTGAAGGCGCGGCTCGAAGCTGCGTAACAAGTGACTGTCGAAGCATTCGACCTGGAGAATTTCGCCGAGCGGCTTCGCAAGGCCGGCTTGAGCCCGACCACGGCCCAGCTCCTGGCCGCTCACAAACTGCTGCTGATCTACGCGGAACGCGGAAAACTCCTGATCGAAGATCCGGAGGCGCTGGCGTCGCACCTGGGTCCCATCTTTTGCGGCTCGCCGGACGAGCAGCATCAGTTTCGGGAACAGGTGCTTGCCTGGAGAAATGCCAGGACGCCCACCGGCAAGAGCGAGAAGGTGGCCAAGGGTCGCAAGAGGAATTGGCGACTTTGGGCGGGCATCGCCGCGGTGGCCATCGCGGCGCTGGCCGCCGGCGAATATTACCGGCGCAACTGGATCCCTGATGCCGCTCCGCCGGCCGCGGAAGCCCCTCCCACGGATCCGGCGGCGGATGCCGAACGACCCGCCGCGCCCGAATCGGCATTTCGTGTCGGTGAGGCGCGCCTCGTGGATTCGGGAGAGGTGACGGTCGGGTCGACGCGGATCGACGATTCGCCGTGGATCGATATCCTCTTTGCAACTTCCATCGTATTCGCGCTGGTGTTAAGCGCACTGTGGCTGCATCACTTTTCACGCCGGCAATCCGTGCTCAAGCGCCTGGAGGCGCGACCTGACTCGAAGCGCCTGGAACTCGATCCGCCGCCCTCCGGCGCCACGGATCTTCCGCCCACGATACTGCGCCGCGTCGCCACGGGTCTGCGGCGCAGGCGCGGCGCCGCGGTGTTCGAGCTCAGCGTGACCGCGACCGTCGAATCGACCGCCAAAATGGGCGGGTTCGTGGTCCCGGTGTTCGCCCCGCGCTTCGCTTCACAGGAATACCTGGTGCTCATCGATCGCCGCAGCGCGGCGGACCACAGCGCCAACCTTGTCTGGCTCTGGGTCTCGCAGCTTCGTGTCCAGGGTGTGACGATCGAATGTTACGAGTTCGACTCGGATCCGCGCGTCTGCCGTGCGTACGGCTCGGTGTCGAGCCACCGCCTGTCTGCCATCCTCGCGCGTCATCATCGCGCCACGGTCATGCTGTGCGCCGAAAGCGATGTGTGCATCGATCCGATGACGGATCGCCCACATCGCTGGATTGAATCGCTGAGTGCCTTGCCGAACCGTGTGCTGCTCACGGCGGCGCCTCCCTACCGCTGGGCGGAAAACGAACGGAGCCTGCTCGACGCGGGGTTCGTGGTTCTGCCGGCGAGTCCTGCCGGACTGCAGGCCGCGGCTGCCATGGAGAGTGAATGGCGCCAGCCCACGGCAACCGCGTTGAAATACACACGCGAGTTTCCGCGCACCCTCGCGCGGGAGCCGCTGGGCGCTCTCGATCGCAACGAGCCGCCGGAGAAGAGCGTTACCCGCTTGTTGAGAGAACTGCAGTCCTATCTCGGGCCCGATGGCTTCCGGTGGCTGTGTGCTTGCGCGGTGTATCCGCAGATGTCGTGGTCGGTCACGCTGGTGCTGCTGGATGCATTGAAGCCGCCCGACAACGAGCTCGATCGCAGGCGCGCGATCGAGGAGCAGTTGCCTTCACTGTCGCGACTGCCCTGGTTCCGCTACGGCTACATGCCCGACTGGCTGCGCCGCGTGCTCATTGCCTCGCTGCCGGAGGAGCAGGACGCCGCGATCCGGTCACTGCTCGAGAGGCTGGTGTGCGAACTGCTCGACGACAGCCAGGCGTCGAAACCGGCCGGAGCGGGAAGCCTGCAGATACACATACGCAACGCGCTCGAAATTTCGCGGGCTGCGCCCGTCGACAGCCCGCTGCAGGACGAAGTGTTCCTGGATTTCATGTCGGACGCGGCACCCGATCCCACGGCGCTGCGCCTGTCGTCGCTGGCAGGGTTCCACGGGTCCGGAGTGAAGGCTCGTGGTTTCAGCAAGCGCTGGCGATCGCTGCGCCTGCGGTATCCGATGTGGTTGCGCGCGGCGGCGTCGCTGGCCATTGCGCTGCTGGCAGGCACCGGACTTTGGTTCCAGACGCGCGGAGAGGAAAAGCTGGCCGCCGTGTCTGATTCCGACATCTCTTACGCGCTGCAATCAAGTGATCTCAGTGCCAGTGGCACGTCCGCTGCGATCGATTTCACAGGCAAGTTCCTGTACCTGACCTCGCCGGCGGCGGGTAATTCGATTGTCGTCTGGGATCTGGATCGCAAGGAGGCGAGCCAGGTGATCACGACGTCGGCCGAAGTGATTGCCTTTGCCGTCAGTCCGGTAACGGACCAGATCGCCTATCTCACCGCCGATGACGCCCTCCAGGTGTCGAATCGAAGTGGGACCGCCGGAGGAGGTTTCGTTCACAGGAACGTCACTGGTGGCAGGTTGGGTGGCTCCGTCCGGTTCGCGCTGAGGTTCAATGCCGGCGCGCAGCGACTGCTGCTTTTTTCTTCCGCCGATCTGGAAGTATTCGACGTCAATACGGGCCAGAGCCTGGCCCGGCTGGACCAACCGTTCGTCGGAGCCGCGTTCAGTCCGGTCGACAAGGACGTTCTGGTCACCGCGTCGCCAACCGAACTGGCGGTGTGGGACACCGACACGCTTTCGAAGCTGAGGTCGAGAGCGGTGGTCAACGTTTTCGATGCGTCGAATTTCGACATCCTGTCATTTGATACGGCTGGCCGATTCATCGTCACCGCGCCCGGCGAGCCGGTGAATGGAATTTCCAGCGTCGACTTCCTGGATTTCGGCTCACTGGAACTCAGGGCCACAATCAGGGACTCGCAGCCGCTTCACGGAATGGTCTTCAGTGGCGACGACAGCCTGGCCGCCTACTCGCAGGGCAATGGACGCAATCGAATCTATGATCTCGCGAATCAACGGATGGTCACGTTGCGGGATGCGGAGCCAGCGGCGACAAACCGCCTGTACACCGTTCGATTCATCCGTTCACAAGAGCGGGCGCCGAACTCGGTCTTATACGAGATCCACGCGCGCACGATCGATGTGGAGAGTCCGGCCCAGCAGGCATTACCGGCCGATCTGGCAGTGAACGAACCGGCACCGAGCGTCTCACCACCACAACCCGCACCGGGAAATCTGCCGCCGGCGCAGGCACCGATCACGCAGACCAACCTGGACCCCTTCTCGTTGGAGAGCGGCACTGCCACGCCCGCGGAAGTCGCGGCCCGCAATGCGAGTACCCTGGAAAGTCTCGAGCCGGATGTGCGCAATTCGGCCCAGCAGTTGGTCGACGCAGCGGCCAAGGAAGGCATCACGCTGCTGCTGACCCAGGGCCGGTATCTCGATGACGAGGCCGAAGTGCAGGCACGCGCGGACGGATCCAACGGCCTGCATGTGGGCGGGCGCGCGTTCGATGTGGCAATCGTGGATTCGGGTAGATGGTCGAGGAGCGACCAGGAGCGCCTGTCGGTAGTCGGAAGACTCGGCAAGCAACTGAACCTCGTGTGGGGCGGCGACTGGACGACTCCGGTCGATGAGCATTTCGAATCGCCAACCCCGGCGGTGTCAACCGCCGCGCAGCAAGGGCCGGTGCAAGAAGCGCCCGTGCAGCAGGGGCCTGCACAGCAACCGGCGCAGACCACGGCCGAGCCGGTTGCGCCCCCACAAACAAACGCCGAGCCTGCCACCCCCCAACGCTTCGATGAACGGATCAACCGGCGGCGTGCGCTGCTGATCGGAATAAATGACTACCGCGTTTATCCCGACCTGGCCTATCCACAGCGCGATGTGCAGGAGTTGGCCCGCGTGCTGGAAACCCGCGGGGTGGTCGTGACCCAGCTGCTCAATCCGACGCGGCAGGGGATGCTGGAAGCACTCAACCAGGCCATCCGGCAACAGAATCCCGGCGATCAACTCTGGTTCTTCTTCTCGGGTCGCATCGAGAGAAGCAGCCAGGGCTCGAAGATCGTGCCCGTGGATGTGACGCCCTCCGATCTCGATTACAACGGCATCGGCTTCTATGAGTTGTTCAATCAGCTGGGCCGCGCGCGCGGAGAATCGATCGTTTTCCTGGACGGCACCATGGAAGATGGACTCAGCGAAATCCGGCGCGCCAGCTATCAGCCTGCACTGGTCATCACCGCAGCATCCGGTAGCCAGGTCGCTTACGAATCCGCCGAGCTGCAGAACGGTATCTTTACTTCGGCGCTGGTCGCGGGACTGCGGGGCGAGGCGGATGCAAACCGCAACGGCATCGTCACGGGCATCGAACTCTCGCAGTTCGTAGACCGCCGGGTGAAAGATGCCTCGGCGAAACTCGGGCGACTCATGACTCCGGTGACGTTCACGAGGGGCGAAGATATTCCCTTGACCTCTCCGGCCGCCATGCGCCCATCCGCGCCGACGCTGGAGGTGCGGTAATGGGAGCAATCGCAAACAAGTCCGTGCTGTTCATCAGCCACAATGCGGCCGACCGCCCGTTCGCGCAGGCCCTGAAGCGTTTCATCGACGACCTCTTGCAGAATCCGGATCTGATCGAAGTCCGGTATTCCACCAGCGACGACACCGGCCCCGAGGGCGGCGAGGCCTGGCGCGATTGGATCTATCGCGCCGTGGTCGAGGCTCGCACCACCTTGATCGTGATCACACCCCACGCCCTCGGCAAGCCGTGGTTGTTGTGGGAAGCGGGTGCCGTCAAAGGGGCGGCTCTCGCGCGCAGCTCAGTGGCGCAGTCGACTGCAAAGCGTAGCCGCAAGACGACCGAGGCCGCAGCACCGCCCATCATCGTGAGCCTGGCGTACGGTCTGCCATCCGCCGAATGTCCGGATCCACTGCTCGGCGAGCAGATCATTCAGGGTACTGACGTCAAGCGCCTCGAAGAGCTGTTCAATCGCATTCTGCAGGCCCACGGCATCGGCGGCGACACCCTCTTCAAGGCGGGACATCGCATTCAGCAGGCGTTCCAGCGTTACGAGGCGGACATCGAACGCGCCATGCAGCGGGCTCCATCGCTCATCAACGAGGCGAACGTGCAGGATTGGCTGAAGCGTCTCGACACCTTGGTGGCGCAGAAGCGGTTTTCCGATCTGGCAGGATTCGAGCGCTGGATGATGCTCGCGTTCGGGCGCGACGCCGAAAGGGATGGCGTGGCGGGCGGCATTCCCATCGACGTGCGTCTGCATCGTGCGTTGGGCGAACTGCATCTTGGCCAGAAGCAGTATCGGAAAGCTGTCTGGCAGTTGCGCTTGGCCTGGCGTTCGGCGCCACGCGACATCTTCGTCCTGCGGCCCCTGGCCGAGGCCAGCATGAAATTGCTACTCGAAGGCGGCGACGCCAATAGCCCGGCGGCGCGGGAAGAGATTCAGACCTTGCTCGACGCCATTGGCGAGCTCGACGAGCATGCATACACGGCCAATTCGGATTCCGCCGCGCTTCTGGCCAAGTATCACCGGCGCGTGCTCGGCGTCCCGGGCAAGGCACGCGATATTTATCTGCGAGCGCTGGATGCAAACCCGGACTCTTACTACTTGGCGGATTTGCTGGCGCAGACCGAGCTCGACATGCAAGATCCAGAGGCCGCGCGCTCACATTTCTCGCAGGCACTCGAGATCGTCAATCGGCTTGGCGAAACGAACCTCTGGAGCCTGGCGACGGCCGCCACCGCCTGCATTGCGCTGCAGCGCGGGGATGAAGCGCGCAGGTACCTGGAGCGGCTTCGCGAAGTCGGTCATGCGAACGCCTCGCAAATCGATTCGATCGCGCGCGGCATCCGCGAGGTGGCGGTGAATGCGGGTGTCGCGGACCACGTCGTCGACGAACTCCTGTCCACACTCACTCTCCGCGACGAACCGTCAAGTTAGGGCACGCCATGGAAATCAAGACACTGACCATCGAGTTCCTTCGGGCCGGACCGCGGCACAACCAGCTGCTCTCACCCATCACGCCGTATCTGGGCGTCTGCGGCAACTCACCCGCGTCGCGCGTGACGCTGCCGTTCGAACATGGCGAGATCGAGCAGCGCCTCCAGGATCTGCGATATCGCGACAGTTCTCCGGTCGAACGCGCGCGCGCCGGCCAGGTGCTCGACAAGACCGGACACGAAATCGCCCAGTTGCTGTCGGAGATCGAAGGTGTCCCCGGGATGCTCAATCCGGCTCAGGACCGTCGGCAGACGTTGACCCATCTGCGGATCGTGTTCTCGGCTTCCGAGCTCGCCATGTTGCCGTTCGAGGCCTCCAAGGTTCCGAGCGGCAAGGCCTCGGGCGGGGGCAATGCCTGGCTGGCACTGCAGACACGCGCCCCGGTATGCATCACGCGTCACATCCGTTCGGTGGCGACCGAAGAGGTTCCCTGGCCCACCTCACCACGCGTGCTTTTCATCGCTGGACCTGACACGCCCGTCGTCGAGCATCGGCAGGCACTGGAAACGGCATTGCGCCCCTGGCGCGACGATACGGATCGCGTGGGACACTTGTTGACGGTTCTGGAGCAGCCGACAGTCGCGACCATCGGGCAGGAGTTTCGAGCCGCTACTTTGAAGGGCGCGCCGTATACCCATGTTCACGTGCTAGCGCACGGCGGCCAGGTGGACTCTCGGGATCGCTACTCTCCTGTCGCGCTTTACCTGAAAGATGGTGAAGAGGCGGTCCGCGGCGAATACCTGGCCTCCGCGCTCACCGCCGTGGGACAGGCCGGCACGGTCCGGCCGGCCGTAGTCACGCTCGCGAGCTGCGACAGCGGACAGCAAGTAGACGTACGTACCACGGATGCGGCCCTGGCCCATGACCTGCATGACCAGGGCATTCCGCTCGTCGTGGCCTCGCAGTTTCCCTTGACCGTGCAGGGGTCGGTCCCGTTCGTCGCCCGCTTTTACGAGGGGCAGCTGCGCGGTGAACATCCTCTGGAGTCTCTATACGCGGTGAGGCTGGACCTGCACGGCCAGATGGGCGCCGTCACCCACGACTGGGCCAGCCTGGCTGTCTACGAGGCGCTGCCCGCAAACCTTGCGCAGCAGTTGGAAGGCCTGCGCTATTGGCAGGCGCGGCGCGCGCATGATTGCGCGCTCAAGCGTCTCGAAGCTCTGGCGAGGCAAGATCGACCAGCGACAGGGCCGGATTTCAGCTGGCGAGACCGGCTGGTGGCAGTCGATGCCTGCGTCGCGGATCTGCCGACCAGCGGTCCCTATTCACTCGAGTGTGCGGGCCTGCGCGCCTCGGCTCACAAGCGAGTGGCGTTCGCAGCGCTGGAGCAGGCCGCCCTCACGGACGAGGCCGGGACAGGCGACGAATTCATGAAGGTGTGCCGGCAACGGCTGGACGACGCGCGCATCGAATACTGGCGGGCGTCGAAGGCTTTCTTGGCGCCGTCCACCGAACCGATGCGCAGGAAGGCCAACCTGCACTGGCTGCTGGGGCAGGTCATCTCGCTGGATGTCGCGCTCGGGAAACCTCTCGACGAGGCAATGCTGACGACAGCCTGCCTGGCGGCGGACATCGACCTGCATGATTGCAATGAAGTCGAACGCGCCTGGGCGCACGTGAGCCTGTCGGAGTTCAACCTGCTGCGGCTCAGTGCTGTCGAATTGAGCCCGCAGCAACGCGAGGTCATCGCGAGTAAGGCCATCGAAAACACGCAGGCTTTCATCAGGCTGATGGGTCATGGCTCGGAGCATGTATTTACGACCGGGCGCCAGTTCGGCCGTTACGTGTCATGGTGGGGCAACCCCCGGCAGCAAGCACAGCTCAGCAAGCTCGGCGTGCGTGAAAGGCCGCATTGGCATGTCGAACATGGACTCGTACCCACGGCAACACGACTGGTCGAACTGCTGCAGCGGCGCGTGTGAGAGTGACCTGACAGGGCAGGTGAGCCGGCGCTTCCTGAACGAGGCATCGCCCGGTAGTTGAGGGCCTGTCAGCCCGCGGCCTTTTCCGCATGCGCGATGCGCCACAGCAGCACGCACGCGAACAGCGAGGTCGCCACGACCACGTAGCCGGCCACGTCGTAGTGCAACAGCCGGCCGCCCGGTCCTTCCTGCACGATGTGACCGGCGACCACCGAGGCCAATCCGCCGGCCAGCTGCGAGATGGACGCCGTGATGGCATTGAACGAACCGCGTTGCGTCGGTGCGGGCACCTGCGACAACAGGGCCTGGAAGGGGATCAGGCGCGAGAAGATGCCGATGAACAGCACCACGTTGATGATGGTGATGATCACCAGCGTCGAGCTTTCCAGGTGCGTGTAGTAGAGCACCATGACGATCATGACCGCGGTGCCGAAGAAGAATACGGGCAGCTTCCCGATCGAATCGGCGGCTTTCCCCACCAGCGGGCCCAGGAAAATGATCGCGATGCCGGTGACGAAATAGATGATGGGCAGGTCGTGCAGCGAAATGCCGAGATTGTTCACCGTGAAGGCGCTGCTGAAGGGCATCAGCATGAAACCGCCGGTGGCCAGGAACAGTACCGACACGAACGAAAGCAGGTAGCGCCGCTCGGCCAGCGTGTGGAACAGGTGCGCAAAGGCACCATGCTCCTGCGCCAGCTTCAGGTGCTCGGCCACGGGCCTCATCCGCCAGGCGATGAGCAGTCCACCCAGCACGCCGAGCGCGGCCAGTGCGAGGAAGGGCGCCTGCCAGTTCCAGTGATTCGATAGATAGATGCCGATGGGAATGCCGAGCACCTGGCTGGCGGCGAAGGCGGTCTGGATGAAGCCCATCACGCGGCCGCGCATCTGCGGCGGAAACAGGTCGGTGGCGATGGCGAGCACGACCGAGCCGATCACACCGCCAAACATGCCGGTGACGATGCGCGCCACCAGCAGCGATTCGAAAGTGGACGCGAGTCCACACCACAAGGTGCCGACGACGAAACCCGCGAAGAAGAACAGCAGCAGCTTCTTGCGATCGAAGCGGTCCGCGAAGCCCGCGGTGGCAATGCCCGAGGTGCCGGCGGCGAATGCGTAGGCCGACACCACCATGCCGAACTGGGCCGGCGTGATCGAAAGCGACGGCATGATGAGGGCGCCCAGCGGCGCCATGAGCAGGAAGTCGAGGATGACCGCGAACTGCAGGAAGGCCAGCATCGCGATCACCGACTTCTGGTAGCCGCTGAACGTCGGGGAAGTTGCGGTATCAGCTGTATTCATGGGCGCGCACCCTAGCGCCGGGAAAAAACGTCTGCGTCTCCCGGAATGGGAAGTTCAATTCGTGGCGGAGGGCGCTAGAATCATAGCGCCTGGTATGGCGTGAGCGCCCGTTCGTTCAAACCGGCGCGGGCCGGCCGGTCGGTATCGTCCATGCCCGCGAGGTGGTCTACGCGCTGCTCGACGAAGTCACGCACGAGGAACTGCTGCTGAAGGACTACGTCCTGGGTGTCGGTTATCGTTGAGACGAGCGGAATTGGCGCGTCGTCGCGCCAACTCCGCCGTGGACTTCCTGCCCGTTCAGGAAGCCGGTCCCATGTTCTTCGCCAGGAAGGCTTCCACTTCCTTGAGCAGGGTCATGCGATCGGACTTGCGCTCCAGGTCATGGCCCGCGCCCTTGATGAGCACCAGCTCGTTCGGCTTTCTCGCGCGTTCCAACGCCTTGGCCATGTCGCGCGAGTGATCGGCCTGCACGCGCCAGTCTTTCACGCCATGCACCAGCAGGATCGGGATATTCACCTTGGCCACGTTCTGCAGCGGTGAGTCGTTGCGGATCTTCTCGGCGTCCGAGCCGATCTGTCCCTGGCGCGTGGCCTTGTCGCCGAAGGCGGCGGCGTGCGTCTTCAGCATTTCGAGATCCGAGAATCCGCCCACGCTGATGGCGCAGCGATAGGTCTGGTCCGCATTGCGCGTGGCGCTGAGCAGCGCCGCGTAGCCGCCGAAGCCCGTGCCCATGATGCAGATGCGCTTAGGATCGGCGATGCCTTCACTCACCGCCCAGCGCGTCGCGTCCTGGATGTCGTTGTAGCTCACGCCGCCCCAGTTCTGGAACGCGCTCATGCGCCACTCGGCACCAAAGCCGGCCGAGCCACGGTAGTTGGTCTGCAACACGGCGTAGCCGCGGTTGGCGAGGAAGGTCCGCAGATACGAGAATTCCCAGGAATCGCGCTCCATCGGGCCGTCGTGCGGCAGCACGACCAGGGGCAGGTTCTTCTTTTCGGCTCCCGTCGGCACCGTGAGGTAGCCCGGGATCTCGGTGCCATCCGAAGCCTTGTAGAGGATGTTGGTCATCGTCCCGATCGATTTCTGATCGAGCTCCGGATATGCCACGCCGAGTTTCTGCAACTTGTCGCTGGCAAGGTCGTAGATGTAGTAGGTGCCTTCGTCCACGTCGCTCGAGGCGCGGATCACCAGCACTTTCACGTCTTCGGAGGTGTCGACGATCTCGTGCACACGGCCCGGAAACTGCCGGTCGAGGCGATCAATGAGATCGCGCAGCTTCGGATCCGCGTACCAGACGTACGGACGTTCCACGTTGTAACGCATGCCGAGCAGTCGACGGTCGGTGCGCAGGATGGGTTCGTTGACGTCGACCAGCGGATGGTGGAACAGCAGCTTGGGTTCGTTCTTGTCGGCCAGGTCGAGAGCCCACAGCGCGTCCCTGCCCTGGTAGTTGCCCAGCGCGTACGCCGTGTTGTCGCCCGGCGCCATGGCCACGGGCCGCAGCGGGTTCTTGGCGGCGAATGCGTCCACCGAACCGAGCTTGCGCCAGGTCCGGTCACCTTCGAGGCGCGCGAAGTACTGCGTCTCGCTGCTGCCGGCCGTGCCGCCCCAGCCGATGCGTGGATTGCCGCGGCCATCGGTGACGAAGCGGCGGATCGGCGGTGCCTCGTTGAGGCGCAGGCCCACGATGCCGTTGGTGATGTTCAAGCCGAAGATCCCGGGATAGGAATCGCGGTCATCGTCGAGCGCGATCAGAACGATGTCGTCTTCGTTCGGCAGAAAATCGATGACGTCGTCCTGGAGTTGGGGACTGTACGAGGACATGAACTTGTCGGCGGAATATCCGCTGCCGCTGGACGGGTCCATGGAAGTGTTCATGTCCGAAGCGAAGCTGTTGTCGACGTTCGCTCCCTGGTTCAGGTCGAGGTTGCGCAGGCTGGTCGTCGCCACGAACAGATTGGCCTTTTCGGGTGACTGGTCCAGTGCCCGGAGGTTTGTGCCGTCCACGTCCACGGCGAACATGCGGGTGAATGGCGGCTCGGCGTACTTCTTGCCGAGGATGTTGCCGTACAGGCCGCAGACCAGGCGCTTGGCGCTGGCCCAATGGCACCAGCCGAGATCGAACCGGCCGGGTTCGGAGGAGGTGACCCGCTTGAAGGCGTTGCCCGGCTGGGTGCGGTCGAAGGTCATGAGCACCGTGTCGTCTTCAGTTCCCGAAAGGAAGGCGACGTAACGGCCATCGGCCGAAATGCTCACGTCGTGCATCTGCGGACGGCGGGCGAAGTTGTCGACCGCCTGCGGCGCCGCAAGGGCGGCGCTGGTAACACACAGCAGGGTCGCGGCCAAGGCGGACTTCAACGGCGCTACTTTCATGATTCCCCCTCGTAAAACGCTATTAGTGTGCCCGGAGCATTCATTTCCTTCGCGACGAATGGTAATCGCGCAGGCGCCGGGCCGGCGGGCGTAATACGGCCTACCGGATGGCTTCGGGGAACGGCACTTGCAGGGCCGGACGGAGCGCCATGGGTTTCGCCAGGCAGTAACCCTGCGCACAGCTCGCGCCCAGCTGCCGCAGGGCCTGCAACTCGGCCTCGGTTTCCACGCCTTCCGCCACGATTCTCGCGCGAGTCTCGCGCGCGAAGGCAATCAGCGCGGAGGCGAGCGCGCGACGTGTGGGGTCGGCGTCGATATTCCGGGTCAGGCTTATGTCGAGCTTGATCAGGTCGGGATGCAGATTCAGCACGTGCCGCATGCTGGCATAACCCGCGCCGGCATCGTCGATGGCGATCCGCAGTCCGCCGGCCCGCAAGGGTGCGAGCGCGTCGAGCAGGGCACGATAGTCGTCGATGTAATCATGCTCGGTGATCTCGAGCACGATGCGCCGCAGATCGACGGCACGCAGCAGATCGTGCAGTCCGCGATCCAGGATGGTCTGCGGTGAGCTGTTGATGCCGAGGTAGGTCTCCGCGGGAAGAGATGGCAGGGCGCGCAGGGCGGCGCGGATGGCGGCGAGCTCGAGCTGGACCGCGAGCCCCGCTTCGCCGGCTTCGGCGAACCACTCATCGGGTGGGCGTTGCGGCTGCCCCTGGAAACGTGACAGCGACTCGAGGCCCGCGAGCCGACGGGTCGCCAGATCGAAGATGGGTTGGAAGACCATCTGCGGCTCGCCGGCCGAGATTGCGGCGCTGATGCGTTCGCGCTTCTCGGTGAGCGAGCGTTGTCCATCGAGATCGCGGTCGATCTGCCCCGCCAGCAGCTCGGCGAACACCCGGATCATCTTGAGATCACGCTCGCCCAGCGAGGGATCGGCCGAAAAGCTGAAACAACACAGCGTGCCGAACACACGGCCGTTGGCCAGGCGTATGGGCACGCTCAGATGCGCGCCGATGGGGATGGCCGTGGTTTCCGGCAGTGCCATGGCCGCGGCCACGCCGGCGGTGTCGGGGATCAGCTGGGGCAGGCGACCGTCGACCACCCGCTGGCAATAGCCGGTCTCCAGCGAGGCGGCGTCACCGGGTTGAATGGGCGTCCGGCCGCGGGCGTCCACGTGACGGAACACGCGATCGGACTGGCGGAACTCGGAAACGAAGGCCACATCCATGTCCAGGTGGTCGCGGATGGCATGGATCACCTTGTCCACGGCGTCCGTGCCAATCGAGGGATGGGGGGATTGCAGCAGCTGGTTGAGGGCCATGGTTGATCCATCCTATTTAAGGAGCGATCGGGGCTGCAATTGCGGTGAACCGACTCGGGGAAAACCCGCCAGACTCCCGATGGCCGTTTGCAACCGGTTGGCCGGCTGATTCGTCTAACCTTATTCAACTGGATCGAGGGTCGGGTCGATGCGACAGTCCTGCGCATGATCGAGATGCACGGCATACACAAGTATTACCAGACCGGCGACCAGTCCCTGCACGTGCTCAAGGGCGTGGACCTGCAGATCCGCGAAGGCGAACTGGTGTCCATCATGGGCTCGTCCGGCTCGGGCAAGTCCACGCTGCTGAACATCCTCGGCATCCTGGATGGCTACGACAGTGGCCGGTATGTGCTCGACGGTCACCAGGTGGGCAACCTGCGCGAGACCGAGGCCGCGCGCCTGCGCAACAAGCTGCTGGGCTTCGTGTTCCAGTCCTTCAACCTGCTGCCGTTCAAGAACGCCACCGAGAACGTGGCGCTGCCTCTTTACTACCAGGGCGTGGGCCGGCGCGAGCGCAACCACCGCGCCGAGCAATTCCTCGACATGGTGGGGCTCGCGGACCGCAAGACCTTCATGCCTAACCAGTTGTCGGGCGGACAAAAGCAGCGCGTGGCCATCGCACGCGCGCTGGTCGGCAATCCCCGGGTGATCCTTGCCGACGAGCCCACGGGCGCGCTCGACAGCGTCACCACGCAGGAGATCATGGCCCTCATCAAGGACATCCATCGCCGCGGCAACACCATCATTGTCGTGACCCACGAGCAGGATGTCGCAAACCAGACGGAACGGCAGATCCACCTGAAGGACGGCCAGGTGGACTCATACGAAACGGCGGTCGGCTGAATGCTCGACGGCCTGCAGGAAATCCTGTTCACGCTCCGCCAGAACAAGCTGCGGACGCTGCTCACGGCCTTCGGCGTGTTCTGGGGCATTTTCATGCTGGTGTTATTGCTGGGCGCCGGCCGTGGCATGCAGAACGGCGTGTACGAGGACTTTGGCTCGGACGTGCTGGATTTCATCATCGTCTGGACCGGCACGACGACCACGGCCTATCGCGGCATGCCGCCGGGGCGGGCGATACGCCTGAATCTCGAGGACATCGAGGCGGTCCGGCAGCAGATTTCCGGCATCCGCCTGCTGTCTGCCGAGCGATTCGTACCCGACGGCGGATCCATGAGCTATCGCGGCAAGAACAGCAATGCGCAGGTTCTCGGCGTCCCGGACGAATACTTCAAGGTGAAAGAAGACGTTCCCTTCAATTTCGGGCGCAAGCCCAATCCGCTCGACCAGGACGAGAACCGGAAAGTCGTGGTCGTCGGCACAACCGTGGCCGAGCGGCTGTTCGCCAAGGACGAAGACCCGGTGGGCAAGTACATCCGCGTCAAGGACGTGGAGATGAAGGTGGTGGGCATCTTCTACGACAAGGGTGGCCGTGGGCGGAACTCGGAGCGGGTGCTGATGCCGCTGACCACCATGCAGAAAATGTACGGAGACGCCCGGTTCACCGACAACATCTGGGTGCGTCCGCAGAAGGGCGTCGATGGCTTCGAGCTCGAGAAGAAAGTGCTCGCATTGCTCAAGCGGCGGCATGACGTGGCGCCCGAGGACATCCGCGGCATCGCCTCCTTCAACATGGCCGAGCCCATGCAAAGGGTGACGGGCCTGTTCATCGGCATCGACGTGTTCATATGGTTTGTCGGTCTCGGAACATTGACCGCGGGCATCGTCGGCATCAGCAACATCATGATCATCACGGTGAAGGAACGCACCCGGGAGATCGGTATCCGCAAGGCGCTGGGTGCGACGCCGTTTAACATCGTCAGCACCTTGCTGCTGGAATCCACGCTGGTAACCGCCTTCGCCGGGTACGTCGGGCTGGTGGTGGGCGTGGCCTTGCTGGAACTCGTCGCCTTCGGCCTGCGCAGCGCGGGTGCCAAGCTGCCTTTCTTCATGAATCCCAGCGTCGACTTCCAGCTCGCGTTGACAGCGCTTCTGCTGCTGGTCGCCGTCGGCGTGCTGGCTGGCCTCATGCCGGCGGTGCGCGCCGCGAAGATCACGCCCACCGAAGCGATGAAAGCAGAGTAGCGGGGCAACATGATCGACGTCGAAAAGTGGCGGGAAATATTCAGCACGCTGGGCCGGCACAAGCTGCGCACGGCGCTCACCGCGTTCGGCGTTTTCTGGGGCATATTCATGCTCACCACGTTGTTGGGCGCGGGCAAGGGACTGGAAAACGGCGTCGCCGAAGGATTCCCCAAGACCACCAACACCGTCTGGGTCTGGACCCAGGGTTCGACCCAGATACCCTGGCAGGGCATGCCCGTCGGCCGGCAGATTCGCCTCAAGCCGGATGATGTATCGGCCATTGCCCAGAACGTCCCGAGCGTCGGCTTCGTGACCGGGCAGAACTCGGTGGGCGTGTGGGACAACGCACCACCCACCACCGTGCGCAAGTCGCGCAATGGCGCGTTCAGCATCCAGGGCGGATTCGCCGGCATGGAAAGCATCAACTCGCTGCGCATCATCCAGGGGCGCTCGTTCAATCAACGGGACGAGCCACAAAAGCGCAAGGTGGCCATCATCGGCCAGCGTGTCCGGGACCAGCTGTTCGCCAAGGACGAGAACCCGCTCGGCCAGGATCTCACCATCAACGGCATCACCTTCCAGGTGGTCGGCGTGTTCCGCTCCACGCAGAACGGCAACCAGCAGCAGGAAGAGGAACGCATCTACCTGCCGAACGAAACGCTGCGTTACGCCTTCAACCAGACCGGATGGATCGGAAGCTTCGTGATCGTGCCCAAGCCGGGCATCCACGCGCGCGTGGCCGAAAACGACGTCAAGATGTATCTCGCGCAGATCAACAAGGTCAGCCCCGATGACAAGGGCGTGTTTGGCAGCTTCAACCTGCAGGACGAGCACGACAAGGTGGAGGGCCTGTTCACCGGCATCAAGGTATTCAGCTGGATGGTCGCCATTGGCACCATCTTCGCGGGTGCGGTGGGCGTCGGGAACATCATGCTGATCGTCGTGAAGGAGCGCACCCGCGAGATCGGACTGCGCAAGGCGCTCGGCGCCACGCCAGCGTCCATCGTCGCCATGATCATGCAGGAGTCGGTGTTCATCACCGCGGTGGCGGGTTACAGCGGCCTGGTGGTTGCCACGCTGCTGCTCGAATCCATCGCCAGGGCGTTGAATGCCATGGGCGGCAAGGCGGGCTTCATGGGCCCGCCGGAAGTGGAGTTCAAGACGGCAATAGTGGCGCTGACAGTGCTGATCGTGTCCGGAGTGCTGGCATCGCTGATGCCGGCCGCCAAGGCCGCCGCCGTGAATCCCATCGTGGCCCTGCAGGACGAGTAGTCAGTCTCACCGGAAGAAAAATGAAAAGCATCATCAAGTACGTGGTTCTCGGCGTGGTCGCGCTGGTGTTCGTCGGAACGCTGGTGTTCCTGTACCAGAAGTCGCAACAGGCGCCGGTGGTGTACCAGACCGACGCGCCCGCGAAAATGACCATCGTCAAGAAGACCGTGGCCACGGGCAAGGTCATTCCGCGCCGCGAAATCGAGGTGAAGGCGCAGGTGTCGGGCGTGGTGGAAAAGCTCTACGTGCAGCCCGGGCAGGTGGTGAAGAAAGGGCAGGTGCTGGCGCGCATCGCGCTGCGGCCGAGCATGCTCAACGTGAGCCAGGCGGAATCGCAATTGCAGTCGGCCAAGCTCAGCCTGCAGAACCAGGCGCGCGATCTCGAACGCTACCGCAAGCTGGCCGGCGATGGAGTGATCTCCCAGTCGCAGTTCAACACCTATTCCACCGAGTACGACCTGCAGAAGGAGGCCGTGGCCTCCGCGGAGAACACCCTGCTGCTGCTGCGCACCGGCGCCTCGAAGGGCATGGTGTCGAACATGATCCCGGCCACCATCGACGGGACCGTGCTCGATGTGCCCAACAAGGAAGGCGCCTTCATCGTGGAGACCAGCACCTTCCAGTCGGGCACCACGGTGGCGACGCTGGCGGACATGAACGACATGATTTTTGAAGGGCTGGTCGACGAGTCGGAAGTCGGCAAGCTCAAGGAGGGCATGGAGCTGGTGCTCAACATCGGCGCGCTGCCCGGCAAGCCGTTCAAGGCCAGGCTCGAATACATCGCGCCGAAGGGCGTCACCGACCAGGGCACCATCAAGTTCACCATCCGCGCCGCGGTGACACTCGACAAGGAGCTGTTCCTGCGCTCGAACTACAGCGCCAACGCGGACATCGTGCTCGACAAGCGCGAGGACGCGCTGGCCATCAACGAGGGCAACCTCATCATCGAAGGCGAAAACACCTTCGTGGAAGTGGAGACGGCGCCGCAGCAGTTCGAGAAGCGGTCCATCCAGACCGGTCTGTCCGATGGCATCAACATCGAAGTCGTCGCCGGACTGAAGGCCGAAGACAAGATCAAGCATCGCTGAGGCGATCAGCCCTGGATTCAGGCCTTGCGCGCGCGACGCCACGCGCGTGGACTCTCGCCCACCATGCGGCGGAACAGCCGCGTCAGGTGTGACTGATCCGCCAGCCCGCAGTCCTGCGCGATGTCGCTGAGCGAGGATTCCGTCGTCAGCATGAGCCCCTGCGCGCGCTCGACGCGGCGGCGGATCACGTACTCGTGCGGCGGCTCGCCGGTGGTATTGCGGAAGACCCGGCCAAAGTGCGATGGCGTCAGGCGCGCGAGCGCGGCGAGTTCATCGTTGCGGATGGGCCGGCCCAGGTGCGTATCGACGTAGTCCGCCACCTTGCGGACCTGCCAGCGGCACAATCTGCCGCTGGCTGCCTCGTTGTTGGCGACGTCGGGGCCGCCGATCTGCGCGAGCATCTCGCTGGCGCGGCGCAATCGGCTCTCCGCGACCGGACGCTCCTCGTCGAGCGCGCTGCGAATCGCCGCGTGCAGCTCCGTCACTATCGAACGCAACGTTTCGGCCGGAAGGCCCGCCTCGGCGTCACAGACGGCGGGGACCAGCCCCCGCAGCGAGTTTGAAGTCGTGGTGTCCATGTTACGGCTCCCTGTGCGGTCCATGGCCCGGACCCCCGCGGCGGGAGTCCGGGTCGCGGTCAATCAACTGCGGAGAAACGCCAGCAGGTCGGCGTTCACCTGGTCCTGCAGCGTGGTGGTGAGGCCATGCGGCGCGCCGGGGTAGTAGATAGCCCTGGCACCCTTGACGATCTTCTCCACCTTCTTCGCGGTGTCGTTGATGGGCACGATCTGGTCGTCCTCGCCGTGCATGAGCAGCGTCGGCACGTCGAACTTCTTGAGGTCCTCGTTGAAGTCGGTCTCCGAGAAGGCCTTGATGGACTCGTACGCGTTCTTGAGACCGGCCTGCATGCTCAGCCGCCAGAACTGGTCCAGCGTGCCCTGCGAGACCTTGGAGCCGGGACGGTTCGCGCCATAGAAAGGAATGGCGAATTCCCGGTAGAACTGCGCGCGGTCACTGGCCAGCGCATTGCGCAACTGGTCGAAGGCTTCGATGGGCGCGCCTTCCGGGTTGGAAGCGGACTTGAGCAGCAGCGGTGGCACCGCGCCGATCAGCACCACCTTGGCGACGCGCCTGGTTCCGTGGCGACCAATATACCGGGTGACCTCGCCGCCGCCGGTGGAATGGCCGACCATGGTGATGCCGCGCAGGTCCAGCGTTTCGATGAGATCGGCGAGATCGTCGGCATAGCCGTTCATGTCATTGCCGGAGGAGGCCTGGCCCGAGCGGCCGTGGCCGCGCCGGTCGTGCGCAATCACGCGAAAACCGTTCTGCGCGAGGAACAGCATCTGGCCGTCCCAGGCGTCGGCGTTCAGGGGCCAGCCGTGGGAGAAGGTGACGACCGGGCCGCGGCCCCAGTCCTTGAAATAGAGAGTGGTGCCGTCTTTTGTGGTGATGAATTCCACGGGGTGCGTTCCTGTTGGAAGGGGGGACAGAGAGGCGTTCATGGGGTCTCCTTGGAATTGCCGGGTTGTCGGGGGGTATGCAAGGCGCGGAGACACTGTCCCGCCGACAGCCGCTTGCGGCGAGTTCAGAGGTGTTAAGCCGTGCAAGGCGGCGCGGTCCTTTGGTGCATCGCTGGGTCATGGCGCAATGCAGCGTCATGGGTTTGTTATTTGCGCGAGCCGCCAATTTGTCTATTCTCGCTTCCCCGCGACGAGGCAATCGCGATCCGTCATTCGCTCCGAGGTCCGGGACATGAACCCCACCGAACACGGCATCGCGTCCTTTGGTCCATTCAGGCTTTCGCCAGCCAGCCGCAGACTCGAGCGCAACGGCGCGGCCATTGCGCTCGGCGATCGCGCACTCGATATCCTCATCGTGCTGGTGCAACGCGCCGGCGAAGTTGTCAGCCAGCGCGAGCTGACCGCGCAGGTGTGGCGCGGCCTGGTCGTCAGTCCCGGAAGCCTGAGGGTGCACATGAGCGCGCTGCGCAAGGCGCTCGGCGACGGTGAAGGCGGGCGCTACATCGAAAACGTGACGGGGCAGGGCTACAGCTTCGTCGCGCCGGTGACCCATGATGGCGCTGGTGCTTTGCCCGCGCGAACGGAGGAGTACCCCGACGTCGCGCGCAAACGCCTCGCACTGCCACCGAGACTGACGCGCATGGTGGGACGCGACGAGATCATCCAGTCCATCTGCGCCGATCTCATCGCCGAACGATTCGTCACCATCATCGGTCCGGGAGGCATGGGCAAGACCACGGTGGCCACGGCAGTGGCCCATGACATGCTCGACGAGTTCGCCGGCGCGGTGTGTCTGGTCGATGTCGGCTCGGTCGCGGACGAATCGTTGATCGCGGCAACCGTCGCTTCATCCCTGGGCCTCTCTCCTGAAACTTCCGACGTGGTGCCGACGTTGCTCGAATATTGCCGTGGGCAACGACTGCTGCTGGTGATCGACAATTGCGAACACGTCGTCGATTCGATCGCGACGCTCGCGGAGTCGCTGTACCGCAAGACCGCCGGCGTTCACATTCTCGCCACCAGCCGCGAAGCGCTGCGCGTCGAGGGCGAACATGTCTTCTGGCTTCCGCCGCTGGAGAGTCCGCCTCCCGAGTCGAGCCTGAAGGCTGTCGACATCCTGCCGTACCCGGCCGTCAAACTGTTCCTGGAGCGCGCCGCCGCCGCGGGCGGCAGATTCAATCTTACCGACGAAAATTCCCCGGTCGTCGCGGGAATCTGCGGCCGGCTGGACGGGCTCGCGCTCGCCATCGAGATCGCGGCGGGTCGCGCCGCCACGCTGGGCATCGCCGCGGCCGCGGACTTGTTGAACCGCAGCCTGGGACTCGACTGGCATGGCCGGCGTACGGCGCTGCCTCGCCACCAGACTCTGCGTGGGTTGCTTGACTGGAGTTATGGATTCCTCGCCGAGCCCGACCAGCGTGCGCTTCGCCAGTTGTCCGTGCTGGTCGGAGCATTCAGTGTCGAGGCCGCCAGCGCCATGCTGCAGGGGGACGCCGCGTTCGTGGTCGCGACGGAAGACACCCTCGACCAGCTGCTTTCGAAATCGCTGGTGTCGGTCCAGCAGGCGGAAGACGGCACGCCACGTTACCGCGTCCTCGAGACCACGCGGATGTACGCGCGCGAAAAGCTGCTCGGCAGTGGCGAAGCCGAGATCGTCGCCCGACGGCATGCGAAATATTTCGCCGGCTTGCTGAATGCGCTCCATGGCGGGCAGATCGACCTGGAATACACCGGGCGTGCGCATGGACTGCGCGAACATCTGGGCAATGTGCGCGCGGCGCTCGACTGGTGCTTCTCCAGGCGGCCGATCGACTCGGATCTCGCGGTGGATCTGGCCGCCGCCGCAGTCCCGGTGTTCTTCGAACTCTCGCTGCTGGGCGAGTCCTACAAGTGGAGCGAAGCCGGCCTGGCGGCGCTCGACGACACGACTCGCGGCGGTCGTCGCGAGCTGATTCTGCGCGGCACATTTGCGATTTCGTCCATGTGGGTCCGTGGCAGCAATGATGTGCTGGCTGACATCGCGCGTGGCATGGCGCTGGCGCAATCGGAAGAGCCGGCACAGCGCCTGCGTCTGCAGGCGACTCGACACATGGTCCAGACCCGCATGGCGAAGTTTCGGGACGTTTTGGATGCGGCGGTCGACTGGGACATCGCGGCGCGCCAGACCGGTGACGCCAAGTGCCTGGCGATCTCGGATCTGCTGCTGGGAATTGCCCGACACTCGCTGGGCGACCAGGTCACGGCCAACCGCCTGTTCGAGTCGGGATTCTCCCGGGCCGGTGACATGAACCTGCAACTTTGCGGAATGGACCAACGCGTACGCGGCCTGGCCGCGTGGTCCCGCACCTTGTGGATGCTCGGCTTCCCGGAAAAATCCGCCGCCACGGCCCGCGGGGCGGTCGAGTCCTCGATGCGTTACGCAAAGCCATTGAATACCTGCTTCGCCCTGCTGTTCACGACGCCGATGTACCTGTGGCGCGGTGACTGGAATGGTGCGCGGGAGGTACTCGACCGGCTGGTCGCGCATTCACACTGGCACGCCCTGAAGCCATTTCATGACACGGAGCGCGCCATGCGGGGAGCGACGCTGATCGGACTCGGCGAACAGGCGCGGGGCACCTCCATGCTGCTGGCCTTGATGGAGAAGATGGACGACGAATGCCTGAACTACCTGAGCACTTTCCTGGCCTGCTTCATTGCGGACTCGCTCTCGGCCGGTGGCCGCGGCGATGAAGCCTGCGTCGTCGTGCGCAATGCGAGGCGCAAGGCTTCACGCGGGGGCGAGCGCGTGCAACTTCCCGAGCTGCTGCGAATGCAGGCGCGCGCGCTGCTGTCGATTTCGGACCGGCACGAGCCGCGGGCGGTGCGCCTGCTGGAACGTTCCTGCCGCATCGCGCGCCGGCAAGCCGCGCTGTCGTGGGAGCTGCGATCCGCCCTGGACCTGGCACGAATCCACGAGCGGCGCGGCGAGTTTGCCAGCGCGCTCGCGGTGCTGGCGCCGGTCTACGACCGATTCACCGAGGGATTCGCAACCCGCGATCTCGCGGAAGCCTCGCACCTGCTGAGACAGGTTGAACTCCGGCAGGCGGCGATCAATTCCCCGCATGTGAACAATCAGGAAAATGGCGCGGCAATGCCGAACCCGCCGGGAGATCCGCAAGCGCAGACTTCTCCAAGTCCGCGCTGATCCCTTCAAGAAAGCGCTGCTCTCCGTCGTCAGGATCGCGCCACGATCCCAACGACACAACCCTGGAGACAGCACATGAAAATCGTCGTCATAGGTGGCACCGGCCTCATCGGTTCCAAGCTCGTCAAACTACTGCGCGATCGCGGCCAGGAAGTGCTGGCGGCGTCGCCGGACTCCGGCGTGAATACGCTGACCGGCGAGGGCCTGCCGGAAGCGCTGGCCGGCGCGCAGGTGGTGGTCGACGTCTCGAACTCGCCATCCTTCGAAGACACGGCGGTCCTCAGATTCTTCCAGACCTCGACCGGCAATCTGCTCGCAGCCGGCAGGGCGGCGGGGGTGCGGCATCACGTCGCGCTGTCCATCGTTGGCGCCGACCGCCTGCCGCAGAGCGGCTACCTGCGCGCCAAGGTGGCGCAGGAAGGATTGATCAAGTCGGGCGGCATTCCGTATTCGATCCTGCGGTCCACGCAGTTCTTCGAGTTCATGGGACGCATCGCGGACTCGGCCACCGAAGGCAATGTCGTGCGCCTTCCGACCGCCTACGTGCAACCCATCATTTCCGACGAAGTGGTGACCACGCTCGCGGACGTGGTGATGGGTGAGCCCATCAACGGCACCGTGGAAGTCGCCGGTCCCGAGAAATTCCGGCTCGACGAGCTGGTGCGGCGCGTGCTGCGTACCAGGAGCGACGCGCGCCAGGTGACCGGAGACATACACGCTCGCTACTTCGGCACCGAGCTCGATGACGAATCGCTGGTGCCGCTCACCACGCCGCCGCGCCTCGGTACCACGCGCTTCGAAGCCTGGTTCGGCTCCGCGCTGAAATGACCCGGGAACAGGAGCCCACCATGAACGCCATGACCGCATCCCTGCCGAGCACGCCGCTGGCACCGAACGCCCCCTCGCATGCCTCGCGCCTGCTCGCGGGAGTCCGGGTACCCGAAACGGAAGTGATCGCGCGTGCCATCGAATACGCACGCCAGCACTCCGAACCCTGGCTCTTCAATCACGTGATGCGGTCATGGCTGTTCGCCGAGAGCCTGGCGCAGCTGAACCACGTGGCGCATGACGGTGAAGTGCTTGCCGTCGCCACGCTGCTGCACGACCTGGGCCTCGGCGCGGAATTCCACGGACCGGAGCGCTTCGAAGTGGAGTCGGCCAATGCCGCGCGCAGCTTCGCGCGCCACGAAGGATTCGACGCGCGCCGTACCCAGCTGATCTGGGATGGGGTCGCGCTCAACTCGACACCTTCCATCGGCCTGCACAAGGAAGCGGAGGTGTCGCTGTGCACGCTCGGAATCGGGCTGGACTGGGGCGGCTTTGGATACATGACCCTGCCCAGGGAGCAGCTCGACAGCATCGTGGCCGCGTATCCGCGCCTGCAGATGAAGAAGCAATTCTCACGGGCCGTGTGTCGGGTTTGCGAACTGCGGCCCGCAACCACCTACGACAATTTCGCGCGCGACTTCGGTGAACGATTCGTGCCGGGATACCAGCGGCCGTCGACGGTGGACCTGCTGTTCGGCGCTCCGTTCGGGGAGTAGGCCATGAAACTCAGTCTCGACCCGGCCATTGCCATCCCGCCCCACGTAACCGCCGAAGCGGAAGCACTGGCGGACTGGTACGACGCGCATCCCACGGTTCGCCGGCTGTGGGCCATCAGGTCGGCGCTGTCGCTCAACGTGCTCGTCACGCTCGAGCCCACCATCGACAACGGCGACACCTATCCCGCCTGGTTTGCCTGCAGCCGCGGATGGGCGCGCGAAATTCAGACTCTCACTGGCGGCACGGTGTCGCTGGAGATGCTCGAGGAGCCCTCGGTCGACGAGTTCGAAGTCGAACTCGAGGGCGAAATCATCGCCGCCATCAGCTGGCGCGATCCCACTTCCTTCTGGAAAGCCGACTAGGTGCCCCATGAAAAAGCTCGCTTTGTTGATTCCCTTCGTCGTTGGAATGGCCCTGGCCTCGGATGGCAAGGTGATCACGCCGCTGATGCTCAAGGAGCTCACGGATATTCCCGGCAAGGAGGCGCTGGTGCTCACGGTGGACTACGCGCCCGGCAGTGAAGACACGGTGCATTGCCACGAGGCGCATGCCTTTGTCTACGTACTGGAAGGCTCGATCGTGATGCAGCTCAAGGGTGCGTCGCCGGTGACGCTCAACGCCGGCCAGGTTTTCTACGAGGGTCCCAGCGACGTGCACGTGGTGGGGCGCAATGCCAGCAAGACAGAGCCGGCGAAGTTCCTCGTGGTGATGTTCAAGAACAAGGGGGCCGACGCCGTCCTTCCCCCTCACTAGTTGTCTGCCCTCCGCCCGTCGCAACGAAGATGACGGGTGTCAGTTCGTCGAGGAGGCTGTGAATGAGGCGCGCACTTTCCACCCGTTCGTGCGCGGGACCACTCACGCCGGCGCAGTGTCCCTGCCAATGCCGGCCAGCTACACGACGAGGCGACAGGCGGAGGCAAACCTTCAAACCAAGGAGTACTCGCATGAAACTTTATTATTCTCCCGGCGCCTGCAGTCTCGCGGCGCACATCGCGCTGCTCGAAGGTGGTCTCGACTTCGACCTGGAGCGCGTCGACCTCAAGACGCACCTCACCGAGACCGGCGTGGATTTCACCACCATCAACACCAAGGGCTATGTTCCGGCCCTGGTGCTCGACAGCCGCGATGTCGTCACCGAGAACATCGCCGTCCTCGACTGGATTGCGAGCCAGGCGCCGACGCTCGGACTGGACGGGCCGCTGGGCCGGACGCGGCTGATCCAGACGCTGGCGTACATCTCCACGGAGATCCACAAGAGCTTCAAGCCCTACTTCACGGGCGCGAACGACGAAGAGAAAGCCAAGGCCAACAAGTACATCAACAGGCGCATGCACTGGCTCGCGGAGCGCAAGACCGGCAAGTACCTCTTCGGCAGTGAGCCGACGGTGGCCGACTTCTACCTGCTGGTGACGCTGCGCTGGGCGGCGAAACTGAACATCGCCATTCCGGAGCCGCTGGTCGCGCTGCAGATACGCCTGCTCGAGCGGCCCAGGATCCAGGCGGCGATCGAGTTCGAGGAAACGCCGGCGCGGCGCACGGGGACCGTGTGATGGACGCCAGCACCACCGAAACACGCCGTCGTGGTGGATGGCTCGACTGGCTGGACAAGCGGTTGCCGATCCGCGAGTTCATCTCCAGCCAGCTGACCGACTACTACCCGCCGAAGAACCTCAACGCCTGGTACTACTTCGGGGTGATGGCGCTGGTGGTGCTGGCCATACAGATCGCAACCGGGATATTCCTGGCGATGCACTACAGGCCCGGCGTCGCCACGGCGTTCGATTCGATCGAGCGATTCGTGCGCGAAGTGGAATGGGGCTGGCTGATTCGCCCCGCGCATTCCACGGGCGCGTCGTTCTTCTTCATCGTCGTCTACCTGCACATGTTCCGCTCGCTGATGTACGGCTCGTACCGCGCGCCGCGCGAAGTCCTGTGGATTCTCGGCATGCTGGTGTACCTCGCGCTCATGGCCGAGGCATTCGTGGGTTATGTGCTGCCCTGGGGCAACATGTCGTACTGGGCCGCGCAGGTCATCATCAATCTCTTTGGCGCGATTCCCGGCGTCGGCTCCGCGCTGGCGGAGTGGATCCGCGGTGACTACGGAATCGGCGATGCGACGCTGGGCCGGTTCTTTTCCCTGCACGTCATCGCCATTCCGCTGGCCATCCTGCTGCTGGTGACGCTGCACCTCGTGGCGCTGCGGACGGTGGGCTCCAACAATCCCGAGGGCATCGAGGTCAAGGACCACGTCGATGCGAACGGCCGGCCACTCGATGGCATCGCGTTCCATCCGTACTACCTCGTCAAGGACCTGCTCAGCGTGGCCGTGTTCCTGGTGGTGTTCGCCACCGTGTTGTTCTTCGTGCCCACGTTCGGTGGATTGTTTCTCGAGTCCGCGAACTTCGAACCGGCCAATCCGTTGTCGACTCCCGAGCACATCGCGCCTGCGTGGTACTTCGCGCCTTACTACGCCATCTTGCGCGCGGTGCCGGACCAGCAGATCGGCGCGTTGCTCATGTTGCTGGCGGTGATGTCATTCCTGTTTCTGCCCTGGCTCGACCAATCGACGGCACGGTCGATTCGTTACAAGGGATGGCCTTTCCGCGTGGCGCTGGCGGTGTTCGCGGTGTCGTTCGTCGCGCTCGGATATCTCGGGCTGCAGCCGGCCGAAGCGGGTTACGTGGCATTCGCCCGGGTTTTCACGGTGCTGTACTTCGGCTACTTCTGGCTCATGCCCGTCTACTCCAGGTTTGGAACCGCAACGCCGTTGCCCGATCGCCTTCGCTGAAGGCGGTATGCTGTGGGCCATGGCATGGCCGTCGACGTTGATTACCCAGGTTCGCGAACAGGGCTGGTGGGTCCTGGGCGCGGTGCTGCTCATCGGTGGCGCGCTGCAGGGCTTCGCCGAGCTGGCCGACGAAGTCGAAGATGGCGAGACGCATGCCTTCGACCGCGCGGTGATGCTGGCGCTGCGCGATCCCGGAGATCCGGCGAATCCGCTCGGCCCATCCTGGGTCGAGTTCCTGGCTCGTGACCTCACCGCGCTGGGTGGTACGGCGGTGCTCGTGCTGCTCACGCTGGCCGCGCTGGGTTTCCTGCTGCTGAGCCGGCGATGGGGTGCGGCGGTTTTCCTCACGCTCTCCATGATCGGCGGAACGGTGCTCTCCAGTGCGTTGAAGTCGATTTTCGATCGGCCACGTCCCGACCTCGTCCCACATGCCGTCGAAGTGTCGTCAGCGAGTTTTCCCAGCGGCCACGCCATGTTGTCGGCCGTGGCCTATCTCACGCTCGGCGCGCTGATCGCGGAAGTGATGCCGCAGCCGCGCTTCCGGATCTATCTGCTGCTCTGGGCCGTGTTCCTGACGCTGCTCGTGGGCACGACGCGCGTCTATCTCGGCGTGCACTGGCCCACGGATGTGCTTGCCGGCTGGTGCATCGGCGCCGCGTGGGCCTTGCTCTGTGCCTCGGTGGCGTACTGGATGCAGCGCCGCGGTGTCATCGAAGGCAGCAGAGCGGGTTGATCCGCGAATCAGGGTTGCGCCTCGGACCACGGTCCCATGGAAACCGGCGAGCGTTGGCCGAGAATCTTCTGGCTGACCTCTCAGGATAGACGGCGTCTATCGGAATCATCCAAACAATCGAATTCAACGTGTCATCGCGTGCGCGTAGCGTCGGTTGCACCTTCCTCCAGGAGATCGCCCCATGTCCGCAGATACCGTGACCAAGTGCCCGTTCCATCACGCCGCGGGTGGCGGCACGACCAACAAGGAGTGGTGGCCGAACGCGCTGCGCCTCGATCTGCTGCAACAGCATTCTTCGAAGTCGGACCCGATGGGCGCGGACTTCGACTACGCGAAGGAGTTCAAGAGCCTCGACTACAAGGCGCTCAAGAAGGACCTCGCGAAACTCATGACGGATTCGCAGCCCTGGTGGCCCGCGGACTTCGGCCACTACGGTCCGCTGTTCATCCGCATGGCCTGGCACAGCGCGGGTACGTATCGCACGGGTGACGGACGCGGTGGTGGTGGTCGTGGACAGCAACGTTTCGCGCCGCTGAACAGCTGGCCCGACAACGCCAGTCTCGACAAGGCGCGTCGCCTGCTCTGGCCCATCAAGCAGAAGTACGGCCGCAGGATTTCCTGGGCCGATCTCATGATCCTCACCGGTAACGTCGCGCTGGAAACCATGGGCTTCAAGACCTTTGGTTTCGCGGGCGGTCGCAAGGATGTGTGGGAGCCGGACCACGATGTCTACTGGGGCAAGGAGACCAAGTGGCTGGAGGACAAGCGCTACTCCGGCGATCGCGATCTCGAGAATCCGCTCGCGGCCGTGCAAATGGGTCTCATCTACGTGAATCCCGAGGGACCGAACGGCAATCCGGACCCGGTGGCCGCGGCGCGTGACATCCGCGAGACCTTCGCGCGCATGGCGATGAACGACGAGGAAACCGTGGCGCTCATCGCCGGCGGCCACAGCTTCGGCAAGACGCATGGCGCGGGCGCGGCTTCGCACATCGGCGTGGATCCCGAAGGCGGCGAACTCGAACACCAGGGCCTGGGTTGGGTCAGCGGTTTCAACACGGGCGTGGGCGTCGATGCCATCACCAGCGGACTCGAAGTCACCTGGACCACCACGCCGACGAAGTTCAGCAACGATTTCTTCAAGCACCTGTTCGGCTACGAATGGGAGCTCACGAAGAGCCCGGCGGGCGCGCACCAGTGGCGTCCGAAAAACGGCGCCGGCGCGGGCACCGTGCCGCATGCCTTTGATGCGTCGAAGAAGATCGCGCCCAGCATGCTGACCACGGATCTGTCGCTGCGCTTCGATCCGGCGTACGAAAAGATCTCGCGCCGGTTCCTCGAGAATCCGCAGGCCTTCGCCGACGCCTTCGCGCGCGCCTGGTTCAAACTCACGCATCGCGACATGGGTCCGCGTGCGCGTTACCTCGGTCCCGAGGTGCCGAAGGAAGATCTGATCTGGCAGGACCCGTTGCCCAAGGCCAGTGGCAAGCTCATCGGTGACAAGGAGATCGCCGTTCTCAAGGCGAAAATCCTGGCGTCGAAGCTCTCGGTGGCGCAGCTGGTGTCCACTGCCTGGGCGTCGGCGTCGACCTTCCGCGGCTCCGACATGCGTGGAGGTGCGAACGGCGCGCGCATCCGGCTCGCGCCGCAGAAGGACTGGGAAGTGAACCAGCCGGCCGAGCTCGCGAAGGTGTTGAAGACCCTCGAAGGCATCCAGGCCGATTTCAACAAGAAGGCCAAAGGCGGCAAGAAGGTGTCGCTGGCCGATCTCATCGTGCTCGGCGGCTACGTGGGCGTGGAAGCGGCCGCGAAGAAAGCGGGCTTCAAGGCCAAGCTCGCGTTCACGCCGGGTCGCACCGACGCCTCGCAGGAACAGACCGACGTCGAATCCTTCAAGGCGCTGGAGCCCGTGGCCGATGGCTTCCGCAACTTCCAGAAGGCGCGCTTCGCCGTGCCGGCGGAGACGCTGCTGGTTGACCGCGCCCAACTACTCACGCTCACCGTGCCCGAGATGACGGTGCTGGTCGGCGGCCTGCGGGTGCTGGGGGCCAACACTGGCGGCTCGAAGCACGGCGTCTTCACGAAAAAGCCCGGTGCGCTCACCAACGACTTCTTCGTGAACCTGCTGGACATGGACATCCAGTGGAAGCCGAACTCGGACGCGAAGGATGTGTTCGAGGGGCGAGAGCGCAAGACGGGCGCGGTCAAGTGGACCGGCACGCGCGCCGACCTGGTATTCGGCTCGAACGCGCAGCTGCGCGCCGTCGCCGAGGTCTACGGTAGTTCGGACGCGAAGCAGAAGTTCGCGGCGGATTTCGTGAAGGCCTGGTCCAAGGTCATGAACCTGGACCTGTTTCACCTGGCGAAGTGAGGCTGCTCCGGATACGGGTGGCGATGAACGCCACCCGTGTTCAGATCATTCCCGCGCGCTTGACGGCGTGGTAGCGATTCACGAGCTCGATGCCGAGCTGTGTCGGCTCGGCATCGACCATGAGCGCGTCACGCGCTGCCAGCCGGTTGAAGGCATCACGGCGCGACTGCTCATATAAATGGGCGCTACCCACGTCGAGCGCAGCCTCGGGCGCATGCAACGGGCTGGCGATGAGCTCGCCGACCACGCTCTCGCGCAGCGAGGCCAGCATCACCAGGTGGCGTGAGCGCAGCAGCTTCATGGCCTGCTTCAATTCGCTCGAGTCTTCGTCGCGGAAGTTGGTGATGACGATGACCAGCGAGCGTTTGCGCTGCCGGCGCAGCAGGTCCTGTGCCACGGAGACGTAGTCCGAATGCGTGGGCGAGGGCTGAACCGAAAACAGCTCGCCCATGAGCGCGTTCAGCGCATGCGCGCCCTTGCGCGGCGCGAACAGGCGTTCATCGCCGGGCGGCGTTCCGAAGGTCAATGCGCCCACGGCATCACCCTGGCGCAGCGCCACGTACGAGAGCAGCATCACGGCGTTCAGCACGTGATCGAAATGCCCGCTGCGCATGCCGGCCTCGATGTCGTAGGCACGCATGCGGCGGCCGCAGTCGATGAGCAGCATCACGCATTGATCGCGTTCGTCCTGGAACTCGCGCAGGATGGGCTTGTGCTGGCGCAGCGTGGCTTTCCAGTCGATGTGCCGCACCGGGTCGCCGTGTCGATACTCGGACAGCTGCTTGAAGTCCGTGCCTTCGCCGCGCTGCTGGTAGGTCTTGATGCCGATTTCCTGCAGGCGTCGATCGCCCGCCAGCCAGGCGTAGCGCGCCACCTGCGCGAAGTCCGGATAGACGCGCCGTGAATCCGCGGTGCCGGCGCTTTCCCGCAGTTCGCACAGGCCGAACCATGAATGCACGCGCAGGTCCGCGGGCGCGAAGCCGATGTCGCCGCGCCTCGAGGGTGTTACTTCGTAAGAAATCTCCACGCGCTTGCCGGGAACGAGTTGCACCTCGGCGGGCATGCCCTGCACGTCGAGACTGGAGTCGCAGTGATCGAACACCGCCATGCGCAGGCGGCGAGTGCCGCTGGATTCGAATCTCAGCACCACGGATTGGCGCACGCCGATGGCGAAGGCGGAGGGCAGCCGCCGGACCATCTGCACCTGGGCTTCGTGCCAGCTGCGTCGCGTGAGCCACAGATCCATCAGCGCGAACACCAGCAGCAGGATCGAGAACGCGGTGGCTCCCTGGATCACCTGTTGCAATGGCACCTGCGCGAACAGCGCAATGGTTGCCGTGAGACCTGTCGCGGTGAGCAGTCTCAGCAACCATCGGCCGGGCATGAAGCGCAGGCGCATGGCGTCAGACGCGCGGAGCTGCCACGCTGTCGATGATGCCGGCGAGCAGCTCGTCGGGCTTGCGGCCCTCGAGCAGTGCATCCGGCGCCAGCGCGATGCGATGCCGCAGCGCGGGCAGTGCCACGCGCTTGACGTCATCGGGAATCACGAAGTTGCGTCCTTCGAGCAGCGCCACCGCGCGAGCGCCACGAACCAGGGCCAGCGCGCCGCGCGAGCCGGCACCCATGGCGAGGCCGGATGATTCGCGCGTGGCGCGCGTGATGCGCACGGCGTAGTCGATGATCTGCTGGTCCACCCTTTGCCGTGCCGCGATGGCCTGCAGGCTGGTGACCGCGCGCTCGTTGAGCACCGGCACCACCTTCGACAAGGGCAGCTGGTCACCGGCCTGGTCGGCCGTGGCGCGGATGACCACGCCGACTTCGTCTTCCAGCGACGGGTAGCCGATTTCGGTCTTGAACAGGAAACGATCGAGTTGCGCTTCGGGAAGCGGATACGTTCCCTCCGTTTCCACTGGATTCTGCGTGGCCAGCACCATGAAGGGTTTCGGCAGCGCGTGGGTCTGGCCTTCGAGCGTCACCTGGTATTCCTGCATCACCTCCAGCAGCGCGCTCTGGGTCTTGGCTGGCGCACGATTGATTTCGTCCGCCAGCAGCAGGTGCGTGAACACGGGGCCGCGCACGATGCGCATCTCCATGGTCTTGGGATCGAGCACGGCATGGCCGGTGATGTCCGAAGGCATCATGTCGGGCGTGAATTGCACGCGCCCGGTGGATAGTTGCAGCGCCTGGGCCAGTGCGCGCACCAGCAGGGTCTTGCCGAGGCCCGGCACACCTTCGATGAGCACGTGGCCCGACGCCACCAGCGCGAGCACCACTTCTTCCACGACCCGCGACTGTCCCACCACGGCTTCGCCGATCCCGGTGCGCAGCTTGCCGAGCAGGTCCGCGGCTTTCTGGATGGTGCTGGATTCAGTTTCCATGTTTCGACCTTTTCATTGTTAATACGTGCCTGCGTGCGGTCTCGAGCATCACGATGGCGTTGCGCAACTCGTGCGAATTGCGGTCTCCCGAATAATTCAGTGCGTGCGCGAGATCACCGCCGTAGATGCCCGTGGCCTTGGCGAGCGCCTCGACGCGCTCCTCGCTCGACATCCTTTCGAAATTGTGGATGCGCTGGCGTGCCGCGTCGCGCAGCGCGCGATTGGCAGCGGCGTGCAGGGCGCGGCCGCCGCCGAAGCGCAGCACGAACTGGCCGGTGCCACGGATCTGCTCCGCCAGTGAACGGCGCGCCGAATCCGTCGCCGCGACGCGCGGTCCGAAGCCCACGCTGGCGCGCCACAATGCCAGTCCCACCGCGGCCAGGAACAGCAATACGGCCGGTGCACCAAAGCGCCAAACCAGTGTGAGCAACGACGGCTGATTGTCCTCGGTGAGGAAGGTGACGATGTCGTCCCGATGCAGCTGGGTGGCCGCCAGGAACAACAACATGTGATCGGCCTGCATGAAGGCGCGCCCGCGGAAGGGTTCGCCGTTGATGACCGTGACGCTGCCGCGGCCCACGGCGACGCGCAGCGCGTCGATACGATCACCCTCGCGCAGGGCCCACTCGATCTTGCGGGTGCTGGTCAGCGAATTCAGAGTATTGGTGTCGCACACCTCGATCTTGCGCTGGGTGCCGTCTTCGGCGAGGTCGACGCAGTACTCGTCGGGAATGTCATCCTCGGAAGATTCTTCTTCGACCTCTTCTTCGAACTCCTCGCCGACGATGCCCGACCAGCGTGCGAACTCTTCGGTGTCGCCGAGCAGCCAGGAATCGACCACCAGCCGTCCGCCGCCTTCCACCCACTTCTCGATGCGCTCGCGCCGGGTGCGGCTCAGGGTCCAGTTCCATCCCGACAGCACCAGCACCGAGGCGCGCGGTGGCTCCGTGAACACCTGTTCCCAGGTTGCCTCGGAGCCGAGCGTGCGACTCAGCAGCGAGGCGGCGTAGAACGGATTGCGCGCCGCTTCACCGCGCAGGTTCACGGGCACCGACACCTGCTTGAAGGTCAGGTGGCTGGCCATCCACACCAGCAACGCCACGCCGGCCAGCGCCAGCAGCGGACCGCCCAGCTTCTTCATGCGGATGCTCCGCTGGTGAGCTCGACTCGACCCGGGGCCACGGTTTCCAGGACTTCGGGAAGATGGCCGTCGAATCCATCGCAGAGCTCGTAAACCACGTGGTCTTCGATGGTTCGGCCGGCGTAGATCGCGAGTTGCCAGGTGCGGATGAGTCGCGTGACGTACTCCAGGCGCCGCGCATCCAGCACGCGTGAGGCCAGCGCCAGGCAGTCACCCTCGGTGCTGGAATCGCGGATGGGCACGGCGTAGGAATGCGCGAGGCGCGAGAGCATGCCGCGGTAGAGCAGGGCGAGCGCCGCGCGATGCTCGCCGCTCTCCCAGAGCTTGCGCGCCGCCGCGCCGATGTCGGCCGGCAGGCTCTCCGGGCGGATGTCCATGTCGCCCACATGCGTGGGTGCCAGCGTATTGCGCGTGCCCAGCTGCGGGCGCACGTTGGCGAGCAACCGCACCAGCACCAGCACGAGAATCGCGACCAGCGCGGCGATTACCAGCCACATCAGCATCTGCGAGATTTCCGCGATCCAGCCGAAGAATTCCGCGATCCACTGCCACCAGCTGAGGTCGACCGGATCCCGCTTTTTCGTTTCGCCGCCCCAGTCGAGCTGTCGTTGCATGCGCGAGGTGACGAGTTCCGGATCGGCCTTGACGGTCTCGATGGCGCGGGTGATCTCCTGCTGCGTCAGGGGCTCGCCGGCGGACCATGTCGGTGCCGCCACGAACAGCCACAGGCAGGCGAGCAGTTCAGGACGGGAACGCACGGCGGAATTCCTGTTCGATGTCCCAGGCTTCGAGTTCGGTACGGCGATTGAGATACATGCCGAAGCCCGCCGACACGTAGAACGGTTCGAGCGCCAGCACGGCCAGCAGGTAGGCGACGACGGTCAGCGCCTCGAACACCGGGCCGGCATTGCCCGTGAAGGCGTCGTCGAAGTCGAAACCCGTGCCCGGCGGGCTGAACAGGAACACCAGCGACAACAGCGACAGCATCAAGGCGTTTTCCGCGAAGGAGAATGCTCCCGTCATCATGGCGGCCGGGCCCGTGTGACGGCGACGCAGCTGCACGATGCGCCGGCGCAGCGCCATGAAAGACAATCCTTCGAGCTGGCAGACGGGCTGCGTGAAGGAACGCCAGGGCGACAACCGTCGCCAGGTCCAGGTGCTGATGAGCTGGCTCCACCAAACCTGTCGCTGGGCGCGCCAGACATCCCCCGGCGTGGTGTCCTGGCCGAAGGCGGCGCGCGACAACACGAACACCACGGTGCGGTCGAGCCAGGGTTTGGACCACCACATCACGAGGAACGGCAGCCAGACCGATACCTCGAACAATGAAAAGGCCAGCAGCGCCACCGGCGCCGCCACCATGAGCCAGCAGCGGTAGATAGTGCGTGCGTTCGCCTGGCAGAGGCGCACGCCGAGATCCGCCGCCTCGTGCGGCGTGCGCGGGCGCATCTGCAGGGCGAGTGAGTCAATCCGCACGGCGGCCCTGGAAAAAGAGGTAGGCGAACACGCCGATCCAGCACAAGGCGGCGACGCTGTATTTCAAGGTCAGCGGCAACCAGCGCGCCGACGACCAGAAGGCCTCGATGGCCGCGGCAATCAGCAGCATCACGGTGACGCCGTAGACGATGACCATGGACTCGCGTGCGGCCTGCGTCAGGCTTTGCAGGCGCGTCTGGCGCCCGGGTGCCAGCAATGCGTAGCCCAGGCGCAGCCCCGCGGCGCCGGCGAGCACGATGCCCGTGAGCTCGAAGGCGCCATGGGTCACCACGAAGGAATAGAAGGTCTCCGAGTAGCCGCGCTCCGTGAGGTAGCCCGCGACGCCGCCGATCGCCACGCCGTTGTAGACCAGGAAGAAGATGCTGCCCACGCAGAAGACGATGCCGGCGGCGAAACACTGGAAGGCGATGCTGATGTTGTTCTGGATGTAAAACCCGAACATCGCCCAGTCGGTGTTGGCATCGCGCATGCGGCCGATGGAGTCCGCCGCGTCGGAGTACATGGCTTCATACTCCGCGGCCTCGGAGGCACTGGTCACCGACAGGATGAGATCCGGGCGGTCGTAGACCAGCCAGCCGAACAGGAACATCGGAACGAAGAACAACCCGGCGGAGACCCAGGCGTAGACGGCATGGGCCCGCACCGCGCGCGGAAAGTCGAACAGGAACATGCGCCGCACGCGGCTCCAGCCGAATTCGCGCCGCTGGTAGATCGCCTGGTGCGCATCGGAGGTGATGCGATCGAGGCGGTCGAGCAGATAGCGCGGATAGTTGCGCGCGCGCGCCAGCGCCAGTTGTTCGCAGGCGCGGCGATACAGCGCGGCCACGCGCTCGCCACGCACCGGTTCGGCGCGCTTCTTCGACCCGCGTTTTCCCTCGAGGATGTATCTGAGCTCCGCTTCCAGCTCGTTCCATTCCGCGGCGTAGAGCTGTTCGAACTGCAGGGGTGTCATGAGCGCCGTCCTAACAACCACTGCGATACACCGAGCACGCGGCGCGTGATCTCTTCCGGGCTGCCCTGCGCCTTGCCCTGGGCCGGCGCGGCCATGAGGGCGAGCTCTTCGAGGCGTTCGGCGGTCAGCGAAGGCGCGCGGGCCGCCAGTGCGATGAGCGCCGACTGGTCGCGCTGCGAAAGCGAAATGGCGGGCGCCAGGGGCTTCACCATGTCGAGCGTGGCTTTCGGCGCCGGCCGCGGCTGGTGGACGACGATGGTCGACGCCGCCAGGTCGCCGAGCCGCTTTCCATCACGGCTCAGGAGCATCGAGGTGATGGCGGCGCCGTAACCAAAGGGCATGAAATCCGCGAAGCGCAGCAGGTTGCGGATCATCGAGGCGGCCGGCGTCACCGGCAGGCCGTTGTCCATGACCACCTTGATGCCCATGGCGCTCTTGCCGGGCGTCGCCCCGTCGCGGCCGAGCTCGAAGGCCACGGGGTAAAACCAGTCCAGGAGGAAATAGAAGATGAAGCCGAAGGCGGCTCCCACGCCCCCGAGCATCGACGCGACGATGAGCGCCGCGAAGAGGATGGCGAAGCGGATCAGCATGTCGATGGCGAAGGCGCAGAAGCGCGCGCTCAGGCCGGCGGGCCGCAGCTCCAGCAGAATGCCTTCCGGCGTTTCCGCCGCAATGACCGAATCGAGCACTTATGGATTCTCACCTAACCACGAGCACATTGTCTCTGGACCCATTGCCGATTCCGTGACACGCATTGCAGGTTGACCCGGAACGCCGGCGCCGCCAGCATTGATTGATCTTGGTCTACCCGAACTCATTGCCCGAGGTGCTGGCCTGTCCGCGGTGCGCGGGCGGCCCCCTGTCGCTGGAACGCGCCGGGTGGATGTGCGCGGGTTGCAGCAGCGGTTATCCGGTCATTGGCGACATACCCTGGTTGTTTCCCGAGCCGCGCCAGGCGCTGTCCGAGTGGCGCGGCCGGCTGGGCATGCTCACGCAATACCTGGCCTCCGAGGCGGCTGCCATGCGGGCCGGCCTGGCCGTGGCGGCCGAAGGTTCGGCCACCCGCCGACGCCTCGAATACGTGGCCTCCGCGCACGAGGACCAGGTCCATCGCCTCAAGACATTGCTGGCGCCACTCGGGCTCGAGCAGAGCGTGGTCCCCGAGCCCGTGCACCAGGCGCTGGGCACGCGGCTGCCGCTGGAGCAGGGACTCACTAACTACTACGTCAACCTGCATCGCGACTGGGCGTGGGGCGACGAGGAAAACGCGGCCGGGCTCGCCGAAGTCGTGCAGGTGCTCGGTGGCCGCGCGACCGGACTGGGGCGCACGCTGGTCCATGGTGCGGGGGCGGGCCGCCTGGCTTACGACCTGCATGCGGCCGGCGATTCGCCGCTGACCGTGGCCACCGATTTCAATCCGCTGCTGCTGATCGTGGCGCGCGAGATGTTCGCGGGGCGCAGCGTCGAGCTGCATGAATTCCCGATCGCGCCACGGACCGTGGAGGATCACGCGGTGCTGCGCCGGCTGGTGTCGCCGGGGCCGGCCCGCGCCGGGTTGCAACTGGTCGCCGCGGATGCGCTGCAGGCGCCGTTCCGCGATGGCGCGTTTGATACCGTCATCACGCCGTGGTTCATCGACATCATCGGTGAGCCCCTGGCGCGCACCGCCGCGCGCATCAACGCCGCGCTCAAACCCGGCGGACGATGGATCAACACCGGTTCGCTGGCTTTCTCGCGCGCCGCGCACGAGGAACGCGTGGGACTCGAAGAGGTGCGGGAATTGCTGCCGCAATCCGGCTTCTCGGCACCGCGCCTGCGCGAGACCACGGTGCCGTACATGCGGTCACCGGCCAGCCGCCATTCGCGCCAGGAAAACGTCGTGACCTGGGTGGTGGAAAAGTTGTCGCCGGCGGCGCAGGTTCCACGCGCGCGCGTGTTGCCCGAGTGGCTGCTGCAACCCGATCGCCCCGTGCCGCGCACCCGGGCCTTCGAAATGCAGGCGATTTCGAGCCGTATCCACGCCTTCATGCTGGCGCTGATCAACGGCGAGCGCTCCATGCGCGACATGGCGCGCATGCTTGTCGAGCAGCGCCTGATGTCCGCCGACGAGGCCGAAGACCAGGTGCGAATCTTCCTCGCCCGCCTCCACGAAGACACCGAGAAATAATGGGGACATTCCTGTTTTCCTGAAAACAGGAATGTCCCCATTTTTTGCCACATTCCGTCGGCGGGTCGCCTTTTCGCCGCCCCGGTAGCGTCCGCATCCCGCGTTGAAATGAACCTCGAGAGCAAAACCGCTCTCGAGCGACTAACAACTGGAGTGGGCACATGGGCACCTGGACTACGAAATTTCGCAAACCCGCAATGATCGTGGGTGTGCTGGCAATCAGCCTCGCGGCGGCCAATCCGGCCGTCGCGGAGAACAAGGGGTCGAAGCGCGGCAGCGCCGGCCTGGTCAGCGGCGCCGCCATCGGCGCGGCGGCGGGCGGACCGATTGGCGCCTTCGTGGGCGCTTCGGTGGGCTTCGTCATGGGCGATCGCAGTCACAAGAAGAACGAGGCGCTGGCCATGCGCAAGGCGGAAGCCGCGCTGCTGGCCGGAGAAGTCGAAGCGCTGGAGCACTCGCTCACCACCATCGAGGGCAAGGCTGGCGAGGTCGGCACCACGGTGCAGTTCCGCACCGGTGAAACCCAGGTGCGCGACAACGACCGCGCGCGCCTGGCCAAGCTCGGCTCGCTGCTGTCGGGCCTCGACGGCGTCAAGGTCCGGGTCTCGGGCTTCGCGGATGCGCGCGGCGGTGAGGAGATCAACCAGACCCTGTCGCAGGAGCGCGCCGAAACCGTCGCGCTGGAGCTGGAAAAGGCCGGGATTCCGCGCGAACGCATGATCGTGGAAGCCATGGGCGAGCGCTTCGCGAGCAGCGAGGCCATGCCGGACGACCAGGCCTTCGAGCGCTGCGTGGAGATTCGACTCGAGTCCACCAACGCCGTGGCCCGCAATTGATCGCCCACGGTGCCGGGGAGGGAGGGTCGGGTAGTCTTGGCCACCCAATACCTCCTTCTCCGGCTCCGACCCCGGGGCGACCCGGGTCACAAGGGTGATCGAATGAGCAACCAGATCGTGGACTTCAAACTTCCAATGGCCAGCGAAAGCGCCACCCCCGCCGCCGACCGCCTCATCACTGGCGATCCGCGCCAGCAGATCAGCAATTACTTCAGCGATTCCACCCAGCAATTCCACACCGGCGTCTGGTCGAGCACCCGCGGCAAGTGGCGGATCCACTATTCGGAATCCGAGTTCTGCTGCCTCACCCGCGGTCGTGTCGTACTGGAGAACGGCGCTGGCCAACGCTGGGAATTCGGCCCCGGCGACGGCTTCGTGGTGCCCTCGGGCTTCGCGGGGACCTGGGAAGTGATCGAGGATTGCACCAAGTTTTACGCGATTTTCGAGGCTCGCACCTAAAACGTGCAGCTTTGCACCGAGAAACGGCATAATCCGGGCCACGCTTGCGGTTGTGTTTTTTCGCACAACACGTAACTCGTTGAGTTTTCACGAGTCAACGGATGGTTTCGGCATCAATGGCACAGCGTTTGCTTTACATGACGTGCCCTTTAGCCCTCGGAGGAAATAATGAAATCGATCAAACAACTGGCGCTAGTGACCGGCCTCCTGGCCTTGAGCGGCGTCTCCCAAGCTCAATTCAGCTCGACCTGGACGGCGGTCAGCGACTACGACTTCCGTGGTTTCAGCCAGTCCGCGAAAGGTCCTGCCCTGCAAGGCAGCGCTGACTACGCGTTCGGTGAAAGCGGATTCGCCATCGGCGCCTGGGCGTCGAATGTCGATTTCGATGATCCGGATGACGGCTGGGTGAGCGATGCCGACATCGAACTCGATGTCTACGGCGGTTACACGGGCGAGATCAACGACACGTTCTCGTGGAATGCGGGCTTCGTGTACTACACCTATCCGGGTGCGGACCTGGCCGAAGACTTCGCCGAAATCTACGTGGGTTTCAGCGCCGGCAACTTCGGCATGAAGCAGTGGTACACCAACGACCTCTACGGCACCAGCGTGGACGCGCTGTACACCGAAGCCAACTACACGCAACCGATCGGCGACAAGTTCTCGCTGGCCTTCCACCTGGGTTATGCCTACGGTGACGGCTGGGAAGACGTCGAAACGACCGACTATGCCGTGCAGCTGAACTTCACCGCTGGCAACTTCAACATCTTTGGCAAGTTCACCGGTACGGATGGCGATCTCGAGATCGACACCGACGTGAACAACAACGAGGCGCGCTTCCTGATTGGCGTGTCGACCACCTTCCCCTGGGGTGATTGATCGACCTTCACATCAAGCTGTGAAAGAGAAGGCCGGTCACTGACCGGCCTTTTCCTTTTCAGACGAACGCAAATCGCTCAACACCCTATATTGGCGCCATGAAGGACCTTTCCGTCGGGTCGATCCCGGGACACATTGCGACCATGTCGATCCAGATGGCGATCGGCATCACGGTCCAGACGCTCTATTTCTTCACGGATCTCTATTTCGTGGCGAAGCTCGGTGACACGGCGATTGCAGGCGTCACCTCGGCCGGAAACGTCTGGTTCATCGTGCTGGCCCTCACGCAGATCCTGAGCGTGGGCACCATGGCCATGGTTTCGCATGCCGTCGGCGCACAGCAGCACGATCGGGCCAACCTGGTGTTCAACCAGTCGCTGTCGCTGGCCGTTGTGCTTGGCCTGTTCGTGATCCTCGGCGTGTACCTCGGCGCGGGACCGTACATGCGCACCGTCGCGGCTGACGCGGCCACGGCGCAGGCTGGCATCGACTATCTATATTGGTTCGCGCCCGGACTTGGCCTTCAGTTCATCGTCGTCGCGATGTTCGCGACGCTGCGCGCCACCGGGATGGTCAAGCCCACCATGATCCTGCAGATCGTGAGCGTGCTCGTGAACGTGATTCTCGCGCCGGTGCTCATCGTGGGTTGGGGTACCGGCAAGCCCTTCGGGGCGGCGGGTGCCGGCCTCGCCAGCACCATCGCGACGGTCGTGGGCGTCGTGCTCAGCGCGTACTACTTCCACACGCACGAAAAATACGTGGCCATTCACCGCGAGCAGATGCGGGTGCAGGCGCCGATCTGGGGACGCCTCACGCTCATCGGTCTGCCCATCGGACTCGAGTTCTTCCTCATGTCCGTGGTCATGGCCGTGATCTACTGGGTCATCCGTGATTTCGGAGCCGCCGCCCAGGCGGGTTTCGGAGTCGGGCAGGGCGTGATGCGCATCATCATGTTGCCGGCGATGGCGGTGGCTTTCGCCGCCGCGCCCATCGCCGGTCAGAATTTCGGCGCGCAACGTTCCGATCGCGTGCGCGAGACCTTCCGCTGGACCGTGCTCATCACCGTGGCGATCATGGCGCTGCTCACCGTGCTGCTGCAGTTCGAGGCCGAGTGGTTCATGCGGGTGTTCACCAACGAGCTGCCGGTGATCGCGGTGGGCGCCAGCATGCTCATGATCAGCTCCTGGAACTGCGCGGCCACCGGCGTGATCTTCAGCTGCTCGGCGATGTTCCAGGCGCTGGGGAATACCTGGCCGACCATCGTGTCCAGTGCCATCCGACTGGCGTTGTTCACCGCACCGGTGCTGTGGCTATCTACTCAGGCCAGCTTCGAGCTGGTGGATGTCTGGTACATATCCGTGGCGACCATGATCCTGCAGGCCTTCATCAGTTATGGGCTGCTGCGCAGGGAATTCGGACGGAAACTGGCGCCCGCAGCAGCGTAGCGGAAAATGGGGACATTCCTATTTTCCGATCCCGGAAAATAGGAATGTCCCCATTTTCCTACGCGCCTTCTTTCAGGGCCGCGCCGAGGATCCCGATCAGCTCGTCGATGTGTTTGTTGTCGAAGATCAACGACGGTGACAACGCGATGATGTCGCCCGTGGTGCGGATCAGCAGCCCGCGCTCGAAGCACTTGAGAAACACCCCGAAGGCGCGCGCCCCGGGCGACCCCGCGACCGGATCGAGTTCGATCGCCCCCACCAGGCCGTAGTTGCGGATGTCGATGACATGCGGCAAGCCCCGCAGCGAGTGCAGCGCCTGTTCGAAGGCCGGCGCGGTCTGCTTCGCGCGCACCAGCAGGTTCTCGCGTTCGTAGATGGCCAGCGTGGCGAGCCCGGCTGCGCAGGCGGTGGGATGCGCCGAGTAGGTGTAGCCGTGGAATAGTTCGATGGCCCCCGGCGGCCCCTGCATGAAGGCGTCGTAGATCTTCTTCGACACCAGCACCGCTCCCATGGGGATGGCGCCATTCGTCAGTCCCTTCGCGCAGGTGATCATGTCAGGCAGGACGTCGAACTCCTGCGCGGCGAACGCCGAGCCGGTGCGCCCGAATCCGGTGATCACCTCGTCGAAAATCAGCAGCAGGCCGTGCTTGTCGCAGATCTGGCGCAGACGCTTGAGGTAGCCCTGCGGCGGCAGGATGACGCCGGTGGATCCCGCGATGGGTTCGACAATCACCGCGGCAATGGTCGAGGCGTCATGCAGCGTGACCAGCCTCTCGAGCTCGTCGGCCATTTCGGCGCCGTGTTGTGGCAGGCCGCGAGAGAACGCATTGCGTTTCAGGTCATGCGTGTGCGGCAGGTGATCCACGCCGGGAATCATCGATGCGGGCCATACCTTGCGATTGGCCACCATGCCACCGACGCTGATGCCGCCGAATCCCACACCGTGATAGCCGCGTTCGCGGCCGATGAGCCGCACGCGCGCGGCATCGCCTTTCACCCGGTGATAGGCCAGCGCAATCTTGAGCGCCGTATCCACCGACTCGGAGCCCGAGTTGGTGAAGAACACGTGATCGAGTCCCTTGGGTGCGATGCGCACCAGGGCGTTGGCGAGCTCGAACGCGCCGGAATGGCCCATCTGGAACGCGGGCGCGTAGTCCATTTCCTCGAGCTGGCGCGCCACGGCCTGGGTGATCTCGGGACGACCGTGCCCGGCATTCACGCACCACAGGCCCGCGGTACCGTCGAGAATCTTCCGGCCTTCCGGCGTCTCGTAATACACACCCGATGCGCGCGCCAGCATGCGTGGCTTGGCCTTGAACTGGCGATTGGCCGTGAAGGGCATCCAGTAAGCTTCGAGATCCGTCGCTGTATGAGATGGCTGGGCGTTCATGTTCGACTCCGGAAGTAGCGGCAGATCATAATCCAGCTCCCCTCCGCAAACCCTCCCGAAACCGTATGACCATCGACGTCGGGGCCCGCCTCAAACATGTCCGTGAGCTGCATGGCCTTTCGCAGCGTGAGCTGGCGCGCCGGGCCGGCGTGACCAACGGGCTCATTTCGCTCATAGAACAGAATCGCGTCAGCCCCTCGGTGGGCTCGCTCAAGAAGGTGCTCGACGGGGTGCCGCTGTCCATGGTCGAGTTCTTCACCCTGGACGTGAACAACGCGGCGCAGGTGTTCTACGCGGCCGAGGAGCTGGTGGAGATCGGCGGCGAGGGTGCTTCCTTGCGTCTCGTGGCGGCGCAGCGGCCGGGGCGCCAGCTCACGGTGCTGCACGAACGCTACGAACCCGGCGCGGCCACGGGCGACGACATGCTGTCGCATCGCGGTGAGGAGGGCGGCGTGGTGGTGCGCGGCAAGGTCGAGCTCACCGTGGGTGGCCAGTCCCGCGTGCTCGAGGCGGGCGACGCCTACTATTTCTCCAGTGCCACGCCGCACCGATTCCGCAATGTGGGCCGCGAGGTCTGTGAGATCATCTCGGCCTCCACCCCGCCGACGTTCTGACATCCAGGGCCATCATGTCCGCAACATCCGCTATCTCCGCTACGCAATGGCGCGAACGCGCCGCCGGCCTCAAGCCGCGCTCGGGAGTTTTCATCGACGGCCGGTTCGCGCCGTCGGCGAGCGGGCAGACATTCGACAACCTCAATCCGGCCACGGGCCAATCCCTGGGCGCCATCGCCTCGGGTGCGCAGGCCGACATCGATCGCGCGGTGGCCAGCGCACGCGCGGCATTTCGGCGCGGCGGCTGGTCGCAGCTGGTGCCCAAGGCCCGCAAGCGCGTGCTGCAGAAGCTCGCCGACCTCATGTTGGCCCACAAGGACGAACTGGCGCTGCTCGAAACCCTCGACACCGGCAAGCCAATCTCGGATTCGCTGAGCGTCGATATCCCGTCGTCGGCGAATTGCATCCGCTGGTATGCCGAGGCGGTCGACAAGATTTACGACGAAGTGGCTCCCACCGGGCCGAATGCGCTGGCCACCATCACGCGCGAGCCCATGGGCGTGGTCGGCGCCATCGTGCCGTGGAATTTTCCGCTGCTGATGGCGTCCTGGAAAATCGGACCGGTGCTGGCCAGCGGCAACTCGCTGGTGCTCAAGCCCTCCGAGAAATCACCCCTCACCGCATTGCGCATCGCGGAGCTCGCGATGGAAGCGGGATTGCCCGAGGGCGTGTTCAACGTGGTGCCGGGTTTCGGGCAGACGGCCGGTTCCGCGCTGGCCGCGCACATGGACGTGGACTGCATCGCCTTCACCGGTTCCACGGCCACGGGCAAGGTGGTCATGCAGCTCGCGGCGCAATCCAATCTCAAGAAGGTGGGTCTCGAGTGCGGCGGCAAGTCTCCTAACATCGTTCTGGCCGATGCGCCGGACCTGGATCGCGCCGCCACCGCCGCGGCCTTCGCCATCTTCTTCAACCAGGGCGAGATGTGTTCAGCCGGCTCGCGGCTGCTTGTGCAGGAGTCCATCAAGGACGCCATGCTGGAAAAGATCGCGGCCGTGGGTCGCATCATGAAGCCGGGTGATCCGCTGGACCCGGTCACGAAGCTAGGCGCCATCGTCGACGAAACGCAGATGAAGCGCGTGCTCTCGTACATCGAGGCCGGCAAGTCGGACGGTGCGCGCGTGGCGCTGGGCGGCGCGCGCGTGCGCCAGGACAGCGGCGGCTTTTTCGTGGAGCCCACGGTGTTCGACGCGGTCAAGCCGTCCATGCGTATCGCGCGCGAGGAGATCTTCGGGCCGGTGCTGGCCACGCTCACCTTCAAGACCGTGGAGGAGGCCATCCAGATCGCCAACGACGTGGAATACGGCCTCGCGGCCGCGGTCTGGACGCGCGACATCAACACGGCGCATCGCACGGCGCGCGCCTTGCGTGCCGGCACCGTGTACGTCAACTGCTACGACGCGGACGACATCACCGTGCCCTTCGGCGGTTTCAAGCAATCCGGCATCGGTCGCGACAAATCTCTGCACGCCTTCGACAAATACACCGAGCTCAAGACCACGTGGATCGATCTGAGCTGAGCATTTCACCTGACGCACCCCTGGCCTTCGTCGACGTGGAGACCACGGGTTGCGCGCCCGGACGGGATCGCGTCATCGACGTGGCGGTCATCGGCATGCGCGGTGGGGAAGTGGAGTTCCACTGGCAGAGCCTGGTGAATCCTGGGGCGTTCGTCTCGCCGGGTATCACCGCGCTCACGGGCATCGACAACGACATGCTGGTGGACGCGCCGTCATTCGAGGCCATCGCGCGCGAACTTGCCGCGCACCTCGACGGGCGGCTGTTCGTGGCGCACAACGCGCGCTTCGACTACGGCTTCATCCGGCGCGAGTTCGCGCGGGCGGGCATCGAGTGGGAGTCGCGGCAGCTGTGCACGGTCAAGCTGTCGCGCGCGCTGTACCCGGAGATGCCGCGCCACAATCTGGATGCGGTCATGGAACGGCATGGCCTCACAGCCGAGACCCGGCATCGCGCCATGCCCGACGCGCAGGTGCTGGCGGATTTCTGGCGGCGCATGCGGGAAAGCTGGCCGGCTGAAAAGCTGCAGGCCGCGATCGAGGCCAGCGCGCAGAGTCCGGTCAAACTACCGGCGGCCCTGCCGGGAAGCCTGGCCGACGATCTGCCCGAGGAACCGGGTGTGTACCGCTTCTTCGGTGCGCAGGAGTCCGGCGGCGAAGTGCTGCTGTACGTGAGCAAGGCCAACAACCTGCGCGAGCGGGTGCTGGATCATTTCCGCGGCGGCACGAGAAACGCGCGACTGGCAACCGAAGTGCGGCGCGTGGCCTGGACCGAGACTGCCGGTGAGCTCGGCGCGCAGCTGCTCGAGGCGCGCGAGATCCGCGAGTCCCGCCCGGCGTACAACCGCCCGGGGCGTGGCAATGGCGCACGCTTCACCTGGTCGTTCGAGTCCCTGGACGCGCCGCCGCGACTCGAGGAGCTGTCGATTGCGCTGTTGCGTTCGGGCAATGCCTTCGGCGCCTGGCGCACGGAGGCCGAGGCCCGGCAGGCGCTCGAGGCCATGGCGCGTGCGCACGGATGGTGCTTCAAGGTCCTTGGCCTCGAAGAAGGTGAGGGATCCTGCGTCGGCCACCAGTTCGGGCGCTGCAAGGGCGCCTGCGTGGGCAAGGAACCTCGCGTGCTGCATCTCACGCGCATCCGGATGGGCATGGTGCATTTGCACCTCGCTCCCTGGCCGCATGCCGGCGCCGTGGTGGTACGTGAAGGTCGCGGTGAACGCGAACAATTGCACGTGCTCGACGCCTGGCAGCATCTCGTGACGGTGAATGCCGCGGACTGCGAAGTGCCGCTGGTCGAGCTCGCCGATTCCGCCCGGGCACGACGCCGCGAATTCGAATACGACGACTACCGCATACTCACGCGACTGCTGGCGGATTCCGGCCTGCGCACCCAACCATTGCGGTCCTGATGTCCGAAACTCCTGACAACGTGATCGAGGCGGCTGCGAAGCCGCAAACCCGGTTCATCGCCTCCTGTCCGCGCGGTTTCGGCGATCTGCTGGCGCGCGAGCTGCGGGATCTGGGCGCTGCCGACGTGCGTGAACGCGCGCTGGGTGTGGAATTCACCGGAACGATCTCCGTGGCCTACCGGGCCTGCCTCGAGTCGCGCGTGGCGTCGCGCGTGTTCCTGGTGCTCGCGGATATCGTGGCCGACGACGAGGCGCGCTTCTACGAGGCGGCGCGCGCCATCGACTGGCGCGCGCACGTCGACTCCTCGCGCACTTTGGCCTGCGACTTCACCGGCAAACATCCCGCGATCACGCACACGCGCTTCGGCGCCTTGCGCCTGAAAGACGCCATCTGTGATCGACTGCGCGACGACACGGGCCGGCGACCGGATATCTCACCCGAGCGACCCGCGGTGCGCGTGCATGCGCATGCCAATGGTCCGAAGATCACGGTGTCGCTGGATTTGTCGGGTGAAGGACTGCATCGCCGTGGTTATCGCGCGCAGGCCGGCGAAGCGCCGCTGCGGGAGAATCTCGCCGCGGGAATACTGCTGCGCGCCGGGTGGCCCGAGAAATCCGCGACCGCCGCGGAATTCCTCGATCCCATGTGTGGTTCGGGCACGCTGGTCATCGAGGCGGCCATGATGGCCGCGGGCATCGCGCCGGGCGCGCGGCGGCACTACTACGGATTCTTCGGCTGGCTGGGCCATGACCGCGTCGCCTGGGAAGCGGTGAAGCGTGACGCGCAGGCCCGCGAGCGCCGCCCCCACTGTCTGCTGCGCGGACTCGATTCCGACGGCTTCGTGTTACAGGCGGCGCGCGAGAACGCCGCGCGCGCGGGCGTGGCGGAGTTCGTGAGTTTCGAGCGCGAACAGATGGCCAACGCGGCGCCGTTGCCGAATAAGGGCGAGGGCGCCGGCTTTCTCGCGACCAACCCGCCCTACGGTGTTCGCCTCGAGGACCGCGAGTCCGCGCGCGCCCTCATGAAGCAGATGGGCGAGACGCTGCGCGAGAAGTTTGGCGGCTGGGACGCGGTCATCCTCGCGGGTTCGCCGGATGCCGGCCTCGAGCTCGGCTTGCGCGCCGAACGCGTGCACACGGTGTGGAATGGCGCGATCGAATGCCGGTTGTTGCGCCTGCACGTATCCGCGGAGAGCGAGAAGCAGCTGCTGCACCACAGCCGCTCGGCGCGCATCGATGAATCGCTCGCGGATTCGCCGGGCTCGAAGATGTTCGGCAACCGCGTCGGCAAGAATCTCAAGCAGCTCAAGTCCTGGGCCGAGCGCGAGAAGGTGAGCTGCTACCGCGTCTACGACGCGGACATGCCGGAGTATTCCTTCGCCATCGACCGTTATGCCGAGGCCCCAAGCGAGGACAATCGCGATCGCGTGTGGCTGTACGTGCAGGAATACACCGCGCCCAAGACCATCAACCCGGACGCCGTGCAGCGTCGACGGGCCGAAGCGCTCGCGGCGCTGCCGGGAGTCACCGGCATTCCGGCCGAGCGCATTCACCTGCGTCAGCGTCGCAAGACCACGCGCGGCGATCAGTACGAGAAACTCGCGGCGCAGGGCGACTTCAAGCTGGTGGAAGAAAACGGACTGCGATTCTGGGTCAACTTCACCGACTACCTCGACACCGGGCTCTTTCTCGATCACCGCATCACGCGGCAACGCCTGCGCGAGGCCGCGACGCGCAAGCGTTTCCTGAATCTGTTCGCCTACACCGGCAGTGCCACGGTGTACGCGGTGGCCGGCCGCGCGCGCGAAACCACCACCGTCGACATGTCGGCCACCTACCTCGACTGGGCCCAGCGCAATCTGGCGGTGAACGGCTTTTCCGGCCCGCAACATCAGCTGGTCCAGGCCGACTGCATTTCCTGGCTCAAGACGGCGGTGGCCGAAAGGCAGGTTTTCGACCTGATTTTTCTCGATCCGCCTACATTCTCGAACAGCAAACGCATGGACGATATCCACGATGTGCAGCGCGATCACCGCGCGCTCATCGATCGTTGCATGGCGCTGCTGGCGCCGGCCGGCCAGCTGGTGTTCTCGACCAATGCGCAGAAATTCAAGCTGGATGCCGAGGTCGGCGAGCAGTACCAGGTGCGTGATATAACGCGCGCCACCTTGCCAAAGGATTACGAGCGCAACCCGCGCATCCATCAGTGTTACGAACTGGAGAAGAAGCCATGATCAAGAAGGGTTCAGCGGTCTGGAAGGGAAGCATCAAGGAAGGCGGCGGCACCATTTCCACGGAGACCGGCGTCCTGAAAAACGCGCCCTATGGTTTCAAGGCGCGCTTCGAGGATGGCCCGGGCACGAACCCGGAAGAACTCATCGGCGCGGCGCATGCGGCGTGCTTTTCCATGGCGCTGTCGGTGGGCCTCGGCAATGCCGGCTTCACCGCGGATTCCATCCAGACCGAGGCCGCGGTGCGGCTCGAGAAAGTCGGTGACGGTTTCGCCATCACGCACAGCGACCTGGTGTGCGTGGCGAAGATTCCGAAGATCGACGACAAGACCTTCCAGCAGATTGCCGAGCAGACCAAGTCCGGCTGCCCGGTGTCGAAGGTGCTGAACGCGAAGATTTCGCTGTCGGCCAAGCTCGTTAGCTAACTACTTCCGCCGGAACCCCCGGGTCACCGCCGCAGGGGGTGCGGCGGGACGGGCTGCGACTGGCGGATCGAGGGCAATGGGGGCCGCGCTACCTGCGGGAACTCGAGGTCGGTTAGAGTAGGCCAACTCCGATTCGAGGCCCTTCGATGAAGCCAGTTTTTCACGCCGCCTGCGCATGCGCCGCGGCCATCGCCAGCATTTCGTCCGCCGCCGACCTGCCGGAAAACCGCCGGCTGCATTCCATCGACGTATTCCAGCTGGAATACGCCGACGACGTGCAGATCTCTCCCGATGGCAACCGCATCGTCTACGTGCGTGTCAGCCATGACATCATGACCGACCGGGCCCGGCGAAACCTCTGGACCATCAATACCGATGGCACCAACAACCGTCCGGTGCGTTCGGAAGCGCGCAGTTTCAGCTCGCCGCGCTGGTCGCCGGATGGCACGCGTATCGCCTATGTCTCGGCCGCCGAGGGCAGCCCCCAGCTGTATGTCCGCTGGATGGACACCGGGCAAACCGCCTTGCTGACCAACCTGGTGGAGCCGCCTGACGCCATTGCCTGGTCGCCGGATGGCAAGTCGATCGCGTTCACGCAGCTGGTTCCGTCGGACAGGGAACCCCTGGCGTCGCCACCGCCGAAGCCCGAAGGCGCCAGCTGGGCGCCGCCCGTCAAGGTGATCGACTCGGTCATCTACCGCGTCGACGGCGCCGGTTATCTCGATGCCGGCTACCAGCATGTGTTCGTGGTATCGGCCGAGGGCGGCACGCCGCGGCAGCTCACCGAGGGCGACTTCAACCACGACGGGCCGCTGTCGTTCACGCCGGATGGCAAGAAGGTGGTGTTCTCCGCGAATCGCGGCGCCGACTGGGAACGCGATCCGCAGAACACCGAAGTGTTCAGCGTGGACCTCGCCACCCAGCAGCTCACCCAGCTCACCTCGCGGCAGGGCCCGGACAATGCGCCGGTGGTGTCGCCCGACGGCAAGCGCATTGCCTACCTCGGCTATGACGACCGCTACCAGGGTTACCAGGTCACACATATATATGTGATGGATGCCGACGGTCAGAACGCGCGCGCAGTTGCCGATGGACTGGACCGCGACTTCGCGGATCCCAAGTGGGCCGCCGACAGCCGCGGCATCTACGCCACGTACGACGATCGTGGCGTGCGCAAGCTGGCGCTGGTGTCGCTGGACGGCAAGGTGAAGACCGTGGCGACAGGTCTCGGTGGCGTCGATCTGGGCCGTCCCTATACCTCGGGCGGTTTCAGCGTGTCGCGCAATGGCCGGACAGCCTTCCCGCACAACACGCCCGAGCGCCCGTCGGATGTGGCCATTGCCCATGGAAATGGCGGTGCGCGGGTGTTGACCCGTCTCAACGACGACCTGCTGGGCAACAAGACGCTGGGCGCGGTGCGCGAACTCACCTGGAAGTCGTCAAAGGACCAGCGCGAGATCCAGGGCTGGGTCATCACGCCGCCGGACTACGATCCGGCGAAGAAATACCCCCTGATCCTCGAGATCCACGGCGGCCCGTTCGCCGCCTACGGTCCTAACTACACCACCGAGATGCAGCTGTTCGCCGCGGCGGGGTACATCGTGCTGTATGCCAATCCGCGCGGCAGCACCAGCTACGGCGAACAGTTCGGCAATCTCATCCACCACGCCTATCCCGGCGACGACTACGATGACCTCATGTCGGGCGTGGATGCGCTCATCGCCGAAGGCCACGTGGACACGAACAATCTCTTCGTCACCGGCGGTTCGGGCGGCGGCGTGCTCACGGCGTGGATCGTCGGCAAGACCGACCGGTTTCGTGCCGCGGTAGTCGCCAAGCCCGTAATCAACTGGGCCAGCTTCGTGCTGACCTCGGACTTCAACAACTTCTTCTATCGCTACTGGTTCGGCGCTCAGCCCTGGGAGCAGCCCGAGCAGTACTGGAAGCGTTCGCCGCTGTCGCTGGTGGGCAACGTGAAGACGCCGACCATGTTGCTCACGGGCGAGGCGGATTACCGCACGCCGATCGCCGAATCCGAGCAGTACTACCAGGCGCTCAAGCTGCGCAAGGTGGACACCGTGATGGTGCGAATCCCGGAAGCCTCGCATGGCATGACGGGCCGTCCGAGCAATCTCATCGCCAAGGTGGACAATATCCTGGCGTGGTTCGAACGGTATAAAGCGAAATAGAACAGGGCAGTAACGGACTCCAGCGACGAGAGCGTCATCAAGCAAATGAAATTCGCAATCCTCGGCGCGGGCGCGCTCGGCACCATTCTCGGAGCACACCTTTCCCGTGCGGGCCATGAAGTGGCCATGATCGTGCGCGGTGAGCGCGCGCGCACCCTCCAGCGTCAGGGCCTGGTGCTCAATGGCCTCTCCGACATCAAGGCGCGGCCCACGGTCATCGACGACCCGAAGAAGCTGCGCGACACCGGCACGCTGATCATCGCCACCAAGGCCATCGATTCGGTCCAGGCCCTCGAGACGCTCAAGCACGTCGAAGTCGAGAATGCACTTTCGGTGCAGAACGGCGTGCTCAAGAACGAATTGCTGGCGCGCGTGTTCGGGTACTCGCGCGTGCTCGGGGCCATGGCGGATTTCAGCGGCGAGCTGCTCGCGAATGGCGAGGTGAAGTTCACGCGCAATGTCTGCCTGCACCTCGGCGAAGAGAAGGGTGGCGTGAGCAAGCGCGCCGAGGAACTGGCCGGCGCCATCGACGCGGCCGGCGTGCGCTGCGTGGCCGCCTCCAACATCCGCACGCGCGAGTGGTCCAAGTACGCGGGATGGATCGCGAGCTTTCCGCTCGCGGTACTGACGCGCCAGATCACCTGGAAGTACATGATGGACGAGCGCAGTGCCATGGTCATCGTGCGCATCGTGCGCGAGGCCGCGGCACTGGCCGCTGCGATGAAGATCGAGCTCTCCGACATGCCACCACTGCCCGTGCCCAGCATCGTGCACGCCAGCGATGCACGCGCCGTGGAAATCATCCGCGAGATCGGCCAGAAGTTTCTCGACACCTCGCCCGAGCATCGCATGTCGGCGCAGCAGGACGTGCTGCGCGGCAGCCGGCTGGAATACGAGGAGACGCTGGGTCATGCCCTGGCCAAGGGCCGCGAGTTCGGCGTGCCCATGCCCACGCTCGACACCTGCTATCGCATGATCGCGGTCGCGTACCCGTGAGGATCTGGCTGGTCCCCGCGCTGCTGGTGGTTTCGGCCGCCGCCGCCGCCGCGGGCAAGTCGGCGCCGCTGTTCGCCGATGGTTTCGAGAAATACGCTGCCGGTTTCCTGCCCGGCGCGCCGTGGAAAGAGGAGATGTACAACTCCGGCGCCGTCATCAAGGTGGATGGCACGCATACCTTCAGCGGCAAGCAGGCTCTTCACGTGCTGACACCGGCCAATGCCATCAAGCGCCGCGGCTACGTCGCCATTCATCTCAAGGGCCCGTTGCCGCAGCTGCAGGACGAGATGTTCGGCCGGGTCATGGTCTGGCTGGACGCGGCGCCGCAGCCGGCGGCGCAATGGACCCTGCTGCAGGGTGAAGGCCGTTCCGCCGACGACCGCTACAACTCCATCTACCGGCTCGGCCTGCGCGAGCAGGGCGCCACGCAGCTCATGGCCAACTTCGAGACCACGCCGCCGGTGCGCACCAACTGCATGCAGCAGTCGAAGCGCACCTTGCCCGTGCGCCGCTGGGCCTGCGTCGAATGGCACATGGCGGTGGCCACGAACGAAATGCAGTTCTGGATCGACGGCCGGGAAATCACGCACGTGAAGGGCCGGGCTGCCGCGGCCGACGCCTGCCAGGGCAATGACCTGGGTGGCGAGTGGAAGGCGCCACCGCGATTCGACAGCTTCTACCTGGGCTTCGAGCGATATGGCGACACCACCAATGACCAGAACCTGTGGATCGATGACGTGGCGTTGGGCGAACGGCGCATCGGCTGCCCGAAGTAAGGAGAATCGATGAGAGTTCTGATGATGGCCGTAGTTGCCGGCCTGGCGTGGACCACCCTGGCGTCGGGTGCCGCCGCCCCGGCAAAACCTCCGGAGACTGCGCTGCCGCCTCCCGCGCCCCTGGTGATCGAGCCCGCGGCCATCGATGCCGCGCTCAAGTCACTGGTCGAAAGCCAGCAGATCCTCGGCGTGTCCGCGCTGGTGTACCAGAACAACCAGGAAGTGTTCTTCGGTGCCTACGGTCTCGCGGATCGCGAAAACAACGTGCCCTTCGCGCGCGATACCGTCGTGCAGATTTTTTCCATGACCAAGCCCGTGACGGGCGTGGCGCTCATGAAGCTCTTCGAGCGCGGCAAGTTCAAGCTCGAAGATCCGCTCGAGATCTATATCCCCGAGTTCGCGAATCCGAAGGTGTATGCCGGCCTCGACGACGCCGGCCAGCCGAAATGGGAAGCGCTGAAGCGCAAGATCACCGTGCGCGACGTGCTGACGCACACGGCGGGTTTCACCGCGGGCAATGACGACACCACGCCGGTGGGCGCCATCTTCCGCGAGATCAATCCGCGCGCGAATACCAATACGCTGGCGGAGTTCGCGCAGAAGTTCTCGCAGGTGCCGCTGGCCTACCAGCCGGGCACGAAATGGGTGTATTCGAATGCCGTCGATGTGCAGGCGTACCTGGTCGAGAAGATTTCCGGCGTGCCCTTCGACAAATTCCTGGAGCTGCACATCTTCAAGCCGCTGGGCATGACCAGCACGCGTTACACGATTCTGCCGACGGACGCCGACCGCCCGAAACTCGCCGCGATGTACACGCGCAACGACGACGGCAGCTTCACGCGCCAGGCGGACGAGGAGGCGTACAAGTTCAACGGCCAGGCCTGGCCGCTCAAGCCCGGCAACTTCGGGCTGGTGTCGACGCTCGACGACTACATGAAGTTCGCGCGCATGCTTGTGGGCAATGGCAAGCTGGGTCGCGCGCGCATCCTGCGGCCGGAGACCGTGCAGCTCATGGCCACCGACCTGCTGCCACCCGGACTCAGCGACCGGCACTTCCTGCCTTCCAAAGGCAGCGTGGGTTTCGGCGTGGACTTCGCCGTGCGCATCGCGCCGCCCAAGGATGCGAAAGAAGCCTCGGGCGCGGTGGGCGAATTCTTCTGGGATGGCGCGGCGAACACGCTGTTCTGGGTGGATCCGCGCAACCAGGTCACCGCCGTGCTGTTCACGCAGTACCGGCCCTTTGGCCGCGTGCCGCTGCACAAGAATTTCCGCGACGCCGTGTATCGCAACGATCCGGTCGCACTGGCTCATTGATCCATGACTGAGAAGACACTGGGTTTCGGTTTCATCGGCGCCGGCGCCATCGCGCATTTCCATGCACGCGCGGTGGCCGCGGCCAGGGGTGGGCGCCTGGTGGGCGTGGTGAGCCGCCGTCGCTCCACGGCCGAGGATTTCGCGCGCGAGCACGGCATGAGTTTCGCGTCCGATGACGTGAACCAGCTGTTGCGGCAGCCGGGGCTCGATGCGGTCTGCATCACCACGCCGTCGGCACTGCACCTCGAACCCGCGTTGCAGGCCATCCGCGCGGGCAAACACCTGATGGTGGAGAAACCCCTCGACTCCACGGTCGAAGGCACCGATCACATCCTCGACGAAGCCGAGAAACACGGCGTGCGCGTGGGTTCGATCTTCCAGGCGCGCTTCGGCGACGCCGCGCGCCAGCTCAAGGCGGCGCTCGAGGCCGGACGATTCGGTCGCATGGTGCTCGCCAGCTGCTACGTGAAGTGGAATCGCACGCCCGAGTACTACACCGGCTGGAAGGGCAGGATCTCCGAAGACGGCGGCGGGGCGCTCATCAACCAGGCGATCCACGGCGTCGACCTGCTGCAGTGGTTCGCGGGCATGCCCGTGGAGGTGTACGGCATGACCACGCGTCGCGTGCACACGCGCATCGAGTCCGAAGACACCTGCGTGGCCACGCTCAAGTACGCGAGCGGGGCATTCGGCACCATCGAGGCCAGCACCGCGTTGTGGCCGGGCTTCTCACGGCGCATCGAGATCTGCGGCGAGCATGGCTCGGCGGTCATGGAAGACGACGACATCACGCGCTGGGAATTCCGCGTGGCTCAGCCCGAAGACGAGAAGATCCGTGCGACGCGCGAGAGTGGCGCGATGGGCTCGGGCGCCGCCGCGCCCATGGCCATCAAGTTCGAAGGCCACCTGCGCCAGATCCAGGATTTCATCGATGGCATCCGCGACCGTCGGCCCTTTTTCATCGAGGGCCGCGAGGCGCGCAATGCCGTGGCGCTGGTGCGTGCCATCTATGACTCGGCGGCCACCGGACGCGTGATGCGTCCCGACGGGGTGTAGCCCCTACTTGCAGATGTTCATGAGCCGCTCGCGCGGCAGCTTTGGCGCGTTCGCCGGCCAGGGCACCTGTTTCGCCTGCATGGAAAGCTCGATGAGCGTGCCGCCGCGCGGCTCCGCGAAATCCGGATCGTGGTCGTAGGCCGGATCCTGCTGCGCCTCTTCCAGCGTCACCACGTCGTAGTCTTCTTCATCGAGGATGCGGAACAGCTCGGGCAGGATGCGCGAACTGAAGGCGCCGAGATGCAGCAGCATCACGTGGTGGATGTCGCGTCCGAACACGGTGCGCGAGTTGGCGCGCTGGAAGCGCATGAAGTCGCGCGCGGCGGTCTTGTAGCTTTCGACCAGCCAGTCCATCGACGCCGCGTCCTTTTTGTCCAGGCAGCGCGCCCAGGAGCTGTTCCAGATGTAGTCCTCCCAGTCGAGCGTGGTCTGCGCGATGCGATAGCCTTGCGCGGCGAGAAAGGCGCGGATGGTGCGGCGTTTCTCCAGCGTGTCGCCCTCGTGCAGGAAGGGATAACGGAACCAGCGCCAGTCATGTTTCGCTTTCGAGTCCGTCAGCAGCTGCAGCGCGGGCTCGTTCTGCAGGATGTTGCGCTGGAAGTCCTCGGTCGAATTTTTCGTGAGGTCGATGTGCGTGTAGGTGTGGTTGCCCACCGGATGCCCGGCGGCTACCCAGACTTTCAACGCCTCCGCGCCGTCGGGATCGCCTTCGAGCTTATTGGCATTGATGAAGCCGTAGGACGCGGGGATATGGTGTTTTTTCATCACCGCCACGGTCTCGCGCGCCATCTGCGTCAGTGAGACGCCGGCGGGTACCTGCCCGTTGATGGGCAGATCGTCGAAGGTGAGCGCGACCTTGAGTCGCGGCTCCTTCGCGAGAGCCATACTGCCAATGCAGAGCAGCGCGGCCAGGGCGGCCGCGCGCCACATTCCATTTCGCACGATTACTTCAGCAGGCTGCGCAGCATCCACGCCGTCTTTTCGTGGATTTGCAGGCGCTGCGTCAGGAGATCGCAGGTGGACTCGTCACCGGCTTTCTCCGCGGCCGGGAAGGCTTCGCGCGCGGTGCGGGCCACGGCTTCGTGTCCGGCAACCAGGAGGCGCACCATCTCGAGCGCTTCTGGCACTCCATCGGTTTCCGCGATGGAGGTGAGCTTCGAGAATTCCTTGCCCGTGCCCGGCGCCGGGAAGCCCAGCGAGCGGATGCGTTCGGCCACGGCATCGAGCGCATTCCACAGCTCGGTGTACTGGTCCATGAACATGAGGTGCAGGGTGTTGAACATCGGTCCTTCGACGTTCCAGTGGAAATTGTGCGTCTTGAGATACAGCGAGTAGGTGTCGGCGAGCACGCGCGACAGGCCCAGCGCGATTTTCTCGCGGTCCTTGGTCTTGATGCCGATGTCGATCTGAGGCGCGGCCACGGCGGCCGCGGAGTTTTTCTTTCCCATGCGTCTCTCCTCACGAGGTGTAGACGCAGTCTAACGAATTGGCCGCGCAGGCGGCCATTGGTTATTTTTTATGATTGTCCGACAGATGCCGGCGCATCGCATCACCCCCGAAGTCCCGCTCGAGGTCGCGGAACGAGGTGTGGATGTGGTTGCCGTCGTTCTGCGTGTTGTCGTATTCGATGAGCAGCGTCGGGCCGTGCACGCGGTAGTAGTGCTTCTGCCCCGTTTCGATGCCGCCGGCCCAGGCGAAGCGCAACTTGCCGAAGCCCGCGCGATCGAGGCGCGCCAGGATGTCGCGGGCCGAGGCCGGCGTGAGCCGGCTGGTGTACACCTCGATGAGGCGGCGCAGCTGCTGCTGTTCATCCGCGCTCATCTCGGACGCGGCCAGGCCCTCGAGTGCCAGCGGACGCACGGCGGGATCGTTGCCCGTGATGATGTCGGGGTAGGCGGTGTCGTTGATGATGGCCAGCTTGCGCTTGGCCTCTGGCAGGCGCGTGATGAGCTCGCGGCCCAGGTCTTCTTCGGCGGCCAGCAGGCGGAAGCCGGCCTCCGGGCCATCCAGCACCTTGGCCGGATTCGAGCCGACGAACAGCGGCGCCACCACCGGTGCCTGGCCGGGCAGCTGCGTCACGTTGATCGAGAGGTGGTGGCCTTCGAAGCGCCAGCTCCACGGGCTGGTCGCGGACGGCGTGCCGAACACGCTGGTGTAGTAAAGGCCGGGATCGCGACGGAACGAGTTGGATACGCCGGCCGCGGTCTCGACGCGACGCAGGATGTTCTCGTGCTTGATGACGCCGCGCGCGGTCAGCAGGCCTTCGGGGCTCAGCGCCGTCGCGAGCAGCGGGCCTAACAACTCGGACTGCTGGTCGTCGAGGGTGAGCAGTGAAACGCCGACACGGTCGCGTGGCACGAAGAACCACTGCGTGCGTTGTTCGGAGTCCAGCGGGAAGCTGGCCTTCTGGCGCAGCTCGGGGGACAGCGAGGCCAGGAACGCCCGGGCGGCGCCCGCGGCTTCGCCTTCCTTGCCGGCCGCACCGACGTCGGGAGTCAGCGTGAGCGCCGCGACCACGCCCGCGGTGAGTGCGATTCCGAATCCTGCCAGGCGTGCAAACTGCATCGAACTCTCCCCCGTTGGAAGAGTGCGATGCTAGGCGCTGTGGCCGCCCGCGGCAATTGCCTGACGGATAGCGACCGGTCGCGCGTCTACTTCTTCGACGCTCCCAGCAGCGCCTCGGCCTCGGCACGGCTCTTGTGGAGCGCTTCCTGGAGGCCGGCCTCGCGCAGGAACTTCACGTTGATGCGGGCCGAGGTCTCGATGTCGCTGTCCGACGGGCGGGTGTCGGACTCGGTCATTTCCTCGACCACACCGCTGGCCATGTGCACCGCGGTCACCAGGGCGCGCGCCTCGGGGGCGACTTCCTCCGGGCGATGGTGGAAGGCCACGGCCTCGACGATGGGGAACGGGATGCCCCACAGGCCGAGTAGATAGGCACCGACTTCGGCGTGCGTGACGCCGAAGATCTCGCGCTCGGCCGTGGCCATGTCGCCCTTGAGCTGCTTGGCACGCTCGATGGCGCGCACATAGTCGGGCGGGGCCGCGTGCAGCAGCACCAGCGCGCCGATGTGATGCAGCAGGCCGGCCGTGAAGGCCGCATCGGCCAGTGCCGGGTTGCTGACGATCTTCTTGGCCACGAGACCGGTCAGCAGCGAATGCTGCTGCAGGCGATCGGGGTTGAAACCCTTGGCCTCGCTGATGGCCTTGTCCGAGAACGAGGACGAGCCCAGGACCAGCGACTTGATGACTTCCACGCCGAGATAGGTGACCGCGGCGCGCACGCTGACGATCTTCTGACCGAGGCCGAAGTAGGCCGAGTTCACCAGCTGCAGCACCTTGGCGCAGACCGCGGCGTCGAGCTCGATGACCTTGGAGAACGAGGCGCTGTCGGCCTTGGGGTCCGCCGCGAGGCGCGCGAGTTCCGTGTAGGTCGACGGCACGGCCGGGATGCGGTCCAGCTTGCCCACCAGCGCCGTCAGCGCCGGGTTCTGCATGAGCCGGTGCAGCGCATGCGTCTGCTCGATGACGGCGCGCAGCGTTTCACCGTCACAGGGCTTGTGCAGGAACTGGTGGGTCACGGGCAGCGCACGCATGATGGCTTCGCGTTCGGCCTGGCCGGACAGCACGATGCGGGCCGCGGCCGGAAAATCACGCTGGATGTGGCGCAGCAGCTCGGCGCCGTCCATGCCGGGCATGCGCATGTCGGTGATGACGACGTCCGCCGGAGTCTGCTTCATGTGCTCGAGCGCCTGCTGGCCGCCCAGGGCGAAGGTCATTTCCCAGCGCTTGCGTTCCTTGCGCAGGGAATTCCGCAGGCCGTCGAGAATGGCCTGTTCGTCGTCGACAAATAACACGTGAAGAGAAGTCATGCTGCAGCCTGTTTGTTTGGTGAGTCGGCCGTGATGGCCGTGTCCGACACGGGCAGTCGGATGAAAAACGTCGTCCCTTTCCCCGTTTCCGTTTCGAAATGAAGTGATCCCTTGAGCTTTTCCACCACGATGCCGCGCGACAGCGCGAGGCCCTGGCCCGTGCCTCGTCCGACTTCCTTGGTCGTGACAAAAGGCTCGAAAATGCGCGAGCGCACCGACTCGGGGATGCCGTCGCCGTTGTCGCCGATGGAGATTTCGACGAACCCGCCGATGAGGCGGGTGCGTACCGTAATGCGCCCGCGACTGCCGCTGCCCTCGACCGCGTCACCGATGGCGTGCGCGGCGTTCAGCAGCAGGTTGAGCACCACCTGGTTCACGTCGCCGGCATGGCAATGCACGGTGGGAATTTCACCGAAGTCGGTCACGAGTTCGGCGACGTTCTTGTACTCGTTGCGCGCCATGTTGAGCGTGGTGCGGATCGAGCGGTTGACGTCGACGTCGGCCTGGCGCGAATCCGGGTGCGCGAACTCGGTCATCGAGCGCACGATGGAGCCCACGCGACTGATGCCTTCGAGCGCGCGGTCCAGCGCGTCGGGTGCGTTCTTGAGGAAGTAGTCGACGTCGGCGGCCTCGTCGGTGTCGCTGGCCTTCTTCGCGGCGGCGAGCACGTCCTTGCCCGACAGCACGCCCGCGGCCAGCGCCCGGTAATCCGCCAGCGAGGTGGGAACGTCCTTCAGCGCGTGGCGCACGAAGCGCACGCTGTCGGAAATGAACTGCACCGAGGTGTTGATCTCGTGCGCCACGCCGGCGGCGATGCGACCGACCGATTCGAGTTTCTGGCCCTGCGCCATCTCGCGCACCATGCGGCGCGCCTCGGTGACGTCGATCATGAGACCGCGCAGGAAGCGATGGTCGCGCAGGATTTCGCAGGACAGCGTCCAGCGCAGTTCGATCACGCGATTGTCGGCGGTGACCACGGAGCACAGCAGCTCGGAAGTGCCGGGCGCGCATTCCTCGAGTTGCCGGCGCGCGGCGGCTTCTCGATCGCGCGGCAGCAGTACGTCGAGGAAGTCGGTCTCTTTCCAGCTGGACTCCGGAAAGCCGAGGATCTTCTCCGCCTGCGGTCCGATGTAGGTGAAGCGTCCCTGCGCCAGGTCGAGCTCGAAGGGAATGGCACGCGTGGTTTCCGCGATCAGCCGGTACTGTTCGCGGCTGCGGAGCAGTTCGGCATTGCGCTCGCGAATGTCATTGCCGATGGATTCGTTGGAGAGTTGCAGCTCGGCGGCGTTCTGCGCGAAGCGGTGCAGCAGCTGGCGGTTCTGGCGCATGGCGATCACCAGCACGATGGCTTCGGCGACCACCCAGGTGCCCTGTTCGGCGACGCGCCACCAGGCCGAGGCACTCACCAGGTAGCCCTCGGGCAGCAGCAACAGGCGCGCCACGGGAACCAGCAGCGCCACCACCGTCGCCGTGAGCAGCACCGGCCACTCGCGGTAGAACGTCAGGAACACCATCGACACGAACAGGTGCAGCTGCGCTTCGGGGCGCCCGTCGAGCAGCCACAGGAAGGTCATCGACCAGCCGATCTGGCAGGCGGCGATGTAGTGACGCACCCAGTCCGCGAGCGGCGCGGCATGGGCGAACAGCAGCGCCGGGATGACCAGCACGCTGCCGAGAACCAGCACGAAACTGAAGTGCGACTCGCCGGGCACGGCGCCTTTCCAGGCGAGCAGCAGCGCCGCGGCCCATTGCAGCGCGAACAGGACGCGGAATACGCGATGCGTGCCCAACGCGAGATGCGCCACGACTTCGTGACGCACTTCACGGGCACGAGCCTCGCGCAATGCTGAATCCAGTTCGACCACGGCACTCCTGGTGCGTAACTCCGGTTGTCCCGGCAGTTATCGGCTCATAACAGGGCACGCTTTAGGTCAATTGCGGGGGCGTCCGGGGAAAAAAGCGTTCGTTTTCAAGACGTAGTCGGCAGTCTCCGGCGGATCATTGCCGCCCCCCGAGGGGGCAACGAGGCCAAAGGGTGCGACCCCGGCCGAGCGGAGCAAAAGCACGGTCATGAGCACCGGTCCCGGCAGGGCCCACCAGGCCCCCGCCGAGAGGGCAAAACCGTAAAAAGCCCACCAGATACAGCACTCGCCGAAGTGACCGGGATGCCTGGAATAGCGCCATAAACCGCGGTTCATGACGCCGCCGGGGTGGGCGGCCCGGAAGCGGCGCCGCTGCCAGTCGGCCACGACTTCGAACAGGAAACCCGCCATCCACAACAGCAGCGCGGCGTAATCGAGCCAGGTCCAGGGCCGGATGCTCGCGAACGCGCCCATGAGCGGCAGCGACACCACCCAGGCGCTCAGCGCGCGAAACAGGAAGACCCGGTACAGACTCTTGAGGCCGAAATGCGGTGCGTGCCGCGCGCGCAATTGCGCGTAGGCCGGGCTTTCGCCCTGGCCGCTCTCGCGCGCCATCTGCCAGGCCAGGCGCCCGGCCCAGAGCGCGCACAGCCACAGCACCAGCGACAGGCGCGGCGCGCGCGGATCGCTGCTCAGCGCGTACACCACGCCGGCGGCGAACAGCATGAGGCTCCACAGCGAGTCGACGATGGAGACATTGCGCATCGGCAGCGACAGCAGCCAGGTGAGCGTGGCGGCGATCAGCAGCAGTGGCAGCGCGGACAGCCACAGCCCGAATTCGAAAGTCGCGCCGCTCACAGCAGGTCCAGGATGCGGAACCAGAGCATGGCCAGCACCAGCGCGGGTCGCCGGAAGTAGGTCCCGCCGGGAAACGTGGCATGCGCGATCTTCGCGTAGATGTCGAAGCGCCCGGCGTTGCCGCGGATGACTTCGCTCGCAATCCTGCCGGCAATCGTGGACAGCACCATGCCGTGTCCCGCCAGGCCCTGCATGAAGAAAGCGTTCGGACCCAGGCGTCCAAAGTGCGGCGCGCGATTCAGCGTGATGTCGATGAATCCGCCCCAGGCGTATTCGACCCGCGCCTCGGTGAGCTGCGGGAACACCGTGGCCATGCGTTTGCGCAGGATGCGCGCCGAGTCGAACGGGTCGATGCCGGAGTAACTCACGCGTCCGCCGAACAGCAGCCGGTGATCCGCGGAGCGCCGGAAATAATCGAGGATCCAGTTCATGTCGGCCACCGCGGCGTTGTTCGTGATCAACGAACGCGCGCGTTCCTCGCCCAGCGGCTGGGTCACCGCGATGTACGTGCCGATGTCGATGAGCTTGGACTGCAGGCCCGGGATCAGCCGGCCGAGCAGGGCGCCGCCCGCCACCAGCAGGTGCCGCGCGCGCACCGTGCCCTGGGCCGTATGCACGACATGGTCCGCTTGGCCGTCCTGCGCCACGTCGAGTCGCGTCACCCAGGAGTTCTCGAAGATGCTCACGCCGGCGCGCGCCGCGGCGCGGCCGAGACCGAGCGTGTAGCGATACGGATGCAGGTGACCGCCGTTCGAGTCGTGCAGCCCGCTGGTGTAGCGCTCGCTCGCGACCAGCGTGCGCAGTTCGTCGCGGCCGATGAAGCGCAGCGAGTGGTAGTCGTAACGCTGGCGCAGGTGTTCGATCTCGGCGCGCAGCGCGTCGTCGTGGCGGCGCTTGAGGCCCACGATCATGTGGCCCGGCGTGTAGTCGCAATCGATCGCGTGCCGAGCGATCAGCTCGCGCTGCAGGTTCATGCCTTCGACGATGCAGTCCCAGAGGCGCCGCGCATCGGCGTCACCCACGGCCTTTTCCAGCGTGGCCTGCTCGCAGGCGTAGCCGAAGATGGTCTGCCCGCCGCTGCGACCCGAGCCGCCGTAGCCGAGGTGTTTGGCCTCGAGCAGCGCCACGCGCAGGCCATGTTCGGCGAGATGCAGGCCGGCCGATATCCCGGTGAGCCCGCCACCCACGATGCACACGTCGAAACGCTGCTCGCCGGCCAGCGCCGCGTGCGTTTCCGTGCGCGGCGTATTCGCGTAGTAGAAATTCTGCTCGTCGGCCTGGCCCACTAGAGGGGACCCAGGTAGCGCTGGATTTCCAGCGGCGTGACGTGCGAGGCGAATTCCTGCAGTTCGCCGCGCTTCACCGTGGTGTACAGGTGCACGAAATGCTCGCCGAAGTAACGGGCCGCGAACTCGCTGCGCTGGAAACGTTCGATGGCGTCTCCCCAGTGGATGGGCAAGGGCTCGCCGGTGACCTCGTAGGCATTGCCGGTGGTGACCGGCGGCGGCTCGATGCGCTGCGTGAGGCCGTGATGGACGCCGGCCAGCACCCAGGCGACCACGAGATAGGGGTTCGCGTCCGCGCCCGCCAGCCGGTGTTCGATGCGCAGGTTGCTGGCATCCGAGGCCGGCACGCGCACCGCCGAACCGCGATTGTTCACCGACCAGGTCGGATGCAGCGGCACGTAGGCCTCGCTGCGAAAGCGGCGATACGAGTTGGGGCCGGGCGCGCAGATCGACATGCCGTCGGCGAGCGAGGCCAGCGTGCCGCCAATGGCATGACGCAGCTTGACGCTGGAGAACGCGTCCGCGGCCGCGAACACGTTGTGGCCCTGGTCGTCCTGGAGACTCACGTGCACGTGCAGGCCGCTGCCCGCCATGTCGCGATAGGGTTTGGGCAGGAAGGTGGCGTCGCAGCCATGCGCACGCGCCACGCTCTTGACGATGCGCTTGAAACGCAGCGCTTCGTCGCAGATGCGCAGTGCATCCGGACCGTGCGCGAGATTCACTTCGTACTGGCAGGGACCGTATTCCGCCAGCGAGGAGGTGGCCGGCACGTTCTGCGCATGACAGGCGCTGTCGATGTCGGCGAGCAGTTTCGAATACTCGTTGAGATCGGTCATCGAGTTGATCTGCGTGCGGTATTCGCGCCGCCCCGTGAGCGGGCCCTTCGGAGGCTGCGGCAATCCGTCGGCGCCGCGTTCGCGATCCACGAGGTAGAACTCGTACTCGACGGCGATCACCGGCGTGAGCCCCAGCGACGCGAAACGGGTGAGCAGATCCTCGAGCAGGCGGCGCGGATCACCGAAGAATCGCGAGCCGTCGTGTTCGAACATGCGCAGCTGCACCTGCGCCACGTCCTGCTGCCACGGCACCGGCACCAGCGTGCCGGCAATCGGCATGCAGGGCCGATCGGCATCGCCGTCGGCGAAGCCCAGCCCGGTGGCTTCGACGGTGCCGCCTTCGATGTCGAGCGCGAACATGGAGCCGGGCAGGGGCATGCCCTGCCGGAAAATCTTGTCGATGTTCGCGCGGTCGATGCGCTTGCCGCGCTCGACGGTATTGAGGTCGTTCACGAAGGCGTCAAAGAAGCGCACCGCCGGATGGATGGCCAGAAAACGCTCGAGCTCGTTGTCCGCGGCGCGTGTCATGCGGGGTCCTGGTGTTTATTATTTTCGACGGCAACGATGAGCCGTGCGCGGCAGCATATGCCCGCGGCGGACACCCCGGCAAACCGTTCAATCGGTCCATTTGGCGCCCGACAAGGCCCGGGAGCGGCCAGCATCCGGCTGAGCCGGACCCTCACGAGGTGTGGTCTAATGGCCACCGTTGGACCGGTCGCCGATCCGACTCCGTAAAAGATAATAGACAGCGCCCGGATCTTGGGGCCGCTTGAAAGCACGTATGAAGTCGAGACCCGTCATAGGCATTCCCGCCGATCGACGCATCATCGGTCCGCATCCGTTTCATGCCGTCGGCGAGAAATACATCGCCGCGGTGGTCCAGGCCGCAGATTGCCTGCCGTTGTTGATCCCGGTGCTCGAGACGCCGCTGGACGTCACCGAAATCCTGTCGCGCGTCGACGGGATTTTCTTTCCGGGAAGTCCTTCGAACGTGGAGCCGGCTCGTTATTCTGGTCCGGCCAGCGTGCCCGGCACGCTGCACGATCCGCATCGTGATGCGACCACGCTGTCGCTCATTCCGCGGGCCGTGGCCAGCGGCATACCCGTGTTTGGCGTGTGCCGCGGATTCCAGGAAATGAACGTCGCGATGGGCGGTACGCTGCACCAGCGCATCCACGAAGTCGAAGGATTGCACGACCACCGTGAAGACAAGGAACAGCCGCTCGACGTGCAGTACGGACCCGCGCACGAAGTGGTGCTGGAGCCCGGCGGCCTGCTGCTCAGGCTCGCCGGCAAGGAGCGCGTCACGGTCAATTCGCTGCACTGGCAGGGAGTCGACCGGCTGGCGCCGGACCTGGCCATCGAGGCGCGCGCGCCGGATGGGCTGGTCGAGGCCTTCCGCGTCAGGTCGGCGGACAGCTTCGCGGTGGCGGTGCAATGGCATCCCGAGTGGAAGGTCATGAACAATCCGTTCTCGCAGGCGCTGTTCGCCGAGTTCGGCCGGGCGGCGCGCCGTCGCGAAGACCAGAGAACAAAGTAGCTAGGAAAGTCCCATGGCGAATGAAATCAGGCAATTCCTCCGCGATCACGGCATCTCCGAAGTCGAGGCCATCATTCCCGACATGGCCGGCATCGCGCGCGGCAAGATCATGCCGTCGGAGAAGTTCGGCGAAGACGAGGGCATGAGGCTGCCCGAGAGCATCTTCCTGCAGACGGTGACCGGTGACTATCCACCCGACACCGACAAGGCCATGAGCCCGGCGGAGATCGACATCATCCTCAAGGCGGATCCGAAGACCGTGCGGCGCGTGCCCTGGGCCGCGGAGCCCACCGCGCAGGTGATCCACGACTGCTTCTACTCGGACGGGCGGCGCGTCGGCATGGCGCCGCGCGGCGTGTTGCGCCACATTCTCGAGATGTACGCCAACCGCGGCTGGGAGCCGGTGGTGGCCCCGGAGCTCGAGTTCTACCTGGTCGAGCCCAACATCGACGCCGACTATCCACTCAAGCCGCCGGTGGGACGTTCGGGCCGGGCCGAGCCGGGCCGGCAGAGTTACAGCATCGCGGCGGTCAACGAATTCGACCCGCTGTTCGACGACATGTACCAGTTCTGCGAAGACCAGGACATCGAGATCGACACGCTGATCCACGAGGACGGCGCCGCGCAGATGGAAATCAACCTGCTGCACGGCAATGCGCTGGATCTCGCCGACCAGGCGTTCCTCTTCAAGCGCACGGCGCGCGAAGCGGCGTTGCGCCACAAGATGTACGCCACGTTCATGGCCAAGCCCCACGCCAAGGAGCCGGGCAGCGCCATGCACATCCACCAGAGCATCGTCGACAGCAAGACCAAGAAGAACATCTTCTCGAACCCGGATGGCACGCCGACCTCGCTGTTCTTCTCGCACATCGCCGGCCTGCAGAAGTACCTGCCGGCGGCCATGGCGCTGCTCGCGCCCAACGTGAATTCCTATCGCCGGATTTCGCGCTTCCAGCTGGCGCCGATCAACGTGCAGTGGGGCTATGACAACCGCACCGCGGGTTTGCGCGTGCCGGCCTCCGATACCGAGGCGCGCCGCATCGAAAACCGCCTCGCGGGCGCCGACGCCAATCCCTACATCGCCATCGCCACCTCACTGGCCTGCGGTTACCTCGGCATGGTGGAGGGCCTGCAGCCCTCGGAACCCATCTCCGGTTCGGCGCACGACCTGCCGTTCTCCCTGCCGCGTTCGCTCGACGACGCCATCCGCGAGCTGCGCGAATGCGAACCGCTGGTGCGCATCCTCGGAGACCCGTTCATCTCGGCGTATACCATCGTGAAGGAGGCCGAGTACGAAGTGTTCCTCCAGGTGATCAGCTCCTGGGAGCGCGAGCACCTCCTGTTGAACGTCTGATCGGAGATTCAGCATGAAGACGGCGGACTGGCAGCAGCTCGACAGCGCCCACTACCTGCATCCGTTCACCGACTTCAAGGCGCTGGCGGCCCGCGGCGCGCGCATCGTCACGCATGCCGACGGGGTGTACATCCACACCTCCGAGGGCGAGAAGATCCTCGATGGCATGTCGGGGCTGTGGTGCGTGGCGCTGGGATACGGGCGGCGCGAGCTGGTCGACGCGGCGCAGAAGCAGATGTTGCAGCTTCCTTACTACAACAGCTTCTTCCAGAGCACGACCCCGCCGGCCATCGAACTGGCGAAGATCCTCACCGAGGTCACGCCGCCGCAGTTCAACCACGTCTTCTATACGGGCTCGGGCAGCGAGGCGAACGACACGCTGCTGCGGCTGGTGCGCCGCTACTGGCAGCTGCTCGATCAGCCCGACCGCAACGTGATCATCTCGCGCTGGAACGGTTACCACGGCAGTACCGTCGCCGGTGCCTCGCTGGGCGGCATGAAACCCATGCACGAGCAGCTCGGGCCGGATGGCGCGGTCCCCGGCATCGTGCACATCAACCAACCTTACTGGTTTGGAGAGGGTGGCGACCTCACGCCGGCGGAGTTCGGGCTGGCCCGGGCCCGGGAGCTGGAGCAGAAGATTCTCGAGGTGGGGCCGGAACGCGTGGCCGCGTTCATCGGCGAACCGGTCCAGGGGGCCGGCGGACTGGTCATCCCGCCCGAGACCTACTGGCCCGAGATCCAGCGCATCGTCGACAAGTACGGGATCCTGTTCGCCTCGGACGAGGTCATCTGCGGCTTCGGGCGCACCGGGCAATGGTTCGGCTGCGAGCATTATGGTACGCGCCCCGACTTCCTTACCATGGCCAAGGCACTGTCCTCGGGCTATCTACCGATTGGCGGGCTCATGGTCGGCGATCGCGTCGCCCGGGTGGTGATCGACAAGGGCGGCGAGTTCTTTCATGGTTTCACCTATTCCGGACACCCGGCCGCCTGCGCGGTGGCCATCGCCAATCTTGAAATATTCCGCCGCGAGCGCGTGGTGGAGCGGGTCCGGGAAGAGGCCGCCCCCTATCTAGCGCGCCGCTGGCGCGAACTGGCCGCCCACCCGCTGGTGGGAGAGGCCCGCTGCCTGGGGCTGCTGGCCGCGATCGAGCTTGTGCCGGACAAGTCCAGCCGGCGATTTTTCGAGCCGCGTGGCGAGGTTGGCGTCCGGATGAGGGAAACCTGTACGCGCAACGGACTCGTCATGCGCGCCACGCGCGACACGCTGTTCGTGGCGCCGCCACTGATCATTTCGCGTAGCGAAATCGACGAACTACTGTCCAAAGTAGTGCGGTCCCTGGACGAGACGGCGGTGTGGGCACGCGCCGAGGGCTGGCTATAGACGCTGCGGCCGTTGTATAACGTGTCTAAAGACGCGGCCGTGTGGGTCTCACGCCGCGACAACTCTAGGGGTCATACAAATGTCCATGCGCAGCCTGTCGGCTCTCGTTTCGGCTTCCTGTCTTATATTGCTCGCCGCCTGCGGCAAGAAAGAAGAACCACCGCCGCCGGCTGAAGCCGCTCCCGCGGCCGCCGCGTTCGACACGGACGCGGAAAAGATCGTCAATGTTTACAACTGGTCGGACTACATCGATCCGGCGGTACTCGAAGAGTTCACCAAGGAAACCGGCATCAAGGTGAACTACGAGGTCATGGACTCGAACGAGCTCCTCGAGACCAAGCTGGTCGCCGGCCGTACCGGCTACGACGTGGTGGTCCCCTCGGCCTCGTTCCTCGCCCGCCAGATCAAGGCCGGCATCTACCAGAAGCTCGACCGGGCCAAGCTCGACAACCTGAAGAATCTCGATCCCGAGATCACCAAGAAGCTCGAGGTCTTCGACCCGGGCAACGAGCATGCCGTGAACTACATGTGGGGCACCTCCGGCATCGCCTACAACGAAGAAGCCATCAAGGCCGCCATGCCCGACGCCCCGGTAGATAG
>Ga0315912_10000166_pt1 | contig 153061 bp, 108 predicted proteins | sample VfabasoilMG_FD_204469 | JGI IMG/M metagenome (GOLD analysis project Ga0315912, IMG submission 204469) | Garden soil microbial communities collected in Santa Monica, California, United States - V. faba soil | ecosystem: Environmental > Terrestrial > Soil > Garden | place: USA: California...
CCTTGTCTGGTACATCGCCGCCGCCGCCGACTTCAACTCCGACGGCCACACTGACATCCTCTGGCAGAACACTTCCACCGGCGAGCGCTTCCTCTGGTTCATGAGCAACTCCACCTATACCGGCGCCGCCTCCCTCGGCATCGTCCCCCCCGTCTGGTCCATTACGGATTAACCTTTGGGTCTAACGGAACGCCAAGCCGCTCAAGTATTTTCCCAGAGCGGGGACAATGTCTCGGGAATTGGCGCGGGCGGATCGCAGCATCATCCCCAGCTTTCTCAATAGGATGGTTGGTGGATTCCATTTCGAATTTCTCCCAACTGGATCAATTCTTGCGGGGCGAATACCCAATCGAATGGGGTGAATTTCGCCGGGATTAGAGAAAAAAGGGAGGGAAGAACCCCGGGCTTTTCGGGTCAATGCCCCATACTTCGTTTCGGCTCTGTCGAGGTATTGTGAATGTCAATTCCCTACTCCTCATGAAACCATCCAAAATTACTGCGGCAATATCCTGCCTTTTTTCTCTCGCGCTGCTGGCGGTGCCTTCGGTACGCGCACAATCGCCCACCATCTCCGTCGACCGTACGAACTACTTTTCCCAGACAGGAGCTGCAACGGTCACTGCGCATGGAGTACCATTTGCGTTTAACATACACGTGCGCGGCGGTGTAACCAACATGGCCAATTGGGGACCTCTTTTTTATAAGCCGGGCTCAGGTGGCACCCCCCAGAGCGGTGTAAACGGCGACACCAACACCGGTACCCTCAATTTCCCGGCGAGTCCGAACAATGGCACGGACTTCATGTTTATTCACGATTTTGCCACGAACGCCGCGATGGTCTCATTTTACCCCATCGCACCCACTAACGCCGGGGCTTATGGCATCAAGTTTCTCGGCAGCGCTCCGCCCAGCCCGGCCCTCTTTACCGATGGCTTGGTTTTTGCGACCGGACCAACCTACCCGAGCGTGACCCCGCAAATCACCAGCGTGAACAACGGTGCGGTTTGGGCCTCAAACAAGTTACATATCAATCCTACCGGCACCACTACTCTGACCTTAAGTACTTTTTCGGAGTATGCCTCGACCACTTATGGTTCGCTGATCGGAGCAGGTATTTACAATGACGACGGAGTAATTGCACCCGCTTCAGTGGAATCAGGCTATCTTCCCATGGGTGACAGCTCTGAATCTCCCGATCCCATCTATCAACCCCCGGTAACCCAGCTTACAGTGAACGGCTCTTGGCTCATTCCGGGTCAAAACTATACCCTTGAACTCCAGTATTCAGTTATCGCGGGCCGGCCTGAAGAAGCGAACGTTAACGGCATTGAATGGCAAGGAGTGACGACCTATCGTAAACTCACGACCATAAGCCTTGTGGTGTCACCTGATCCAGCGCGCATTGACTTCAATGGTGATGGCCAGTCTGACATCCTTTGGCAAAACACGGCCACTGGCGAACGCATCGTCTGGCTGATGGACGGCACCACCTTCGCAGGGGGTGCTTCTCTGGGGAGTGTGCCCGTGGAATGGTCGATCCGCGGCAGCGGGGATTTTAATGCTGATGGCAAGTCCGACATCCTTTGGCAGAACACGACCACTGGCGACTGCTACATTTGGCTGATGAACGGACTCAATGACGGCTCTTCTGTCTATCTGGCCACCCTGCCGGTTGAATGGAAAATCGCCGGCAGCGGTGACTTTAACAGTGACGGCAAGTCCGACATTATTTGGCAAAACACGGTCACCGGCGAACGCAGCGTCTGGCTGATGAACGGACCCAATGACGGCTCCCCTGCCTACTTGACCACCGTACCCGTCGAATGGGATATCGCCAATAAGTAATGTCCTCTCTCTGCAACTATCTGCCAAAGCCAGCGGCATCTATTTGAGCTGCATTAATGCCACACCAGCTGAACCGGTGAAAAGGACTGTTTCTCTGAAGGACGGACTCCTCGCGAGCCCGTCCTTTTTTATTCTCAGACAAGAGATCATTAATGCGATGCTGGCCAAGACACGGCTCGAACTGCTGCCGGTGCTGATTATCAGTGCTTACGAAACAATTCCGCAGATGTGCATGAACCGTGTCCGATAAAAACCATTCCTGACTGTGACGAAAGGCTCCAATCACTCCAGGTAAGGCATATACTCCGGGATAATACTCTTGATCTGTTCTTTGATCGGATTTGGGCTGACCGTGTAGAGGATGGGCTCAAGTTGGTCGATGGCCAGGGCGCTGGCGGCGCTAGCATCCCCATTCGGGACAAAGCGCATGATGCGAGAATGATCGGTGGGCAGGTGCTGCTCATTATGGTGCTGCAACTCCTCGTAGAGTTTTTCGCCCGGCTTCAAGCCAGTGTATTTAATCTCTATATCGTCTCCGACCTTGAGGCCGCTGAGTTCGATCATCTGGCGGGCGAGGTCGCAAATCTTGACCGGTTGCCCCATATCCAGCACGAAAATCTCCCCGCCCTTGCCGATGACGGCCGCCTGCATGACCAGGCCCACCGCCTCGGGAATCGTCATGAAATAGCGCGTGACATCGGGATGCGTCACCGTGACCGGTCCTCCGGCAGCAATCTGCTTCTTGAAAATGGGCACCACGCTGCCCGATGACCCCAAGACATTTCCAAATCGCACGGCCATGAATTTTGTCCCTGCTGGAGCACCCGCGGTGGAGTGTGCCGCGGTTCCCGCGTGAGCCATTTCCGCCGGCCTTGTCGCCATGGCGCCGGGCATTTCCAAGGCAAGATGACCACCACGGGCAGATGCGGTAACGACGGTTTCGCCAAACTGCGAAGTCGGGTGAGGCTTTAGCAACCGCGCCTGGATGGCCTGCAGGTGGATTTCCGCGAGCCGCTTGCTCGCCCCCATGACGTTGGTGGGGTTGATGGCCTTGTCGGTCGAGATGAGCACAAAGGCCTCGGCCCTGAAAGTCGCTGCAATCTCGCCTAGGAAACGGGTGCCCATGCTATTGTTGCGAATGGCCTCGGAGGGCTGGCGCTCCATCATGTACACATGCTTGTGCGCAGCGGCATGAAAAATCACCTGGGGATGGAGTCGCGAAAAAATGTCCGTCATGCGCACCCCATCAAGGATGTTGGCCACGAGCGGCATGGCGATTGCCCCCATGCCCAGCTCGTTCATTTCCTGCTCAATCTGGAACAAGCTGACCTCCGACTGCTCGACCATAAGCAGGCGCTTGGGGTTCAACCGGGCAATCTGCCGGCACAATTCGCTGCCGATGCTGCCGCCCGCGCCAGTGACCATGACCGCCTTACCCTCCACGAACTTGCGGATAGCAACCGTATCCAGCGACACGGGCTCGCGACCCAACAAGTCTTCCACCTCGACCGCACGGATATGGCTGGCCTTGGCCCGGCCGGACGCCAAGTCCTCGATGGCGGGGATGATTTCAACCCTGTAACCCTGTTTAACGAGCAGGAGGACAATTTCCCGCACTCGCCGTTGCGGCGCTGAGGGCATCGCGACGACCACGGTGCGCACGGAAGGCAGCTTGGCGTAGTCCAGCTCTTCGGGCCGGCCAATCACGGGAATGCCATGCACAAGCCGACCAAGCTTGGCCGGATCGTCGTCCAGAAAGGCCACCGGTTTCAGTCCCCGCGCCGGCTTGGTCAGCAGCTCCTTCGCCAGGGAGGCGCCGGTATCGCCCGCACCCACAATAACAATGTCCTCAAGCTTGGTGCCCTTGCCAGTCTGGGCAAGAGCGAGCCGCTCCTGATAGACCCGGAGCGCAATGCGAAACGCGCAAAGCCCGACAATGCTGAGGAGAAGATCGATGAGCAGCACCCCGCGCGGAAAAACGTAACTCGACTGCCCCAACAACCGCGGGGCGATGAGCAAGGCACTGCTGATGGCCATGGCGGCGGATACCCGAATAAGATCAGGGATGCTGAAGTAACGCAACATGCTGCCCATCTGACGCAACAGGACCAACCCAAGAAATTTGATCGCCACAGCATAGACCAACAACCGCAGCCGTTCGGCCTGGAATTCCTCCGGCAGCGCAAAGTCGAAGCGCAGCTCGTAGGCCAGATAAAAGGAAGCCGTCAGGATACCTAGGTAACTGAGGACAGTCACCCAGAAGCGCAGGCCGATCCCGTTGAGGAACACTTTCATAAGAGGGAATTCAACCAAATCGGACACAGAATTCGCAAGTGCAAAGCCCAGAACCTCCGGCGATGAAGCACAGGTCGATCAGGAGGTGGCGACGGCGCAGGTATCGGCCGCAGCCGTTGAGAAGGGGCCCATAGACTAGACCGAAGAGCAATGGGAAGCTAGCCACCACTACGAACTCAATCGGTCCTCGACCCGACGCTTATGCCTAAAGTCTAAAAGCTAAGGGAACTTGGTCTGATATCGGCAAGCTGCCGACTATCAATAATACCGCTTTTTGAACTGAGGAACTCCGGCTAACGGCGCTCGAAAAAGTACATAACCCTGGAGGAATCTTGGATCGGGTGACGATGGGTAAGATGGTAATGTCGAGTGAACGCCTCGGCGAAGGAGTCTTCGGTGTAATCCGGGAAAATATCGGCTCGGTTGCGCAGTAGTTCCTGCACCTTGGAATCCGATTTGGGTACCCACTCGATGATCAGGGCCCGTGTTGTGCGAGCGAAGAAGGCGGCGCACTGGGGCAGGGGGACATTGTTGCCGATGGCGAGGTGATGCAGCAGCGCGAGGGCCAGCACCAAGTTGGGCTGGCGTCGGTCAAATAGCGACATGCGTTCCGTCAGATTCCAACCCAGACTCGGTGAGGGATTGGTAAGGTCAAGCAAGGCGGGCAACAAGAACCGTTCCTTTCCCTTGCGTCCGAATAGATAGCATTTCTCCACAGCCGAGGGATCAACATCCCACGCCACGGTCATAACGCTTCGGCCACTGACAAAACGGCTGTATCTCCCGTCGTTCGCCCCGAAATCCCAGACATATTTCGCTGGGTTTTGCGCCAGCCAGGCATCAATCGTCCTCCGCTTGTCCTCGTCGGCCGATTTTTCGTAATTGGTTATGCTATAATATTCTGCCCACTCGGTCCCATTGGGTTTCCAAGTGAGGTCTTTGATGGTCGACTCCAAGCTATCGAGAATGCCGAGCAGGCCGTTGCGGGAGACACGTTGGGCAGCCACCTTCCGTTCATTGTTTTGAAACCGGATCTGGGCTTTTGCGTGTAGGTGGATGTGAAACAACAGCCCGGAATTAAACCAGGTGCGATGGGGCAGGAGATTGCTCGCGAGATCCAACGGAATGCCGTCAATATGGGTGCGCAGCAGTTGTCCGAGACGGACATCGCAGCGGGCCATCAGCGCCAAGGGCGCGAGAAAGTGCTGGCAGAACTGACGGTATGCATTCCATGGCCGGCCTTCGAGGTAAGGCTCAAAGGAGAGGGTATCGATCAGCAGGGGCCGGCCCTCGTAATATTGGATGTTATAGGCGCTGGCGTCCTTGAGGGTGAATCCGAGCTGAAGGGCGGTGCGCTGGAGCCGGATTGTCAGGAGTGCCGCGTCCTTCAACTGGCTGAAGCACCACTCATAAGGATAGAGGATCACCGGTATTTGTTCCGGCTCAAGGGTCAAACCAGGCGAGTCCTGGCTCAGGGCCGGCATTTCACGGTGCCGGACTAGCCTCCCCTCGTCCCAGAGGCGTCGGTACAGGCCGGATTTTTGCAAGGCTGAGTAGGTTGCAACGTAGGACGGATTGATCCGCCGCAGGATACGACCGTCCTGCTCGAACACGAAGCCATCGCGGTCTCGGAAAGACGATTGGTGGAGCTCCATCAGGATCGCTGCGTCGTCTCAGGCAGTGGCGCTACCGGCTCAGGGGCCTTCTTCAGGAAATGCTGCATTTTTCTCTTTAACAGGGTCATCCTCTGCGGATTTTCGCCCAAAGAAGCCGGTGATGCGCCGCCAGTATTGCTTGATGACGAATCCAGCGCCCATGATGCCGGCCAGAATTATTTGGAGAAACATGCTGCCCGCGCCGAGATCGAGATAACCTATGCAAAAAGACATGTGGTATATGGTTTGGAGGGGACGATCGGATTGAAAACACGCCTAGATAGGGTTGGAATCAGGGCAGTCGAAATACAGGTGGAATAATACGAAGAAAGGAGAAGGGCGCAAGGATGCACCGTAGAAGCGCAGGAAACTAGAGAAAAAACGAAGCTGACGAACCCGGCACGGAGACGACAAATCAAGAGTTGAACCCCGAGCCGAAGGCGGGTGACTGTCCGCCGGCGCTCAAAGCGGCAGCGAGGCTCGTCCAGTGGCTTCGCCGCAGGCGGGAAAGCCAGGAGACTTAAATCTCCGCGGAATCATTGTCCGGGAACCCAGGTAAAACCCACCACGACCCGTCGGTTCGGGCCAACTGACCAATATTTGCCAGCGGCATGCCTCATCGAAACCGATATTCATCGCGAGTATCCTTAACGGTCACCGATTCAAGTTTCTTGAATCGGTCGCCGTCCACCTCCCACTCTTGCATGCCGCCGGTGCGTTTCCCTCGCCTTAATGCGCCAAACACGTAGGTCCGCCGCACCCGGTCAGCCGGGACCGGACCCTTGAGCAAGTCGATGCCGAGAGGAAAATCGGCAGGATCGTACTGAACTCCACTCGCACCCAGGATTGTCGGCCCAATGTCCACGGACTGACTTCGCCCAGGGTTGATTTCGTAGCCGCGGTGATGTGGTGGTTTGATCAGCAGCAAGGACTGCGCCCTGGCTCGCACAATCTCCTCAGGGCACAGCCTCGCGTCGGCCCGGTTTTCGACGGGCCACACCGTCGACTGGCGTCCGTCAACTTCATCGGCATACAGCATTTCGCCGTCCTTCCAGCGCGGCGTGACGTAACTAGTGAGCTCACCCTTCTCCAAATGCTGCTGGTTCACGTCGGGCTGAAAATATTCGCCGGTATCGGCTTGGATCATGATCAGGGAATCGTCGTATCGCCCGAGCCGCTTCAATTGCTTGATCAATTCCGTGGTGAGCCGGTCGGCGAAGAGCGATTGGTTGTAGTGCGTGCCCACATCCCCCCCCAGGTAGTTGCCATCGCGATCGAGCACAAAGGGGGAGTGCGGGATGATCAGATGCAAAAAATAGTAGTGCCCGCCTGCCGGCGTGGACTTCACTTGCTCCAGAACCTCGCGGAATTTGATCGCGCAATAGTAGGCACTCGCGGTGCGCGGTGGCAGCCCGTGATTCACGGCCAGGCGCTCGTTCCGCCGCGCCCAAACAACGTTGCTGCCCGCGGTCGGCAGGCAGCGCAATACCATCAATTCGAAGAATGATGACCGCAGAAATCCCACATGCGGCACGATCCCCGCCTTGCTTTCCACGTCGGCCATCACGTCGACCGTATGCCGCTCCAGATCGCAAAGAGGGCTGGTAAAATAATAGGGATGATATGAATGGGCCTGGATGTGATATCCGGCCTTTTTTAGGTTCTGGAGCAACCCGCCGCTGTTGGACGCGCGTTTCCAGTCTGCGATCTCCTTGCCGGGCGTGTACAACGTCCCGGAGAAGCTCGCCGGGATCACCAATTCGGTGAAGTTGTAATTCGCCAGATTATTGGGGAAAAAAACAAAATCGTCGTACGGTGTGACGCTCCCAGAACCTCGGGTCGTGAACTGATGTTCAACGGTCTGGTAGGTATCGTACATGAGGTGGAAGATGTCCGGCTTCAGCCGGGAGTCTGCGGCTGCAAGCGATCGCGATCCGCCAGGCATGGCATCTCCGGATGGGGCTGCTTGCCTCCATGTCCGGGCACCGTCCAGCAGGAAGACGGCCAGGAATGAAAACACGAACACCGATGCGATCCGCATCGAGATCCATGGCGGGACCCAGGCGGTCGCGATCATAAACAGCAAAAGCGTGAGCAACTCCCACACCTGATATCCCGGGGTTACTGCTTCGAAGGGATTGCCGCCGTCAAGAGTTCCAAGCTCAGGCGGAAAGACAGACTCGCGCACCAGAAGAAAGAAGGCGTAGCCGGCGACGACACCCCAGAGGTATTGCCGAATAGACTTTGCCAACTGGATCGCGGAGGCTGTGGCGATCCAAGCCAGAATCAGGCACGTAACGAGCCAGATCCAAGGCACTTCATTGGCGGACAGCAGCTCGCGATTGCCCTGGTACAATCCCGTCGCCAGTTGAAGGAGTACTACAAAGGGAAATGCCGCGGCAACGAAAACCAGCATCGCCGACAATGATCTGGCCGGCGGGGTGGCTCCTTTATCTGTAGTAGACATGGATCTCTCTTAAGAATTTTTCGACAATGGTAACTGCAACAAGGCCCCATTGGTGGGGGTGAGGTATCGTGATGCACCGAAACACTTGGTGGTCACAATTAAATAATGTACGTTCACCGACAGAATATTGCCATCGGCTTCACCGCGCAGTTGGGATTCAAAGGTGATAGGCTCCACATGGGCCTGCCCGCCTGGCAGGGGCTTGGTCGAACGCTTACTGTGATAAGCCGAAGTGGGGATTGAGCGCAAAAACGCCGCCGCCGTTCACTGTCCATCGTGTCGAGTTCTCCCAACAGTCAATCGGTCTCTTCGTCCACATCGCAACCGCACGCTGAGCCTCGCTGCACTCCACCGGGTGGCAACTACTCCGCTACTCACTACTGCTGCTTTCCTCTTGTGCCATCGCCCGCCCTAAGGGCACCCTCTCTCTGGCACCCCTGCTCTTGCGCTCTGGGGCCATGCCTTCGTCATGACCATCTTCGCCTCCCGGCTTCGGTCTTTTTTCTCCGGAAGTAAGCTTGCAAGCACTCTGCAGATTTACTTTCGGAGCGGCTGGGCCTTCCTCATTCCCTACCTCGCCGCGTATCTGCTCTATGCCTGGCTGAAATGGCCGGTAAATCCGGTTGACGCGACCAACCCTCAACTCTCGGCGCTCGGTTCGCAGCCAGCCGCCCCCCTGCTCCGTCCGCCGTGCCTCCTGCACGTCTACTGGATCCTGCACGCGCTTCACCTTTTGTTCGCCATCCTCGCCCTCATCACTTGGTGGCGAAACCCCGGGCACTCGGTTCTCAATCCTCAGCCCGCACCAGATGCGCAATCCGCGTGGCACCCCCTACACGCAGCGCTTCCCTGGCTCTGCCTCGCGCTGATCTTCTGGATTCCCGGGGTCTACCTCGAATGGCCTTCCGACCCGTGGGAACATCTGCGACGAATCAATGAATGGCGGGGGATTGAAATGGTAACAGCCCATTCCTCGTGGATCAAATCCAGCTATTTTATTCCCTACAGCCTGCTCAACTGCACCCGGGGGCTTCGGCAAATCTACTGGCTCGACTTCTACTATGCCGGAATCTGCCTGCTGCTTTGTTGGCAGTACTACCGCCTCGCCCGAGCCTGCGATCTCGGTAAGCACTCTTCGATGGTATTCGTGATTCTGCAGGCACTACTCCTCGGGAATAACATCTTCTCCTTCTACCGCTATTACGGCATTTCGAGCAGCCTCTACGCCCAGCTTGGCGCAGTCGCGCTGACCCGTATCGGCCTCGAAGCGGCCAAAGGCCTGCCATTGTCGTGGCGGGCCTATGGCCGGCCGCAGACCAGTGCTGCCCTCCCCCGCCCCGCCACCGTCTACGGACTGTTATTATCATCCTCCTTGCTCCTGGCAGTCATCGCATTCAATCACCAACAGGGCTTCGGCATCGCTGGATTGGGAATAGCTGCCATCGCCGTTTGGCGCCTGGTCAAATGGAATGGCTCGGCCCTCTGGTGGCTGATCGGCGCCACCGTCATCGGTAACGCCCTGTTCCTCTGGATCTACCCGCGACCAACCATCGTCGAGAGCTACCGTGCCCAAGGTTATCTCAATGCTTGGTACGGCTTTGATCTCCTCGATTTGACCTCACCGGCCGGTGACCGCGCGCTGCAAATCGTCAGTATCCTCGGTCTCGTCAATTTGGTCGCCGCCCTCTTTCTCTCCCGCCGGAATCACGTGATTTTCTGGCTGACCTGCCTGCCTCCCGTGGCGTTGTTGCTGCCCGCCTGTGCCATACCGTTCGCACAGGTTATCGCCCAACAGGGAGACGGCGCCAACATCGTCACCTTCCAGCGAATGTTCTTCTCCATCCCTCCCTGCCTTGCCCTTGCGTGTCTTGGGGCAAACTTGCTGGAATCCCGCAAGCGGGGGGGATTTGGGCTCCATGGTCCAGTCGTGGCGCAATCTGATTCCCCGCCGGGATTCACCCCGGGCCCTTCGCTCACACTGCGCAAGGGCTGCCTGGCGTTCGCTCTTGGTTGCATTGCCATCCTCGCGCTCACGGTTGCCCCCAGTTCATCCCCCTCTTACAATAGATTGTGGAACGCCAGCGCAGTTGTGCCAGACGACCTGCGACTGCGCGATGTTTTCTCCCGGTACGAAACCGTCAGGCTTCGCCAACTGAACAACCCCGAATCAAATATCTTCACCACTCCAGCGGGGATCGCGCTATTCGTCTTTCCCGCCCCCGACTTGATCGGCCCAAGCCCGGCGAGGATGATCGGGTTCTCTGCGACTGATTCGATCGCTGAAATCCTGGGCGCTCTAGGTCACAATGCGCCCGGCCTCCCGCTCGCGCAAACCGCCTCGACCAAAACTATATTAAAGCACCCCGCGCCCAACGGTCTAAACCTGGTTGCCGATCCCACGGCAAGTGATCCTTCAGCCTGGATCGCTTTCGACGGCCAGCCCCAATTCGTTACTGGGATTGCAGGTTTACCCACAGCCTCTACCGCGCTGCAAAATCCGGCAGGTGCCATCTGTCCCGTATTCACGTCGGCAATGATTCCCGTGCAGATACTGAAAGCCTACCGGCTCGAAATGACAGTGAGACAGTTACTAAACACCGGCGCTACGGCCTATCTCGCCGTCGCATGGTACGATGCCGAGGGCAAATTATTGCAAGCGAATGTTGCCCAACCTCGCGTAGCAGGAAATTCACGCGGTTGGGTCAATGGCACGTACAGTTATTTCGGCCTGGTCGCGCAAGCACCACCAACTTCGTGGTCCAGCTTTGGAATTTCCTTCGGTCTTGGCGAAGCCGCGGCCATTCCTCCCCAGGCCCGCTTTGTTCGAGTGGGCGCAGTGCTAAATCACAATGCCACACCGGCAGCTGTGGTCCAGCTTACGGACATACGGCTGTTTGAGAAGCCCGCACCCATGATCCATTTGGCTATACCGGAAGCCACGAGCGTATACAGCCCTGCTTCCCAGGCCGCCCAGCTTTCAACCCATTGGCCACCTCAACAGGTCATGATCGATCGCGCCGGCACCACGGAGATTCAAACCGCCGCCGCAGCCCTGGCCCCGCTGCTCTCGCCCTAGCGGCCCTGTCATTCTCTAGGTGCACATTCTTATCACATGAAAACCCTCGCCAAAGCCAAAGCCGGCCTGCGTGCCGCGAAACATGGCTAGCGCCTTCAACGCCTCGATGGAGCGCGCCCCGGGGAACGGAGGGATTTGAGACTGAAAGCAGGACAACGCCTGGAGCTTGAGATCGATGGTGGCGGTGATGTCACACACCCAATTGGGGGTGAAGTTCGGCTCGATATGCGGGGCATTCCAATGGGTCTCCGAAAGCGTCTCGTAGGCCGCGACGATTTCAATTTCGGTGCCCTTGTTCACGGGCCGGGTTGCGACCAGCGCGCTGTCAAAGACCAGCCGATGGTCAACGTGGCGGTCAGGGTAAGGCAACAAGACGGTCGTCGGCCTCACCTCCTGGACGGCACGCGCGATCAGGCCGTTGAGTTCGTGGGTTTTCATCGCCCCAAGGGTGGTCGCCGGAAGGTCCAAAAAGAGCGAACGCTCCACCCCGATGAGCTGGTGTGCCGCCTTCGCCTCGCGCACCGTCTGCTGATACACTTCCTCCGGGTAGAGGGGAGGCCGGTGGCCCGCGATGGTGAGCACCGTCACGCCCACGCCGGCTTTCACATATTTCGCCATGGTGCCACCCACGCCAAGAATTTCGTCGTCCGGATGCGGAGCAATGACCAGGAGGTGTTTTCGGTTCATGTCAATTAGTCACAGATCTTTGGTTCGGGCATGGGCAGAATGAACCGCCCCCCGTGGTCTCGAAACGCCCGATGCCGTTCCATGATGTTTTCGGCGAAATTCCAGGCGAGGATCAACAGATAGTCCGGCTTGCGGCGGTAGAGTTCCTCGGCGGATACCACGGGAATGTGATGGCCCGGACTGTAGAGATTCTGCTTGAGGGGATTCTCATCCACCAAAAAATCAAGCGCCTGCCCGAGCTGGAAATGGGACAGCAGGGTGGTCGCCTTCGTCGGAGCACCAAAACCCGCGATCGACGCTCCCTGCCCCTTCAGCTCACGGATCAACTTCGAAAGATCGGCCCCGATCTGATTGATCTTCCGGCCGAGCGCGATGAAGGTCTCCCGGCGGTCCAAACCGGCCTCGTGCTCGAGGCGGATCAACTCCTGCACGGACTGGTCGGGCTTTCTCGCCCCCCCCAGCTTCTGCGCCACGAGGCGGATTGATCCACCCTGCGGACTCACCCGCTGGGCTGAGATCACTTCCAAACCGCATCGGCGGAAAAAGGCGACGAGGGGCTCTACGCTGTGGAAATCGACATGCTCGTGGTAGATGGTGTCAAACCACACGTTTTGCACGATATCGAGGAGATAGCCCACCTCGACGACGAACAGGCCGTCGTCCGCCAGCCAGTGCTCCACCCCCTCGATCACGCCTTTCAGGTCGTCGATATGGGCGCAGGCGTTGTGGGAGTTGATCAGCATCGCCTTGCCATACTTGCCCGCGAATTTGCGGGCCACCTCGATGCCGAAGAATTCACACAAAGTCTCGATCCCCTTGCGGTTGGCGCTCTCCACAATCTCCGTGGCGGGATCGATGCCGAGCACCTTGTATCCGGCCGCTTGGAAAAAGCTGAGCGCCGTGCCGTCATTCGAACCGATGTCGAGCACCAGTCCCTGCACCGGTAGCGAGAAACGGCTCACCACATGGCTGGCGTAGTCCCTGAGATGCTTGACGAAAACCGGAGAGGTGCCCGAAACGTAGGAATAATTCTTCTGGTAGAGAATTTCCGGGTGCACCACGTGACCCAGCTGCAGGTGGTGGCAGTCGGTGCAAAAATCGATGTCCAGGGGGTAGGTTTTCTGCACGGTGCCGAGATCCCGCTGGGCGACGAAATGATTGCCGGGCGGGGTGGGCACCAGCTCGATCACCCGTTCCAAATGCCGGCCCCCGCACAGCCGGCAGGTCTCCTTCTTGTAGACATCCGGCTTCATTTGACGCGCATTGTCTTGGGATCGATGAGTTCAACGCGTACCACGTCACTCTCATAGGCGGCCTGATCCCGGGGATTCTTGCTCATCACCACTAGATCCGTGTCCTCCAGGAATACCGTGGCGTGATCTTCCATCGGGGGAGTAAAAACCATGTCGCCCCGGCTCAAGACAATCATCTTTGGCACTTCATTGCTGCCCGCGGGGCGGTAATAGTACTCGAATCGTCCCGTCAGCACATACATGTAATGCCAGTCCGTCTTGTGGAAGTGATTGGATCGAAGACTGCCCTGCTTCGAGCTGATCAGGGAGACGTTCTTGGTCGGTAAATTGACCAGGCACTGGATCGCGCCACGGGCATCCGCGTGCGCAGGTTCCAGTTTGATCACATGCTCCTGAGGCCAGTCGGAGGCGTTGTCGGTCGGGTTGGTTTGAGGGTTCTTCATTTCGATGTAATAAGCGGTTGTTTCTTCTTCCATCCCTGGATGGAAATCTGCTTGGCCCGCCCAAGGGTCAGGCTGTTGGCCGGCGCGTTGGCGACAAGAGTTGAGCCAGCCCCCACGAAGGCGTTCCGCTCCACGGTGACCGGCGCCACTAGCATAACGCCAGATCCGATGAAGGCCTTGTTCCGGATTCTTGTCACGTTCGATCTGGTTCCGTCAAAATTGCACGTCATGCTGCCCGCGCCGATGATCACGTCGTTGCCGATGACGGCGTCGCCGACAAAGCTGTGGTGGTTGACCTTACAGTTTTTCCCGAAGGTGGTATTCTTGACCTCCACGTAGTTGCCCATGTGGCACCCGCGACCAAGCCTGGTGCCAGGACGGATGCGCGCAAACGGCCCGATGCGGCAACCGGCGCCGACGAGCGCGCCCGCCACAAGGGAGAACTCCTTGACCGTGCTGCCGGCCTTGATGCGCACATCCTCCAGGATGCAATTGGGCCCGATCGTCACGCCCTCCTCCAAAACGACCTCGCCGAGGATGACCGTGTTGACGTCGATGAAAACATTTCGACCGAAGGTGAGATTGCCCCGGAGTTCGATCCGGCCCGGATCCCGCAAGCCCAGGCCGCCCGCGACGAGGCGCAAGGCGGCCGCGGTCCGTGCGGCGCGCCCGCCGGCGTAGATGCTGGCCATATCCCGCAACGGTTGCTCGCAAGCCGCCACCGCCGGCAGGGTGACGAACCTCCAGTGACCTGGCCGCCGTTCGCGCTGGAGGAGGCGGAAGAGATCCGTCAGGTCCATGGCGGAACGCACCGCGCTGTTCTGCCGGAGCCAGGCCAGCACCTGGCTTCTTATCGCCAGAGCCGCGCCGTTGTCCGGGAGGGCGACGACATCCGCCGTGGCCAGCTTCTCCAGCATGGCCCGCACGGTCGCGGGCGTCAGGAAACAGGCCGTCGCATCAATGAGGATGATCCGGCCGGCTGGCAGCTCCCGCGCAGCAATGCGGTTCAGCGCGTGGGCCAGCCCGCCGCCCTGCCCTTTCCGCCGCGATCCGGCGTCACCCACAAGCATGGTCCGCCCGGTCACCGTGGCCTGCGCGGTGGCCATGACGGCGAGATCGGGCGACAGCGTCAGAAAGGGTAGCAGCTTCCCGCGGCAGTAGAAGGGCCGCAAACGCCCCCGGTCCGCCCACACGATGGCACTGCCGGAAATTCTTGCCGGGCGATTCATGTCAGTCGCGAATGGCCAGCGCCCTGACCTGCTCCATCAGGTCCGCCTGCCGCTCGGCTTCGCCCCACAGGGATTCCTTCATTTGCTCGTTAAAAAGCGCTTTCTGGGCGTAAGCGAGCATTTCCACGAATCCATCCGCGGTTTCACTGTTCCGCAGCTCCTCCTTGCCATGCGCGTCGCGGAGCGCCACTTGGGTGCACCGGGAGCCGCCCTTGGCAAAGACGTGGTCGATGTGGAGCGATTGCCTTTCACCGATGATCGTAGCCTCGTTGCGGTAAGCCGCCCCGTAGCCCCAGCCGAGACCAGCCTGGCCTTGTGCGCCCCACTGCAGCACGGCCATACCGCTGGTGTCGACCTCAACCCCGGACGCCTGATGAAACCTCGCCTGCGTCACAGCCAACGATCCCGCGCCGAGACCCCGCAGCAGGGAAACCGGGTAACAGCCCACATCCAGGAAGCATCCTCCGCCCAGGCTGGGCGTGTAGCGATAGCCCGGGCGCTCCAGGCTGGGGAGGTAGAAATGACACAACACCGAGACAATGGCGCCGAATTCCTCCCGCCGCACCAGTTCGTAGACGGCCCGGATGCGGGGATGGAACCGATACATGAACGCCTCGCAGAGCATGAGCCCCCGTTTTCTGGCCTCGGCGACGAGCCGCACTGACTTGTCGTGCGCTTCGGTCAGCGACTTTTCGCAGATGAGGTGCCGGCCCGCCGCCAGGACACTCAGGCCCTGCTCGTGGTGCAGGCCGACCGGGGTGGCTAAATATACCGTATTCACCCGGGCGTCCATCAGCATGGCCGCGGCATCGGGCCATGCCGTACAGCCATATTCTCCCACGACCCGTCGGCGCGACAGCTCGTCCCGGCTGCAGACCCCCACCAATGTTGCCGCCTCGGCAGCGGCGATGGCCGGCAGCACATTCTTGAAGGCGTGCGCCCCCAAGCCCCAGACGGCCACGTTGAGCTTGGGTCCGGTCGCATCCATTCTATTTGTTGGCAAACCGGGGACCATACTTGAGACAAAATCCAGCGAGCGGTATGTACGCCAGCACCGTGATGCCGATGGCCCAAGTCTCATACTTCAGTGCCAGCAACAGCATCGGGATCACCCACAGCAGATTGATGGACATCACAAGCAGGAGCACCCTGAGGTGGCTGTTCCACACGCGCGCAAGGTTCTGGTAGGCGTGGCTTCGATGGGGTCGGTACCACCCGGGCACGGTCAGCAATCTCACCGTCGTGGTCAGGGTGGTGTCCGCAAAATAGAAACCACCGGCGATCAGCCAGGCCCATATGACGGCAGAATCGCGCCACAGCGATTCGACAAATACCGCCGACAGGATGTAAGCCATGAAACTGCTGCCCGCGTCACCCAGAAACATCCTGGCCGGCGGCCAGTTAAACAGGAGGAAGGCTGCACTCGATACGCCTAACAGCGCTAGGATCATTCCCAGCGTCAGCTCATCCTGGGAAAACAGGATCACGCCCATTGCTGCACAGATAAAAACCGTGGCTGACGAAGCCATGCCGTCGATGCCATCAATGAAATTATAGAGGTTGTAGAACCAGACCAAGACGACAACCAACGCCGCATGGCCAAAGGGGCCCAAGTCGAGCACGGCATGGTTCATATCGATCGGGGTGAGGCCGCCAAACCAGTAGCAGATCCAGCCCGCCGTCAGAAATTGGAACGGCATCCGGTAACGGGCACGAATGTCCAAACGATCATCCGCCGCGCCCATTGCCGCCACCAAAACTCCTCCGACCACATACACCATCAGTTGCGAAGTAGTCAGGCCACCATCGAAATACAGGTACAAGTATCCGAGCAGGGCCGCGAACGCCACCGCCAGCCCGGCGCCGCGCGGGATGACCTTTTGATGCAGGCTTCGGTAATTGGGTGTCGCATACGGACCGTGCTTCGAGGCAAACCTTAGGTAGATACCGGAGGCAGCCAAGGACAGGATCAGTGTCACAATAATCAAGACCAGAGAATCCATTGGTTGCAATGAACGGATTGCGAACTGCGACCGATGGGCAGTCAATTGATTTTACCCCGAGCCCTTGCTCGAAAGCCCCGGTCATTGGGCACCCCGGTGTTCGGCGACTTCCTTTCCCGGCGATTAACCTGCGTGAATGGATCTCGTGCTGCACCGCGAAGGCGCGCACGGGCTGGATTTACCTGCGCCCCGGCGCAACCTGGGCCTTCAGCCCAAGACTCCGCCAGCGTCGTTTCTTGGACATGGGCAAAGGCCCCTGTTTGGCCTAGCAGCCCCGTGCCCCGCTGGCCAATTTCCGGGATCCACTACCCAGCTGAATCCCCCTCACTCACGGCGAGGCCCGGGGGGTGTTGCGGCTCTGCCCGGGGGCAAAGCAAACAGCATCATGGGCCTTGGATCTACAGAATCCATGCAAGTTATGCCACGAACCTCCATATGATACCCCAAATCCAGACTCGTCAGCCAAGCGTATATATTGAACGCGTCATCTCGGTTATGATACGTGGTAAGACATAATGCCGGTTTATCACGCACGATAATTTCCCTGCATCCTTTGAGTATTTCCAGTTCATATCCCTCGGCATCCATTTTGATTAGTGCCACCCTGGCGGATCTGACCACGTCTATGTCGTCCAGCTTTCTCATGGGCACACTGACTATTTTCTGCCCGAACTCGGCCGTTTCATCAGGGGCCAATACCCGACTGGTTGCAGGATCTGCCGGATTTTCCAAAAACCTGAAATTACCCGTGTATTCCCCCAGCAGGCAATTCTCGATCACAACCCGATCCTTCAGGCCGCCCTTCTCCACTGCTTGGGCCAAACCAACACACATGACAGAGCTGGGTTCCACCGCAAGGATCCTGGCCCGAGGCCAGCGTTCGGCAGCCAGCAATGAGAACAATCCCTCGCATGCGCCAACATCGATAACCAAATCCCGGTCATTTATCACGATCTCCCGGTGAAAAAAATAGTGCGGATTGGCTGGCGCCACCAGCTCAACGATAATGGAGGACAGTCTCTCCAGCGGAAATTCCTGGGGCAGGACCATGGTAAAATTACGCCAGCGAATTTCACGATAACCATCGAAGGACCTGCCGGCGCAGATTTCCCTTTGCGCTGTTTTCCGGCGTATCCCATACCACTCGAAAGCCCGCAGCACCGTCTCGATGAGCGCTGGCCTGACTTGTCGGGGGATCTGCTTGCGCTTTAGAATGCATGTGAACCGCCGTAAAATTGTTCCAGGCATGGTGCAGTAGTCCTAAAGTGTTTGGGCAAGGTTCAGGCGACAAGGGATGGTATAGCCTCCGCCCACGGGGCAAGCTGATTCATAAAATATGACGGCTGACATCATGTGCAATTTCCGCGGGGCAATTTCATGATCTTGCCGCATGGCGCCGGCACCGGGTGCCGAAATTGACACCACCCAAAGCTCCTCCCGCCTACGAACCTTCCGCCCTTGCCTGCATGCACTCCAAATGCCGCCGCCAGGCCGCTGCCGTGCTGCTTAATCCATATTTCGTAATCGCGGCCGCGCGCGCATTGACCCGCTTTGGAGCGAGCCCGTCTCCCCCGGAAACAATTTGCGCCACGGTGGTCGCAAACTCCGATTTTATTTCGCTAATCGGACGCAGTTGGCGGGATCGAACGGAATACTCGTCGCCCTGGAGTTCGCCCAAACTATGATATGGCGAATTATTAATCACCCAGCCGGCGTCGTTTGACAAAACCAGGTCGGCCAAATCGCTCCAGAGCGGACAAATTGCCAGGATCGCCAGTCCGCCGGCCATCATCGCATAAGTCTTACTGGGGATGCACACGGTGGCGCCGCCGGGGCTTAAGGACACCAACCCCACCTGGAAGTCCCGGATTCGGCCGCGCCACTCCTTTGCCGGCAGTGCATCGCAAATCTCAACCGGGAGATTTGCGAGGCGCACGCGTAACATCTCCGCCCCGCTCCCGCTGACCATAAAATTAAACCTCGCCCTGCCCTCGTTGGCCGAAGCAATACCATGCCGCACACAGTGGGACAAAGTATCGCCGTCGTGCATATACCCGAGCTGCCCACCGTAATGGAAGGTTACGTCGCGACCGTTTTGAGGTTCAAGCGGCTCCCTGAACGCGTCGGCGTCCACCCCAATGTGGATGGCATCTGAAAGCCTGCTTCGTGACCACCGGTGTTCGGCGTGCAGCCTTAGAACCTGGCCGAGGTATACGCTGGAATCACACAATCTTGGGGTTAACCTGGCGATAAAACCGAGCAACCGCGTCATCGCCCCACCAGGTTTTGACACCCCGGCAACCTCGAGGGCATCAGGATACAAATCGTATACCAGATGAATGGTTTGATAACCACGAATCGCTCCGACCAGCGCGATTAGAAACGGCAGGTAAAATGCGCTGGAACTGGCGATCAGCACGGAATTCGCCGGTGCGAAGACTGCGATGGTGCAGGCCTTGAGCGGGTAGTTCACGTACATTCGCAGGCGCAAGCCAAGTTTTGCGAGCCCGCGGCTGCGCGAAGCAATGCGGTATTCCTGCTCTTGGATGGCAGAGATACTCACCGTTGTATCAGCCAGCGGCGCCAGGCACGCATTCAAAAACCTGAAATAGTCCGCATCAACGCTGTTAAACGTATAAATCCTGGAGGGCTTCATGGGTGAAACTTTGCGTTTGGCTGCGCTCTTGCTGATCCGTCAGGCCGAGCGGCAACCCAGGCCGGTTTTTTGACCCTTTGTCGCCCCGGGCGCACCAGGACTCGCAACCGCACCATTGCATCCGGCCCAATCATTGTCGGCCCTGGTCAACTGCGCCACGTGCAACCACCTGGTTTCGTTACGATGCTTTATCCGCACTGAGCAGGTGGGCATACAGCTTGGACATTTCATCCGCGGACGATGCCCAGGAATATCTTTCACAGTTCACACTCCCGAGTTTTGTCAGGGCCGCACGCTTCAGGTCGTCCGTCAGAAGCTCTACTGCACTTCGGGCTATCCCCTCCACATCAAACGGATCGAGTTGGATTGCCCCATTGCCGGCAACTTCCGGCAGTGATGCGCAGTTTGAGCAGATTACCGCCGTCCCAACCTTTTGGGCCTCGAGAATCGGGATGCCGAATCCCTCGTAAGTAGACGGGAAGATGAGAATTTTGCTTGTAGACGTAAGGGCAATGACCTCTTCGTCCGTCGGAAACGCGCATATCTTCACGCGCGCTTTCACGTCCGAGCGCAGCGTTGCCCACAATTCCCGGTCGGCCGGATTCAGAGGCCCAATTATGCGACACTCGCACTCCAAAGCCTCGGTCATCAATGCGAATGCCCTTAACACCGTGCCCGTGTTTTTGTTTGGCGTTCCGGCAAAGGCCACAATCTGGTTCCCGGTTCTTTCCCCCGAGCGCCCGGCTCGTGAAAATCCGGTCGCCGCTGCGTTGGGGATGGCAATGATCCTTGGGGAGGGAATTCTCAAATGATGGGCGATATCCCGCTTCATCGTGTGTGAAACTGTCACGATGGCCGCGGCCCGCTTGCAGGCCAGCGTGCAGATGGTGCGGAGCGAAAGGCGACGCGGCATGGTCATCTGCGCACCCCAGGCCAGGAAATTCAGGTCGTGCACGGTGACCAGGCGTCTGGCCCGCGTGATGATCGGGCCGATATAAGCCATGCTATGGATCAACTCGATCCCGTCGCGATACAGTATGATCGGGAACAGGGTCTGCATCCAAATATACCGGAAGGTGTTTGCCCCCCCCTTAAATTGCACGCGCTTCCAGCGGAATTCGCTGGAGAGGGCGATGGGCGGCAGTTCAAGGTCTTTCGGGATATAGAGCACCACATCCCAGTTGTGCCTTTGTTTAGCCATTTCTGTGAGCAGCTCAAAAGCATACACTTTGATGCCGCCAACGCGCGTATTCCGCAGGAAGGTCAGATCTATTCCGATGCGTCTTTTCGTCATTTGTAAGTATTACAGAATTCGTCTGGCCGTCCCCACCCGGAAAACACCCACGGACGTAACACCTCCGATTGTTCCGCGGCTGGCACCACCATTCTGAGACTGGCGGCCTAGGCTTTCGGCAGCACCTCCGCGCCAGGCCCGCCGCCATCAGCACCGGCGCAGATTGTTTTGCGGTAAACCGGGCGAAGTTCACCTCGAAACCAGATTAGAACACCAGCAAGCAACAGGCACGGAACGACGGCCCGGATCAGTGACCCAAATTGATAAAACACCGAATACTTTAAAGTCATGATACAAGTGGCATAAAAGTATGCATAAATGATCAAAACCCACCACCTGTCCAGGCGAGGACGACACCAGCGCGCCACCAGGGCAAATAGCGCGCCATTGATCAGGCTGCGGATCAACAAATCGACTTCACCACCCCAAATACCGCTATCAGCTATAACTCCCATTGTTTGGGGCGGGACCAGCGCGAACGGAAAATAATTACGCGCATACCAATATTGTGGATTGGATTGGATGTGGTCGATAAAGGGAACCAACGCAGCCAGATCGAAAAAAAACATGCGCCAATCCCGCGGAGGCAGCGTACCGCGCGCACGTTCAGTGTAGAGATGAAAACCTGTATTGTAGACTGCCGAGAATTCTGAAACCTGCGGCGCTCTTTCCCTCAGGCGATCCAGCGTGACGACCTCCTTGTCGGCGATCGCGGCCCGGGCGCCTTCGACCACGGAGAAGATTGCGGTTATGAGGCAAAGGACTGCCGCGCACTTCCCCATGCTTATCGGGCGGACCTTACAATGGTACAGGACCAGCGTGGTGAATAGGATTATCAGCGCCTCAATTCTCGCTCCATTTGAATAAACCACCTCGAAGACGGCAATAACGGGCACCAAAACCCAGATGAGCAGCTTGTACTTCCGGTACCGGCTGAACATGAGGCTTAGGACCACGAAATACCCACCGCTTTTTATGATCAGGCATACATAGGCCAGTCGGAGTGACAGCCAGGATAAATCCTGAAAGCGGACGTAGTTGTCCAGGTATGTTTCCACCGGCGCGGAGAGCGCGTAAATCCCGGCAATGGAGCATACCACTAAGAGAACCATCACGTTTATCACGAAGGTGAGGCTACACCTTGGGGCATGACTCCCTGGCTTTGCCGACAAGGCATGACCACGTACGACCAGATAGCCGGTTGCTACCCCAAAGAGAAACAACACGTGGCGCCAGAGGTGCGCACCCAGTTGCGCGGGATTCGGGTTTGAAGCGAAGGCTTCGACATTTGACGGCAGGTTGAAATCGCCCGCAAGAAACCCAACGGCTGGGGCGAAGGTGTAGGCAACGGACAATGTCAGGTAAAGGAACCCGACTTCGGCGACAACCTCGCCCCGGAACCGGTGATTCAGAAGGTAGGCAAATCCAGAGAAAATATACGCCGCGACTATCAGTGGACGTATGATGTACATCTGCTCCTCGCTCGCCAGGGTCCCGGCAATCCACGCACCAAAGACTGCGGCCACCGCCATCAGGAGCGGTGCCGTAAGCGGATTAGCGCTCGGTTTGCGCCGGGGTTTTATGCTGTGTGCCATCGCATTTTTGTGCTGCTCGGCTGCCCGGCGCCGGTCCATGGATTCCGTTCGCCGTTCCTTTGCCGGCGCCGCACGCCAGGTGCTTTGCCAACCACAAATCGAAACTCGCGATGCATCAATGGCTCGAAAGGAAACCTTCCCCATCGATTTGCTTCCTCAGACAGATTCAAGCTGAACTTCACCTATCTTGCCGCGGGTCGTGCCGGGACTTCGCGCAGATCCGTGATAATATTCACTTGATCGATTCGCTACCGGTTTGTCCGGCAGTCCAGTGAGCACGGGGCGGGAATGGAGCTCCGGTTCCGAAGTACCGGAACCGATACGCCAAGGATCGCGCAAAGACGCTCGCCAATCGTGACGGGGTCAGATCTGAGTATGCCTTGTATATATTGTTGGCGGCATAGGCTGCATCAAATACGTTGCTGAGATTGTAGGCCTTTCCATCCAAAAAGAAGCTGGTGGAATTGATCCCATAGCCTTCGAAATGGGGCCGTTTGCGGTGCCGGCGCGAGTGCCGGACCTTCCGGGCAAAGAAATCGCTCAATCCGTGCATGGCGGCAATCTGCTCCAGAATGGCCAGCTCGCGACAGATCCGATCTTCACCGTACAAGCCGTGCGTAAGTTCTCCCACTGATTTGAGCAGGACCTGCCGATAATCAATTTCCGGAAACCTTCCCGGCCACCCTGGCAAATCTTTACAGGTTAGCAGGTAATCAACGGTCATCAGCGTGATCAAAGGCGAATAAGGCTGCCCTGCAAGTTCACGGTGCATCGGGGTCGCGGCCACACTCTTGAAGAAATCGGCGGAGACATGCTTGGCCTTTGGATCATTCGAAAGATATGCCAACCCTTGGGATGTGGGCGCCTGGCCAAATATGGAAAAGGGCTTCCCGGAGAACGCATACCTTTCAACTTCACCGGCAAGGACTATTCCCGAATACCCATCGGGCGTCGGACACGAATAGAAGCGGCCCTGTTTCGAGCGGCTCCGTACTTGTTCGATCAATCGGGTTGAGGCGACACCTTTGACGTAAAACATCGGAGACTCGATGTCGCCTAGATAGTGAAGATGCCGAGCCTGCGCCGACAGGAACTCACGGGAATTGATTACCTTTGTATCGCGTCGGCGATAAATCGCCAATTGCCCGTTCGCACTCGTCACCCCGGGGTATGAATAACTCGGGGCTGGCCAGGCTAGCAATTCCGTGCCGGTGCTCAAAAGGACATCGCGCATCCCTTGGATTCCATCCGGCAGCAGACCATCGTCGCCTCCCAGCGCAATGACGAACCCCGGCCTGGCTTGCTGCAGCGCCAGTTCAAAATTGTCCCGCATCCCGACGCCAGTCCCTTGGGATACATACCGGATGCGCGGGTCGGCACGTGCAGCACTTTCAACTATTTCCCGGGTGCGGTCCGTGCTGCCGTCGTCAGACACGATCACCTCCAGCCGCTCGTAATTTTGCATGCTGCAGGTGCGGAGAGTGTGCTGCAAATATGGTCCACGATTCTTAGTCGGTATAATGACGCTGAAGAACGGCTCTTCCGCGCTGCTTTCTTGCTTGTTCATCTTGTGGTTTCTCCTGTGATGGCGAGCCTACCGCTCGACTGTCGCCGCGGGTAGTGGCAGGGCTTTGACATCAGAGATTGCAATGGCGATCAGAACCATGACCCCGGTGACACCGGCCCACAAAGCGCCGCTCCCTGGCCCCAGATTGGCCGGCATAATCAGAAATGAACCGACCGCGATCGGCACGGTGCATAGCAGCGGAGGCATGACTACATTCCGATACCAGAAAGCAAATTCGCCAGGCAAAAGCCGCCGATGCATGAGCCAAAGTCCCAAGGTTATATCTGACACCCCGTGCAGCACCCACACCACGGTTCCACCCGAGATCCCCCAGTATTTGAGGGTCCAGAACAGGCTGACGGTTCCCAGGCATAAGGTGGCCCCCATCATTGCGGCATGGAGGCTGGTCCAGCCGTGAGCCTGCTGAAAAGCGGCCGGCATCCACATCAGTCCTGCTGTGGCGATTCCCAAAAGCAACCAACGGAATACTTCGACGATGTCGCCATCCGATCGCCCAAGCCATAGGGAAAAGAGGATTGGCGCAAACAGGGCCGCCAGCACGGACGACGGGATGATGATTTTTGCCATCAGGCGACAGGCTTGATAGTATTCGCTCCGCAAACCCTCGGCTGCCTTCATTCCTACCAGCTCCGAAAATCGCGGGAAATACGTGCGATACAATGGCTGAATCCCCATCTGCAGAATTCCCGCGGCGGTAAACGCCAGGGTGTAGCGCCCCAAGTCACCCGCGGTCATTAGTCTGCTGATAAATAATCGATCCACATTCGATAAGGCTACCCCGGCGAACACGCTAAGCGCCATCCCCGCGGAAAACCGCCCTACTTGCTGAAGCAGCATCAGTCGAAAGCTGGGCCTTCCGCTATTTGGATCAGCAATAAGTTTCCACAGGACCACCCTGGTCGCGAGTGTCTGCACGCCCGCAAACACCGCCTGCGCACAGAAAAAATAGACCAGATCCTTCTTCCACAAGAGTATGGCCACGCCGCCCGCATGACGCAATGTCCCGCTAATAATCTGGAGCAGGTTCATTCTCCCATGCACTTGCAATCCGGCCAGCCCACTCATGTATAGGCTGAAGGGGAATTGCAGGCCCAAGGCCAAGGCCATCCACTTGATTGCGCCCGCGGCTTCATCCCGGGAAATGAACTCCAATTTGAGCCAGTCATTTGCGAGCCAATGCGCTGATGCCCATATGACCGTGGTGATAACAGCCGCCATCGCCAGGTAAACGAACTCCATCGTTCGCAACAGGTCGCGCTGCCGCGACCTGCTCCCAGCCGGTCCGTCATTTCCCGCAAATTCACGCACCAAGGCCGCGCCAAAGCCGAGATCACAGAACCCCAGCAGGATTTGCAGCCATAACCAAAACCCAAGCAGGCCATAGCCTTCCATGCCGACAATGGATACGTAACAGGGCGTTGCCAGTACGATCAGCAGCCCGTTTGTGACACCGCCAATTGCATTCGCCCCAATATTTCTGGCCAATCGACCAGCCGGGAAATCCAGCGTTAGCCTATTCAGCGAAAATCTTGCTTTGAGACTGGTAGTTGTCGGTTTCAGTGCTTTTTTCAACCCAGGTTTCCCGGCTCTCTTCGGGCGGACGGGCGGAGCATCCAAGTGCGGCCAGGCTCGCGACTGCCAGGTCGGCAAACATTCGGTTCACCTAGCGGTAACTCAATAGAATCTTCGCGACAGTTGCGGCCACATTCTTTTTGGCGTACTCGGCCGGAGCCTGCCACCCGCCGCGGGATTCAATGGCCAGTTTCATCCCTGCGACAAGAATCTCGTCACTGGCTCCCGCCAGGATATTACTGCCACATTCGGTCGTTTCGGGACGCTCGGTCACATCGCGGATGGTAACATTGGGAATGCCGAAGATACAGGCCTCCTCCTGTACCGTGCCGCTGTCGGTGACAATGCCGAGCGCGTTCTTTTCGATCTTAACAAAATCAAAAAGACCGAAGGGCTTGTGCAGGCTGATCCTCCGTGGATCGACCACAATGCCGGCACGACTGATCCGATCAGCTGTACGGGGGTGGACACTTACGACGGCGATCTTGTCAAACTCCGTGGCGAGCGCCGTGAGCGCACCGATGTGGCGGCGCAAACGTTCGGGTGAATCGACGTTCTCTGCCCGATGCATGGTGACCAGAAAGTAACCCAGTCGCTTCAGTTTGAGTCGGTGCAGAACCTTGCTGCCGTCGATTTTCGGCGCAAAATGCTCCAGCACCTCGAGAATCGGATTCCCAATCACGAAAATATTCTCCCGCCGCACGCCCTCGGCCACCAGATTTTCTGCGCTGCGTTGCGTGTACGGCATGAGCACGGTGCTGCTGTGATCGATGATTCTGCGATTAATCTCCTCCGGCACGCGGTTATCATAACAGCGATTCCCGGCCTCCAGGTGGTATACGGGAATCCCGCGACGCGCGGCGACGATTGCAGCAAGGCCACTGTTCGTATCCCCAAGGATCAAGAGCCGATCCGGACGTTCCGAGACTAAAAGTGCATCCACCTTGGCGAGAATCTGCCCAGCCTGCTCCCCAAATGTTGCCGCGTTGATGTTAAGATGCCGGTCGATTTTCCGAACCCCCAGTTCGCGCAAAAACACCTCACTGAGGTTGGGGTCAAAGTTCTGGCCGGTGTGGACCAGCACCTGTTCAGCATGCCGGTCAATCCACTTGATGATCAGGCTCAGCCGGATAATTTCAGGACGGGTGCCGAAGATCGTTAGAATTTTCATGGAGAAACAGGGTCGTTGCTATAGATTCATCCGACGCAGGACTGCGCCATTTCCTCCAGCATCTTGCTCCAGGAGGGAGGCTGATAATTCATCTCTCGGCGGAAACGCTCCGAATTGAGACTCCGATCGCAAACAAAGGACGTATCAAGCTGTATCTCTCCCCGCCAATCAAAGCACTTGCTCGCCAGCTTCAGCAGCTCGTACTTCGAAATCGGGTTAGAGGAAACCTGCCAGAGCCCGCACATTTCGGGTCTCCGCAGGACCTCTTCGATGATGCGAGCCACTTCTTGTGTTGTCAGGCCAGTATAGATCGCACGGTCGTATCCTTTGATATTCCCGCCTTTCTGCCCCAGGAACCATTCAATCAGCCCGTGTTTGCTTTCGACTTCTCTGCCAATGATTGAGGTGCGCAACGTAAGGCAGTGGGGTTCGATGACTTCTCCGAGGTACTTGCTTCGGCCATAAAGATCCTCCGCGTCTGACGGGTCGCTCTCCTTGTAGTTTCCCTTCTTGCCCGAAAATACGCAATCCGTACTGATATGCACCAGTCTGGCTCCAGCCAGCGCGCACAAAGCGGCCAGCCGGTGCGGCAACAAGGAGTTGATTGCAAGGCTCGCGATGGGATCGGTGGCTTCCTTAAGCTGCTTGATCACCCCCACGCAGTTCACGACGACATCGGGCTTGACCCGCCGTAGCGCAGAAACGAGCGAACCGTCACTCGTTACATCGAGCCCGGTGATGCTTCGCGTCTCTTCGAAAAGGCCAAAACGGGCATACCCCTGGACTGGGCGTCGCAAAGTCACCCACGTTTCCATTTTCGGGTGAAAATGTTTCCAAAGCTGATGCCCCAGCATCCCGCTGCCGCCGATGATCAGGATCTTCATGTCGCGCCTTGCATTTATAACCTGGTATTTGCGCGCTTTATTGCCGCCATTACTTCAGGGAGTTTAGTCAGTGCCGCTGCCATCTCCTCAAGATTCAGGCGCTGCGTGTTATGGGAATTGTAGTCTTGGTATTCGCGCAGCTTTTCACTCCCCTCGGAGAAATATGCACTGTAGTTTAGATCCCGGTTGTCGGCCGGCACACGGTAGTATTGTCCCATATCTTCGCTTTTGGCCGACTCCTCTCGCGTAAGCAGCGTTTCATAGAGTTTTTCCCCATGGCGCGTGCCTATCACTTTGACCGGGTTCTCGGCCTTCAAGAGCCGTCTTAAAGCCTCGGCCAGCGTGCCAATCGTGGCGGCAGGTGCCTTCTGTACAAACAGGTCGCCGGCCTGCCCATTCTGAAACGCATAGAGGACGAGATCGACTGCCTCATTGAGCGTCATCATAAAACGGGTCATCTCGGGATCCGTGACCGTCAACGGTTTGCCGGCGGCCCACTGTTCAAGAAACAAGGGAATTACGGAGCCGCGTGACGCCATTACATTTCCATATCGCGTCACGCAAATGACAAGGCCGTGCTTGGCCGCAACCCGGGATTTCGCGATCGCGACTTTTTCCATGAGGGCCTTGGACATCCCCATGGCATTAATGGGATAGGCCGCCTTATCCGTGCTGAGCACGACGACCCGTTTCACCCCCGTCGTGATGGCCGCCTGGAGAACATTCTCCGCACCAAGCACGTTCGTGCGCACCGCTTCCAAGGGATAGAATTCGCACGAGGGCACTTGCTTCAGTGCGGCCGCATGGAAGATGAAATCGGCACCGTCTGCCGCTTCCTGGACACTGTCGATGTTGCGTACGTCACCGATGTAGAACTTGAGCTTTGCATCCCGGTATTCGTGCCGCATATCGTCTTGTTTCTTCTCGTCTCGGGAGAAGATACGAATCTGCGCAACGTCGGAATTGAGGAAACGGCGCAACACGGCGTTACCGAAGCTGCCGGTCCCGCCCGTAATGAGTAACGTTTTATTTTTAAACATATTTGCGATCTAAATTAAACCTGCTGCCAAGCGAGGATTTCAGCATTAGGCAAAGCTGCCGATTTGAAAATGAGGAAGTTAGCTTTTCCAGCCGCCACAGCTTCGCCCCGTCGCTTCCTGCCCGGAAGTTCGACTCAGGAGCTTCGACGTTTCGGCGCCACAGCTTGGTTATGCATTTCCACCCTTCGGGCCCAGCAGAGCACTGAGCACCGGCAGGACCGCCTTGGACCGCCGCCGCCAGGTTTCCAGCTGCTTGACCCGCCCGAGATAAAAGTCGCCCCCCTCCTGCTCTGCCAGGGCACGCAAACGCGCCAGCCTCCCCGTGCCGGTCGCCGCCAGTGGCGCCAACCGCTCGCGCAGCACGCCGCTCAGCAGCTTTCGCAGACTCAGCTCGGGTTCGTAAGCCACGCTTCGCACGCGCGTGTCGTCCGAGGGCAGATGACAAATTTGCGATTTGCGAGCATCCGCGACATTGATCGCCCCAAGCGAGCGTAAAAATTGCAGCCCCTGACTGGCGGAACCATTGCTTATGTCGAGCCGCTCGACTATGTCCGAAAAGCTCAACGGCTTCGGCGAAGCGTAAAGAACACCGTAGATTTGGCCAACCGACTTCGGCACCCCAAAGATCTGCACCAGTTCGGCAAAAACCTGAACGCACTCAACCTGGAACGCTTTCCGCGCTCGGGTGGTGGTAGAAGACGTGGGGGCTGTGGGCGAATCGACCGGCAAAGCCACACCAGCCAACGAGCCCGGCACTGCAAGTTCAAGTAAAAATGAACCGTCGCCGCCGGCCACCGCCGGCATGCAATCGCAGGAGGTCGAGGCAAGCTCTGACTTCTGTGAAGCACAGTCCCACCCCAGGCATTTCTCCAAATCAATACTCTGTGGTTGAACACGAAATGAGATTGGTGTTCATCTCTGCCCACAATAGCAGCCTCCGACTCCCGTCTCCCGTCCCTGCCCTATGAATCCCAGCACCTCCTCCCAACCCTTCAACGATGACGACGGCATTGATTTTGCAGATCTCTTCCGCCGCCTCCGGCGCGGGCTGCCCGTGACCATTGGGCTCGCGTTGCTCGGTCTGGCCTTCGCTGCCATCGTCTATTTTGTCGTTGGCCCGCTCCTGAACGTCACAACGACATCGCGGGTTATCTTTTCCTTCACGGGTTATGAAAATGGGCAGTATCCCGATAAATCCAAGTTCCAACCTGATGACATACGGGCACCGGGAGTCATCGCCGAGGCGCTCAAGCGCCAGGGACTTGAAGCCACGGAGGAACTCCAGGGCAAGGTTCGCTCAGCTCTGACCATAGAAGGTATCATCCCGGCCAGCATCATCAAGGAACGTGACCGCCTCAGGGCCACCGGGCAAACCCTCCGTCCGCTGATTCCCGACGAATATCAGGTCACCCTCTCCCTGCCGCAGAATTTCCCTCTCGGCAACCGGGAGCGCGAATTGCTCCTGAGCGAAATTGTCAGTATCTATCGTGACAAATTCCAGCGGACGTACGCTGACGTACCGCTCGCCTTCGGCAGCGCGTTTGAGACCCTTAAGGGCGCCGACTTCTTTGAATACGAGCTGATCCTCAACGGGGAAATCCAGAACATAAACGCCTACCTGACCCAGCAGTTGGAAACGGCGAAGAACTTCCGTTCCCAGGCAACAAACTTTTCCTTCAGCGATCTGACCAAGCAAACCCAATTGTTCACCCAGATCCGGCTGAACGAAACCCTGGGCCTCATCCGCCAGAACGGCCTTTCGAAGAATCGGGCCACCGCCATGGTGAAAATGGACTATTACCTGCGGACGCTTGAGGATCAGGAGAGTAAAGCTGTCGAGGAGGAGAAGGTCGTGCAGGATCTCCTCCGGCAAACGCAGGAGCGTGGACAAGGCTACATCCTCGGGGTCAAGTCGCAGGCTGTGCAATCGCGGCCGGAGACACCGATCCTCGACCAGGGCCTGATCGATTCCCTTCTCGCCAATGACTCATACAATTTCCTCATCCGGCAGGCGCTGGAGGCCGGCTTGAAGGTCAAGCGTATCCAGTCGGAGAAAGCCATCCTGGTCGAACGCCGTAAAAGCATGGAGGCCTTTCTTAAGGGCGCCCTGATCGATCAGAGCGTGATCATCGAACAGGTGCAAGGGTCGCTAACTGGAATGGAAACAGCTTATCAATCCCTGGTGCAGAACATACGCAAGACCCACGAGGATTTTGCTCGCCAGCAGTTCGCCGACGCCGTGCGGATGAGCATGCAGGCCAAAACCAGCAATTTTTATCGCGGTCTCGCTATGGCCGGGATTGCCGGCCTCGGTATTGGAGGTGCACTGGGGCTGGGATTGAGCCTGTTGGGAATCTTGCCGGGCGTGCGAAAAGCCACGGCCTGAGCCACGACTCAGCGCGGACAGGACTGGTTGCGTCTCCCCTCCAGCCGCCTCCCCCATCCTGCTTGCTCCTTCCCCGGCTCGCCATTCTTATCAACACCGAATGAGCGATCCGTCCCCGATCGATCGATCAAACGACTGGTTTCGACCCACCTGGCCGCGCAGTATCTTCGCCGGCGTACTCGCCGCGGGGGCGTTCTTTCTGCCGCAGAAGATCGCCTTGGAATGGTATCCGCTGAACAATCCTGGGACCGACATCAATTATCTGGAGATTTCCTGTGCCGCCAACGTGACCGGCGAAGTGCAGATAAAATATGACCTGGCCCGGCGCGGCCATCAGCCAATTGACACCATCCGCTGGCCGATCTCTCCCACCACCCAAACCTATACTTACACGTTTCCCCTGCCCGACGCCCCGATCGTTGAAATGCGGGTCCTCCCTCCAACCGGCGGTGAACTCACTATCCGGCAGATGCGGATCACCAACCGCCGCGATGAGGAGATCCGGCGCTTCACCTATGACCTGTTCCGCGTCGAGCGCGACAGCGCCGCCATCATGCCCATCGCCGATGGCTGGAAGCTGATCTCCGCTCCGGGTGCCGCCGCCCCGTCCACTCGCATCGAGCTCTTCGCTCCCATCATTCCCGTCGACAAAGACCATCGCAACCTGCTGCGCTGCCTGCTCTCGACCGGCTACCTGTCCCTGATGCTTTGGATTCTGCTGCTGGCCGTCCTGTTTGTCTTCTACCGGCCAAAGACGTGGCGTGATCTCCTCCTGCATCTCGGGTTCATGGCCGGCATTGCCGTACTGTTCGCCCTCGTGGGCAATCGCGGCCTCATCCGCAACTCTGTTGATTACGCCCGTTATACCTTTCCACCGGTCGGTCCCGGGCTGAAACTGGAGTTCGACCTCACCAGCAGCGCCCCCTCCGTCGCACAGTTGTTCTGGGACACCGGCCCCGGTTTTAATGAAACTGAGAGTGTCCGGCAAAACCATGAACCTCATCAGGGCCTGCAGACCCTGCGCTTCCCCCTGCCCGGCAAACCTGTGCTGGGCCTGCGTTTTGACCCGCGGGACAATGCCGGTGGAGTGGAAATCCAGGGTATTCGCTTGGTTGATGCTGGCCAGCGCACCATGGCGGTGCTGCCCATGGATGCCCTCCAGGCGGTGCGCGATATTGCCAAGCTTGAAGCCCGTCCGGACGGCCTCAGCCTTCAAACTGTTCCGGACAGCAAGGATGCCGTTACCCAGTTTTCCGCCCAGGCCGTGGAGCTGGTTAATCGGGCCTTAGCTGCTCAGGGAAAGTGATAGGGCTCAACCAAGGCAGAGACGCTAAGTAGCATCAAGCCGTCGCCACCGAATGCTTCACCTCCCTCTCCCATTCACTGTTCCCTTGCTCCGCGCTCTGCCGCCCTTTTGATGAGCAGCACATGAGCGAGTCCACCCCCGAGCCGTTGATCGCCCTTCGCGGGGTCACCAAGACTTATAGGATCTGGGATGATCCTGCGGCCCGGCTCATGGCCCCCTTGCGGCGCCTGTGGTCTGGCTTAGGTCCGAAAACCGAGGGCCGGCTCTTCACCGCCATCAAGGACATCTCCTTGGAAGTGGCTCGTGGCGAATGCCTGGGCATTATCGGCCGCAACGGTGCCGGCAAAAGCACCCTGCTGCAGATGATTGCCGGCACCGTCCAACCCACGGCCGGCTCCGTGAAGGTGAATGGACGCGTGGCCGCCCTGCTGGAACTGGGTAGTGGGTTCAACCCCGACTTCACCGGTCGGGAGAACATTTATCTCAACGCCGCAATCCTCGGTTTGTCCCAAACCGAGATTGCGGCCAAGTATGAGGCCATTGTCACCTACTCCGGCATCGAGGAGTTCATCGAGCAACCCGTCCGCACCTATTCCAGCGGCATGACGTTGCGGCTGGCTTTCGCGGTCTGTGTGCACGTGGATGCCGATATCCTCATCATCGACGAGGCCTTGGCCGTCGGCGATGCCCGCTTCCAATTCAAGTGCCATGCCACCCTCGAGCAGATGCTCAAGGAGGGCCGCACGATCATTTTCGTTTCGCATGACACCAACGCGGTGAAGCGCATGTGCCGTTCCGCCATTCTGCTCGAACGCGGCGAGGCGCTGCTCCAAGGCACGCCCAACGATGTCACCAACATCTATACCAAGCTCATCACCAGCCCCCACGGCGTTGAAGCCATCCGTGATGATATCGCAGCCCTGAAGGGACCGGGAGCAACCGATCCCTCCACCCCCAACCCTCAGCCCTTGGGCAATCCGGTCGATCTCTCGGCCCTCAGCTCGCAACTCTCTGCCGCTCCTGCCACTAGCCTGCTCACGGAGGAGCGGTCGCATCAGCAGATCTCCGACAAGGAATATTCCTATGGCGGGGAGCTGGGCCAGATCAGATCCGTCACCCTGACTGATGCCCAGAATCAACCCCGCCTGACTTTCCTGACCGGGAGCCAGATCCGGGTGAAGATCATCTGCCATGCCTTGCAGGATATCATCGAACCGATTTACGCCCTCACCCTGAAGGATATTAGGGGTCAGGAAATTTACGGCACCAACACCTATTTTCAGAACCAGACTCCGCCCTCGGTTTCGCCTAGGGGGGAAGTCACCGTGACTTTCGACCTGCAACTCAACGTCTTGCCAGGGATTTATTTCATTTCCCTCGGTTGGGTGCGACTTGTAAATGCCGAGGTTCAGGTCATCCACCGCCGTTATGATGTCCTGCGTTTTGATGTTTTGCCGCGCGACCGAGCATTCGGGCTTGCTTACTGTCCGACCCATATCACCGTCGCCGCGCCTCTCCAGGACGTGTCATAAGAATGCCTTGCTTCGTGAGGCCTGCAGTGGAGAGCCGTGGTGATCATGGATGATCGCCCGCCCGCCCGGTAGGCTTTCACCCAATGTCTTTTCCGGGCACGCGCTGATAAAGTCACCTCTCCCTCACTCTTACTACATGCTTCGAAATACCCTCTGGGTTCTCGGGCTTGGAGCGTTTCTGGCCAGTACCGCTCCATCCGCCGAGAACGTTACCCGTTGGACTATGCTCAACGTTACGCCGCGCGATGACGTGGCGGACTGTCATCTCCTTCAATTGCCTGGCGGAGTTAACGTCCTGATCGATTGCGGCCTGCTGGGCGATTCGCCCGGTGCCGCCCTCGCCCAACTACGCGCCAAGAATATCACGGCCATTGATCTGGCGATTATCAGCCATTTTCATGTCGATCACTATGGTGCGCTGACGCAACTGGTTAAAAGTGGCATCAAGATCAAGCGAGTGGCGGTAAACGTGCCCGACAAGGCGTCAGCTGCCTTGGAAAAACCCTGGGGCTGCAATCTCGATGACGTCAACACCGTCCTAGAAACTCTCCGGGCCCACGATATTCCCACTTTCACTCCCAAGGTCGGTGAATGTTTGCTGGATGTCATGGCGCCCGATGGCGCGCCCATCTGCCTGGAAGTGCTCAGCCTTTACGACGGCCTCAACACTCCGCTTGGTCGCACGGATGTTAATGATACCAGCATCGTGGTGCGCCTTAGCCACGGCTCCACCCGCATCCTCTTCACCGGCGATCTCAACCACGCCATGGGCGCCTATCTCGCAACCAGCACGGTGGATTTGCGGGCCGACCTGCTCAAGGCCCCCCATCATGGTACGGAGGGAACGGTACCCAACGAATTCTACGACCGGGTCGGGGCCAAGGCTGTGCTGGTGCCCTCGCCCAAGCACCTCTGGGAGTCCGCTCGCAGCATGCGCACCCGCAATTACTTCAAAGACCGCCAGATTCCCGCCTATGTCAGCGGCCTCCAGGGCAATGTCACGGTCACCTTGACCGCTCAGGGTTATAAGGTTGAGACTGAACGCTGATCCAAGCGTTCATCTCCCCCGTGTTTTCCCTCCATTTTGCCCACCGTGGAACCAACCATGTCTTGCCGGCTGGCGAACTTTACGCCGCGCCTCCTGACGCCGGTTTTCGGGACACCCCTGCCGCAGATCTCCTCGCTCTCATCGCCGATATCACGGCCGGAACGCCTTGGCGATCGGCCGTACACGAGCGCTATGCCGTGGCCAAACCCTGGCTGCACCGGATCATTACCGATCCGAGTCGTACCGCCTTTTTCGATACCGTTCTGCCCGCTGGCGACGGACTGACCCTCGATCTGGGCGCGGGCTGGGGCCAGACCTGCCGGCCGCTTGCAACCCACCGGCCCGTGGTCGCGCTGGAACCCGTTGCCGAACGTCTCGCCTTCATCCAGGCGGCCGCCCGGCAGGATGGCGTGAATGGCAACCTCAGCTACCTCGGGGCCGACTATTTCGACGTTCAGTTCGAAACCAAGTTCTCCACCATCTGCGCCATCGGCGTTTTCGAATGGGTGGGCGCATTTCAGAACCACATTGATCCACAGGAACGCCAGCGCGCCTTCCTTCGCAAAACCCGGACCGAACTCTCCCCCGGCGGCGCACTCGTCCTTGGCATTGAAAACCGCCTCGGCCTGAAATACCTGCTGGGCTGCTCCGATGACCATATCGGCGTGCCGCACATCGCCTGCCTCCCCGCCCCCCTTGCCCGCCAGCGCTGGCGGGAGTCCAGCGGCCAAACCCTCCAAAGCTACACCTACACGCTCACCGAATTGGAGCAGATGCTGCGCGCCGCCGGCTTCACCGGCATCGAATTTTTTGCCGCCTTCCCCGACTACAAACTACCCAAGAATATCATTCCGCTCTCCGATGGGGGTCAGGCCCTGAACGCCTGGCTCGCCACGGGCCCGCTGCCCCCCGAGCATAACGGTTACGACGGCTCTGCCTTGGGTCCGGTATTTCAGGAAGAACTCCGGGCCCGTTACCACGACCTCGCCTCAGCCGGTACGGCCAGGCATTTTGCGCCCAGCTTTTTCGTCCGCGCCACTTGAGTTCGCCGCGCCATGACCGATCCGCACTTCAATGAAGCTTTCCAGGAGCTCATCACGCGCGGCCTGATTGCCGTGCAGCCTGCGCCGCAGCCACTGGCCGGCGGCAACGTCGACCGGAAAGAAGCGTCGCGCAGCTCGTGGCTGGTCTTCCTGCCGGCGGGTGAGCGGGCCAAGCTGACCTTGGGTCGCGATCTCTCCGTACTGGCCGCCCGGCACGCGGCCTTCGCGCAGGCATGTCCGGCCATCGCCACCGCACAGCTGGCCTATGTTCGTCTCACTGCCGGCGACGCACTCATCGAGGCATTCTTCGACGGGACAAGCCTCGAGGCGGCCACCATTAGCGGGAAGCTACCACCCGCCATCATCCGCCGCGCAGTCACCGGCCTTTGCGACTCCCTCGCCGCCACCCAGCAGCCTTCCGACGAGTCCGCCCGCGCCGTTGAATGGAACGCATGGACCCGGCAGCTGCTGGCCTTGCCGGTCTGGCAGCCCGCCGAAGTCAGTTGTTTGGAAAAGATTCTCCTGCCCGGGCTCTATCCACGGCTCACAACCGGTCCGACCGTGACGCGTTGGACCAATGGCGATTTTCTCCCCTCGAACATTCTGGTAAACGCCAAAGGGGAATCGTGCCTGATTGACGCCGAATTCGCCGCACGCACCCACTTCTTCGCCGAGGATGCCGTGCGGTTTCATGTCCTGTCATTCAGCGTGCAGGACCAACCGGATCTGTTCGCCGGTTTGCTGCCCGGGTACGATCTCCCATGGCATCTCTACTTTTGGCTCCGGCAGTTTCAATTGGAGGTTGAGCACAACTCCCCGGCTTATCTGGCCCGTGTCCAGCCCGGCCGCCTCGGGTTGATTCGGCGTCTCGCCGAACAGGTGCTGGGCACGCCCTTGGCCGGCTGGTCCACCCCCGCCCTGGCCGTGGAACATGCCGTGGAAGACATCCGCTGGCTGCTGGACACGGACAACCTGATCCTGATTTCCGGCTGGTGCCACGCACCTGCTGCCACGCGTTTGCGTGCCGTTGTCGCCCAAGGCCGTACCGGCCGCCTGACCACAATCCCGCCCACCGGGCGACCCGATGTCCAACAGCACTTCGGAGGGGAACCCCGCGCGCTGCATTCCGGCTTTGCTCTGACCTTCAACCCCAAGCCAGCGGATTTCCCCATTACGCTTTGCGCCGTGATTGATAATGGAACGCTGCTCCCTTTCCAGGTCCTTGCCTCCGACGACCTGCCTCGCGGCGCCTTGTTCTGGAACGATTATCCGGCTTGGGCTGCTCGCCATGATCCCGACCCGGCTGCCCCGGCACTCCAGGAGTCTGGACCGCTCCTGTCCATTCTGCTTCCCGTCTATAAAACCCCTGAAGCTTACCTTCACGCCTGCATTGGATCCGTGTGCGCCCAGCATTATCCGCATTGGGAACTGTGCGTGATCGATGACGGCTCCGCCTCACCCCCCCTCACGGACACACTCCATCGGCTGGCCGCCACGGATGCCCGCATTCGTGTCCAGACCCGGAAAACCAATGGCGGCATCAGTCGCGCGACTAACGATGCCCTGGCCATGGCACGCGGGGACTTTGTCGTGCTGCTTGACCATGATGACCTACTCCGGCCCCATGCCCTCGCCGAATTCGCCCACCGACTGGCCCGGGAGCCGGCACTGGATGCGCTCTATTCCGACGAGGACAAGATCACCGCCGGCGGCCAGCGCCTCATCCCCTTTTTCAAGCCCGACTACTCGCCCGAGTTTCTTCTTGGCGTCATGTATATCGGCCATGCCCTGGGTGTGCGCACGACCGTGGCCCGTGCCACCGGTGGATTCGATCCTGCTTACGACGGAATCCAGGATTATGAATTCTTCCTCCGCGTTACGGAGCGCACCTCCCGGATCGGCCATATTTCCCGCATTCTCTACCACTGGCGCCAGTCCCCGGGTTCAAGCGCCCTGCACGGCAACGTCAAGGGCGACATGGATCAAAAACAATCCATGGCCGTGCAGGCCCATCTGCGTCGGCGGGGCGACCAGCGTACAGCCCGCCCTCTCGGCGGCCATCGTGTCCGGTTGGAAAATCCTGTCACCCCGGCAATCGAAACAGTCCGTGCGCCTGACCCGGCCTCGGCTCTGGCAGCGCTGCGTAAGGCCGCGACTACCGGTACGGCGGAGGTGCTAGTGCTGTTGTCCACCGAATCACGGAAAATCCCCGCGACCGATCTAGCTGAACTCGCCGCACTCGCCACGCTTCCCGATTCCGGTTGCGTGGCACCGCTGCTATTGTCCGCCGAAGGCCGGGTCTATGAATCCGGACAGGTCGGGTCACAGTCGATCATGCGCGGCTTCCACCCCGGGAGCGACGGCTATCATGGCACGTTGCGCTGCACTAGGGAAGTTGATGCCGTATCGCCCGCGTGCATCGCCGTGCGCCGCACGCTGGTGATGGATGCGTCCGGGCCTTCGGGTGAAGACTGGTCCGGCTTTTGTGCCCGCCTCCGCGCCCGCGGACTCTATCACCGGGTCTGTGCCTCGGCGCGGGCGCAGCTGATCGCGGCCTCGAAGGAAAGCCCCACCGCCACTGCGCCGGGCACGAGGGAATTCTATCCTTCGCCTTTTGATCCGCAAAAGGGCGATTACACCCTTGCCCCGATGGCACCGGATGGGTCGGCACCGGAGCTGCACTTTTATATTGATCAACCGATCGCGTGGGATGCCCTGCCGCGTTGCCTGATCAGCCGGGGTTGGTGTTTTACCCGGCAGGGTTCTCCTGTCACCGGCATCCGGCTCCGGATCGCCGACCTGACCCTCTCCGGTGTCGTGGGACTTTCCCGACCGGATGTCCTGGCCGCCCGGCCGGACGCGCCGGACGAGTTCACGGGATTCGAAATCCGCGGCACCCTGCCTTCCGGCCGGCAGCAGGTGCGACTGGAGGCCCGTCTGGCTGACGGCACCTGGCAGTTGCTGATGACTCGCCTTGTTGCCGTGCAACGTCAGTTTCTGCCCCTCTGGCTGGGCGGCGGGGACTGGATGGAATTGATGTTCTTCCAAATGCCCGCGCATATGGCCTTTCCGGCCCGGCCACTGCGCGCGGAAAAATTTCCGGCAGACCCGGCGAACATCTCCCGACCCAGATTCTCCATCGTCACGCCGAGCTACAACCAGGCGCGATTCCTGCCCGAGACCATGCGCAGTGTGCTGGAGCAACCGGGCATCACCTGCGACTACGTGGTGCAGGATGGCGGCTCGACCGACGGAAGTGCTGAACTCATCAAGAATCAGGCCGGCCGGCTGCACGCCTGGAGCTGCGCGCGCGACGCCGGCCAGGCCGACGCCATCGCCAAGGGGTTCGCCAAAACCACTGGAGGACCCGACGATCTCATGGCCTGGATCAACTCCGATGATTTCTACCTGCCCGGGGCCCTCGCGCATGTCGCCGCCTACTTTGCCGCGCATCCCGACGTCGATGTACTCTACGGACACCGCATCGTCGTGAACGACGAATCACAGGAAATCGCCCGCTGGCATTTGCCCAAGCACGACCCGGAAGTTCTGCGCCTGAATGATTTTGTACCGCAGGAAACCCTGTTCTGGCGGCGCCGCATTTGGGACAAGGCCGGGGGCATCGATCCTTCGTTCAAATTCGCGATGGATTGGGACCTGCTCCTGCGCTTCCAGGCGGCCGGCGCGAAAATCGTGCGTGTGCCCCGGTTCCTCGCCTGCTTCCGGGTGCATGCGGCGCAAAAAACCTCCGCCCGGATGCACGATGTGGGGCAAAGGGAGATCACCCTGTTGCGCGAACGCACCCAAGGCCGGCCCTTCCCGCCCCAGGAACTGGAGCGAAATCCCCGCTTGCTGCGTTACCTGCGGCGCAGCGCGTTCATCGAATGGCTCTGGTCCCTCGGCATCCGCAGCCCCTGACCGCGCCAGCCGACAAAAGACTTCACATACCCTGCGTGCCGGGCAGTCTTAAACCGAACCTTCATGCAGCTTTCCATCATCGTTCCTGTGTACCGGGAGGAGAAGAACATCCCGGAATACCTGCGCCACATCCGGCCGATCCTGGAGGGGGTCACCGCAGACTATGAAATCATCTTCGCCCTCGACCCCTCGCCGGACCGGACGGAGGAGGTCATCCTCGATCACCGCGCCCAGGATCCGCGGATCAAGCTGCTGAAATTTTCCCGCCGGTTCGGCCAGCCCATGGCGACGCTGGCCGGCATGCAATACTCGACCGGCGAGGCCGTGATCGTCATGGATGTCGACCTGCAGGACCCGCCCGAGCTTGTGCAGGACATGGTGGCGAAATGGCGCGAGGGTTACGAAGTGGTCCTCCCCCAGCGCCGCCAGCGCACCGGCGAGCCCTGGCTCAAGAAGCTGGTCTCCGCCGTCGGCTACAAGGTCATCAACAAGATCGCCGATGTGCAGATCCCGCCCAACACCGGGGATTTTCGCCTGATGTCGCGGCGCGTCGTGGACGAAGTGGTGCGGTTGAAGGAAGTGCACGGTTTCCTGCGCGGCATGGTGGCCGTGGTCGGTTTTAAGCAGGCGCTGATCCCGTTTGACCGCCCCGCGCGGTTCGCGGGGGAGACCAATTACAACCGTTTCCTGGGCTCGCTGCGGATCGGCTTCAACGGCATCTTCTGCTTCTCCACCTACGCCCTGCAATTGAGCACGCTGCTGGGGTTCAGCATCGCCGGGTTCTCGTTCCTGCTCATGGGCATTTATCTTTTCTACAAGCTCATGGGATGGACGATCCTGTGGGGCAATCCCACCCTGGTCATCCTGGTCTCGTTCCTCGGCGGCATCCAGCTCATCAGCGTCGGCATCCTCGGCGAGTACATCGGCCGGATCTATGAGGAAGTGCGCGCGCGCCCCAAGTTCATCGTGGAACGGGCCGAGGGCTTCAAATCCTGACCGGCATGCCCGCCTCCGCCACCAGCAAATGGCCGAAGGTGCTTCCCCCACTCACGCCCGCGCAGCAGCAGCGCAGCGACGAGTTCATGAAGCTGTGGCACGAGGAACTCGCAGGCCGGCCACGCTACGGCTCCATCGAGAGCTTCAACCACAACTTTCCGGTCCGGCACTCCCCCGCCGGCTTCAAGACCACCCTGGAGATCGGCGCCGGGCTGGGCGAGCACCTCGAGTATGAGCAGCTCAGCCCGGAGCAGGAGCGGAATTATTTCTGCAATGAATATCGGGAGAACATGGCCGCCGAGATCCGCCGCCGCCATCCGCACGTCCAGACCATGGTTGGCGATTGCCAGCAGCGTCTCGACTTTCCCGACGGCACCTTCGACCGCTACCTGGCCATCCACGTTCTCGAGCACCTGCCGGATCTGCCCGCGGCCATCCGCGAGGCCTATCGGCTGCTCAACAAACAGACCGGCTGCATGCTTGTCGTCATCCCCTGCGAGGGGAGCTTCGCCTATTCGCTCGCCCGGAAAATCTCCGCCGAGCGCGTCTGGAACCGGCACTTCGACGTGGACTACGCGGAATTCTACCGGCGTGAGCACATCAACCTCCCGCACGAGATCCTTGCCGAACTGGCGCCTTATTTCATCATCAAGGCCCGGCGCTTCTTTCCCCTGCCCTTTTTGCCTTTCCTCTTCAACAACCTCTGCATCGGCCTCGCCCTCCAGCCCCGTCCGCAACCGCTGACCACCTGACTTCTTCATGAAAAGCGTCTTCGTGACCGGTGCCGCCGGTTTTATCGGTTCCACTCTCGTCGACCGCCTGCTGGCGGACGGGGTCCAAGTCACGGGTTGGGATAATTTCTCGACCGGGCAGGAGCGATTTCTCGACGGCGCACGGCCGAACCCGCGCTTCCGGCTCGTACGCGGCGACAACCTCGACCTCTCCGCCCTGACCGCCGCGATGGCCGGCGCTGACTTTGTCTTCCACCTTGCCGCCAATGCGGACATCAAGGACGGCTGGTCCCACCCGAGGAAGGACCTCGAGCAGAACACCGTCGCCACGTTCAACATCCTTGAAGCCATGCGCGCCAATGGTGTCCGCCGCATTGCTTTCTCCTCAACGGGCTCCACCTACGGCGAAGCCACGCTGATTCCCACGCCGGAGGACGCGCCCTTTCCGGTCCAGACCTCCCTCTACGCCGCCAGCAAGGTCGCGGGCGAGACCCTCCTCTCCTCCTATGCCGAGGGCGGCCAGCTCGACGAAGCCTATATCTTCCGTTTCGTCTCCATCCTCGGCGAACGCTACACGCACGGCCATGTCTTCGATTTCTACCGCCAGTTGATCGAACATCCCGAGCGACTGAAGGTCCTCGGCGACGGCCGGCAGCGCAAGAGCTACCTTTACGTGCAGGACTGCGTCGACGCCATGCTGCATGTTGCCCGGGCGCACACCGCGAAAGACGCGAAGCACCACACCCAGATCTACAACCTCGGCACGGCGGAATACGTCCAGGTCACCGACAGCATCGGATATATCTGCGCCGCCCTCGGCTTGAAACCCCGGCTCGAATACACCGGCGGCGACCGCGGCTGGATTGGTGACAATCCTTTCATCTTTCTCGACACGGCGAAAATCCAGGCCACCGGCTGGAAACCCCGGCTCACCATCGAGCAGGGCATCGTAAAAACCCTCCGCTGGCTCGAAGCCAATCGCTGGGTCTACGAGGCCCGCCGCCACTGACCATGAACATTGTCGTTCTCGGCCTCTGGCATCTCGGCTCGGTTACCGCCGCCTGTTTGGCGCGGCACCACCGTGTCACCGGCCTGGACTTCGACGAGCCGGTGCTCGCCGGCCTGCGTGGCGGTCGCGCCCCCCTGCACGAGCCCGGACTTGACGCTTTGCTTGCCGTCGGTCTCGCCAGCGGCAAGCTCAGTTTTTCCGCCGACGCCACCATCGCCGCGACCGCTGACGTCCTCTGGATCTGCTACGATACACCGGTGGATATCGACGACCGGTCGGATCTAGACTGGGTTCATGCACGTCTCGCCCGGGTGTTGCCCGGGTTACAGCCGGGCACCGTGGTGCTCGTCTCCTCACAGCTGCCCGTCGGCAGCTGTGCCCAGCTCGCGAAGCAGTACCCCGCGCTCCACATCGCCTGTTCGCCCGAGAACCTGCGGCTCGGCAAGGCCATCGAGGCCTTCGAGAAACCCGCGCGCATCATCGTGGGCACCTCGTCCCCCTCAGCCTGGGCGACGCTGGAAAAAATGCTCGCTCCGCTCGACGCGCCGCTGGTGTGGATGCGTACCGAGTCCGCCGAGATGGTGAAGCACGCGCTGAACTCCTTTCTTGCCCTCTCCGTCGCCTACATCAACGAGATCGCCGCGCTCTCTGAGACCGTCGGGGCCGACGCTCACGAAGTAGCGTCCGGCCTGAAAAGCGACCCGCGCATCGGTTCGCGCGCCTACCTCGGACCCGGCGGCCCCTTTGCCGGCGGCACGCTCGCCCGCGATGTCGTCACGCTGACCCAGCTCAGTCAGGCGAAAAACCTGCCCCTCGCCCTCATTCCCGCCATCAAGGAAAGCAACGACCGGCACCGCGGCTGGGCCTTTCGCAAAGTCTCGGCTGCCCTGGCCGGTTTCACGCAGCCCGTTGTCGCCGTGCTCGGCCTCGCCTACACGCCCAACACCAGCACGCTCCGCCGCAGCGCCGCGGTTGAACTTTGCCGCCAGTTGCTCGGCGCCGGGATGAAGGTACAGGCCTACGACCCACTCATTCGCACCGCCGACACCGAACACCGTGACCTGCCTCTCGCCGGCTCGGCGACCGATGCGCTGCGCAACGCGCACGCCGTCGTCATCTGCACGGAATGGCCTGAATTCCGCGACTATCCCTGGCCCACGCTGCTGGCCGGCATGGCCCGGCCCGTGGTCGTCGACGCCAACCGGCATGTGGAAAAAGCGGTGACCTCCGTCCCTAATCTCGTCTACCTCACCGTCGGCCGCCCATGAAACTTTCCGGACGCAATACCCTCATCACCGGTGGCAGCCAGGGCCTTGGCCGCGTCATCGTCGAGGCCTTCCTCGCCGAGGGAGCCAACGCGGTCTTCTGCGCCCGCACCGCAACCGACATCGCCACGACCCAGGCCGCCCTTACCCCTCGCCTCCAGCCCGGCCAGCAACTCATTGGTGTGACCTGCGACATCGCCGATCCTGCCAGTGTCGCAGCCCTCTTTGCCCGCATTGCCCAACTCGGCCCGCTCCATGTCGTCGTCAACAACGCCGGCATCTATGGCCCCATCGGCCCGACCGAGGAGGTCTCGCTCGCTGACTGGACCCAGGCGTGGCAGATCAATGTCACCGGCACCCTCTTGGTTTGCCAACACGCGCTGCGCGCCATGCAGCCGCTCCGCGCTGGCAAAATCATCAACATCTCCGGTGGCGGTGCGACCAACCCGATGCCCCGCTTCGCCGCCTACGCCGCCACCAAGGCGGCCGTTGTCCGCCTGACCGAGACTCTTGCTGAGGAATACCGCGCCGACCAGATTGATGTGAACGCGGTCGCCCCTGGAGCCCTGCGCACCCGGCTCACGGCGCAGGTCCTCGCGGCCGGCCCGGAGAAGGCCGGCGTGGAGTTCTTCGCCAAGAACAAGAAGTGGACCGACGAAGGCGCGGTGGATCCCAAGCTCGGCGCGGCACTGTGCGTCTGGCTGGCCAGCACCGAGAGCGACGGCATCACCGGAAAACTGATCAGCGCGCAGTGGGACCCGTGGCAGGACCCGGCAAAGTTCCGCGTCCTTGCCACCGGGGACGTCTACACGCTGCGCCGCATCGTCCCGGAGGATCGTGGCCAGAAGCCCAAGCCCTGATGGCTGCCCCGCTTCAATTTGCGATCGTCGGCTGCGGCCTCATCGGCCGCAAGCGCGCCGCCAGCCTTCAACCCGGCCAGTTGCGCTATGCGTGCGATCTCGACGCAACGCGCGCCGCTGAGCTGGCCAGGGCCCACGCCGGCGCGACCGCCCTCACCGATTACAAGGTCGCCCTGGCCGATCCCACCGTCGGTGCGGTCATCGTCGCCACGCTCAACAGCTCGCTGGCTCCCATCGCTCTCGCCGCTGTGCGCGCCGACAAGCATGTGCTCGTGGAGAAGCCCGGCGCGCTCAACGCCGCCCAATTGCGCGAACTGCAGGCCACCGCCCAAAAAGCAGGCGTCCGGGTGCGGATTGGCTACAATCATCGTTTCCACCCGGCGTTGCAAAAAGCCCGCGAGCTCGCTGACTCGGGCGTGCTCGGACCAATGATGTTCCTGCGCGGGCGCTACGGCCACGGCGGCCGCAAGGGCTATGACCGCGAGTGGCGCGCCGATCCCAGACTCTCCGGCGGCGGCGAGCTTATTGACCAGGGCGTGCACCTGATCGACCTCGCCGGCTGGTTTCTCGGCGACTTCCCCACGGTCGCAGGCCACGCGGCGACTTTCTACTGGGACATGCCGGTGGACGATAACGCCTTTCTTTCCCTGCGCACGGCCGGTGGCCAGACGGCCTGGCTGCACGTCAGTTGCACTGAATGGAAAAACCTCTTCTCCCTCGAGCTCTACGGTCGTGACGGCAAGGTTGCCATCGACGGCCTCGGCGGCAGCTACGGCCCGGAGAAATGCACCTGGTACAAGATGCTGCCACAAATGGGCCCGCCTGAGACCACGGTCTGGGATTATCCGGCCGGGGACAGCTCTTGGGCGCTCGAACTCGCCGCCTTTGAGGAGGACATCCGCACCGACCGTCCCCCGAACCCAGGTCTACGTGAAGGCATCGGCACCCTCGAGGTCGTGGAGTCAATCTACCGGGCCAGCGGCTACCCGGTCAGCACCACCGGTCTGTAGATTCGCTATCGTAAATCCGGGCTTGGCCAATCGAAAACCGGCAATCCAAAATCGAAAATGATCATCACCCGTTCCCCTTTGCGCATTTCCCTCGGTGGCGGCGGCACCGACCTGCCCTCCTATTACCGCGAGCATGGCGGATTCCTCGTGGCCGGTGCGCTCGACAAATACGTCTACCTCACCCTGCATCGCACCTTCGTGCCCGACCTCATCGTGAAGTACTCCAAGCTGGAGCGGGTGCCCACCGCCGCCCAGCTGGAGCACCCGATCATCCGCGAGGCCTTTGCCCTCCTCAACCTGAACGGGGCGTCGCTCGAACTCACCTCGATGGCTGACATCCCCAGCGGCACCGGGCTCGGCTCCTCGGGCAGTTTCACGACCGCCTTGCTGAAGCTGCTCCACACCGCCAACAAGAGCGTGCTTTCGCCCGTCGAGTTGGCCGAACAGGCCTGCCACATTGAAATCGACCGGTTGGGCGAGCCCGTCGGCAAACAGGACCAGTACATCGCTGCGATCGGCGGCCTCACCGCCTTCACTTTCCATAAGGACGGCCGGGTCGAATTTCGACCCTGCAGGATTTCCCAGGAGACCCTCTTTAACCTGGAGGACAACCTGCTGCTGTTCTTCACCGGTTACTCGCGCTCCGCCTCGGCCATTTTGGCGGATCAGAACGACCGGTCGAAAAAGCAGGATCCGGCGATGCTCGACAACCTGCACTTCACGAAGGAACTCGGCCACCAATCCCTCGCCGCCCTGGAAAGCGGCAATCTCGAGGAGTTCGCCCGGCTCATGGATGTCCACTGGCAGCGCAAGAAATCGCGCAGCACCGGCATGAGCAACCCGCACATCAACGGCTGGTACGATCATGCGATGGTGCATGGCGCTCTCGGGGGCAAACTCATCGGGGCGGGCGGCGGCGGTTTCCTGATGTTCTACGCCAGTGACAAGACCAAGCTACGTCATGCCATGCGCGAGCAGGGTCTGCCGGAAGTCCGTTTTCGCTTCGACTTCGAGGGCACCAAGGTCGTCATCCAAAACTGATGCCCGCCCCCGCGACGAATCCGGCCCAACTGCCCGTCGCCATCCTGGCCGGGGGCTTGGCCACGCGCCTGCATCCCCTGACGCAGAAAATTCCCAAGCTGCTGGTCGAGGTCGCGGGTGAGCCCTTCTTTTCCCACCAACTCCGCCTGCTCAAGAAAAACGGCCTGACCAAAATCGTGCTCTGTATCGGCCACCTCGGCGAAATGATCGTCGAAAAATACGGCGACGGCGCCAAGTGGGGTGTCCAGATCGAGTATTCCTTCGACGGCGAGAAGCTCCTCGGCACCGGCGGCGCCCTCATCCGAGCCCTGCCGAGACTCGGCAATGCCTTCTACGTCCTCTACGGCGACAGTTACCTGCCCGCCGACTATCAGGCGGTCGGCCGCGCCTTCCTCGACTCCGGCAAGCTCGGCCTCATGACCGTGTTTGAAAACCACGGGAGCTACGACACGAGCAATGTCTGGTTCGAAGACGGCCGCATCCGGCTCTACTCGAAAACGGAAAGGCCCCCGCAAATGCGCCACATCGATTACGGCCTGGGCGTATTCCGCCGGGCCGCTTTTGTCGGACAATCCCGCGATGCCGTCGTCGATCTTGCCGCCGTGCAAGCCGACCTCTGCCGCCGGGGTGAGCTGGCCGGCTGGGAAATGAAACAGCGCTTTTACGAGATCGGTTCACCCGCCGGCCTGAAGGAACTCGACCAGCTCCTGCGAACCGGTTTTCCTCGTTGAATCCCCATGTCCTACGCGGCCCAGCATCTCAAGGAAACCGCCGAAATCGTCGCGCAACTCAACCCCACCGACTGCGAGAAGTGCGTCCGCGAACTTGTCGGCGTCCGCACCCGGGGCGGCCGGCTCTTCATCCTGGGCGTCGGCGGCAGCGCGGCCAACGCTTCGCATGCCGTGAACGATTTCCGGAAAATCGCTGGCCTGGAGTGCTACGCCCCGACCGACAATGTCTCCGAACTCACGGCCCGCACCAACGACGAGGGCTGGGCCAGCGTGTTTGTCGAGTGGCTCCGCGGCTCGCGGCTCAACGGCAAGGACGCCCTGCTCATCCTCTCCGTCGGCGGCGGCAACGTGGAGAAGAACGTCTCCCCGGGATTCATTTCCGCGATCCAGCTCGCCAAGCAGGTTGGCGCACGCGTCCTGGGCATCGTCGGCCGGGACGGCGGCTACACCGCCACCCAGGCCGATGCCTGCGTGGTCGTGCCAACGGTGAACCTAGCCAATGTTACACCGCACTCCGAGGCGTTCCAGGCCGTGATCTGGCACCTCTTCGTCTCGCACCCCGACCTCAAGGTCAACCCGACCAAGTGGGAGAGCATGCGCTGACCCGCCTGCGGCTGTCATGAACCAGCAGCGCGCAGTCTTCCTCGACCGCGACGGGACGCTGAACGCGCCGCTGGTCCGCCACGGCCAGCCCTACCCGCCCGCCACCGTCGCCGAATTTCAGCTGCTCCCCGGTGTCGCCGAAGGCTGCCGCCAGTTGCACGCCGCCGGATACGTGCTGGTCGTCGCCACCAACCAGCCTGACGTCGGCCGCGGCACACAAACCCAGGCCGCCGTCGAGGCCATGCACGCGCACCTGCTCAAGCTCATTCCCGAAATAACCCGGATCGACGTGTGCTACGACCCCGGCAGCGCCAATCCACCCTCGGAGTTTCGCAAGCCGGCGCCGGGGATGCTGCGCCGCGCCGCCGTGGCGCTCGGTCTCGATCTCCGCCAAAGCTGGATGATCGGCGACCGTTGGCGGGACGTGGACTGCGGGGCAAATGCCGGTTGTCAGACGATCTTCCTCGACTATGGCTATCAGGAACCGCTGCGACAGAAGCCGGATTTCACGGTTCGCTCGTTTCCTGCCGCCGTTGAGGTGATCCTCGCCCGCAACCAGACCCCCTAATCACTGGCCCATGCCGACGCTCCACACCCTCAAAATCCAGATCTACGCCGATGGGGCGGACAAAGCGGGCATCCTGGACCTCTACGCCAAGCCCTACATCAAAGGCCTGACCACCAACCCGACCCTGATGAAGAAGGCGGGCATCACCGACTACGAAGCCTTCGCCCGCGACATCCTGCAAACCGTCACCGCCAAGCCCATCTCTCTGGAGGTTTTCTCTGATGATTTTCCCGAGATGAAGCGCCAGGCCCTCAAGCTCGCCGGCTGGGGTCGCAACGTCTACGTCAAGATTCCCATCACCAACTCCCGGCGCGAATCATCCATTCCTCTCATCCGCGAGCTTTCGCATCAGGGGGTGCAGCTCAACATCACGGCCATCCTCACCCCCGGCCAGGTTCGCGAGGTCGCAGCCGCCCTCGACCCCAAGGTGCCGTCGGTCGTCTCCATCTTTGCCGGCCGCATCGCCGACACCGGCGTGGACCCCATGCCTGTCATGCGCGAGAGCCGGAAGATTCTCGCCGGACAGCCCAAGTGCGAACTGCTCTGGGCCAGCGTGCGTGAGGTGCTGAATATCATCCAAGCCGAGCAAAGCGGCTGCCACATCGTCACCGTGCAACACGACATTCTCGCCAAGGCCGCCAAACTTCTCGCCATGGACTTGGGCGACCTGTCGCTCGATACGGTCAGGATGTTCGCCAACGATGCCGCCTCAGCCGGCTACAAACTCTGAGCCGCGCCCGGGGCCGGACAATTGGCTTCACATCCGCCCGGCGGCGCGGCTTGCTATGGCACCGCCATGAAGCCCGACCCCGCCGTGCCGGCCGACCAGCTCCACCTCCTCCGCCAGCAGCTCATCCTGGCTCAGGTGCGCATCATGGAGCTGGAGGATGTCCGGGATGAACTGGCCCCCAAGCTGGGCGAACTCGAGAAACTCGTCACCGCCGCCCAGGCCATTGCCGACCAGAAAGTCGAGGCGGTCGCCCACTTGGAAAAAGTCCGGGCCGACCTGCAGGCGCAGTATGAACACATGCGGCACATGCAGCACGTGACCAACGAGGCCCTGAACTCCGCCCGGGCTGAGATCGCCACCCGGGCTGCCTCTGAAACGAGCCTGCTCTCCGAAGTCGAAAACCTGCAGGTCCTCTGCCGGCAACAGGCCGAGAGCAGCCGGCAGCAACTCGACCGCCTGGCCGGCCTGGAAGCCGGTTTGCGCACCGCCCAGACCGAAGCAACCACGCGTCTGGAGCGCATCAACCAGCTCGATGCCGAGCAACGCGCCATGAAATCCTCCCGAAGCTGGCGCTGGACCTCCTGGCTCCGCTCCCTCGAGCGCACCTTGGGCGGGCCCAAGCCATGAGCGGGGCGGTGGCACACCGGCTGCGCGGCGAGGTGGAGAGCCCCCGGCCGCTCCGTGCCCGCGACGGAGCAGTCTCGCTCACCGGCTGGTGTCTGCTTGAGGGCAGCACCAAACCTCCAGCCGTGCGCATCGTGACCGGAGCCGGCACCCTACCTCTGACCAAGCGGATCAAACGCCCCGAGCTATCCGGTCAATCCGGCCCCACAGACTGCGGCTTTGTGATCCAAGGTCATTTGCCGCCCGGTGTACACCTGGCCTGCTTCGAAGCGCAGTTGCCCGACAGCTCGTGGCAATGCTTCAAGGCCCTGAGCCTGGTGGTCGAGGCCCGGCCCTTCGCCATCGGCATCGAATCACCCGCTACGACCGGCTCGGTGAGCAAACGCGTCCATGTCGAAGGCTGGGCCCTCCATCCCGGGCAGCCGGTGAAGGAATTGTCCCTGCGCTACGGCCACCAGGAAATCCCCTGCGTACTGGGCCGTCCGCGCACGGATGTGCCGACCGCCTACCCCGATTCGCCCCATGCCGCGCGCGCCGGCTTCAAGAGCAGGGTGATCCTGTCCGCCGGCCGCGGCCCCCTGCGCCTCAAGGCCAGACTGGCTGACAGCTCGGTCGCCCTTGCCCGTACTCTCCTGCAGATCGACGTCGCCACCGACGAAAACCACGACGCCCGGATCGATTTCGGTGCGGCCCGGATACCCCTGTCCGACGCCAAGCCTGCGCACTCGGGCCGGCCACCGGCGAGAACCGACCGGCCGCTCAATATTCTCTTCCTTCTGCCGGGCAGCTTCGCTTCGAACAGCGCGCTGCACGTCGCCGCGCTCGCCAACGAGCTGAGCCTCGCCGGACATTCGTGCGTTGTGGCCGTGCCCCACGATCTCGAGACCCTCGCCCATCATACCGCCTGCCGCTTCCGCGGCCTGCTGCACCGCGAGGCGGAGGCCGGTGTCATTTTCGCCGATGGTCACGGACCGCAACTCATCCATGCTTGGACGACCCGCGAGAATGTCCGGACCCTTACCGAGAAGCTTCGTGCCCGCCACGGCGCTCAGGTCGTGGTGCATCTCGAGGACAACGAGTTGGAGATCCTCGCCCTGTCCCTGGGCCGGCCCGCCGTCGAGCTGGAGAAAATGCCCGCCGCCGAGCTTGCGCGGCTGGTGCCCGCCGACCTGTCGCATCCCGGACACAGCCGGGAATTCCTCGCCCACGCCGACGCGGTCACGGTGATCACCGACCAGCTGCGCGACCTGGTGCCGGCGGGGCGGCCCTGCCACACGGTGTGGCCCGCCGCAGACGCCCGGTATTTTCATGCCCGCCCCCGGCCGGTTGAATTCCGCCGCATACTCGACCTCGCCGCCGGCGCGACCGTGCTCTTTTATCATGGCAATGTACATGCGGCCAACGCCGCCGAGGTTCGCGAACTTTACGCGGCCGTGCTCCAGCTCAACCGCGCGGGCGAGACCGTCACCCTGACCCGCACCGGCCTCGACCAAGTCGACTTTCTCGGTCCGATCGCCAGCGAGGTCGCCCCGCACGTCCTCTCCCTCGGGCAGATTTTGCATCACCACCACCTGCCCCCGCTGATGGCGCTGGCCGACATCTTTGTACAGCCCGGCCGGGCCGGTGCCTTCAACGACTACCGTTTTCCATCCAAGCTCCCCGAGTTTTTCGCCCTCGGGCGGCCCGTAGTGCTGCCGCGCACCAACCTCGGCACGCTGGTCCGCCACGGTACCGACGCCTATGTGCTCGACTCGGCGGACGCGGCCGGCATCGCTACCGCCGTCATGGAACTGCGCCGCGACCGCGCGCTGCATGAGCGCCTCAGTTCGGGTGCCCTCGTCTTCGCGGCGAAACATTTCAGCTGGTCCCGCAGCGCGGAGGCCCTGGCCCGGTTCTATCAGACGCTGGTTCCGCGCTGATGCCGGTCATCCTGTCCGTGCCGGTTTTATGGGCTTGTCATGCCCGCCCGCGATTTCACCCAATGGCGGCTGGCCCAGCCCTATGACGACCAGCGCCGCGCTTCCCCTTGAGCAGCACAACATCGAAATCCAACGCAACCGCGAGGCCTGGCAGCGCAAGCCCATGCTGCGGGAGATCTATCACGATTTCTACCGCCTGATCGCCGGGCGCCTCGATCCGGCGGTGCCGGGACCGGTGGTCGAACTCGGCTCCGGCATGGGCCGGATCAAGGACATCATCCCGCAGTGCGTCACGACCGACCTGTTCCCCAACGCCTGGCTCGATCGCCGGGAAAACTGCTACCAATTGAGCTTTGCCACCGGTTCCGTTTCGCATCTCATCCTGTTCGACGTGTGGCACCACCTGCGCTATCCGGGCACGGCCCTGCATGAATTTCACCGCGTGCTCGCGCCGGGCGGCCGCTTGATCCTGTTCGAACCCGCCGCCAGCTGGGCCGGCCGGCTGGTCTATTATTTCTTCCACCATGAACCGGTCGCGGTAAAGGACCCCATCACGTGGGAGGCACCGGCCGGTTTCTCGGCCGCCGACGCCGACTACTACGCTGCCCAGGGATCCGCGACGCGGCTGTTCTGGTGGGGCGAGGGCCGCGACCGGCTCAAGGGCTGGCAGCTCCGCGAGCTCAGCCCGCTCACCTCCTTCAACTATTTCGCCTCCGGGGGCTTTTCCGGCCCGCAACTGGGCGGCCGTTTTCTCCACAGCCTGATGCGCGGCATCGATTTTCTGACCGCCCCCTTCCCGCGCGCCTGCGCGGCCCGCCTGCTGATCGTCCTGGAAAAGGAGAAATCCTGACATGCCCGCCCCTTCCGAGCTGACCCAGCAACACTTGGCGAAGATCCGGACGTTCTTTGACGCCGCTCCCACCCAGTCCAAGGCCCCGGCGCTCCACTACCGGTCGCTCCTGGCCCGCTACTACAACCAGTTGATCCCCGCCGGCGCCTCGGTGCTCGAGGTTGGCTGCGGTACCGGCGAGCTGCTCGCGCAACTGCACGCCACGCGCAAGGTCGGCGTGGATCTCTCCGCGAACCAGATTGCCGCCGCCCGCGCACGGGTGCCCGGCGCCGAGTTTCATGTGCAGGCCGGCGAGGCGCTGGAGCTCACCGAGCAGTTCGACTGCATCGTTATCTCCGACACCCTGAACTTTGCCGCCGATGTGCAGCGCTTGCTCGAGCAGCTGCAGGCGGTCGCCCATCCGGACACGCGGCTGTTCGTGAACTTCCACAATTCCCTCTGGCGGCCTTTCCTTTCGCTCGCCACCGGGCTCGGCCTGAAGAGCCGGCAGCCACAGAGCAGCTGGCTGGCCTCCTCCGACGTGGTCAACCTGCTCCAACTGGCCGGCTGGAGTCCCATCAGCCACCAAGGGCGGCTGTTGCTGCCCGTTCGCCTGCTCGGCCTCGACACCCTGGTGAACCGCTGGCTCGCCCCCCTGCTCCAGTGGTTCTGCCTCACCCTCTTCATTTCCGCCCGGCCGGTCCGGGGCGCCGCGGCCAGCCAGCCGAGCGTTTCCGTGATCATTCCCGCGCGCAACGAGGCCGGCAACATCGCCGCCGCCGTGAGCCGCACGCCTGCGATGGGCGCCGGCACCGAGCTCATTTTCGTCGAGGGCCATTCCAAGGACGACACCTGGGAACAGATCCAGCGTGTCCAGCACGAGCATCCCCAACTGAAGATCAAGATCATGCAGCAGACCGGCAAGGGCAAGGGTGACGCCGTGCGGCTGGGCTTCGCCGCCGCCACCGGAGACATCCTCATGATCCTCGACGCCGACCTGACGATGCCGCCCGAGGAGCTGCCGAAATTCTACGAGGTGCTGGCCAGCGGCCGCGCCGAGTTCGCCAACGGCGTTCGGCTGGTCTACCCGATGGACAAGGAGGCGATGCAGTTCCTCAATCTGTGCGCGAACAAGGCCTTTGGCCTTATCTTCACCTGGCTGCTCGGCCAGCCGGTCAAGGATACCCTCTGCGGCACGAAGGTACTGCGCCGCGCCCACTACGAGAAAATCGCCGCCAACCGCGCCTACTTTGGTGATTTCGATCCCTTCGGTGACTTCGACCTGCTGTTCGGCGCCGCCAAGCTCAACCTGAAGATCGCCGACGTGCCGATCCGCTACAAGGAACGCACGTACGGCACCACCAACATCCAGCGCTGGAGCCACGGCTGGCTCCTCCTCCGCATGGTACTCTTCGCCGCGCGCAAGCTGAAGTTCACCTGAACGCCATGACCGCCCCCCGGCCGAAACGTCTCCTTGTCACCGGTGGTCGCGGCCGCCTGGCCTCGCTCATCGCCGACCACTTCCGCGCCCCGGCCCACGAGGTCGCGCTCTACTCACGGGGCGGCGGCGCCGGCTTTCACTCGCTGGAGGAACTCACCCGGCCGGCCAACCTCACGGACTCCGATACGCTATTGCATCTCGCCTGGAGCACCCTGCCCGCCACTTCGGAGAAAAGCCCCGGCTCCGAGCAGCAGCACGATCTGCCCCTGCTGGAAAAACTGCTGCAAGCCGTCGCGGCTAAACGTTCTCATTTCATTTTCTTTTCCTCCGGCGGCGCCGTCTATGGCAACGCCCCCGGCCGGCCCAACCGCGAAGACGATCCCTGCCAGCCCATCGGCTGCTACGGCCGGGCCAAGCTCGCCGCCGAAAAGCTGATCGGGGAAAGCGCCGCCCGCCACGGCCTGCCCTGCACCATCCTGCGCATCTCCAATCCCTACGGCTATCCCGTGCCCAGCGGCCGCGTGCAGGGTGTCATACCCCATGCCATCCGTTGCGCCATCGAGGGCCGGCCGCTGACCCTCTGGGGTGACGGCCACGCGCGGAAGGATTTCCTCTACTACACCGATTTTCTTTCCGCCCTCGATGAAGTCGTGGCCCGACGGCTGACGGGCGTTTTCAACCTCAGCGCCGGGGAATCCCACAGCGTCCACGAGATCATCGCCCTGGTCGAGCAACACACAGGCCGGAAAGTCGCCACCGACCAGATCGCCGCCCCGGCCTGGGATGTGCAGGACAGCCGGCTCGATCCCCGCCGGCTCGTCGACGCGACCGGCTGGCGGCCGCAGGTCGCCCTCGACGAAGGCATCCGGCGCTCCACCGCCGGTTACCTCGACCATTGAACGCTGCAGGCCTGCTCACTCGATCTTGAGCGGCCCCATCTGGATCCAGTCCCGGGTGTCTTTGCCCGACGGGCCGGGCCCGAAAAACAACTCCACTTCCCCGGCGGCCGGCAGGGTGAAGCCGATCTCCAGCGGTCGCAGCGTGCCCCGGTCCTCGCGGTTATGGCGTGGATCAAAGTGCCGCGTGGCGATCAGGTCGCGCTGCCCGTTCGTCCCCAGCCGGAACAGGCTCACCTCGACCCCGTCCGTCGCCTGCGAGTCCGGCACGTCCAGCCGGTAGGCATCGAGCGGCATTTGCAGGCTGCTGCGCAGTGTGTGCGCCCCGGCCGGCAGGGCAAAGACCAGACGCGTGACCGGATGCGCCCCGAACAGGGGTTGTCCGCTCGACCCGTCCATCGCCGGGCCAAAAGTGGCAAAGAAACGCACCGGCAACGGCTGGATCCCGACGAACGGCTTCCGCTGCCAGCGGTGCACGGCTGCCATCTCGAACCATTTGCCCGCCGTCGCGGCCTGCGGTGGCTCCACCCCGGGTGCCAGGGCAACCTCCGGAAAATCATTTTCGAGCAGGGCATTCAGCAGTTCGCTCCGGCGGGCCACGGGCAGGTAAACCTGCGCATCGCGCCAGACCAGAAGTGGCTCCCGCGCGATACCACGCACCCCTGCCCGGTCAATCAGCCACTGCCGTCCGTCCGGCTGCCCCACAATCACCAGCGCCCCGATCTTCTCCCCCGCGAGCGCCGCCAGCGCCCGTTCCACCCGATCGTGGTCGGGCGCGATATCGTCACGGATCATCATCGCGCGCCGCTGGGCATAATACGGCAACATCGAATTCCAATCCTGCCCCAGCACCACAAGCACGTCGCCGGGATTGGTCAGGGCACGCAGGGAAGTGCTCAGGCCGTTCCCGCCGGGGCTGATGGCCCGCTGGCCGGGGTAATACCACTCGAGATAACGCCAGCCCTGGCCGGCGAGCAGCAAGCCAACCGCTCCCGCCACCACCCACCGCGAAACCCGGGACTCGGCCAGCGCCACCAGCGCCAGCCCCATGGCCATGAGTAGCAGGGCCGTGTTGGCCACATAATAATAATCGTGATAGGCGTACAGCACCGGGAAGAACCCCAACACCGATGCAAAGCACACGATGCACGCGGCGATCTCCCGCCAACGGGCCCGGCCCGCCACCATCACCAGCCCACCACAGAAGAGGATACCCGGCAGCCAGGTCAGCTGCTGGCCGACGATGCGCGCCTTGGTCGCCCATAACCCGGGCGAAAACCGCGTCGCGGTGGTGCCGAGGTTGAACTCCCTGAGACCGGTCGAGGTGAAGGCCACGCCCAGCTCATTCAGCGCCTTGGTGGCGTCCGCGAAATGCAACCACCAGAGCGTCGCGCCAAACGGCACCACGACCACCGCGGCCATCCAGGCCAGCTCGGTCAGCCAGCCTTGCTTCCGGACGGTCCACAGCCGCGCCAGCGCCCACCACCCCGCTGGCAGCAGGTAGAGAATGAAGGTCGTGACCTTCACAAGCCCTGCGCCTGTCCCGGCCAGCACCGCGAGCGCAAGCCACGCCCAGCTGCGCGCCGCCACCGCCCGCTCGAACGCCACCCAAAACCACAGGCCGAACATCAGCGCCATCGTCTCGATGAGAAAAGCCCGGGTGTAGAAAACATAGAGCGGACAGGTCACGACCACAGCCAGCACCAGCCAGCGCCGCCCGGGTACCACCTGCCAGCGGGCCAGCAGGAGGAAGATCGCCGGCAGACACAGGTAGAAACACGCGATGCTCACGGCCCGCCCGGCCTTGGTCAGGCCCCAGCCCGTCAACTTGCCCGTGACCACCACCGTCCACTGGTAGAGCGGAAACTCCATCGGGATGGACCAGGGCTTGCCCACCACCGGCGTGGGATACGCCAGCGCAAAATTATTCTCGGCCTTGATCCAATACGCCGACAGCGCGGTCTGCGCCTGGCGAAACTCGCCCCCGGGCAGATTCTTGCTCTCCCAGCCTACGTGCACGCCCCAGAAATTGAACAACAGGCAGAGCAGAAAAGCGCCGAGCGCCAGCCGGCTTTCCATCCGGGAAGGCGGCGGGGTTGGGGCGGCGGATTCCATCGCCGGAGGCAAAGTCATGACCCACGCCTTGCCAACCCGATTATTGCCCGCAGCACTGCGGCCGGAACAGGCTTTACTCCCCGGCCGCGACCAAGGCTTAATTTCGAGCCCTTCGCATGACCGCCCTGGCCTCGCCCCACTACCACATCGACCTGCCTGCGCAGTGGCGGCCTGTCGCCGCAGCCATGGACGTGATCGGCTGGTTCTATCCGGGCGAGGCGGTGAATTGCGTCGATATCCGCGCCCGGGTGGACAACTGTCCGCGCCTCGGCATCTACGGCCTCGAGCGGCCCGACACCCAGCAGACCTTCGGCGGCACGCTTGCCGCCCTGCGCACCGGGTTCATCCAGCGCGTGCAAGTCTGGCGCGGCGCCCGCGAACTGGCCCTCGACTGGCACGACGGCACCCAGTGGCGTGAATTCTTCCGCACCGAGCTCGACACCTCGGCCCTGCCCGCCGGCGCCACCAAGCCTCCGCTCATTCTCCGCGCCGGCGTCGTCAACCAGAGCCTTCACTACCTCTACCGCCATTTCCACCGCGCTTCCTGGGGTGAACTGTGCTGCGAGACCGACGCGGTCCTGCGCGACATCCTCACGCCCACCAGCGATGTGATCATCGGCGACCATTTCATCGGTCACATCGAGAACCCCGGTTTCTGGATCAACGCCGGCTACGGAAAATTCCGCATCACCGGCTGGATCTTCGGCGTCGGCCGCACCATCGCCCAACTCAGCGCCACCACCGGCGTCCTCACGGAGAACCGTCTCGTCTACCCCAAGGACCGCCCGGACGTCGCCAGCCACCGCGCCGACCACGCCAACGCGCTCCAGTCCGGTTACTACGGCCTCGTTGACATCCGCGCGGACACCCCGAGCCCGGCCAACCTGAAGATCTTTGCCGAGACCGGCGACGGCACCCGTCCCCTCGCCTTTGCCCGCCGCATGTATCTCGACCGGCGCGACGAACACTCCGGTCCGATCCCCATCTTCAAGCCGTTCCTTTTCTACAAGGTCGTCGCCGCCTTCCTGCGCGGCGCGCTGCTCGGCCGCTACCAGTTCGACAGCTGGACGGAAACCCGCGCCGAGATCGCCCGGCTCAAGGCCCACCTCGCCTCCACCCTCAACCGCGGCGAACCGAAGAAAATCCCCGAGGCCATCGTCCGTCGCAAGGACCAGGACCCTTATACCCGCTGGTGCTGGCACAACCGCCTCACCCCGCGCCTGCGCGCCGCCTTGCAGCAGGACGCTGATGCCCTCGCCCGGGCCGGCGGTCCGCTCATCAGCGTCGTCGTGCCAGCCTACAACACCCCGGAGAAATACCTGCGCGAGCTGCTCGACGGCCTGCGGCAGCAGCTCTACGCGCGCTGGGAACTCTGCATCGCCGATGATGCCTCACCCCAGCCGCATGTCCGGCAGATCCTGGAGGAGGCCGCGAAGGTAGACGCGCGCATCAAGCCCGTCTTCCGCACCGAAAACGGCCACATTTCCCGTGCCACCAACTCGGCCCTCGATGTGGCCGCGGGCGAGTTCGTCGCCCTGCTCGACCACGACGACCTGCTGCCGCACGACGCCCTGCTGCACGTCGCCCAGGCCATCGTTCGCCACCCGACCGCCGGCTATCTGTACACCGACGAGGACAAGATCGACGACACCGGCCGGCGTTTCGACCCGCAGTTCAAGGGCGGCTGGAGCCCCGAGATGGCGATCACGCACAACTACACCCACCATCTCACCGTCATCCGCCGGACCATCGTGGAAAAGGCCGGACGCCTCCGCCCCGCATTCAACGGCGCGCAGGACATAGACCTGTTCCTCCGCTGCTGGGAACTGATCGACGCCCGGGACGTCATCCATGTGCCCTTCATCGGCTACCACTGGCGCGCCCACGCCGAGAGCACCGCCACCCGCGGCGACCAGAAGGGTTATCTCTTCGAGGCCGCGCGCAATGGCATCGCCGAGGCCGTGCAACGTCGCGGCCTGCGCGCCGAACCGATGCTGCCGGAGTTCGCGAAGCATTATGCGCTCTGCCTCCACCAGCTGAAGTGGGACCCTGCCATCCTGCACGACCATCCCGTCACGATCGTCATCCCGACCAAGAACCGCACCGACCTGCTCCGCACCTGCCTCGACTCCCTCGCCCGCACCACGCCGCGTGAATCCGTGAAGATCATCGTGGTGGACGACAACTCCGAGGATCCGGACACGCTCATCTACCTCAAGGATCTCCCGGCCCGCACCGACCTGCGCTGCGAGGTGATCCATGCCCCGGCCTCGGCGGAAGGCTTCAACTACTCCCGCCTCGTCAACGTCGGCACGGCCCGCGCCGACACGCCGCTCGTGCTCCACCTCAACAACGACGTCGCGGCCCTCGTTCCGGGCTGGCTCGAGGACATGGCCGGCTGGCTCAGCGTGCCCGGCGTGGGCATCGTCGGCGCCAAGCTCCTGTACCCCGACGGCACGGTCAACCACGCAGGCATCTCGCTCAGCCACGAGGACGGGCTCCCCCATGTGCTCTTCGAGCGCGAGCCGGCGGAGGATCTCGGCTGCCTCTTCCTGCCGCACGCCGCGCGCAATGTCGCCGCCGTCACCGGCGCCTGCCTGCTCACGCGCACCTCCCTCTACCGGCAGCTCCACGGCTTCGACGAGCAGAAGCTCCAGGTCGCCTACAACGACGTCGACTTCTGCCTGCGCGCCGGGGCGGCCGGCCAGCGCACGGTCGTCACCCCGCAGGCCGTGCTCCGCCACGTCGGCAGCGCATCGCGCGGCAACACCTACGCCGAGCGCGAGCACATCGAGTACATCGCCCGGCACGGCACCGACCGCGATCCCTACCACAACGAGGCGCTCGATTTCCCACCGCGCAACCTGCCGCTCAATCCCTATCACCAGCGCTACGCGCAGACGGCCCGGCCGTTCCGCGCCGTCGTGCTCACGCACAACCTCAAGTTCGAGGGCGCGCCGATCTTCATCTTTGAGCTGACCCGCTACCTCGCCGAGCAGCCGGGCGTGGCGATCACCGTGGCCTCGCCCGAGGACGGCCCGCTGCGCGCGCGCTTCGAGTCGGCCGGCCTCAAGGTCGAGATCTGGAACGCCGCCGCGATGCTCGGTGCGAAGACTCCGGCGGATTTCAGCACCGCCCTGAAAAAATTCGCAGGTTCGAGAAAGTGGGACGACACCGACCTGTTCATCTGCAACACCATGCTGGCCTACTGGAGCGTGCACCTCGCCGCGCACCTCGGCAAAACCTCCGCGCTCTACATCCACGAGAGCAATGTGGTGAAGCGCTTCTTCGCCACCCTGCTGCCGCCGGCGATGCACGGCACCGTTGAGGAGGCCTTCCGGCTCGCCACCCGCGTCGTCTATACGGCGAAGGCCACGCGCGACCTGCACGAGGAGCTCAACGTGAACGACAACTTCCGCACGCTCGCCAGCTGGGTGGACTTCACCCGCATCGAGCAGTTCGTGGCCACCCACGACAAGGCCGCGCTGCGCCGCAAGCACGGGCTCGACCCCGATGCCGTGCTCGTCGTCAACATCGGCTCGGTGTGCGAGCGGAAGGGCCAGCACATCTACATCCGCGGCATCGACCTGCTCGGCAAGGAGCTGCCCACGCTCTTCCCCGGCGAGAAGATCCAGTGGGTGATGGTCGGCGCCCGCGAGGGGCTCTACATGGAGTCGCTCACCGAGGACATCCAGCTCATGGGCCTGCACGACGTGAAGATTTTCCCGGAGACGCCCGACATCTATGATTTCTACCGACTGGCCGACATCCTCGTGTGTACGAGCTTCGAGGAGTCCTTCCCGCGCGTGCTGCTCGAAGCGATGGTCTTCGGCACGCGCATCGTCAGTACCGACGTCAACGGCATCACCGAGATGCTGACCAACACCGACGAGGCCCACCTCGTGCCCGCCGGTGATCCCTTCAAGCTCGCCGCCGGCCTCAAAAAGGCGCTCGCCGACCACTTCGCCGGCAATCAAAAGATGATCTCGATGGCCCACGCCCGCGCCGCCCGCCACTACCACCACGCCCGCGCCCTCCTCCGGCACCTGCAGGTGGTCCGCGAGGCCTGGCTCGGCTGAGCGCCACCGGATGCACGAATCGCCCTTCAGCTTCAGCCACCTCGAGTCCCCCGCCGCGGGCGTGGCGCTGCCGCGGGGCCGGCACACGCTGCGCGGCTGGGTGTGGCCCAAACCAGGCGGGCACCTCGTCGATGTCCGCGCCCGTGTCGGCGACCGTCTCTTCCCCGGCGTCCACGGCATCCCGCGAGCGGATCTCGCCGCGCATTTTAAGACGGGGCGTCCCGTGGCCCTCGCGGAATTTTATGTCACTGTCGATCTTCCCCCCGGTGCAGCGGAGGTCGTGCTCGAGGCGCTCGAGATCGAGGGCCGCTGGGCGGCATTTCAGTCTGTGCCGTATCAGGTCGCGCCGGCCCAGCCGCCGGCCGGGACGGCCATGCACCCCGTACCGTTGCGCTGGATCGACCATGGGTACGGCCTGCGCCGGCTCCTGCGGGAAGCCGCCCGCCGGCCCGGACAAACCCTGGACCAGCTGGTGGCGGCAATCGCAGGCGAATTGCCTGATCCGCGCGTGATCCGCGACGCCCCGGCGCCGCTGATCGGTTACGTCGACGAGCCAGCTTCCGTCTGCTGCTGTCGCTTCGGCCGCATTCCGGCCTTCGGTCATCTGTTTCATCCGGAACTCGGCATCCGGCGCATCCTCGGCACGGTGGACCTGCAATCGTGGCAGCCGCTGGCCCATCACCAGCCCTCGCCCAGCCCGGCCGCCCACTACACCCAGCACCGACACGCCCAAGCCTGCGGCTTCGCGGGACTCGTCGATGTGCCCGCCCAGCTGCCCAATCCGATCAGCTTGCGGATCTACACGGAACTCGAAGATGGCAGCCTGCACCTGGCCCAGGTCGTGCGCACGCGGTTGCATCCCGAGGAGGAGGAGAAGCTGTTGGGCGCCAGTTGCTCGTTCGATGAGGCGCTGGCCGCATGGGACAAGGCGGTCATCGCTCGCGGGCTGACGGTGACGAGGGATGCGGAACTCGACTGCTATCTCGCCAGCCTGCGCGCCGAGCACGAGCAGGCCGCAAAGCACCGGCCCGCGCAACCGGTCGCACCTCTAACTGAAGGCCCCTTGCACTCCAGTGCCCCGCTGCCCAAGCGCGTGCTGCTCGCCACACACGGCCTCAGCCTGCAAGGCGCACCCCGCTTTCTCCTCGATCTGGGCCGGACGCTTGCCGCCGCGGGCGCGCAGGTGCAGGTGGTCAGCGCCGAGGATGGACCGCTGCGCAGTGAATTCACTGCGCTCGGCGCCAAGGTGACCATCGTTGAGACCGGCGGAATTTCCCAAGCCGGTTCCGCCGCCGCAGCCGACCTGGCGCTAGCCGGTCTCACCAGCACCGCCGACTGGACGGCGGCCGACCTGGTGGTCGCCAACAGCTTCACCACCTTCTGGGCCGTGCATGCCGCGAAGGCCGCCGGCCGGCCGGTCCTGCTGTATGTGCATGAGAGCACCACCCCGGCCGTGTTCTATGAGCGGCGGGTGCATCCCCGGATTGTCGCGCTCGCCGAGGAGGCCTTCGCGCTCGCCGACACCGTGTCCTTCACGACCGCCGCCACCCGCCGCTATCACCTCGGCTATGGCCGGCCGGAGCGCCACCGCCTGACGCCCGGCTGGGTGGACGTCGCCGCCCTCGACCGGTGGCTGGCTGGACAAAACCGTGACGCTCTGCGCCGGGAATTCGGCCTGCAGCCTGGCGAACTGCTTGTCTGCAACATCGGCACGGTGTCCGACCGCAAGGGCCAGCATACCTTCATCCGCGCCGTGGATCTGCTCTGGCGACGTCACCCCGCGCTCGCTACCCGCACGCACTTCGTCCTGCTCGGCGGCCGTGATTCAGCCTTCGACACCATGCTGGCCGGTTCGCTGGCCGAGCTCGGCCGCGCGAACATCGTCGTCCACCCCGAGACCACCGACTACCTGCGCTACTACCTGGCGGCGGATGTGTTCGTCTGTTCAAGCTACGAGGAATCCTCCCCACGGGTGGTATTGGAGGCAATGGCCTGCCGCGCACCCATCCTCGCCTCGGCGGTGCAGGGCATACCCGAACTCGTGCGCGGCGACCTTGAGGCCCGGCTGCTGCCGGCCGGCGATACCGTCGCGTGGTGCGAGGGGCTGGCGCGGCTGCTGGCTGCGCCGGAGACCGGACGCGAACTGGCCATGCGCGCCCGCGCGCGAGTCGAAGGCACTTTTGCCGCCAGCGTCGTGCTCCCGTACCACCTCGCGCTCAGTAGCGCGGTGGCCGCCGGTCACTTCACCTCGATGCGCACCCAATAGGTCCAGTCAAAGGCGTAGTTGTTGCCATAGGGTCGCGATGAGAATTGCAACGTCTCACCTGGGAGTGGCGTATAAGGAATCTCCTCGTGTTGTTCGCCACGATCCGCCGCATCGCGCACGGGATCCAGCAACCGGCGGTAGATCTGGCGGCGCTGGCCACCGGGCGTCTCTCCCTCAACGATGAATTCCACCCCATTGGTCTTGTCGCCGGCCTTTTCATAAGCTGGGGGGAACATCCCGAAGTCCCAGGCAATCCGGGTAGCGCCAGCCGGCGCCCGCAACCAAAGATCCGAATCGGGATGGGCAGAGATGGCCGGCCGGCCGGCGTGCTCCACGATATCCAAGCCGAACGCAAACTGGGCCTGGTAGGGCCCAGGAGTGACATTGGCAAAGGCTGTGCGGGCGACCTGAGGGGGGACGGGAAACACGCCGGTGATATCACCCGCTTGGGATTTATCCGGGATGGTTATGTCGGGATACTTCAGGCTGCCCTTCAGGCGCATTTGCACCCCCTTGACATAGATCTTCCGGACATAGACATCGGCCATGGGGTGGGAAAAGGTTGGGGCCGAGGCGTCCAGATCGAACTTCGCGGCAGCGAGAGCGATAAAGGGGCGATTGGTCTTCAGCGGCCCGTAGAGCACGAGGGCGGAGACATCTTCGTCGGCCAAGTCGGCGAAAGCCTGGTTCAGGTAAGCGTTATCGAACTCCAGCCCGTTGCGGACCATGAGGGCCTTGCGCTGGGCGTAAAGCGGCGTCATAGCGGCCCAGTCGGCTCCGGCCACCACGATGACCGAGCCCTGAGGCGTGAGGTCTCGCACCGCATCGGAGAACGGGTAGCCCCCTTTCGTCACGACGTTTTGTCCCGTCCGGTAGCCCTGCCAGTATGTCATCACCTGCGCCCCAAACACCATGGCGAAGACCAGCCCGGAGACCCAGCGGGGCACGCGTGAGTCCAGCAAACCCAGCAGCATGAAGCCAAGCGCCACGTTGAGAAACACGGTGCAGGCATAGAAGTAATAGTCCTGATAGGCGTAGGCGAACGGGAACAGCAGCTGGGGCAGGAAAAAAAGGCTGCCCGTGCCCAACACGCGCCAGCGCACCGCCGGCAAGGCCAGCCCGGCGACCAAACCCAGCCCGATCAGCCAGCGGGACATGACCGCCTGCTCCCAGCAGGCAGTCAGGTAATGCCAGATGTCGGCCGAGAAGATCACCTTGAAGTTGAACAGGCCCCAGTTGCCCACAGAGAGATTTTTCGAGGTGAATATCCAGGCCGAGGCATGCGCCGCCTTGAAGGGATCGGTGTAGGCGACCCACGCGCGCAAAGCCCCCAGCGCGACCACCACGGTCGCCGCACCCCAGAGGGCCGTCTTGAGCGGCGCGACCCAGCCCGTGCGGGCCCGCAGGTCGCGCCACAGCATCCATGCCCCGTAGGCCGCCCCCGGGATCATCCACACCGCCAGGATGGCACTTTTGACCAGAGCCGCCCCCGTGCCCGCCACGATTGTCAGCGCGAGCCACGACCAGCGCCGCTCGTCCATCGTGCGCACAAAGCCGAGCAGGAACCAGGCGCTGCACATCAGGGACATGGAATCCATCAGGAAAGCGCGGGAATAATAGATGTAGACCGGCGTGCTCAGCACAAGCGCCAGCAGGAGCAGTCGGCGGGGCTTCGGCACCGCCAGGCGCCCGAGCAACAGGTAGATCGCCGGCAGCATCAGGTAGAAACAGGTTGCACTGATCGTGCGCGCCGCGACGACATGCGGCAGCCCCGTCGCCCGGCCCAGCAACACGACGCTCCATTCGTAGATCGGCACCTCCAGCAGCAGCGAGACCCAAGGCTTGCCGAAGATCGGGGTCTCATAGAGCAGGGAAAAATTATCCTGCTGGTCGATGTAGTAGGCGACGATCGCGGTATGCGCCTGCCGAAACTCGTGCCCGGCCATGAACGGCACGGTCCAGTTCAGGGTGACGCCGTAGAGGCTGTAAAGCAGGGCGCAGACGAAAATCCCGATCAGCAGCCTGTTTTCTAGAGGTGATTTTTCGGGACCGGACATGCGAAGCGAGAGAAAATGCCGGCCCTGCCTTGCGGCAACATCTTATTGCCGCAGCGGCCGGCCCAGGAAGGGCCGGCTTTGCTTTAACACCGGTGTTACCCTTCTCGACAATCCAAGCCTGGCGACCCGCTACTCTTAACATTGACTAGGCCACCCGCTCCTATGCCCTTGCAGGCAGCGCATGCACGAAACGCCGCACGCCTTCTTTCATCTCGACTATCCCGCCGCCGGCGCGGCGCTGCCGGCCGGCCCGGTCGGGTTGCGGGGCTGGGCTGCTGGCAAGAACGGCCGGCCCTTGGTGGACCTGCGCCTGCGTCTGAACGGCACCACCCATCACACCGTATATGGCTTTCCCCGGGCGGACCTGGCCGCATTCTTTGGTCTGACCGACCCGTTTCTACCGGGCGGTTTCGAGGCCACCGTCCCGCTGGGTGAAGGAGAACAGGAAATCACGTTTGAAGCCCTCGGCATCTCCGGTGACTGGCACCCGGTCGGCACGGTCAGGCTGACCGGCCAGGCGGCGGTCACTGCCACCCCGACCACTCCCTCGCCCGGGACCATTCTTCCGCACGAGTTCGCCCGCACCCTGCAATGTACCCTGCGCTCGGCCGCCACCATGCCGGTGGCGACGGCCGCCGCCGACCTGGTCGCCGCGCTCCCCCTGCCCGCGACGATCCGTTATCCTCATGTACCCTTTCACGGTCATCTGCACCAGCCGACCCTGCTGGAGCGCGTGTTGTTCGGACGCCTGCGCATCGAGGGCTGGTTGTTTCACGAGACGGCCGACATCCGCCGTGTCGTTGCCAGCGTGGACCTCCAGACTTGGCAGGAACTGGAGCAGGCCGGGAGCAAGCCCTACGTCGAAGCGATGTTCCCGCAGTTTCCGAAGGCAAAAAACTGCCGGATCGATGGCCTGATCGATGTGCCGGCCCAGCTGCCGAATCCCCTCTGCGTGCGCATCTATGCGGAACTGGCGGACGGCAGCTGGCATTTGGGCCACGTGCAGCGCACCCACACGTGGGAGCAGGAGCAGGAGAAGGCTCCGTTCGTTTCCTTTAGCCGCGTCACCTTCGGTCGGACCTGCCTCGCGTTGGATCGCGCCGCCCGCGCCCGCGGCTTCACCGTGCCGCGCAATCGCGCACTCTGGCGCGGCATCCACGGGGTCTACCAGGAATACCACGCCCGCGCCCTGCGCGACAATCCCAGCCCGGTTTCATCGGCGCTACCCCCGACCGCGGCCACCCCGTGCCTGTCGCACGCCACCCTCATCACCCACAACCTTGGGCTTGAGGGCGCCCCGCTGTTTCTCCTCGAGTTTGCCCGCCACCTCGCCGCGAACGGAACCAAGCTGCGGGTCATTGCCGCAGCCGACGGTCCGCTGGCCGCCGACTACGCCCGCCTCGGCGCGACTGTGCAGGTCGTCGATGTCACCGCCTTGCACGAGGCGACGACGACGCGCGAGCTCTCCGCCGCGCTCGCCCGGCTGGCCGGGGAAATCTCCCTCACTGACACCAGCCTCGTGATCGCCAACACCCTCTCCGCGTGGTGGGGCGTGCACCTGGCTCGACGCGCTGGACGGCCCTCGCTCTTCTACATCCACGAAAGCACCACACCGGCCACGTTCTACCTCGGGCACATGGCGCCTGCCACTCTCCCGCTCATCGAGGAGACTTTCCGGCTCGCCACGCAGGTGTCGTTCCTCACCGAGACCACGTGCGTCTACTACCGGCCCTGGCTGGGCGCCGCCAACCACAGCATCAATCCGGGCTGGATCGATGTGCCGGCCATCGACCGCTACCTCGCGGCGCATCCCCGCGAGGCATTGCGCCGCGCCCTGGGCCTCGACCCGAAAACCAAGCTGGTCATCAACGTCGGCTCCGTCTGTGACCGCAAGGGCCAGCATATTTTCACCCGGGGCGTGGACCTGCTCTGGCGCCAGGCCCCGGCGCTGGCGGAATCGTGCTGCTTCCTCATGATCGGCGGACGCGACACTTTGTTCGACCGCGACCTGCAACGGCTGCTCGGACACCTCAACCGGCCCAATCTCCAGGTCATTCCCGCCACGCCCACTCCCCTGTCCTACTATGGCGCCGCCGACCTTTTCGTGTGCAGCAGCTATGAGGAATCCTTCCCGCGCGTGATCATGGAGGCGATGGCCTGCCGTGTGCCGATCCTCAGTACCGCGGTTCATGGCATCTGCGACCTGCTGACCTCCGGTACCGACGGCTGGCTGATACCGCCCGGTAACACCCAGGCGATCTCCGAGGGATTGCAGCAAGCGCTGACCAACCCCGGCCTCGCGCAGGCGATGGCCACCCGCGCCCGGGCGCACGTCGCGACGCACTACGACGCCGCGATTCTCTTGCCCCGCCACGCCGCGCTCGCAGCCACGGTGGCCGGCGGAACCTCCACCCCATGATCCAGACACCCCACTGGCAGTGTGACATCGAGGTGCGGCCCGTCAGCTGGCGGTTCCCGGCCCGCGCGTCGTGGCTCGCCGGCTGGCTCTGGTCCCCGCAAAACCGGCTGACCACCGATCTCCGTCTCTGGATCGACGGTCGGCCTTTCCTCGCCATCTGGGGCCTGCCCAAGCCGGGTCTGGACGAAAGATTTCTCCACCGGCCCGGCCCGCCCTACCTGGGCTTCACCATTCTCGTCACACCCCACGCCGGCGCCAGCCTGCTCCGCCTCGAGGTGCGCGACCAGACCAACCAATGGACGGAAATCTTCCGCACGAAGATCACGGTGGACGAGGGCGCACCCGCCTGTCCGCCCCCGAAATCTTTTCCGGAACTCCTGCCCGACCTGCTCACGCCGCTGCTCCGGCTCCACCGCCAGCGCCCCGCCGTGCCGCTTGCCGCGCTGGCTGACGAGGTGACCTCGGGCGCCATCGCCGAGCCGCTGAACTCGCTGCCCAATCCGCCCTTTCACGGCGCCCTGGAGGAACCGCGCGCGAACGGCTGGATCCGCTTCGGCCGGCTTTCGATGACCGGCTGGCTGGCCCACCGGCACCACCGGATCACCCGCGTCACCGCCATGGTTGATCCGCTGCAGGAAGGCGCGCTCCTCTACGGCCTGAAACGCACCGACGTAGACGGTGTATTTGCTGACCTGCCCGGGCGTGAAACCTCGGCCTTTGTCGGCCACGTGGATCTGCCCGCCGACACCACCGTGCCAGCCCTGCTCAAGGTTTTCGCCGAGCTCGACAATGGCGTGAAGCATCTCGCATTCGCGCAGCGGTTCACCCCGCGCATTATCGCCGGGGCCGATGCCGCCCTGCCGGCGCTTTCCCGCGTGACCTTCGCCCGTGCGGCCTGGGCCCTACGCGGTTCGGCCCAACGCCACGGCCTGCCGCTGGGCGACTGGTCCGCCCTGAAACCGGCGCTCACCGCGGCCTGGAACACCTATGCCGCCGAGGCCCCGGCCAAGGCCGGCCATGCCCGGCTCGCCCCGGAACCGGCAGACGCGCCGGACACTTCCCGACCGCTCCGCATCCTTGTCGTCACCCACAACCTGAATTTCGAGGGCGCCCCCTGGTTCATTTTCGAGCTTGCGCGGCACCTCGCGACGCAACCCGGCGCGACCGTGCGCATCGCCTCCCCGCAGGATGGTCCGATGCGGGACGTGTTCACCAAGGCCAGCATGCCCGTGGACGTGATCGATGTCGGCCCGGCATTGCACGCCAAGTCGCCGGGGGATTTCCACACCGCTCTGGCCGCCGCCACCGCAACGCTCCCTTGGGGCACCACCGACCTTGTGATCGCCAACACCATGGTTTCGTTCTGGGCCATCCATGCGGCGAAGCAGGCCAGCAAACCCACCTTGCTCTATGTGCATGAAAGCGCCGCCATCCGCCGCTTCTTCGAGCCGCTGCTGGCGGCTGCGCTATTCCCGCTGGTCGAGGAGGCGTTCCGGCTAGCCACCCGCGTAGTGTTCACCGCCGACTCCTCGCGACGGGTCTTCGACTACCTCGGCGGCCGGGGAAACTTCGCCCTGCTGCCGAGCTGGGTGGACGCCGGCCGGGTCGACACCTTTGCCGCCGCGCACCAATCCACCGACCTGCGGCGCAAGCACGGGCTCGATCCCGCCGCGGTCCTCGTCGTCAACATCGGCTCCGTCTGCGAACGCAAGGGTCAGCATGTCTTCATCCAGGCCGTCGATCTCCTGAAAAGCGAACTCGGCTTCACCTACCCGGGCCGGAAAATCCAGTTCGTCATGGTTGGCGCGCGGGAGGGACTCTACCTCGAGACGCTCAAAGAGGAGATCGCGCGCCTCGGGCTCGGCGAGCACGCGCTCTTCGTGCCCGAGACGGGCGAGATCTTTGACTTCTACCAGCTGGCCGACGTCTTTGTCTGCACGAGCTTCGAGGAATCGTTCCCGCGCGTGCTGCTCGAGTCCGCCGCCTTCCGCCGGCTGATCGTCTCGACCAACGTCAACGGCATCGCCGAGATGATCGAGGCCGACGAAGCCTGGCTGACGCCGCCCGGCGATCGCTACCGGCTGGCCGAGGCGATCAAGCTCGCCCTCGCGGCGTATTTCGCCGGCGACCGCAGCCGCCCCGAGAAGGCCCGCGCCTCGATCCTGAAAAAGTACCACGAGGCCAATTCGCTGCCCCGGCACTCCCGGCTGGCCCGGACTGCCGCCGCACCGCGCGCCTGACGATGCAAGAGTCCGCCCGCTGTTTCCACAATCTCGAATGGCCGTCCCCGGGCGCGTCGCTGGCCGGGCCCATTGTGTGGCTGCGAGGCTGGGTGGTCGGCAAGCCCGGCCAAGACTGCACCGACCTGCGCGTGCGGCACGGGGGCCAGACGCACCTGGGCGTGCTCGGCCTGCCGCGCACCGACCTCGCCGCGCATTTCAAGTCCGCCCGGCCGTGGCTGCCCGCCGAGTTCATCCTCGGCGTGCCGGTGCCCGACGGACCCGTGACACTCACGCTCGAGGTGATGGATGCCCACGGCGGTTGGCATGACCTGCAATCGATCTCGCTCACGGTCGCGCCCGGCGGCACGCCACCACCCCGTATCGAGGGCCGGCTGGAGACCCATGCCGGTGGCACGTGGACCGTACGCGACGCCCATCACCCTTTCCACGGCCACCTCGACGATCCCGGCCCAACTCCGGTCGTCCGCCACGGGCGCGCCCCGGTCTTCGGCTGGTTACTCGACGAGACCAAGCCGCTGGCCAGCGTCCTCGCCACCACCGACACGCTGGTTTTCAACCACCTCGATCACAGTCTGACCGATGAGGCTCTCGCGGCGAAGGTGCCGCAACATGCCGGCGCCCGGCATGCCCGCTTGCGGGGCGCGGTGGACTGGCCCGCCACGCTCATCGAGCCCGCCTGCCTGCGCGTCTATGGTGTCTCACCCGACGGAACAGTCACCCTGTGTTTCGCCCAAAGGATTTGTCCGGCCCCGGGTGCACCGCGCGAGGAATCGGCTGCAGTCATTTACCCAGCGGTGCCACATCAGTCCCTGCCCGCGCTCCCTTCGGGCCGGCCGCGCCGCCTGCTGCTGGTGATCCGCAGCCTGCTACCCAACGATGCCACGTTGCGCGCGCTCGACCTGGCGCGGCACCTGATTTCTTCCCATCGCTGGGCGGCGCGGGTCGTCAGCACGGAGGACGGCCCGCTGCGCCAGCAGTTCGAAGCCGCCGGCGCGGAATCCCTCGTGGTGAACCCCGGCCCGCTGTTCGCCGCCTGCGATGCCACCGCGATGGAGAACGCGCTGCAGGATCTCCAGCGGCAGATCTGGTGGGGCCACCTCGATGCCGTCGCGGTGTTCGATCCGGTCTGCGGCTGGGCGATCACGCTGGCCCGCCGGCAGAAAATCCCCGTGTTGTTCGATTGCAGCGCTGATGAACCGATGGAGCCGGATGCGACCGCCATCCCCGCCGTGCAAGCCCTGCTGCGCGAGAGCTGGCGGGCCGCGACGGCGGCATGCTTCGCTTCCGAGACTGCGGCCCGGGCGCAGCACGTCCAGCTCGGCGCCTGTCCCGCCGAAGTCATTGCGCACTGGCACACGCCGAATCTGCCCGCGGTCGCCCCCGCCGTCGGATCGCGCACTGCCCTCGCCCCGTTGCGCACGGTCGACTGGCTGGTGCGACACCACCCCGACACGGCGGCGCGCTGGAAATTCCGGCAGGGTCCGGCCGGCCGGACCGACGCCGAGCGCCTCGCCCGGCAGGACGACGCTTTCAACTTCCCAGCGCTGCAGCATGCGTTTGACTGGTCAGTGGACGGACTCGCCTTCTGCCTGGGTCCGCTGTTCGGCCGCGGACCGCTGCGACCCGTGATTGATGCCGCCGCCGCCGGCCTTCCCGTCGTCGCACCCCGGCTCGCGATCACCGAGGAGTTTTTTGGCAGCACCCGCGTGCCGCTGGTGGATGAGGCCAACCCGCTCGCCCTCGCGCAGGCCCTGCTCGCCTGGGAGGCGCTGCCTGCCTCCTTCCAGCGCGAGGCCACCGCCCTCGCCCCGGCGTTCCGCGCGGGGCACGATCCGGCGCGCCTGCTCCCGCAGTGGGAGCGCCTGCTGGCCAGCACCGCCGCCCAGGCAGGTTTGTAACGTAATATAGTACAACGGGCCGGGGCCGGCCGGCGCGGCTGAGGGCTTGCGCAGCAGCGCGGGCTCTGCCTTGGTTCAACGACTGCCGCGTGAACGAAAACGACTCCTATATTTTTGACGTCGAGCTGCCCACCGCGTGGGTCTTTGCGGGTGAACCGACCTGGATCAGCGGCTGGTTTTTGTCCAAGACCGGGGCCAGCTTCAGCGACATCCGCGCGCTGATCGGCGGCGTGCCCCACCTCGGCATCCTGGGCCTGCCCCGGCCGGAGATTGAGCAAAAGCACCGCGGCTTCACGGGCCTGCCGCATGCGGGCTTCTCCCTGCAAATCCGTCCGCCGCTCGGCGCCACGGAAATACGGCTGGAACTGCTCGATGCCGGCGGTCGCTGGGTCGAGATCCTGCGCATCCCGATCCAGGTCAAACAGGGCCCGAAATCCGGCGGCCAGCTCAACCCCGGCGTCGTGCCCGACCAGCTGCGCAAGCTCCTGCAGGCCCGCCGCGCCGACCCCGCCGCCAGCCTGGCCCCGCTGGCGCGGCGGCTCGCGATCGAGTCCGCCGTCGTGCCGCTCGAGACGCTGCCCAACCCGCCTTTCTTCGGCGCGCTGGAAAAACCGCTGCTCACCGGCGGTTCCCAGTTCGGCAAACTCAACGTCGAGGGCTGGATCATCCACCAAGAGCAGAGCATCCGCCGGCTGGTCGCCTCGACCCACCCGCTCGTGGAAAACGAGATGGACTATGGCAACCGCGAGCGGGCCGAGGCCGGCCAGATGTTCCCCAACCATCCCTATGCCGCCCGCTCGCAGTATTTCGGCATGGTCGACATCGACGAGCGCGCGGGCGACCCGGTCTGCCTGAAGATCTTCGCCGACCTCGAAGACGGCACGCGGCACCTGGTTTTTGTCCGGCGTTTCTACCAGCGCGGTTGCGCGCAGATGGAACGACCGCTGCCGGCGTTCAGCCGGGCGGTTTTCATGGAGTGCGCGCTGGCGCTTGCCTCCGCCTGTCGCGCCGAGGGCATCCGGCTCGGCAAGATGGGCGATTACTGGCGCGAATGCCGCTTTGCCTTCGGCCTGTTCAAGCGCTTCGCCCCGGCCTCGCTCGCGCATCTGCAGCGCAGCCCCGACGATCCCTACGCCGACTGGCAGCACGCCCATGCGCTCACACCCAAACGGCGCCAGCTGCTGGAGGCCGTGACGAAGAAGCTGGAAACGACCGGGCCGCGTTTTGTCCTGCTCGTCGACACCCGGGGTTGCGCCGAGGCGCAACTGAACGCCCTGACCGACTCGCTCAAGCAGCAGATCTATCCGCACTGGGAAAAGTCATTCATTAGTGCCGATGCGGCGGATTTCAACCGCGCCCTGAACTCTGCCTTGCATGCCGCCAAAGGCACCCACGTCGCCCTGTTACCCGGACACTCCCGCTTGAGCCCCAATGCGCTCGCCGAGATCGCCGATGCGCTTGCGGCCAATCCCGCGCTGGAACTGGTCTACACCGACGAGGATCGAATGGGTGACACCGGCACGCGCCGTGACCCGGTCTTCAAACCGGACTGGAGCCCGGCCCTCGCCGATTCCGGCCTGTTCCCCGGCCAGCTCAGTGTCATCCGACGCGACCGGCTGGTTGAACTCGGTTCCTTCCGCCCCGGCTATGACCGCGTGCCATGGTTCGACGTCCTGCTGCGCCTCGGCGACCGGCTGCGCGCGGAGCAGGTCGCGCATCTGCCGTTCATCGGCCATCACGCGGGAGGGACGAACGAGACGCCGCCCTCCGATCCCTCGGTCGAGCAAGCGCGCCTCGCACTCGCCGATGCCGCGCAGCGCCGCGGCCGCAGCACGGCGCCCTTCCTGCCCGAAGCCGGCCATCACCGGCAGATCCGCTACCACCAGTTCCGCCCCGAGCCGGGCATCCTCGCGCGGTTGCCCGTCACCATCGTCATCCCCACCCGCGACCGGCTGCACCTGCTGCAGGAATGCGTCGAGCTCCTCGAGGAGACCGTGGACTGGCGCCACGCCAAGCTCGTCATTGCGGACGACCACTCGCGCGACGCCGATGCCGTGCGCTATCTCGAGCTGATCCAGCAGCGCACGGATCTCCGCTGTGTCGTCGTGCGGCCGGCCGACCGCGCCGCGCCCTTCAACTACTCGCATCTCGTCAACCTCGCCCTCCCCCACCTCGACACCCCGCTCGTGCTGCACCTGAACAACGACGTGAACGCCCTCGAGCCCGGCTGGCTGGAGGAGATGGCCACGTGGTTCCTGCAGGCGGACGTCGGCGTGGTCGGCGCCAAACTCGTTTATCCCGACAAGACGCTCAATCACACGGGTATCATCATCGGGCCGCACGGTGGGCTCGCCGACACGCCCTTCGCCAAGGTCGATCCCCGCGAGGTGCCCGTCGAGTGGCATGCGGCCGCGCGCGAGGTCTCGGCCGTCACCGGGGCCTGCCTGCTGACCCGCACGGCACTCTACCGCGAACTCGGCGGCTTCGATGAGCAGGACTTTGGCGTCGCCTACAACGACGTGGACTACTGCCTGCGCGTGCGCGCGGCGGGCCAGCGCGTGGTCTACACGCCGCAGGCCCAGTTGATGCACTGGGGCAGTGCGACCCGCGGCGTCACCTTCGACGACGCCGAGCACATCGCGTTCGTCCAACGCTACCCCGCCTTCAAGGATCCTTATCTCAGCGCGCACCTCCGCCTCGCCGATAACCGCCTGCGCTGCGCCGCCTCCGCCCCGGCGGAGAGCACGCGCGCCGGCCAGCTCCGGCTGCTGCTGCTCACGCACAACCTCAACCTCGAGGGCGCGCCGCTCTTCTTGCTCGAATACGCGACCTGGATGGCCCGCGAGACCGGCTTCACGCTGGAAGTGCTGGCGTCCCAGGACGGCCCGCTGCGCGGCGCCTTCGAGGCCCTCGGCGCGCACATCACCGTGATCGACGCGACCTCGCTGTACAGCTCGCCGGACGAGGACACGTTCCACCAGCGGCTTGGTGAGATCAAGCAGGGGCTGGACTGGGACCAGATCGACCTCGTCGTGTGCAACACCCTCGTCAGTTTCTGGGGTGTGCATCTCGCCGCCCGCGCCGGCAAGCCCTCGCTGTTCTACATCCACGAGAGCTCGACCCTCTTCCGCTTCTTTGAGCAGAAGCTTGAGCTCGGCCTGCACCCCCTCGTCGCGCAAGCCTTCCAGAGCGCCACCCGCGCGCTGTTCCTGTGCCAGGCCACGCGGGCCTACTATGACGATCTCAACGTGCACGGCAATTTCCGCCTGGTGCCGAGCTGGATCAAGCTCGACGACATCGAATCCTTCCGGGCCGCCCACGACCGTGCCGCCATGCGGCGCAAGCACGGGTTCGCCGACGACGAGACCGTGATCGCCAACATCGGCACGGTCTGCGAGCGCAAGGGCCAGCACATCTTCCTCCGCGCCATCGAGCATTTCAACCGGCAGGGCCACCGCGGGAAATTCCGCTTCGTGCTCGTCGGGGCGCGGCCCGGCATCTACCTCGACCTGCTCCAGCGCGACCTGGCGCGGCTCGCCCTGCCCAACGTCACGCTCGTGCCCGAGACGCGCGAGGTGTTCGACTTCTTCGTCGCCGCCGACCAGTTCGTCTGCACGAGCTACGAGGAATCCTTCCCGCGCGTGGTGATGGAGGCGATGGCGTTCCGCACGCCGATCGTCACGACCGACGTGCACGGCATTGCCGAGATGATCGGCCAGCGCCAGCAGGGCTACCTCGTGCCACCGGGCGACCACCTCGCCCTCTCGCGCATGATGTGGACCTGCCTCGCCAAGGAGCGCAGCGGCAAGTCCCTTGCCCCGACCGCGTACTCCAAGGCCCTGCGCTGCTACGATCACCGCAAGGTGCTGCCGCATCACGTCGCGCTCGCCCGCGAGGCCGTGCTGGCCCACGGCTAGCGGGTCGGGGCCGGCCGGTTGTCATTATTCCAAGGCCCCGTTCCGGCCGGCAGGGTTTCCTGCGGGCTTGCCGCCAAACCCGGCCGCCCTCTAGTTTCAGTTTTCCGCCGCCCACTGATGACCCAGCCGAAAAGTACCACCCTCCTCACCATCCTGCTGGTGGCCGCCGTGGCCCTGGGCTTCGCCCTCTACACGAACCACGCGTGGGAGGATTACTACATCACTTTCCGTTCCAGCAAGAACCTGGCGACGGGCCACGGGCTGGTCTTCAACCACGGCGACCGGCTGCACACCTTCACCTCGCCGCTCGGCGTGCTGCTCCCGGCCGTTGCCTACCTGCTCACCTTTAACAGCTCCGATGCCGGGGCGCTCTGGATTTTCCGCCTCATGTCCGCCGCCGCGCTCTGCGGCGCCGCCCTGCTGCTGGGGCGCATCACGCGGGAGAAAAACTACGGCCGGCTGGCCGTCGTGCTGATCATCGGCTGGCTGGCCCTCGATTCCAAGACCATCGACTTCTCGATCAACGGCATGGAAACCGCCTTCCTGGTGCTGTTCCTCGCCTATGCCCTCTGGGCCCACCTGGTGCCAACGAAGAAGCCGTGGCTCCATCTCGGGGCGGCGTGGGCGGGCCTGATGTGGAGCCGGCCGGACAGCTTCGTCTACATCGGCCTGATCTCGGCGGGATTCTGGTTGTTCAACGAACCCGCGCGGACCGGCGTCACCCGCGGCCAGATGCTCGCGCAGTTCCTGCGGGCCGGACTGGTGACCGCTGCGCTCTACCTGCCGTGGCTGCTGTTCGCGTGGGGATACTACGGCACGCCGGTCCCGCACACGATCACAGCGAAAAGCGGCATCGGCGACCCGCGCACCCTGGCGGGATTCCTCCAGACGATCATCCACCTGCCGTTCAAGGCCTGGGGCAGCACCGGCTCCATGGAAGGCACCTTCCTGCCGGCTTACTACATCATCGGCGGCTGGCCGGAATATCTCATCCAGGTCGCCCGGGGCCTGGCCGCCATGTGCTCGCTGCTCTGGCTGGTGCCGTTCCTGCGGGTGGAAACCCGCGCCGCGTCGTTCGCCTTTTTCGGGGCCCATGCCTACCTGTCCTATTACCCGTATTTCCCGTTCCCGTGGTATCTGCCGAGCACCACGCTGCTCGCCATCTTCTGCCTGGGCAGCCTGCTCGCGCAAGGCCTGGCGGCCGCCGACCGGGGACAGCCGGCCAACCCGATCGGACACGGACAACTCCACCGTTTCGCCGGCATCGTGGTCCTGTTGATCCTCGCGGGCGCCGCCTGGGCCACCTGGCAATCCGCCCGGCTGTTTGCCGCCCAGCAACAATACGTGGAGGACGGCAACCGCCGGAAAATCGGGGAGTGGCTGCGGGCCCACGCCCAGCCGGGTGACACTGTCTTCATGGAACCGCTGGGCTACATCGGGTATTTCTCGGGCCTGAAAACCTATGACTTTCCGGGGATGTCCTCGCGAGAGATGGTGGCGGCCCGGCAAAAGGTGGGCATCTCGTGGACCAGCCTCATCACGGTGCTCCAGCCCAACTGGCTGGTGCTGCGGCCGCATGAAGCCTTCAACCTGGGCAACACGGATCACGCCCTGATGACCGATTCGTACGAGGCCGTGCAGGAGTTTTCCGTCCTGGCCCAGCTGGAAACGCTGCCGGTGCCGGGGCTGCCTTACCTCAAGCACGACGCCCGGTTCACCGTCTTCAAGAAGCGGCCGAACTCGACGCGCTACGACCTGGCCAAGGACGACAGCCCGTTCGCCTTCAGCGAAAAGTACCTCGACGGCGCGAAGGTCACCTTTGCGCATGCCCCGAGCACCCTCATCCGGCAGATCCCGGCGGGCGCCACCCGGGCCCGGGTGCAGTTTGGCATCGAGCCCGATGCCTACGCCCCCGCGACCGAGCAGACGGATGGCGCGACTTTCTCGATCGAACTGATCGACGAGCAGACCGTCACTCCCCTCGCCCTGCGCACCTTGGATCCCCTCGCCAATCCCGCCGACCGCGGGTTGCAGGAATTCGCCTTCGCCATCCCCGCCCACAGCGCCCGGACCAAGCTGGTCCTCCGCGTCAATGCGGGACGGACCATGACCAAGGACTGGACCTGCTGGGGCGAGGTCGAATTCCACTGACCAGGCCACCCGCGCCCTGCGAGCTACTGCTGCGTCACCTTTTGGACCTGCACCCGCACAGCGGGCACCGTGAAGGACGGGTCCACCGAGACAACCAGCCATCCGTCCGGCTCGGCGCACCACGCGTGGAAATCCGCCGTGCCGTCGCTTTCGCTCACCAGCTTGTCGGTGTAAACCTCCAGCCGGCCGCCGCGATACCATATGCCGCGCACCTGCGGGAGTCGTTCGCCGGGCTTGACCGTCACGACGGCTTTGGCAACGCCGGCAAACTCCGAGACCATGCCGCGCACCTTCAACCAGATTTCGCCGCCGGCCGAGAGTTCGATCCCGCCGGCCGTCATCCGGCCATTGCGCATGAACGCCTGTTCGGGGCGCCAATTGCCCGGCAAGAGGGCGGCCAGCGCCGCTTCATCCAACGGGATGACCGCCGCTTCGCTGCGGTAAAACCAAGCCGGTGTATCCGGCCCCTCAAGTCCCGTGTGGAGTATCCGCGGTCCGCGCCAGCCAGCGACGACCTGACCCTCCTGTCCGGCCGGTATTTCCACCGTGAAGGTCGTCGGCATATGGCTGCTGTCGATCGAATAGGGCATCACCAGCTCGTCCTGCTCGGCCGGCAGTTCGACGCGCTCGACCCAGCGCGGGAACCGGGTCGTGGCGTTGGCCTGCGCATAGATGGCAAAATCCGCCGCGACCGCGACGCGCGGTGCGCTCTCCGGCCGGCGCATCACGATCTCGCCCTGCAACCGGTTGGTGGGTATGATCAGCTGCATTGTGCCGCTGCCCTCGGTGATGCCGAGAAACATGCGCCAGTCCGCCATTTTCTGGAACAGCACGCCGGAGGAAAGAAAGCGGGAGTCGGCGTTGCCCCCGAAGATCCGGGTAAACCAGACCGGCGCGATCGACACGCTGTCGTTCTCATACTTGCTGTACACCGAAAAGACCTCGCCCAGTGCCCGCTTGTCGTAGCGATGCTCGAGGTAGGCCCGCTCGCGTTCCGCCCAGTTGTCCAGCACCCGTGATACCGTAATCTCCTTGAGCGTACCTCCGCTGAGCGTATTGAAAAACAGGGCGGCCTCCGCCGACCCCAGGCTGTTGCCCGGATGGATGTAGATCGGCAACCCGGGGGTGCGCAGGGCCGGCCAGATGTGGGCCGCCCATTCCGTGCCCGGACCGAAGAAATGGCGGCGGCGCCGTTCCTCGCTGAGCGACCGGCGCCAGTCCGCCACCTCGCGCAGCGACTGGACCATTTCCGGCGGCAACAGCGTGCCGCGCAGATAGGCAAAGTCCGGTCCCGCCTCCTCGCCCCGCACGTAACCGCTACGCGGGACGAGCGAATGCCCGAACTGCGAGCGCTGGCCCTGCCAGGCTGCATACCAGGAGATCGCGCCGATCCAAACCGCCGGCAGAACCAAGGTGCCGTAAAACCACGCCCCGCGCGCCGGCAGCTCATACCCGAGCCACAGGGCCACGAGCAGCGCCAGCCAGCCGGCCATGCCGATGTAGACGATGTCCATGTTGGTGGTCAGCAGCACCACGCCGCCGAGCAACGCGATCGCCGCGCAACCCAGCGGCAGGATCTTCTCGACCCGGGAGGTCTCACGCCAGGTCCTCCGCAGGATCGCCCCCAGGGTCAGCACGGTCAGGACCACGCCGATCAGCCCAGCCTTCTGCAGAAACAGCGGGCCGTAATAATCATGCAGCGATTTGAAGAGGAAATCCGTGGACCAGGCCGCGAGCACCATGTTGCTGCGGCTGGCTGCAGGCAGGGCGATGACATTGTGCCACCACGTGGCGAACGACGCGCCGGTCCACGCCATCTCCGCCAGCACGGGCAGGACGGCCATGGCCGCATAGAACAACAGGGTGACCCCGACCCGCCCGGCACCTGCGCGGCCCGTCAACCCGGCCCGCACGGCCCAGGCCAGCCCCAAGCCGAGGGCCATCAGCTGCATGTTCACCTTGTTGATGCCGCCAAAAAACAGCGCCGCCGCCGCCAGCGCGTGCCAACCCCAAGTTTCCCGGCGCAGGACCGGGGCCATCGCACCCGCCCATGCGACGACCGCCACCAGCACCACGCCCCAGGAGTTGTACCAGATGAGCGTGTGCTGCGCCACCGAGCCACACACCAGCGCCCCCGCCACGACCGCCGCCGCCGGCAGTGGCCAGCGCCGCGACAGCATCCCGAGCAGGATCACGAACGAGACGAGCGTACAGGCCGCCCCGCTCAACGTCATGGCCCGGAAGGTTCCGCCCCCGGCTTTTTCCGCCAGCCCGTTGAGCACATACCAGCCGGTCTGGATCGGCGTGACAAAATCCACGTAGGGCCGCTGGCCGGTCTCGATGCGACCGATGCCCCCCATGACCACTCCGTAGTCGAAAAAGCTCCGCAGGTAACCGTGGTTCCGCCACCACGGGGCCATGGCCATGACCAACATGATCCCCACCAAGACAATTGATCCGAGGGAATATAAATTGCGGCGCGGCTGATCAGTCATGAGCGGACGAAATTTGTCGGACCCATAGTCCGGCGCAAGCCATCTTCGGACGACCCGAGCAGACGCCACAATAATCCCTCCTTCGCCCGGCCCGCGATGGCCGTGCCGGTCATCGCGTCTCGCTCACCTCGGTCACGCGCACCAAGGCCGGAGCCCCGGTGGGATTCGGACCTGCCACGATCACCAGCCAGCCGCCCGTTTCCGCTCCCACTGCACGGAACGGCCTGATGTCGACCGGTGGGTTCTGCGGCCAAGGCGGGTCATACCAATACATCCGTCCTCCTTTGTACCAAAGCCCGTGTATCCCGGTTTCCCAGCCGGGCTTGGCCGGCGCCAAGGCCATGCTCGTGCCGGAAAGCTTCGCATATGAATCGCGGGCCTTGAGCCAGATTTCGCCGCCCGGAAAAAGCTCGATGCCCTGCCGACCGACATACGCGCGGCGCATCCAGGCTTCGACGGGGCGCCAGTTGTCCGGCAGCAGACGGGCCAGCGCGGTTTCGTCCATCGGCACCGCCGGCTCGCCCGTATGGAACAGCCAGGCGGGCACGGCCGAGTCCTGCGTGACATGGGTCACGCTGGGATTGCGCCAGCCCGCAATCAACCGGCCGGCAAATTCCGCCGGAATCTCCACGGTGAAAAGCGTGGGCATGCTGCTACCGTCGATTGCGCGTGAAATCGAAACTTCCTTCTCGCCCGCGGGAAGCTCGATCCGTCCCCGCCAGCGTTCGTAGCGCGCTTCCGGCTGGTCCGCCGGGGTGGCATACACGGCGAAGTCCGCCGCCAGCACCCCGCCCGTATCCCGCTCTGCCCGCCGCAACACCATCTCGGCCTGCAGTCGGTTCGAAGGGAAACTCACGCGCATCTCGGCTGAGTTCGCCATCACGCCGATAAGGCAGCGGTCCTCGCCGGAGTCATAAAAATTAGCCGAGGTCGACAGGAATCGCGGGTCCACATTGCCGCCGAATTTTCGCATGAACTGCAGGGTCTCATCCGCCTCACGCGTGCGGCGGTAGGATCCGCCAGACATTTGTTGATGCCGCGCCCCCTCCGATTCGAGCCGGTCCTTCGGCACGTAATACCACGCCTGCCAGCGGTCATTGCGAAGATGGGTTGTCACCGTGTAGCGCGCATCAATGTAATCGAAGAGCCATAACAGGCTGTCCTCCATCTTCAGCGGCGCCAGCAGCCAGCCGGGCATGGCGCGCGGGTGATAAGCATCGAGATAGTCCTCCCGGCGCTCGCCGGGTAACGGACCGTAGAGCGGCAGCGAACGCAGGGGAAGCCAGTTAAGGTGGGGCGTGGTGAGTTCGATCGTGACACAGGCAAAGTCGTTGCTCCCGATCACCGAAAAGGGGCCCGGCTGCGTGCGCTGGCATTGGGCGAGCAATTGTCCTGCCTCGGCCTCGTCGGGCAACAGGCGATCTACCCGGGGTATCACCTGATATGCGGTCAGTTGCCGTTTGAGCGCCACGGGATTGGTCACCACCAGCCAGAGCATCGCGCCCATCCAGGTGGCCACCACAATCCAGGCCCAGGGCCGGACGAGTCCGCGCAGGTCACCCGCCTTGACCACATGGATAAACAGACCGATGACGAGCAGCAGAATCGGGCCGAGGTTGGAGATGTTGTTGGCATGGCTGCGCGCGATGTAATACGTGGAAACACTCCAGAAGGCGCCCCAAGCCGCCCAAATCAAGGCCAGATGGCAACGCCGACTGACGCTGGCCAATGCCGCCAGCAACGCCGTATGCAATAGAAGCAGAGCCCACCCCGCCCCCCGGGAGTCGATGGGAAAGGTTAAGGATTCTGATCCGCCGGCAAAAGCACTGGCATACTCCAGGTAAGCGGCCCACCGGGGCATCTGATGGTAAATCAACTGATAGCAGATCCCGACAAGCACCACGGCCCCCGCCAAGTACAGCGCGACGATGCACAAGCATACACCGATGCCCGCGCCCAAGGCGCGCAACCGGTCGCCGCGGGACAGTTTTTCGTCGTCCCCCGGCATGGCCAGCAGGGAGGCCGCCGGCAGCCAGGCCGCCGTGACGTAGAGGGCGCTTTCCACCGACCAGAGCACGCCGAGCAGCCAGAAGGCACTGCCGATCCAAAGCACGCTGCGGGTGGAAGCCTGTGGTGCGGCCCTCAGTTGCGACCAGAACAGATAGCCCAGCAGGAGATGCACCCAGATGAACCTGACCGCGCCGACATTGGGGTAAACCATCGGACCGCTCAATAGGGACAGATCGCCGCAAAAAAATGCCACGCAAATCGTGGTAACCAGACCCGCTCCTATCTGCCACCACCAGGCAGCCACCCAAGTACGAAGCACAAAATAGATAACGGCGCCCGAAAGCCACAGGGTGGTCACCTGCATGCAATAGAGCGCCTCAAAGCAACTGGAGGTCGGAAGACCGGCCAGCACCAATATGCTGAGAAACCCGTACTGACTCGGCACTTGCCCGAGCAGTGCCCGGCCTTCTCGCACCATCTCGGCGGGCGCGACATAGACGCTCCAATGGTGTACCGCCACTATGTTGTCTGCCAGGTCGGTGGTGCGGACAACCGCGGCAGTGAGCACCACGAACATGGCGGCATCCAGCAGACGGAAAGTCCGACTGGGGCACGTCCCCGCCTGCGTGCGATGCCACACGCAAAGACAACCCACCCCCGCCGCGGTGACTGCGAGAAACCAAAAGCGATTGCTCCAACTGACAAGCGTCTGGTCGAAGGGCACCCACCAGGAGAGCCGTGACAATGCCCACAAACCGAGCGTGCTGCAAAAGGCCACCACCGCAGCTTCGAGGACTATCGCCGGCTCGCGGCGCTGGCTGAACCAGTATCCGCCTCCCACCATCACACCGGCCAGCGCAAAGATAACCTGAAACCCGGGTAGCCCCTGCCATGCGATCACGGCGACGATAATTGCGCCCACGGCCATCCCACTGATGGCGGTGGCCCCCTGACGCCGCCAGCCCCCAAAAAGAAAAGTCGCGCCGAAAACTACCCCGAACGCCAAGCCGGCCACAAGATGCTGCGACCAGTCGTAAAGCTCATCTTTTTTCCCGGGAAGAAATCCCAGCAACAGTGCCGGTAACAAACCCACCGCCGCCGGAGCAAGAATCGATAACGAATTGCCTCTGCCGTATCTTTGCTCGGACATGGGCGCCTAGGGGAAACTCTTGTGCGTGACCTTGTGGCCCCGGATCGTGATCGGAGTCACACCCATCGTCGGATCGAGTGCGATGACCAGCACGATCGCCCCCACGGCCCAGCCATGCCACTCGACGGAGGTTGGACCCATGGAACTGCTTTGCATGTAACGGTGAGAGAACAATCCCCCCGCACCCGGGCAAGTGTGTTCTGCCTTGTCGCCCGGGCCGGTGGTTTTCCCTTGGCGCGGACCGTCCGGCCAAACAATTTGTCCCAATCACCCGCATGCCCGCCGACCTGCAGACCATTCGCCAGCAATGCGCCGAGCAGTTGCTCGCGCTCTACCGGAAGGCCAACGCTGGCCATATCGGCTCCTCCCTGAGCTGCCTTGAGATCCTCGTCGAGCTCTGCTTCCAGCGCATGGCCGCGGATGACGTGGTGATCCTGTCGAAGGGCCACGCCGCCGGCGCCCTCTACACCACCCTGTCCCTTTCCGGCCGCATGCCCGAGGCCCTACTCGATACCTTCTATCAGGAGGGAACCCTCCTCGCCGCCCACCCCCCCTGCTCCGGTGCCATCCCGGCGATCCCGTTCGGCACCGGCAGCCTCGGGCACGGCCTCAGTCTCGCCTGCGGCACCGCCTTTTCGCAAAAGTTCACCGGGAAAAAGTTCCACACCTATGCCATCCTTTCCGACGGAGACTGCAACGAGGGTTCGACTTGGGAGGCCGCACTCTTCGCCGCCCACCACCGACTCGCCAACCTCACCGTGGTCCTCGACCTCAACGGCCTGCAGGGCATTGGCTACACCAAGGACATCCTGAAACTCGAGCCCGTTGCCGACAAGTGGCGCGCCTTCGGCTTCGCCGTCACGCTCGCGGAGAACGGCAACGACTTCGCCAGCCTCGCGCGCGCCCACGCCGAGCTGGCCGGCGCCCCCGGGCCGCGCTGCGTCATCGCCCGCACGGTCAAGGGCCACGGCGTTTCCTACATGCAGGACCGGATGGAATGGCACTACCTGCCGATGAACGACACCCAGTATGACCAGGCCCGGCGCGAGACCGGCCCCGCCCGCTGATCCCATGCGCAAGGAATTTTCCCAGTGGATCGAAGAGTTCGGCCGGCAAGAATCCCGGCTGATCTTCCTGACCGGCGACCTCGGCTTCGGCGCCCTTGAGAACGTTTCGGCCGCCCTCGGCGCCCGGTTCGTAAACTGCGGCGTCAGCGAGCAGAACATGGTCTCGCTGGCCGCCGGGCTGGCGCGGCAGGGCCTGCGCCCGCTCTGCTACAGCATTGCCCCGTTCGCGGTTTTCCGACCCTATGAGCAAACCCGGCTCGATGTCGCGCTGCACAACCTGCCCGTCAAGATCGTGGGCAACGGTGGCGGCTATGGCTACGGCATCATGGGCGCCAGCCACCACGCATTGGAGGACTTGGCGGTGCTCTCGGTCCTGCCGAATTTCGCCTGCGTGGTGCCGCTTTGCAACTCCGACGTCCCCGGGGCCGCCAAAGCACTGTTCGGCCACGAGGGCCCGGGTTACCTGCGGCTCGGTCTCGGCCACTGGCCCGCGCAGCTGGGCGAGCTCCCCGCCTTCCAACCTGTGCGCCAGCTGCTGGCCGCCCGGTGCGGTCCGCCCAAGCTCACCGTCGCCGGCATCGGCCCCGTCCTGCTGAACGCGCTGCCCGGGCTTCCGGAGAACGCCGTGACCGATGTTTTCGCGATTTCCCAGCTGCCCCTGCCCACCTTGGACACCGCGCTCATCCGCAGTGTCACCGCCACGGGCCGGTTGCTTGTGGTCGAGGAACACGCCGCCCGCGGCGGCCTCGGCGAACACCTCGCCGCCGCCCTTGCCCGCGAGGGCGTGGCCTTCACCCTGCACCACCGGCATGCCGCCGGCTATCCCGCCGGCCGCTACGGCAGCCAGGATTATCACCAGAAACAATCCGGTCTCGACCCTGCGTCGCTGCACGACACTGTGACGCGCCTAATTGCGTGATGTGAACCGACCCATGGCCGAATCCTTCCCCCCCATTCCCATCCCGGTTGATCTCTGGACTGACAACTGGACCGACGAGGACCGCGAGCAGGCGCGTAAACTGCAGGGCCCGGTCTGGGTGGTCGGCGCTTCCGGGTTCATCGGGGCCAAGCTGTTCTTCTCCCTCTCCCGGCTGCGCCCCGATGTCTTCGCCGTCTCCCGGCAGGTCGAGTCCAGCTGGCGGCTGCTGCACTGCCCGTATCCCAACCGCCTCACGCTCGACATCACGGTGGCGCGCGACGTGGACGCCGCCGTCAGGAAATACCGGCCGCGCACCGTCTTCAACCTCTCGGCCTATGGCGCGTATGAACGGCAAAGCGATGCGGCCCGCATCCACGACGTCAATTACCGCGGCACGTTCAACCTGATCACGGCCCTGCAGGAATCCGGTTGCGACGCGTTTGTGCAGGCGGGCACCTCCTCCGAATATGGCTTGAACTGCGCCGGCCCCGCCGAGGCGGCCGCCCTCGAGCCCAATAGCGACTACGCGGTCTCGAAGGTCGCGGCATCCTACCTGCTCGGCTACCACGGCCGCATCAGGCAGTTCCCCTGCGCCCACCTGCGCCTCTATTCGGTCTACGGCCCGTGGGAGGAGCGCGACCGCCTCGTGCCGCGGCTGGTCCGGCTCGGCCTGCAAGGCCAGTACCCGCCGCTGGTCAATCCGGAGATCACGCGGGACTTCCTCTATGTGGATGACTGCACGCGCGCCTTTGTGGACGCCGCACTGGTCGCCTGCCGCCAACAGCCAGGGAACACCTTCAACATCGCCACCGGCGCGAAGACCTCCCTTGCCGGAATCGCCGGGCTGGTCCGGCAGCTCTTCGCCATCCCGGCCGAACCCGTCTTTGGTGCGATGCCCAACCGCAAGTGGGACCTCGCCAACTGGTATGGCGACCCCGCCCGCGCCCGCGCCGAGCTGGGCTGGAGCAGCCGGGTACCGCTCGCTGACGGCTTGGCTCTCACCGCCGCGTGGGAGAAGCTCGCAGCCCCCCATGTACGCTTCGGCGTCATCGCACCGAAGGCCGAGAAGCTCTCCGCCATCATCGCCTGCTACCGCGACCACCAGGCCATCCCGGTCATGCACGAGCGGCTCACCAAGGTGTTCACCACCCTCGGCGTGGACTACGAGATCATCTTCGTCAACGACCGCAGCCCGACGGAGGACGAGGCCGTCATCCGCCGGCTGTGCGAGGACGACAGCCACGTCGTGGGCGTCTCGCACTCGCGCAATTTCGGCTCCCAAAGCGCCTTCCTCAGCGGCATGGAGATCGCCACGGGCGACGCGGTGATCCTGCTCGACGGCGACCTGCAGGACACGCCCGAGACCATCGAGCAATTCTACCAGGAATGGAAAAAGGGCTTCGACGTGGTGTTCGGCGTCCGCGTGAAGCGCGAGGCGGCCTGGTACATGCAGGTTTTCTACAAGGCCTTCTATCGGGTGCTGCGGCACCTTTCCGAAGTAGAGATGCCGGTGGACGCGGGCGACTTTTCGCTCATCGACCGCAAGGTCGTGGACCACCTGTTGCAGTTCCCCGAGCGCGATGTCTTTGTGCGCGGGTTGCGGGCGTGGGTCGGCTTCAAGCAGACCGGCGTACCCTATGTGCGCCCGGAACGCATGTTCGGCCGCACCACCAACAGCATGTTCAAGAACATCTGGTGGGCGAAGAAGGCGATCTTCTCCTTCAGCCTCAAGCCGCTGCACTACATCCAGGGCCTGGGCTTCGTGATCTTCGCGCTCAGCATGGCCCTGTCGTTGTTCTACCTCATCTATTACCTGATGCACCCGCCGGAGGGTGCGCGCGGCATTACCACCATCGTCTTGCTCGTGCTCGGCCTCGGCGGCATCCAGCTGCTCTCCCTGAGCATCCTCGGCGACTACCTCGGCAAGGTCCTCGAGGAGACCAAGGCCCGCCCGCGCTACATCCGCGCGCGAATCTTCAAGGGTCAGGGCGTCATCAGCGGCGAGGGCGATATGCGTGACTTCATGACCGAGGTGAAGCAGGTGCAACGCGACCGCGCCGGCTGAGCGCCGGATTCCCCCGCCGTGTCCATGCCGCCGCCCGCCGAAGGTTTCCAGCCTCGCGCCCACTGGGCGCCCGACACGCCCCTGCGCCGCCTGCTGTTCACCCTGCGACTGGCGGCAGACCTGCAGACCAACACCATCTATCGCGACCTGCGCCGCGAACTCGCCGGGTTTTCCGGCCGGCTCCTCGATGTCGGCTGCGGCAACAGCCCGTTCCGCCACCTGCTCGACCCGGCGCGCACCCAATATCAGGGCATCGACGTCGAGGCGGCCGCGAGCTTCGGCTACCGCAATCCCGACACCGTTTACTACGACGGGAAGACCATTCCGTTTGCCGACGCCTCCTTCGACGCCGTGCTGTGCACGGAGGTGCTGGAACACGTGCCTGAGCCCGGCCCCTTCGTCAGCGAGCTGCACCGCGTCCTCAAGCCCGGCGGCCTCGCGCTCGTCACCCTGCCCTGGTCGGCGCGTTTCCACTACCAGCCCCACGATTACCACCGCTATACGCCGAGCATGCTGGCCTTGCTCTTCACCCCGTTCCGCGCATGTGCGATCCGGCCCCGCGGCACCGACTTCAGCAGCATCGCCTCCAAGGTCGTCGTCGCCTTCGTCCGGAATCTCCTGCGCCTCAAGCCCGCCGCGGCGACGGACTGGCTGCTCATTCCCTTCCGGCTCATCGCCGCCGTCCTTGGCCTGCCCCTTCTGCTCATCGCGCTGCTCCTCGGCCACGGCGGCATCCTCTTCGGCCTCGGCTCGACCGACGACCCACTCGGCTACACCCTCGTCCTCAAAAAATAGCCCGGCATGGCCAACATCGTCGACGAACGCGGCTACAACCAGATTTTCCGGCCCACGACGGCCACGGCCACCCGGCTGCGCCGCCGCGCCGAGGCCATGGTGCACGCCATGCACCTGCCCACCGACCCTGCCGGGCGCGCCCGCATCCACATCCTCGAGATCGGATGCGGCATGGGCGAACTCGCCCACGAGCTCGCCCTGCTTACTGGCGCGCGCGTCACGGGCGTCGACCTCTCGGAGAAATTCATCGCTCACGCCACCGCCACCTACCAGCGGCCCGGCCTCAGCTTCATCGTGACCGACTTGAGCCGGACCAACCCGGCAAGCGAACAGGAAAAATACGACTACATCGTCGGCAACGGCATCCTGCACCACCTGTATCACCATCTGGACAGCTTCCTGCCGGCGCTGGCACGCTGGCTCACGCCGTCCGGCCGGCTGATTTTCTGGGAGCCCAACCTGTGGAATCCCTACGTCTTTTTGATCTTCACCTTTCCGGTCCTGCGCCGCGCGGCCAAACTGGAACCCGATGAGATGGCCTTCACCCCGGGCTTTATCCGCCGGAAACTGCAGGCGGCCGGGCTCGACGATGTCCAAGCCACCACGCGCGACTTCCTCCTGCCCAACACGCCCGACGTCTTGATCCGGTCCGTCATCGTGATCGGCGGCTGGCTGGATCGCATTCCCGTGGTCAACCGGATGGCCCAGTCCGTCTTTTTTGTGGCCGGCCGCCGCTCCGGCTGAAATTCGGCCGCCGGATGGCGGATAGGCCCCGGTGGATTGTCTTACGCGGCGTCGGCCCGAATCCTCCGCTTGATCTTCGACCGCCCCGGTCAAGGATGCCCCGCGCCGACCGCATGCATCCCACCCTCCGTCTCATCGCCCCGCGCCTGGCCTTCGGCCTGTTGTTGCTTGGCACGGTCGTCTGGCTACGGTGGCCGACCCTGGGCTGCAGCCTTTGGAACGTCGACGAGTCCATCCACGCCGCCGCTGCCCGCACCATCCTCGACGGGGGCGTGCTCTACCGCGACGCCGCCGACATCCGCCATCCGCTCACCTATTACGCCGTGGCCGCGGTGTTCGCCGTGGCCGGCGAGAACAATCTCTGGGCGGTTCGCCTGGTCGTCGCGCTACTCATCGCCACCACCGGTTTCTTTCTCTTCCTGGCCGGACGTGCCCTGCGCAGCCCGGGGGCCGGCATCGCCGCCGCCCTGCTTTATGCCCTGCTATCGTCGAGTGTGTTCTTTGAGGGCGACGCCTACGCGGCGCACACGGAGTGGTTCGTTGCTTTCTTCTCTTCGGCCGCGGCTGCGGTTTTCCTGACCGGCGGACCACCCGTGTCAGCGCGCCGGCTCTTTGTCACCGGCCTGCTGTCCGCCTGCGCCTTTCTCTCCAAACAACCCGCGCTGCTCGATCTGGCCGCACCGGTGGCTGCGCTGGTTTACGCCGGCTGGCAACGGGCGCAGCCTCGCCGCACAATAGTATTCCAACTGGCTGCGCTGGCGGCGGGCTGGCTCGCGCCGGTGCTGCTCACCGTGGCCTATTTCGCCGCGAAGGGCGCGCTGCACGACGCGGTTTTCTACGCCTGGACCTACAACCTCAGCTACTACGGTCCGGAAATCACCACCGCCGACCGGCTGGCTTCCCTGGCCGGGCCCTTCCGTTTGCTCGGTGGCGCGCAACCCTGGCTCCTCGTTCTCTGGGCGGCCGGCGCGCTGGTCGCACTGTACCGGCTGGTGCAACGCAGCCCCACGCCGCAGGAGACGGCGGCCAATCCCGGCCTGGTATTCCTCGCGGTGTGGTCGCTGGCGGCCCTCGCCGGTGCCGCTTCCAGCGGCCGCAGCTTTGATCATTACACCATTCAATTCCTGGCTCCGGTCTGCCTGGGCGCCGGTTTGGTTTTGTCGCGCGTGGGCGGTTGGGCCTGGTCCGGTGTCACTCCCTGGCCGGGTCGGGTCGCAGCGGCCGCGGTGCTGCTCGTCACGGTATACATGGTCGGCGCCGCCGTCCTGCCCGCGCGGCAACGCACGATGCCCGGTGATTCCTCGCAGCGCGTCTCGGCCTATATCCGCGAACACACGGCCGCCACGGACCGGATCTTTGTCTGGGGCTTTCACACCGACATCTACCTCTATGCCGACCGCCGGCCGGCCAGCCGCTATCTCTTCGGTTCGTTTGTGACCGGGCTGATTCCCTGGACCAACACGGCCCCGGAGCGCGACACCACCTATGCCATCGTGCCGGGTGCCATGGACAACCTGCTGCACGACCTGGCGACCCGGCCGCCGGTGTACATCGTGGACTGCAGCGCCGGGCCGAACCGGCACTGGCAGAAATATCCCCTGGAGAAATTTCCGGCCCTGCAGGATTTCATCCGCCAGCGTTACAAGGTGGAGGCGGCCGGCCAGTTTGTGCCCCAGGGCTTCCGCCTCTTCCGCTTGCGCACCCCGGGGGAGCGGGTGGAGCCCGTTTCTGGCCCGCCGGAACTGCCGGCCGGCGTCGCTGCGACGCTCAAACTCGGCCTGCTTTCCTCCAGCCTGACGCCCGTCCGCGCCAGCGCGCCGCACGGCGCGAACGCCGCCCTGGCCGCGGGCCGGCTGGAATACTTCACTCATGCGCCCTCGGTCCTCGTATACCGGGTGCCGGCGGGCGTAGACGCCTTGCGCGGCGGTTTCGAGATCAAGCCCGCCGCCTATGCCCCGGAAAACAAGGGTCCGACCGACGGCGCCGAGTTCATCATCCGCTGGCGCCCGGCGGGGGGCGGTGAGCAGGTGCTGCTCCGCCGGCTCCTCCGCCCGCGTGAGGAACCGGCCGACCGCGGCGTGCAATCCTTCCGCGTCGGGCTGGCGCCGGCCGCCGGGGGCGAGCTTGAGCTCGTCACCGGCCCCGGGCCGGCCGACAATCCGGCCAGCGACTGGACCTTCTGGACCGACCTGCTCTTGGAAACTTCCCGCTAGACGCCCCCGCCCACCCCTTTTAGAAAACGACGCCTGCCATGGATCCAGCCCCCTCCCTTTCCGCCAAACCCTCGGTCCTCGACTGGGTCTTCCGCATCCTCGGTTTTCTGGTGATGACCGCGATCGCGTTCTCCGTGCCGCTGTTTCCCGCGGCCGAGCTCGACTCCTCGTGGCGCATGGCGCTCGGCAAGTTCCTCGTGGAAGGGCGGCAGTTCGGCACGGAGGTCGTGTTCACCTACGGCCCGCTGGGCTTTGTCATGGGCAAGACCTTCTGGGGCGGCCAGTGGGCGAGCCTGATCGGCTGGCAGGCCGTGCAGGCCGTGGTGTTCTCGGCCATGGTCTACTGGTACGGTTACCGCCTGACCGGCTATACCCGGGTGTTTTACTTCCTGTTCTTCTTCCTCTTCGGCCTGACCTACGAGGACGCCATGCACCAGACGTTCATCGCCTTTGCGGGGCTGGAGTTGATCCAGCGCAGCAACGCGCCCTGGCGCTGGAGTTCGCTGGCGCTGCTCGCGCTGCTGGCGCTGCTCGCCCTCGTCAAGTTCACCAACATGCTGCTCGCCTTTTTCCTGGTGCTGCTGGCCGGCGGGCTGGAGCTCTGGCTCCGCCGGCGGTGGCCGGCCCTGCGCGTGCCGGCGATCTTCCTCGGCCTGTTCCTGGCGGGCTGGATGCTCTGCGGGCAGCACCTCGGGAACATCCCGGCCTATCTCCACAGTTCCTGGGAGATCAGCCAGGGCTATCAGGACGCCATGGGTTCCTCGTGCCCGCCCGTCCAGCTTTACCTGGGCGTGACGGTCGCATTCCTCGTGATCGCCTACCTGTTCATCAACCTTACCACGCACACGGAGCGGCTGCGCAACGCGACCCTGACGGTAGGCACGCTCGCCTACCTCTACCTCAACTGGAAGCACGGCTTCATCCGGGCGGACGGACACCAGGTTGGTTTCTACTTCGCCGCCCTGACCGTGATCGTGACGGCTCCCGTCCTCCTCGAGGACGCACCGCGCTTCCGGCTGCCCAAGCAGCTGATCCTCGGCGTCGCCGGCCTGCTCTCCCTGCTCAGCCTCGAGCTGGTCCTGCCCGGCCTGGTCCGCGGCATCCTGAGTGCCCGCCAGGACGAGCTGGACAAGAACATCCAGTTCGCCCTCGGCCGCAGTCACACCCACGGCCTGTATGATTCGCGCCTGGACGCCGAGAAGAACGGCCTCGACATGAAAAAGACCCGGGCGCGGGTCGGCCGGGCGTCCGTCGACGTCCTCGGCTTTGAGCAGGCGGTCGCCATCTTCAACGGTTTCAATTACCAGCCCCGCCCGGTTTTCCAGGGTTACTCGGCCTACACGCCCTATCTCTCGCGGCTGAACTACGACTACTACGCCTCGGATCGCGCGCCGGAGTACGTGCTCTTCAAGCTGCAGACCATCGACGGGCGGCTCGCCACCATGGACGATCCGCACACCCTGCGCCTGTTCCTCCAGCGCTACGTCTACCTCTTTACCGAGCAGGGCTTCACCGTCTGGCAGCGCAAGCCCGGCCCGTTCGATGCCGCCGCTTTCGAGCCCAAGCCCCTCCGGGCGGTCACCGCCCGCCTCGGGGAGAAGATCGACCTCGCCGACCTGGCCGCGCAGAACATCTGGGTCGAGATCAACTACCGGTTCGGCCTGCTCGGCAAACTGCGCCGGTTCCTTTTCAAGCCACCGCTCGTGCAGTTGCGCATCACGGACCAGAACGGCGTCGAGAGTGTCCACCGTCTGCCCCAGCCCATCGGGCAGGCCGGCTTCATGCTCAATCCCGTGATCAGCGACCTCCTCGACTTCATGCGTTCCGCCGGCGGCGTGCCCAAGCGCCAGGCGCGCAGCATCACAATCGAGACCGCCCCGCAGGACCGCGATTGCCTGAAGGAAGAGGTCGGCGTGGCCTTCTTCTCGTTGCCGCCGTCTGACGCCGGCAAGGATTATTTCAAGGAAGCCGACCACGCGCTGTTCCACATGTTCACCGACGCCCCGGTCTCCTACCAGGCGCTCAACCCGCCCAACGAGGACGTCATCGACAAGCGCCGCGTCATGATCATGCATGCGCCCAGCGAGATGGTCTTCGATGTGCCCTCCGGCGCGGGCGAGCTCAACGGCTCCTACGGCTTCGTCCCCGGGGCCTACTCCAACGGCGGGCAGACCAACGGGGCCGAGTTCGTCATCGTCTGGAGCGACGGCGGCGATCCCGTGATCCTGCACGAACGCTATCTCGATCCTGTGACCAAGCTGAACGACCGCGGTCTGCAGCGGTTCAACGTCAAGCTCCCCAAGGGGGTCGGCCGCGTCTTCCTCCGGATCAATCCCGGCCCCTTCAACCAATACGCCTTCGACTGGACGGGCTGGACCGACATCGAATTCAAGTGACCCGTCCCGAGGATTCGCTGCCCGCCCCCCTGCGCCCCGCCCGCCGTGCGTGGTTCTGGGCGGCGGTTGCGCTCACCGCCGCCAAGCTCTGGCTGACCAGCGGCCAGACCATCTACGCCATCGGCCCGGCCATCCACGATGACCGCCTCTTCGTCGAGCTTGCCGCCCGCCTCATCAACGGCGAATGGCTCGGACCCTACAACCAGTTCACCCTGGCCAAAGGGCCGCTCTTCCCCCTGTTCATCGCCGGGACCTTCTGGCTCGGGCTGCCCCTGCTGCTCGCCCAGCAGCTCCTCTACGCCGGGGCCAGTGCGGCGGTCACCCGCTCCCTCGCGCCCTGGCTGCGTTCCGGCGCGGCGCAATTCTCCCTCTACGCGCTGCTGCTCCTGAATCCCATCAGCTACGACGCCGGCAACCTCAGCCGGCTCATGCGGCAAAATGTCTACACCCCGCTCGCGCTGTTCGTCGTGGCGGGACTGGTGTGGCTCTTCACCCGCCGCCGCGAATCGTGGCGACGGCAGGCCGGCCCCGCCGCGCTGGCCGGACTGGGCCTCGGCGGTTTCTGGCTGACCCGCGAGGAGAGCGTGTGGCTGCTGCCCGCCGTCGGCCTGCTGCTCTTCGGGATCGCCGCCTCGCTCGGCCGCGAACTCCTTGCGCGCTGGCACGCGCTGGCCGCCAGCCTCGCCGTCTTCACGGTCGCGGCCCTGCTGCCCATCCTGGTCGTCTGCTCGCTGAACCTGCGCTATTATGGCTGGTTCGGCACGGTCGAGTTCCAGGCCCACGGCTTCAAGGCTGCCTACGGCGCCCTCACGCGCCTGCAGATCGGACCGGACCTGCCCCAGGTGCCCGTCACCCGCCAGATGCGCGAGCAGGCTTATGAGCTCAGCCCGGAGTTTCGCCGCCTGCGCCCCTACATGGAAGGCTTCGTCAGCGACAACTGGTCCGACAAGGTACAGTTCCCCGCCAGCGAGCGCCAGATCCGCGGCGGCTGGTTTATCTGGGCGCTGCGCGATGCGGTCACCGCGGCCGGCATTGCGACCGATGCCGGCGCGGCGATGCGTTATTATCAGAAAGTCGCCGACGAGGTGAACGCCGCGTGCGATTCCGGCCGTGTGCCGGCGCGGCCGCCGCGCTCGGGTTTCCTGCCCCCGCTCAATGCTAGCTCGATCACGCCGCTGTCCGACGGCGCCCTCGAGTACGGTGCGTTTTTTCTCCTCTTCAAAAACTTCACCGCCTACGCGCCGGACAGCATCGGCGACTACGCCGAGCTGAAACCTTTCCGCAACGTCGTCGGCACCCGGCTCAGCCATGCCCCGCGGTCGCCCGACCCGGCGACGCCGGGCCAGGCGGCGCTCGATGCCTGGAAGGTGCAGCTGCTGGATGACCTCGGCCGGGGCCTGGGCCGCCTGTTCGGCTGGCTCGGCCCGCTCGTGCTGCTGGCCGGGTTCGTGCGCGTGCTCGAATCCGCGGTCGCCCGGCGCGTTTCGTTTTTGCTCGGGCTCGCCGCCGCCCTGCTCGCCGCCTGCGCCGCCTACCTCGCCATCAACGTGCTGGTCCACGTCACGTCGTTCTACAACATGAGTCCGGCCGCGATGGCGTCGGCCTACCCGCTCTACCTGCTCGCGCTCGCCGCCATCGTCGTGGATGCCACGCAGGCCTGGTCCCGCCCCGCCCCGGCTGCCGGGGCCGTTGCGAGCGGAGCGCGTTCCTCCCGCTGGCTCTGGCTGGTGCCAGCCGGCACGGCACTCGTCGTCTTCGCCGCGCGGCTCCGTGAGATCCACCTCTACGCCAGTGATGTACCGTACAACGACCAGTGGTTCATCGAGGCGCTGCAGATCATCGCGCCATGGCTGGACGGCACCCTGCGGCCCTGGACCTTCTTCACACCGCACTTCGAGCACCTGCCGGTCTGGACCCGGCTCCTTGCGTGGCTGCAGGTCGCGCTCACCGGCCGCTGGGATCCGCTGGTGCAGATGACGGTCAACGCCGGATTCCACACCCTGTTCATCTGGCTCGTCACCCGCTGGGTGTGGCAGATCCTGCCATTGCGCGCGGCCGGGTTCGTCACCGTCATTCTCCTGTGCGCCGGGGCCCTGCCTTATGCGTGGGAGAACATCGCCTGGGGTTTCCAATCCCAGTTCCCGCTGGCCCTGCTCTGTCTGTTCCTGCACGTGCGCGGCTCCTGCCTCCATCCGCCCGGTTCCCGCGGCTGGTGGCTGGCGCAGGCCGCAGCCGTGGCCGGGCTTTTCACCCTCGCCAGCATGTGGCTGGCCCCGCTGGCTGTCGCGGCTTCCGTCCTCTGGCTCGGCCGGCGCGACCGGCGAGGATGGCTGGCCCCGCTGGCCATTGGGTTCCTCGGCATTGCGCTGCTCGCGATCATCCATTGGCAGGGACCGGCCGGCCACACCTTCGCCCAAGCCGTCTCTCCGCTGGGCATCCTGCACTCCGCCCTCCATCTGCTCGGCTGGCCCGTCGGCCTCCCTGGCGCCCTGGCCCTCGTGCAACTGCCCTGGTTGGTCCATGCCCTGCGCATCCGCGGGCAGGCCGGCACCGCGGCCCTTGATCGGATCATCTTCGCCCTCGGGCTCTGGAATTGCGCGCAAGCCTGCGCGCTGGCGCTGGCCCGCAGCGGCGACACCGGCGACTATGTCTCCCGCTACGGCGATGTCCTCTGCATCGGGGTGCTGGCGGGCGCCCTTGCCCTCACGCGGCTCACGCCCGTCGGCGGCCGGAGCCGGCCGCTCTTTCTCGCCGGCGTGATCGTCTGGTGCGGAGCCGTCATCGGGGGAATGTTCTTCCATGCCACCGAGGGCCACGCCCGTTATTTCCACCAGACGGCGGCCCAGTCCAACCAAGTGCGCCGGAACGCGGTGCAAGCCTACCTGAAAAACGGCGACGGGCACCTGCTCGAGGCGGTCGAGACCCGCTGGGTGCTCAGCCAGAATCCCGATGTCGTCATGCGGTTGCTGGACCAGCCCGGGTTCCGTGGGCTCCTGCCGGCTCCGGTCAATCCGGACTCCCCGGTCAATCTGTCGGGCCGGCTCGCCCGCCGGCTGCAGTCCGGCTGGCCCGGGTTGTTTGTGCTTGGCGCGCTGGTCCTCGCCACCGGGGCGGGCCTGGCGGTCTGGCGCGGGTCACCCGTGACACCGCCCCCGCCGATTGCGGTGCGACCCGACCCGTGGCCCGCCCGGCTCGCCCTCGCCGTCGGCCTGGGCTGCACGGGATTGCTGTTTTTCTGGGGCAACCCGCTGGCGTTCAACCAGGTGTATCGCTGGCAGCAGTTGCTCGGCGGGAAAAAAGCCGTGACCGGCCTCACCTTTGAGTTTGCCACTGCTGCACCGTTCGGTCCCGAGCGCCTGCAAGGCGCCGCGCCGATCATGCCCGAGACCCTGCGGAATCAATTTTTCGGCACCGCACCCGCCGGCCCCGAACTGACCGGCACGGTGCTCAGCTCCGTGTTCGTCCTGCGCGAACCCTGGCTGGTGGTGCCTTTTGCCGGCTATCCCACGGCCAATGGCAACGGCCTGCGCCTGCGCCTCGTGGACGAGCAGGGACGCAAGGTGGGCGAGGAGATCGGCTGCCCCGGACCCAATCAGGACGGCATCGCCTACTGGCTCGTCGATGTCCGACCCCATCAGGGCCGGCGGGCGAAACTGGTGCTTTATGACGGACGCACCGACACCGAAGCCTGGGTGGCGGCCGCGCCACCCATCCCGACCGACAACCCCGAACTGGCCGCAGCCTTGGCACAGGGTTTGCAGGGTGAAACCCATGGCAGCATGCATACTTCGCTGGGCCTCATTGCCTTGGTTGCCTTCCTCTGCGCCTTTCTGGCCTGGTGGAACCGCCCGCGCTGATCGCGGTCGGTATTTCTGCCTGCCGACAAAAAATCAATTTCCCGGATGGGGGGTTTGCTACCGGTGATTGTCATTACCCGATGAAGTGCTACAAGAAGTCGTCATGCCCGAGAACCCGTCCAGCCCGCGGGACTTTGCCAGTCTCTATCGGAGCACCGTCGCACCCCTGCGCCGGCATCTGGCCCGGATCCTCGGCAATCCCGCCGAGGCCCAGGATATCGCGCATGATGCCTACCTGCGCGTCTATCCGGCCATGGAGGAAAAATCGGCCGGGAAACCGGAAGCCCTCCTCTACACCACGGCCCGGCGCCTGGCCTTCAACCGCCTCAAGCGCCGCCGCATCGCTCCTTTCGCCCCCGGCGCCCTCGAGCCCGAGCTCACCGCTTCCCCCGCTCCCGGCGTGGTGCAACAGGTCATGGCCCGGCAGGAACTGCAACAGCTGGAGCAGGCCATCGCCCAGTTGCCCGAGGGCTGCCGCGCCGTCCTCCTGCTCCGCAAGCTCGAGCTCCTCTCCCATCAGGAAATCGCCGATCGCCTCGGCATCGCCATCAGCACCGTCGAGAAACAGCACGCCCGGGCCCTCCGGTTGCTCCGCACCAGCCTGGCCCCCCGGCAGGCTGAACCCGCTCCCGCCCCCCTCCTGGTCACGGAGGTCCGGTCATGAATTCCCTCCCCCATCATTCCCCGCTCGCCGAGGAGCAGGCCTCGCTCTGGGCCGCCCGGCTCGACGGCTCGGTCCTGTCCGCCGCGGATCGCACCGAGCTCGATGCCTGGCTCGCCGCCGATCCCTCGCACCGGGTGCTGCTCTCCGCTTATTGCCAATTTTCCGCCGACCTGGAACAGCAGTTGCCGTTGCTTGCAGGCATCAGGGACGAGTTGGCGGAAACCAAGACCGCGACAAAGACTGCTCAGCCGCTCCCTTGGTTGCGCTGGCCGACATTGGCCGGGGCAACGCTGATGGTGGCCGCAGCCTTGGCGGTTATTCTGTGGCAGGGCCAGCCACAGAACCAATTCCGCAACATCACGACCCCGGTCGCGCACCGGTCGGAGATCACCCTCGCCGACGGCACGCACATTGAGCTCAATGCCCAGACCGCCCTCGTCGTGGAACTCACGGCGGAGGCGCGCCGCGTGCGGCTCGCCGGGGGCGAGGCCTTCTTCCGCGTCAGCAAGGATGCCGCCCGCCCGTTCTTTGTGGAAACCTCGGCCGGCTCGATCCGCGTCACCGGCACGCAGTTCAATGTCCGCACCGAGGCCGCCTCCGCCCTCGAGGTCACCGTCCTGGAAGGCACCGTGCAGGTGCGGCCCGGCGGCGCCACGGTCGTGCAGTCCCTGCAGGCCGGGAACCGGCTGAGCTGCGTGGAAAATCACGCGGAGCTCACCACGCTTTCCCCCGCCCAGCTCAACCACGCGCTCGCCTGGCGCCAGGGCCAGATCGTCTTCGACGGCACGCCGCTGCGCGAGGCCCTGGCCCGTTTCGCCCGTTACCATGGGCGCAACCTCACCGCCACCGCCGCAGTCGCGCAGAAGCAGGTGGGCGGCAGTTACAGCCTGGATGATCTCGACGGTTTCCTCACGGGCATCGAGGGGGCGCTGGAGGTGCACGTCACTCGCGGGCTCGACGGTGCCGTCCAGGTGGAAGCCGCCGGCCAGCCCTAGCACGGGCATTTCACCATTCACTATGGTAACCCCACACACCCCGGCGCTGCGCGCCACCCCTCTTGATAGAGGGGAATTAAAATCCACGCAGCCGAAGTCCCCTCTATCAAGAGGGGTGCCCGACAGGGCGGGGTGTGTTGGTTCGGTTTCGGTTGTGTAATATCCAGGCTAAAGACCTTCCTGCCTGTGCGTTTTTCCCGCATCCTGTTTCACCGGCTGCTCTTCTGCCTCGGCGGCCTGCTGGCCGTGCCGGGACGCGCCACCCCGGTCGATTTCAACCTGCCCGCGCAACCCCTCGCGAGTGCCCTGCTCCTGTTCGCGCAGCAGGCCCGGGTCGAGGTGCTCTACTCGTATGATGACTTGAAGTCCGTCCCTTCCAGTGTGCTCGTCGGCCGCTATGAACCGGACGACGCGCTCAACCACCTGTTGAAAAACACCGGGTTTGCCGCCCGCCGCAACCTGCTCGGCAAGTTCGTCGTCACCCGGACGACCAAGCCCACGGGTTCGGTCGAGGGGCGCATCCTGACCCAGGCAGGTGAGCCCGCCCGGCGGGTCACGGTCGCACTCGCCGCCCTCCGGCTCCGGACGCTGACCGACGAGACCGGCGCCTTTGTCTTTCCCGCCGTGCCTCCGGGCACGTACCGGCTGGTCGCCGGCGGCACCGGTTACCAGCTGCTGGAACAACCGGGGGTGCTCGTCGAAGCGGGCCAGGCCCGGACCCTCGGGCCGCTGCACCTGCAAACCGCCAGCGAGGTCACCGAACTCGAGCCTTACCTCGTGCGGGACCAGGACGACCGCCTCCTGATCGGTGAAGGCGTCGGCGCCGCGCCGCGCCGGGCCGCCGGCAACCTCGACCTGCCGCGCACCGAGGACAACGCCCTCCCGTTCACCATTTTCACCCGCGAGCAGATCGCGCGCAGCGGCGTGGTGCAGCTGAACGAATTCTTCCAGCGCGAGCTGCTCGATGGTGATTCCAGCGCCCCGCCCGAGCAGAATGGACAGACGGATAGTTTCATCAGCGGCAGCTCCAACCTCAACCTCCGCGGCTACGGCGAAACCGAGACCGTCGTCCTCGTCAACGGCCGCCGCCTGCCCGAAACGATCACCGACCAGACCGGCCAAATGGGCGCGCCCGATGTCAATCTCGTCCCGCTGTCGCTCGTGCAGCAGGTCGAGGTCCTGCCGGTGTCCGCCTCGGCCCTCTACAGCGGCAACGCCGTCGGCGGCGTCATCAACATTGTCCTCTCCCCCGCGGCCGACGGCACCGAGGTGCGCACGACCTATACCAACGCCCTCGGTGGCTTCAACGCGCCGCAGTCCTCCGTCTCCCTCCAGCATAGCCGCACCCTGCTCGGGGGCGCGCTGCGGCTGCGGCTCAACGCCACGTTCACGCAGACCGAACCCGCCGTCGAGTCGGAGTTCCATTACCAGCAGGCGCGGCTGGCGGGCACGATCGGCCTCGCCCCGCGCGCCACCCCCAACGTCGCGAGCACCGATGGCAGCCCGCTGTTCGGCCCGGGCTCGCCCAGCTTCACCTCGGTTGCGCCCGGCGCCGACGGCACCGGCGGACTGGCGGCCTTTGACGGGCGCCAGGGCGTGCTCAACCGGTCGCTGTTCGACACGCCAGCCGGGCTGGCCTCGTCGTTCAACAGCAGCGACTACGTGTACGGCCGCGAGCAGCGCCGCATGGCGCTGTACGGCTCCGCCGTCTACGACGTCCGGCCCTGGCTGCAGCTCGGCATCGACGCCACCTATGCCAGCACCGTCGTGCACCGCGGTTACGACCTCTTTGAGAGTGATCTCACCCTGCCCGCGGGTTCGCCCTTCAATCCCTTTCACCAGCCGGTGCACATCGTGCTCAACGAAATCGCCAGCCGGCTCGGTCCCGACTACAGTGAGGCGCAGCTGGAATCCTACGCGGTGGTTGCCAGCGCGCTGCTGAAGCTGCCCGCGGGCTGGCAGGTGACGCTCGATGGCCAGTACGCCAACAACGTCGCGCGCTACCGCGGGCTGCTGGACCCCGACCCCGGCCGCTGGCAGGAGGCCGTCGACGCCGGCCAGTACAATCCCCTGCGTGACCCGCAGGTGTTCGGCGCGCCGGACGTGTTCTACGACCGCGTGCTCGTCTATTACGGCGGTCCCGGCCGCTTTGTCACGATGGGTGACTATGACACTTTTCAGGGGACGGCGCGCGTCACCCACGAGGGCCTCGAGCTGCCCACGGGCAAGGGCACGGTGAACGGCGGCGTGGATTACGGCGTCAACCGCCTCGCTCCCTACACCGAGGAGCGGCGCTTCGCCGACGGCACGCCCGCCGCCGACATCGTCCGCTGGAGCGGCCGCACGCTCGAACGCATGAGCGTCTTCGGCGAGCTGCAGGCGCCGCTCGTGCCCGCGGCGCGGTTGCCGCGGCCGCTCAAGACCGTCGAACTCGACCTGGCCGCGCGCTACACCGTCTCGACCCAGTCCAACGAGACCAACCTCGCGCCGACCTTCGGCCTGAAGATGGACTTCACCGGCGGCTTTTCCTTCCGCGGCTCCTACACGACGTCCAACCGCTTTCCCACGCCGATCATGAGCCGACCGCTGGCGGAAGGCTCGGGCGGCGGCTCACCGGGCGTGCCCGCCCAGATCTTCGACCCGCTCCGCCGCGAGCGCTACGAGGTCGAGACCCGCACCGTGATCAATCCCAACATCCGGCCCGAGGCGGCCGCCACCCAGACCGCCGGCCTCATCTGGCGGCACGGCAAGACCCACCGCTTCCGGGCCTCGCTCGATTTCGCCGATACGACCAAGACCAACGAAATCAAGGCGCCGGAGCCCCAGGCCTTCGTCAACAACGAGTCCTCCTTCCCGGATCGTGTGTTGCGCACCACGCCCCCGCCCGGCCCGCCGCCGACCCCGGACCGCATCACTACCGTGCTCACCGGCACGCTCAACGCGGCGCGCCGGCACTCGCAGAACTGGAGCGCGGCCCTCGACTACAGCTGGAACGAGGTGCTCGGCGGCACGCTCGAGCTGCGCGGCCGCTGGGTCTGGTACCAGCGCTACGACCACCAGCTTTTCGCCACCTCGCCGGTGGTCGACGAACTCAATGAACCCGACGGGTTCGCGCCCGGCCTGTTGCGCCACCGCCTGAGCTTCGGCACGGCGTGGTCGAACCCGCGCTACGGCTTCGGGATCGACGCCCACTACCTCAGCGAGCGCATCCTGCCCCGGATCGAATGGCCCGCGCAGGGCAGCGACCACATCAAGCCCTACTGGCAGTTCGACGCCTTCGCACAGGCCGACCTCACGCCCTGGCTGCCCGGCCGGCATGACGGATCGCGCGACAAGTTCCGGCTCACCGCGCAGCTGCGCGTCAACAACCTCTCGAATTTCGAATTCCCCAAATACGTGAACGACGCCTCCGGCGCCGGCGTCCAGCCCTACGGCGACTGGCGCGGCCGCACGTTCTCGTTCTCGCTGACCGCGAGTTTCTGAGGGCTGGCGCCTCTGGCAGCGGTTTGCCGGCTTTATTGATGGGACCCCGCCCACAACCAGGCAGCGAAACCATTATCCCTCGCGGAATTTCTGCCTTTGCCATGCCCGGCCCGGCTGCTTTGCTCCGGGCCGTGTCTGTTGTTCCCACCCCCTCCGCCGCCCAGCTCGAGCTCACCGTGGTGATGCCCTGCCTCAACGAGGCCCTCACCATCACGGGTTGTGTGCGCGAGGCGATGGACGCCCTCGCCGCCTCCGGCATCGCCGGCGAGGTGCTTGTCGCCGACAACGGCAGCACCGACGGCTCGCAGGAGCTCGCCACCAAGGCCGGCGCCCGCGTCGTGCCCATCGCGGTCAGGGGCTACGGCAACGCCCTGCGCGGCGGCATCATGGCGGCACGCGGCCGCTTCATCCTGATGGGCGACGCCGATGGCAGCTACGACTTCTCCCACCTCCCCCGCTTCGTCGAGCGCCTGCGCGCCGGCGCCGACCTGGTCATGGGCAACCGGTTCCTCGGCGGCATCCAGCCCGGCGCGATGCCGTGGAAAAACCGCCACATTGGCAACCCGATCCTTTCCTTCGTCGGCCGCTTGTTCTTCCGCACCGGCATCGGCGACTTCCACTGCGGCCTGCGCGCCTTCACCGCCGATGCCTACCGCCGCATGGATCTGCGGACCACCGGCATGGAGCTGGCCTCGGAGATCGTCATCAAGTCCGTGCTGTTCGGCCTGCGCGTCGAGGAGGTGCCGACCGTGCTGCGCAAGGACGGGCGCGACCGGCCCCCGCACCTCCGCCCGTGGCGCGACGGCTGGCGCCACCTCCGCTTCATGCTGCTCTTCAGCCCGCGCTGGCTGTTCTGGTACCCGGGGATTTTCCTGATGGCAGCCGGCATCATCACGGGCAGCGTCCTGCTGCGCGGCCCGCTGCCCCTCGGGCGGATCACGCTCGATGTGCACACGCTGCTCTTCGCCGCCGTCGCCGTGCTCATCGGTTTCCAGGCCACCTCCTTCGCCGTGCTCAGCAAATTTTTCACGATCCACGCCGGGCTCCGCCGGCAACAGGCGGGCTTTGAGGACTGGTTCCGCCATGTCACGCTCGAGTCGGGCCTCATCTCGGGCACCGTGCTGGTGGCGACCGGCCTCGCCCTCTCGCTCGGCGCGGTCTCGGTCTGGGGCGGACAGGGCTTCGGGCGGTTGCAGCCCGCCGAGACGCTCCGCCTGGTCATCCCCGGCGCGCTCTGCCTCGTGCTGGGCTGCCAGATGATCCTCACCAGTTTCTTCCTCGGCGTGTTGCGGCTGGATACACGCACCGACGCCGCATGACCGCCCCGGCCGCCCATCGGAACCGGCTCTGGCTGGCCGCCGCGCTGGCGCTGACGTTCCTCAAGCTCTGGCTCACGCGCGGCCAAGGCGTTTATGCCCTCGGCAGCGCCGGCCACGACGACCGCCTCTTCGTCGAGCTGGCCCAGCACCTGATCCGCGGGGAATGGCTCGGGCCCTACCACGAGCTCACGCTCGCCAAGGGCCCGTTCTATTCCCTGTTCATCGCCGCGGCCTTTTCCCTCGGCGTGCCGCTCTTCCTCGCGCAGCAGGTCTTCTACGCCGCGGCCTGCGCCCTCCTTGCCCGGGCCCTGCGCCCGGCGGTGACCTCGGCCGGGGCGCGGCTGGCCATGTATGCGCTGCTGCTCTGGAACCCGATGACCTTCGACGGCCCGAGCATGGGCCGGGTGCTCCGGCAGCAAGTCTACGGACCGCTCGGCCTGATGATCTTCGCCGGCCTGGTCGCCTTGTATTTCCGCCGGGCCGACCCGGCGCGCCGGCAGCTGCCCTGGGTACTGCTGCTCGGTCTGGCCGCCGGAGCCTTCTACCTGACCCGCGAGGAAGTCATCTGGCTGGTCCCAAGCGCGCTGCTGCTGGCCGGGGCCTGCCTGCTTGGCGCGTGGAAAGTTTCCCGCGCCACGGTGCAACGCACCGCCGGCTTGCTCGCGCTGGCCCTGGTCGTCGCTGCCATTCCCGTACTGGTCGTCTGCGCCCAGAACAAGCGCCACTATGGTTGGTTTGGGACCTGCGAGATGCGCGAGCCGGATTTCCAAGCAGCCTACGGCGCCATGCTCCGCGTTCGCGTCGGACCCGACCTGCCCTACGTGCCCGTCACCCGCGAGGCACGGGCGGCCATGGCGGCCGTGAGCCCGGCCTTTGCGGAACTGCAGAAACAATTCGAGGCCGGCGGCCTCGCCCAAGGCTGGGCCAGCGCCTCGGAGTTCTTCACCCGTCTGCCGCCCGAGCAGGGGCAGATCGGCGGCGGGTGGCTGCTCTGGGCTTTCCGCGAAGCCACCGCCAAGGCCGGGCACCATGGCAACGCTGCCCAGGCCCGCATTTTCTATCGCCAGCTCGCGCTTGAGCTCAACGCCGCCTGCGACTCGGGCCGGCTGCCGGCCGGTCCGGTCCGCAGCGGTTTTCTGCCGGCGTGGCGCGATGACTGGACCGGACCGTTCCTGCACGCCGCGGGCGACTTTGTCGATTTTGTGGTGCGTTTCAGCCGCTTCAGCGCGCGCATCCCGCCCAGCTCGGGCTCCCCGGAGGATCTGCAGATGTTCCGCGACCTCACCCACGAGCGCCTGTCTCCGCCCGAGGGTGAACTGGATGTCGTCGGTGCCGCCCGCTACATCCTCAACGGCCGCAAGGTCGATGCGCTGCACGCGATCGGCAAGGCCCTGCGCCCCGTCCTGCTCGGGTTGTTTTGCCTCGCCCAGTTCGTCGTGTTGCTGCGTGTCGGGCTGGCGGCCTGGCGGCGGCAGTGGACTTATCCGCTGACCCTCGCCGCCGCGGCCTGGGGTGCCTGCGCCGCCTCCGTGCTGATGCACGCCATGATCGAGGCCACATCCTTTCCTGTCCTGACCGTTTCGTCTTTTGCCCCGATCTACCCGCTGGTGCTCGTCTTCATCAGCGCCGCGCTGTGGGACGCGGTCGCGGCGTGGCGCAGTCCATCCAGCCCATCGGCGCCGATCGCAGCCCCGCAGCCGGCTGCGGCAATTCCGCCGCCAGCCCCGGCCGCGCCCCTGCACCGTGCGCTGCCCTGGCTCTCGGGCCTGGCCGCCCTCGTGCCCTTCCTGGTCTGGCAACGCCAATTCCGGGAGCTCTTCTGGTTCGGGGACGACTTGTTCCTCCTCGACCAGATCGCCCGGATGGGTCTGCGCGAATGGTCCGGCCAGGTTTTCTCCGAGAACTTCGTACCGCTGTTCAAGGTGCTCTGGGGCGGTGCGGCATTGGTTTTCGACGGCAGCTACCCGGCCATGCTCTGGCTGCTGTGGCTCACGCACGCCCTGAACACCGCCGTGCTCGTCCGGCTCCTGCAGCGCGCTGGCTTCCCGTGGTTCGCGATCCTCGCCACCGCCCTGCTGTTCGCCCTCCCACCGGCGAACATCGAGACGCTCGGCTGGTCCGTGCAATGGTCCGCCGTCCTGGCCACGGGCTTCTTGCTGCTGGGACTGGCGTGGCTTGAACGTTGTCGCGACGACACCCGCGTCCTCTCGTGGCAGCTGCACCTGCCGCTTTTTCTTTTTGCCACCGCCAGCGCCTGTTCGTTTTCGCGCGGCGTGCTCACCGGTCCGGTGCTCGGGCTCGGCCTGCTGCTGCCCGCCTTGGGCGCCCGCGACTGGTCCACTGTGCGGCGACGCCTGCCGGGCGCGCTGCTCTGCGCCCTGCCCGCGCTGGCCGTGGCCGGCGTCATCATGCGCTTTTCCAGCGGCAACCACCAGCAACTGGGCGGCCACCTGGGCGAGGTGCTGTCGTTTGGCGCCAGCTATTTTCTGTTGAACCCGGGCCATGTCCTGTTCGGGACCTCGCTGCATCCCGCCCTGCTGCTCGTGCTTGCCGCCACCAAGTTCGCGGTGCTGGCCGGCGCACTGTATCTCGCCCGCGGCCGGGTGCAGCAACTGCTCCTGCTCTTGCTGGCCTATGACCTCGGCAATGCCCTGCTGATCGGCGTCGGCCGGTACCACACCGGCTTCCTTGCCTCGCTGAGCTCTCGCTATCAGTATAGCTCGCTGCTCGCCACCCTGCCCTTCGTCGCCGTGTTGCTGGCGGCCGCGCTGGACCGGCTGCCGGAAATCCGCCACCGCACCTGGACCGCGGCGCTGGCCCTGGGCCTGATCGCGGGCTGGTGCCTGTGGGGCTGGCCGGCGGAACTGAAGGACTTCACCGGTTGGCGCGGCACGGAAATGCGGAAATTAATGGCGGCTCCCACCACCAACGACCCGGCGGCTCATGTGCCCGCCCTGGACTTCATGCACATCGAGCGGGCCAAGGCCCTCCAGCGAACGTATCATCTGCACTGAGCGCGGTCAGCGCGCGGCCACGGCCACGCTGGCGTGTTTCGCCGGGGGGGCCTTCCATTGCTTCCAGCTTCCATCCCAAAGAATGGCGCCGCCGCTGTAATCCACGTCGCCCGCCAGGCCGTCGCGAAAGGCCGCGCGCGCCCGCAGTCTCACCGCCGTTCCCGCGGGGCCCGGTTTCACCGTGGCCGGCTGCGCGACCTGTTCGCCTGATTTCTGCAGATAGCAGATCGCGGTCCAGGTCTTGCCGCCATCCACGGAGGCTTCCGCCTGCAGGAACCCTACCTGTTCGCCCTGGCCGGCATTGGTGCTGGCGACAATCGTCACCGTGAACTCCCGGCCGGCAACAGCCGAAACCGGCGCCTCAATCCGCAGCGTGCGTTCGACCGCCCAAGCCCGGCCCGCCGCGAGGAGCAGCGCAGCGGCCAACAGGCCCCGTTTCAGCCCATTCCACCCGATGGCGTTATTAACATGCATACCTGCTATGAGGCCCTCCCCGGGCGGGGTAGCAAGCGTGGATCTTCCAAGCCAAAATCAGCTGGAAACACCCGATCCGCCCTGTATGGGTAGCCGCTCCCCTTTTCCTCATGACCAAGACTCTTCTCGTCACCGGTTCCTCGGGCCTCATCGGCTCGGAGGTCTGCGTTTATTTCGCCGCCCAAGGCTATACAATCCACGGCGTGGACAACAACCAGCGCGCCGTCTTCTTCGGCCCGCAGGGTGACACCCGCTGGAACCAGCAACGCCTTGCCCAGGACCTGAAGGGCTTCGTCCACCACGAACTCGACATCCGTGACCGCGCCGGCGTCCTCGCCCTCGTCAAGTCCGTCCAGCCCTCCGTCATCGTCCACACCGCCGCCCAGCCCTCGCACGACCGCGCCGCGGCCATCCCCTTCGACGATTTCGACACCAACGCCGTCGGCACGCTCAACTTCCTTGAGGCCGCGCGCCAGGCCTGCCCCGAGTCGCCCTTCGTGCACATGAGCACGAACAAGGTCTATGGTGACGCGCCCAACAACATCAAGCTGACCGAGCTCGCCACGCGCTGGGACTACGCCGACCCGGCCTACGCCCACGGCATCCCCGAGACCTTCACCATCGACCAGTCGAAGCACTCGCTCTTCGGCGCGTCGAAGGTCGCGGCCGATGTCATGGTCCAGGAATACGGCCGCTACTTCAACCTGCCCACCTGTGCCCTGCGCGGCGGCTGCCTCACCGGCCCCAACCACAGCGGCGTCGAGCTCCACGGCTTTCTCTCCTACCTCGTGAAGTGCAACCTCGAGGGCAGGGAGTACCGCGTGTTCGGCTACAAGGGCAAGCAGGTGCGCGACAACATCCACTCGCTCGACGTCGCGCGCTTCATGGCGGCCTTCGTCGAGACCCCGCGCGCCGGCGAGGTGTACAACCTCGGCGGCGGCAAGGCCAACAGCACGTCCATCCTCGAGGCCTTCAAGATCGTGGAGAAGTTCTCCGGCAAGGCGCAGGTCCACACCTACGTGGACCAGAACCGCGCGGGCGACCACATCTGCTACTACTCCGACCTGCGCAAGATGCGCGCCCACTATCCGAAGTGGGACATCACCCAGTCGCTCGAGGAAACCATCCGCCAGATCGTCGAGGCCTGGAAGGTCCGCCCCAAGGGCGCCTGAGGCCGGCGCCCGCCCGATGCACCCCGATCCCAAGCAGGGCGAACGCGAGTATTTCGCCCGCATCGGCGCGGAAGGGATCCGGCATGCCACCCAAAAGCCGTTCAGCGACGAGCTCTGCCCGAGCATCCTGTCGAACATGGACGCGCTCTTCAGTTTTCTCCCGCCCCCGCCCGGGCGGCTGATCCAGTTTGGCTGCGGCGTCGGCTGGCTATCCCTGTTCCTGGCCCAGCGCGGCTACGACGTCACCGGGGTGGACATCGCCCCCGAGGCGTTGGCCGCCGCCAATCAACAACGGCTCGCCCGCGGCCTGGGGAATGCGCGTTTCCTTGTCCAGGATTATGAGGAGCCCGCCCCCGCGGCTGACTTCGATTATGCGCTGTTCTACGATTCGCTGCACCACGCCGAGAACGAGCGTCTGGCCGTGCAGCGCGCCTACGAGGCACTGCGCCCGGGCGGCATGTTGATCGCGTTCGAGACCGACATCGGCCACAGTCAGTCCCCCGCCTCCCTCAAGGCGGTGAAGGAATTTGGCGTGCACGAGAAGGAGATGACCTGCGCGTATATCGCCGAACTCGGCCGGCAGGCGGGCTTTCAGCGCCACCTGATCCTGCAGCGGCCCTACCAGATCATCCGCAGCCTTTACCGCCCGAGCTATGGCCAGGCCACCAGCACGTTCGATCTGAAGCTCCGCCTCTTCCTCAGCAAGCTCCGCGTCATCCGCCGCCTCTTCCGGCCCAGCGAGGAAATGTTCATCGTGCTCTGGAAATGACCCTAAGGATCATTACCTAAGCCGGCCTAGCGGGCCGTGACGCTGATCGTCGCGCTCTTGGCCGGAGGCGTCTCCCATTTGCTCCATGATCCGCCCCAGGCGATGGGCGCCCCGGCAAAGTCAACGTCCCCGGCCTTGCCACCGCGAAAGGCCATGCGCGCCCGCACGAGGATCCTGGATCCTTCCGCCCCGGCGGTGACGTCGATCGGGCGGGTCGCCGACCGGCCCACCTTTTCGGCATAAACGGGCACCCAAGTCTTGCCCCCATCGAGGGAATACTCCGACTGGAAAAAGGCGATTTGCTCGGCATCGGCCGCATCGGTGGCCGCCGTGACCACGATATGGACGGAGGCGCCCGGCTTGACCGTGGGCGGCGCCGTGATGGTGAGGGTGCGGTTGGCCGCGAACGCGGAACCGGCGCTTAGCACCAACAGGACCGCCAACAGGCGGGAAAACAGGGGACGGATGATCATACGGGATACCAGACCGATCCTGGCTCCGTTTGTTCGATCAACGTGGCTCCGTTACAGGAATTTCACCGGCTGGAACCCCACTGCCTGCCATGGGGTAATCGCTCATTCAATCATGGGCCGGTTCGCTGTAGCGGCGCTCTATGAGCGCCGTTCTCCCGGATCGGCGGTCATAGACCGCCGCTACAATTTCTTCAAACGGCCCACCAACCTCACTCGATCACCAGCGGGCCGAGTGACGCCCAGTCGCGGGTGTCGCGCCCGGCGGGGCCCGGGCCGATCGTCAGCTCCACCTCGCCGGGGGTCGCCAGTTCGAATTCCCACTGCAGCTGGACCCACTGGCGATCCGCCACAACGTCGCGGGGATCAACCAGCACGGTGTGCAGAGTCTGGCGACTGTCGCCCGCGTCCACGCGGGCGAGCGTCACCTCGATGCCATCCGTCTGGTCCTCGCGCGGGAGATCCGCCTGGTAGGCGGCGGGCGGCAGGCGCACCGAGCCCTTGAGCGTGTGCCGGCCCGCCGGCAGGGCGAAGACCAGCTGCGTCAGTGGATGCACGCCGAATTGCGGCACCGGGGTGCTGTAATCCAGGCCCGGGCCGAACCGGCTGAAAAACCGGACGGGCATCGGCTGCATGGTGCGGAAAAACCGGCGGTGGCTCGGGCGGAGCTTATCAAGTTCGAACCACTGACCGTCGAGCTTCTCGGCCGACGCCAGGAGATCGGGCGGCAGCTCGACACCGGGCGCGTAGCGCACCTCCGGGAAAACGTGCTCCTCCAGGCTGGCGAGACTGGCATGGCGGCGGCCGGCCGGCAGGAACACCGCGACGTCCCGCCAGTAATACAGCGGTGTCGCCTCCAGGCCCAGCGCAACGACCTGGCTGATGAGCCACGGGCGGTTTTTCCAAGGGCCGGTAACGGCCAGTGCCCCGAGTTTCTCCCCGGCCAGCGCCGCCAAGGCCAGCTGCACCCGCGCCGGATTGTCCTCCGTGTCGCGGCGCTGCATCAGCGCGCGGCGCTGCGCGTAGAAGGCCGTCATCGAGTTCCAGTCCTGGCCGGTGATAATGACGTATTCGTCGGGCCGCGTGAGGTTGTTCAACGAAAGCGAAAGCCCGTCGCCGCCATGGCTGATCATTTTCTGTGTCGGATAATAATGGGCGAGGTAGCGTGCGGCCTGGCCGACGGTGATCGCCAGCACGGCCAGCCCGGTGAGCCAGCGGGGCCAGCGCGATTCCGCCAGGGCCACAAGCGCCAGCCCCATGCCGAGGAGCAACAGCATCGTGTTCGCGATGAAATAATACTCATGCAAGGCATAGAGCACGGGAAAGATCACGAGCGGCGCGGCAAACAGGGCCACACAGAGCGACAGTCCACGCCAGCGCCGCCCCTGCGCGGTCAATGCGGCCAGCAGGCAAACCCCGACCGCCGGCATCCAGGTCAGGCTGTCCCGGAGGATGCTCCCTTTGAGCGCCCACAATTCGGCGGAGAAGCGCGTCTCGCTGGTCCCCCAGTTAAAATCCTGCAGGTTTTCCGACCGCAAAAACCCAGCCAGCGGGTTCAGGGCTTTCGTCGCATCGGCAAAGTGCATCCACCAGAGCGTGGCGGCGAAGGGAACCGCCACGGCGGCGGCCATCCACGCCAGATCGGTTTTCCATCCTTCCTTCCGGCCCGACCACAATCGCGCCACCGCCCAGCCGCCCGCCGGCAGCAGGTAGAGCATGAACGTGGTCACCTTGACCAGGCCCGCGCCCGTACCCACCAGGATCGCGAGGGCAAGCCAGCCCTTGCTGCGCCCGGCCACAGCCCGCTCAAACGCCACCCAAAACCACAGGCTGAACATCAGCGCCATGGTTTCCATGAGGAAGGCGCGCGCATAAAAAATGTAGAACGGACAGGTCACGACCGTCGCCAGAACCAGCCACCGGTGGCGCACGGCCACGGTCCAGCGCGCAAGCAGAAGGAAGATCGCCGGCAGGCACAGGTAGAAACAAACCTGGCTGACCACCCGGCCTGCCTTGATGAGTTCCAAGCCCGTGACCTGGCTGACCGCGGCCACGGTCCATTGGTAGAGTGGAAATTCCATGGGGATCGACCAGGGCTTGCCCAGCACCGGCGTCGGGTAGGCGAGCGAGAAATTATTCTCCGCCTTGATCCAGTACGCGGAGAGGGCGGTCTGCGCCTGGCGATACTCCACGCCAGGCAGGTTTTTGCTCTGCCAGCCCACCTGCACGGCCCATACATGAAACGCCAGGCAGACAACGAAGACCGCCAGGGCCAGCCCGGGGATCATCCGGGTGGGTGCGGACGTGTGCTCCATTCGGGCGAGGCAACGGCATGCCCCAAGTCTTGCCAATGCCTTTCTGCAGAGGTTCGCGGACGTCTGACACACCCCGGCGCTTCGCGCCACCCCTCTTGATAGAGGGGAATCAAGCCCCCACAACCAAAGTCCCCTCTATGAAGAGGGGTGCCCGACAGGGCGGGGTGTGTTGGGGCTTGTTCTCCATCATCCGTATCATCCCAAACCTCAATAGCTGGCCGCAGCATTTGAATCCATCAGGCCCTACCCTCGTCCACCCATTTCCCGCTTCACCTGCCCAATCCGCTCTGTTTCTTTTGGTGCTGCCCTTGCTCTCCCCGCACTTCTCCCTCTGGTTGGACCACAACCACCCGGCCTACTGGGCGGGGACGGGGCTTGCGACGGCGGTGTTTGTCGGGTGGGTACTCTCCGCCCTGTGGACGGAACGGCGTGCGAGTCCGGGGCCAGACCTCGCGGAAAGCGGGTGGCGCTCCGCGCTGGTGCTGCTCCTGCTGCTGGCGGCCTGGCGTTGGCCGCTGTGGTTCTACCCGGGAGGCTACAACCCCGATGAAAGCCAGCTCGTGGCCGGAGCCCTGACGCTGGCCCACGATCCGGTTTTCTGGCGCTCCGTGGATGGTTTTACGGGAGGGCCGCTCGATTTCGGGGTGCTCCTTTGGGTCCGGCTCCTCACCCTGCCGGTGAATTTCCTGACAGCCCGACTCACCGGCTTGCTGCTGGTCTGGGGCGCCCTGGTTTTCACCTACCGACTGCTGCGACTTTACCAGCCCCGTGCTCCCGCCCGGCTGGCCCTGCTGCCCGCCGCCGTGTTCTTCGCCATCGTTACGCAGGACGATTTCATCCATTACTCGACCGAGCACCTCCCGATTTTCGTGCTGGCCTGCGCGTGCTACCTGTTGGTCCGGAAGGAACCCGACACGACCGGACATCGCGCCAGCTGGTGGGCCGGCGGCGCGGTGATCGGATTGCTGCCGTGGACCAAACTCCAGGCGGTGCCTTTCGTGCCGGCGTTGTTGCTCTGGGCGGCCGCCACACTCTGGTGGCATCCCGGCTTGGAGGCCGCGCGCCGCTGGCGTTTCAGCCGCGAATTGCTGCTGGCCGCACTGGTACCGAATCTGGTGGGACTCGGCCTGGTCGCCGCCACCGGCGTGTGGCCGGTATTCCTGCGGAGCTACCTGTTGCAAAACGTGACCTATGTCTCCTCCGGCATGACGATGGTGCAGGTCTGGCACATCATGGCGGAGAGCCTGAACAGCACCTGGCATTTCCAAGCCTGTTTCGTTCTTCCCGGACTCGTTGCGCTGGCGGGCAGCCTGGCGGGCCGGCCCCTTGGTTTGTGGCGGCGCGGATTGTGGTGGCTGGGCCTGATTTTGTTCGCCGCCGCCGCGATGGCGGTGCTCACGCCGCGCCGGCCCGCCGCACACTACCTCCTGTTCCTCGTCATCCCGCTGACCTGCTGGTCGGGAGCCGTCCTCGGTGCCATCTGGCAAAAAAGGGACCGTCGGTGGTTCCGTCTGTCGTTTGCAGCGATCTGGTTGTTGCTGGCCGGCGTTGGGCCCCTGGCGCTGCGCTGGCATCAGCCCATCCCGGAGATGGTAAACCATCTCGCTGAGTTCCAGGCCCGGCCCCTCACGGCCGTGGGCCGGATCACGCAGGCCTTCGCCCGGCCGGACGATTCCCTGGCGGTCTGGGGCTGGATGTGCGACTTCTACGTTGAGACGGGGCTGCGTCAGGGCGCGCGCCAGGCCGTGACCCACCTGTGCATCCAGCCTTCGCCCCGACTCGATGCCTACCGGGCGGAGTTTCTCGATGACGTGCGCCACAACCGGCCCGCCGTGTTTGTCGACGCCGTCGGCCCGACGGCCGATTTCTTCCGGAACCGCAACCAGGAGGGCCATGAAACCTTCCCTGCCCTCGCCGCCTTTGTCCGGGAAAACTATGTCGAGGTCATGGATCTGGAATACGCCCGGGTGTATGTGCGGGCCGACCGCTATGCCGCGAACCGCCACGACGCCGCGCACCTGCTGGCGCTGGCCGAAACCGGGCGGCCGGTCCGCGGCAAACCCGGCCCCGAGCCGCTCGGCCTCGATCACGCCGGCCTGCCGGGCAACGTCATCGATGGCCGCCCCGTGCGCATGATGCTGCCGCGCGCCGAGATCTCGTGGCCGCTGCGCGGCACCGAGCGGGAATTTCATTTTGAATGCGGCTACGACCCCCGGGCCTATCTCGAGGGCGACGGCAACGGCACGCTTTTCACCGCCGAGCTGGCCACACCCTCGGGGGCGGTCTATCAGGTCTACAGCCGGTTGCTTGACCCGGTGCACCAGGCCTCCGACCGTGGCTTGGTGCGCGACCATTTCCCGTTGCCACCGGTGCCGGCGGGGGCCCGACTTATCCTCCGCACCAGTCCCGGACCCGAGGAAAATTCCGTGTGGGACTGGGCCTACTTGGCCAGCGCCGCGTTTGTCCACAGCCCGCTGTATGCGCCCGGACAGTTTCCCGGCTTCAACCGGTTGCCCGATACGGTCACCAGCGATGTCGCCTATGTGACGGTGGAAGGCGATCAACCCGTGCTGGCGCTGCACGCGCCGGCCAGCCTGGCCTTCCAGCTGCACGGGGGAGAGCGGTCGCTCGCGTTTGATTTTGGCTTTCGCGCCGGGGCTTACCGCAATGGCGGCAACACCGATGGGGCCGGCTATCGCGTGGCTTTGCGCCGGGCCGGCCAGCCGGATGCCATCCTGCTGCAGCGGGTCCTCCAACCTGTCAACCAGCCGGCCGACCAGGGCAACCAGCACGCCGACCTGCTCCTGCCGGGCGATATCGAAGCCGGCGCGGAACTCGTGCTAACCATCGACCCCGGCCCCCACGGCAGCCCCGCGTGGGACTGGACCTGCGTGGCCAATCTCCAGGTCAGATAGCCCGCTACCCGGCCTGTCTTTCCCGCTTCACCCGGTCCGGGTCCTCTGCTCTCATCGCGTCATGCGTATTTTGATCACCGGCATCTGTGGTTTCGTCGGCAGCACCATCGCCCGCGAGCTGCTCGCCGCCGGGCATCAGGTCACCGGTTTCGACAACTACATCCGGCCGGGCAGCGAGACCAACCGCGCGCCGCTGGAAAAGCTCGGGGCGAAAATCATCACCGCCGACCTTCGCCACAAGGCGGAGATCGATGCGCTGCCTGCGGCCGACTTCGTGATCGATGCCGCGGCCAACCCGAGCGTGCTCGCCGGCGTGGACGGCAAGACGAGCAGCCGCGAACTCGTGGACCACAACCTCACCGGCACGATCAACGTCCTCGAATACTGCAAGGCGCACAAGGCCGGCTTCATTCTCCTCTCCACCAGCCGCGTCTATTCCATCGCCCCGCTGGCCGCGTTGCCGACCGTCGTGAAAAGCGACGCGTTGGTCCCGGACGCCGTCAAGGCGCTGCCGCCCGGCCTGACCGCCGCGGGACTGGCCGAGGATTTTGCCACGCTGGCGCCCATCTCGCTCTACGGCGCGACCAAGCTCGCGTCCGAGGCCATGGCGCTGGAATACGGCGAGACCTTTGGCTTTCCCGTGTTCATCAACCGCTGCGGCGTGCTGGCCGGCGCAGGGCAGTTCGGCCGGGCCGACCAGGGTATCTTCGCCTACTGGATCAACGCGTGGCGGCGGAAGCGCCCGCTCAAATACCTCGGCTTCGGCGGCCACGGCCACCAGGTGCGCGACTGCCTGCATCCGCGCGATCTGCTGCCGGTGCTGGAAAAGCAATTCGCCGCCCCAAAACTTGCCGTGGCCGACCGCATCGCGAATTTCTCGGGCGGCGCTGCCTCGGCGATGTCGCTCAAGCAGCTCAGCGACTGGTGCGCCCAACGTCTCGGCCCGCATGCCGTCGTACAGGACGGCACGCCGCGCCCCTTCGACATTCCCTGGATCGTCCTCGACCACGCCAAGGCGACGAAATTGTGGGACTGGCGGCCCGCCACCGCCACGCCGGCCGTGCTCGAGGAGATCACCGCCCACGCGGAGCAGAATCCCGGCTGGCTGGAACTATCCGCCCCGCGGTAAGCCGAGGCTTGCCGCCGGTGATTTTGTCTCAAGTGTCGCGTGGATGTTCGGCCCGCGTTCCAAGCCCCCCTTTCAGTCCCCGCTCACGCTTTACTCCATCATCATCCCGGCCCGGGATGAGCAGGATTCCCTGCCTTCCACGGTCACGGACATCCACCAGACCCTGCAGCGCGAGGGTGTGCCGCACGAGATCGTGGTGGTGGACGACGGCAGCCGCGACAAGACGTGGACGGTGCTGCAGGAGCTGAAAAAGACTGTGCCGACCCTGGCGCCGGTCCGGAATCCCGGCCAGAATGGCTTTGGCCGCGCCGTCCTCTACGGCCTCGGCCAGATGAAGGGCGACGCCTGCGCGATCATGATGGCCGACGCCTCCGATTCGCCGGAGCACGCTGTGCGCTACTGGCGCCTGCTCAACGAGGGCTGGGACTGCGTCTTCGGCAGTCGTTTCATCAAGGGCGGCCAGGTCATCGACTATCCGCGCGTCAAGCTGTGGGTCAACCGCCTCGCCAATTTCCTCGTGCGGATCGGCTTCAACATCGCCCTGAACGACACGACCAACGCCTTCAAGGCCTACCGGCGCACGGTCATCGAGGGCTGCCGCCCGTTCCTCGCGCCGCATTTCAACCTCACGGTGGAGATCCCGTTGAAGGCCATCGTGCGCGGCTACTCCTGGACCGTGATCCCCATCTCGTGGCAGAACCGCAAGTACGGCGAGGCCAAGCTCAAGATCAAGGAAATGGGCAGCCGTTATTTCTTCATCTGCGCCTACGTCTGGCTGGAAAAATATTTCAGCCGGGGCGACTACCGGAAAAAATAGCGCCCCCGCCATGGACTTCCTGCGCGCAGGGCTGCTGTGGCTCGATACGCCCGCCCGTTACGGAACCGTGGCCTGGCTCGCGCTGGCGGTGACCGCCGCCCTTGCCGCCCGCCCGCCCGCCCGCAGCGATGGCCGCACCGGGTGGGGATCGCTGCTGTTCGGCGCGGCCGTGACGGTGACGCTCGCCGCCTTCCGGTGGCCCGCCTGGTTCGCCCCCGAGGAACTGAACCCGGACGAATCCCAGATCATTGCCGGCGCCATCACCCTGAAGGAGCATCTGCTGTATTGGAAATATGTGGACGGAGGCACACATGGTCCGATTTCCGAATACCTGCTGGTCATCGCCGGCTGGCTCGGCGCGCCACTCAACCATGCCACTGCCCGCATCATGGCGACCGCCTTGCAGGCGCTCTCCCTGATCGCCGCCTGGCAGGCGTTGCGCAGCCTGGCCACGGAACGCGTCGCCCGCCTCGGCGTGCTGCCGGGCCTGGCCTTCTGGTCGTTCATCGCGTGGCTGGATTTCCTCCACTATGGAACCGAATTGCCCGGCATCGCCCTCGTTTCGCTGGCCGCCTGGGCCGTGATGCAGCCCTTGGTGTCCGCCCCGGGTGAGCGGACGTCGTCGGTCCGCCTGTTTTTCGGCGGCCTGGCCATTGGCCTGATTCCTCTCACCAAACTCCAACTGATCCCCTTGGGTGCCAGCCTGGCCCTCATCGTGATCATGGTCCTCGTCATGAAATCACGGCGGGGCCAGCAACCAGTGTTTGGCCGGCCGCTGCTGGGCTTGGGGGCCGGCCTGCTGACGCCCGGCTTGTTGCTGGCGGGTTATCTCGGGGCGTTCGGGCTGGCAGCCCAGTTCTGGTATTCCTACGTGGTGAGCGCCCTCGATTATTCCTCGGCCGGGCACCATCCTTTTAACGAGATGCCGAGCTGGTTCCTGCACTTCAGCGCCACCGCGTTCGGCTTTGCCTGGTTTTTCTGGGGCGGCCTCGCCTTTGCCCTGCTGTTTGCACGAAGCCCCTGTCCGCCAGCGCTGCGCCTCGCCCGCCACCTGGGCTGGTGGATGCTCGGCCTCGCCATGTATTGCGTGCTGCGGCCCAGTCGCGAGGTCGCGCACTATCTGCATATTCTGGTGATACCGGTGACTCTGCTGGCAGGCTTGGTCCTGGCAGGGGCCGTGGCGGAACCGCCGCCAAGCCGGTGGGCCCGGGTCTGGCCTTGGGCGGCCTTTGCCCTGTTGACCCTGCTGCCGCAGGTCCACTTCCGCACGATCGGCGGGAATGGCTATGTCGGCAGCCTGGCCGCCCATCTCGCACAGCCCCGCTCCGTCGCCGCGGAGTACATCCACCAACGGCAACAGCCCGGTGACGCTCTCGCCATGTGGGGCTGGGAACCGGCACTCTTTGTTGAAACCGGCTTGGTGCAGGGAACCCGCGAAGCGGTCACCGCCTATCTGCTCACCGCCTGGCCGTTGCAGGATTTCTATGTCAGTCGTTATCAGCGCGACCTGCTCGCCCGGCGACCGGCCTGGTTTGTCGATGCGGTGGGACCGGGCGCCTTTGTCTACGAGGACCGGTCGGCCTCCGGCCATGAAACCATCGCCCCGGTCCGTGAAGTTATCGCCCGGGACTATGCCTTCATGGCCGAGATCGACTCGAAGCGCATCTACCGGCTCAAGGACCTGCCCGCTCCCGTCACGCCGTGACCCCCATCCGGCCCGAAAGTGAATATGGCTTGTTGTTTTGGGGGCATTTGCTTTTTTGCCCTTTCGCATGATCTACCTGCTTGGAGGTTCCGGTTACGTCGGCTCGGCCTATCAGGCGCTGCTGCAGCGCAAAGGCCTGGCTTTCCGCAATATCCGCCGGGTGGAATTTGACTACACCAATCAGGCCGCGCTGACCGACCTGCTCCGCCGGGAGAAGCCGGCTTTCCTGATCAACGCCGCGGGCTACACCGGCAAGCCCAACGTCGACGCCTGCGAATTGCACAAATCCGAATGCCTCATGGGCAACGCCGTCCTCCCCGGCACCATTGCCCAGGCCTGCGCGGACGCAGGCGTGCCGTGGGGTCACGTCTCCTCCGGCTGCATCTACACCGGCGCCCGCCCGGACGGCACGGGTTTCACCGAGACCGACACGCCCAACTTCAGCTTCCGCACCAACAATTGCAGCTTCTACTCCGGCACCAAGGCGCTCGGCGAGGAGACGCTGGCCGGTGTGCCCAACGTCTATCTCTGGCGCCTGCGCATCCCTTTCAACCAGGTGGACAACCCGCGCAACTACCTGACCAAGCTCCTGCGCTACGCCAACCTGCTCGACGCCGCCAATTCCATCTCTCAGCTCGACGAGTTCGTCGCCGCCACCCTGACCTGCTGGGAGAAGCGCGTGCCCTTCGGTATCTACAATGTCACCAATCCCGGCCACGTCACCACCCGCGAGGTGGTCGGTCTCATCAAGCAGACCGGCGTGTCCAACAAGGACTTCAAGTTCTTCACCGACGAGGCCGAGTTCATGCGCACCGCTGCCAAGACCCCGCGCTCCAACTGCGTGATGAACTCCACCAAGCTCGCCGCCACCGGCATCAAGCTGACCGAAGTCCACGAGGCCGTCGAACGCGACTTGCGCCGGTGGGTCAAGGCCGCCAACTGATTTCCCTATGAACCTCCTTGTCACCGGCGGCTGCGGTTTTATCGGCTCCAATTTCATCCGCCAGCGCCTCACTGAAAAGGGCTCGGCCCTCACCAAGCTCGTCAACCTCGACGCGCTCACCTACGCGGGCAACCCGGCCAACCTCGCCGACCTCGCCGGCGACCCGCGCTATGTTTTTGCCCATGGCGACATTGGTGACCCGGCCCTCGTGGCGAAGTTGCTCGCCGACCACGCGATTGACGCGGTGGTCAACTTCGCCGCCGAGTCCCACGTTGACCGCTCCATCGATTCGCCCGAGCCCTTCATCCAGACCAACGTCACCGGCACGCTCCGCCTGCTCCACTGCGCCAAGCAGCACTGGACCAAGCTGCCGGAGCCCAAGAAGGCCGCGTTTCGCTTCCTCCACGTCTCGACCGACGAGGTCTACGGTTCGCTCGCGCCCGGCGCCCCGGCCTTCACGGAGAATAACAACTTCGAACCCAACTCCCCCTACGCCGCCTCCAAGGCCGCCAGCGATCACCTCGTCCGCGCCTACCAGCACACCTACGGGATGCCGACGCTGACCACCAACTGCTCGAACAACTACGGCCCCTACCACTTCCCCGAGAAGCTGATCCCGCTGATGATCCTCAATGCCCTCGAGGGGAAAAATCTCCCGGTCTACGGCGACGGCATGCAGATCCGCGACTGGCTCTACGTCGAGGACCACGCCCGCGCCATCTGGCTCGTCCTGAACCAGGGCCGCACCGGCGAGACCTACAACATCGGCGGCATGAACGAAAAACCGAACATCGAGATCGTGAAGACGATCTGCGCCCTGTTGGGCAAAAAGAGCCCGCGCGCCGACGGCAAGTCCTACGAGTCCCAGATCACTTACGTCACCGACCGCCCCGGCCACGACCGCCGCTACGCCATCGATTGCACCAAGCTCAACCGCGAACTCGGCTGGAAACCGATGGAATCCTTCGCCACCGGCATCGAGAAGACCGTGGACTGGTATTTGAAGAACCGCACCTGGACCGCTGATATCACGACCAAGAAATATTCCCGCGAACGCCTCGGCACCAAAGTCTGACCCCATGAATCGCAAAGGCATCATCCTCGCCGGCGGCTCCGGCACCCGGCTCTATCCCCTGACCATCGCCGTGAGCAAGCAGCTCATGCCGGTCTACGACAAGCCGATGGTCTATTACCCGCTGTCGGTGCTGATGCTCGCCGGCATCCGCGAGGTGCTCATCATCTCCACGCCAACCGACCTGCCCAATTTCAAGAAGCTCCTCGGCGACGGCGCCAACCTCGGCCTCAAGTTCAGCTACGCCGAGCAGCCCAGCCCCGACGGCCTCGCGCAGGCCTTCCACATCGCCGGCGACACCGGCTTCCTGAAGGGCGAACCCTCCGCCCTCGTGCTCGGCGACAACCTTTTCTACGGCGCCGAGTTCGTGAACTCCCTCGCCGACGCCTCCGCCCGCACCACCGGCGCCACCATCTTCGGCTACCACGTCGCCAACCCCACCGACTACGGCGTGGTTGAGTTCGCCCCCGACGGCCGCGTGCTTTCCCTCGAGGAAAAGCCGAAGCAACCCAAGTCCAACTACGCCGTGCCGGGCCTCTACTTCTACGATGCCGACGTCGTTCCGCTGGCCAAGGGCCTCCAGCCCTCCGCGCGTGGCGAGCTCGAGATCACCGACCTGAACCGGCTCTACCTCGAGCAGGGCAAGCTGCACGTCGAACTCTTCGGCCGTGGCACCGCCTGGCTCGACACCGGCACGCACGACTCGCTCATCGAGGCCGCCCAGTTCGTCAACGTCCTTGAGAACCGCACCGGCCTGAAGATCGCCTGCCTCGAGGAAATCGCCTTCAAGCAGGGCTGGATCGACCGGGCCGGCCTTGAGGCCAATATCAAGCGGCTCGGCAAGTCCTCCTACGGCGCCTACCTGAAACGGCTGCTGGCCTGAGTCAGCCCCGGGCCGCCGCCGTCATTCCCGCGGCGGGCCGCCGGCCGGCCACAAACACCGAACTGCCGGCCGGCGAAGACCACCCGGCCCGCTGCCAGGCAAACTCCGCCCCCGCCAGCGCGGCGAACCCCGCCTCGACCGGCGCCGGATATAGCTGCACATCGCTGGTCGGGTGCGCCGGGCGGAAGAGTTTCCGCCGCGCGGCGATCAGGGGCAGGGGCAGCAGGTTGGCATAGCTGGCAAAATCCACGTCCAGTCCGGCCGCGCGGAAAAGCCCGGCCAGCTCCGGCCGCGTGTAGCGGTGCTTCGTTTCGCAGGTGTCGTCGTGATACGACCACAACCAGCGGTAGGCCGGCACATTCACCAGCACCGCGCCGCCGGGCCGCACCACCCGCGCGAACTCCCGCAACGCGCCGCCCCCCTCCTCTACCTGGCACAGCACATCGGCCGATACCACCGCATCAAACGACCCCGCGGCAAACGGCAACGCCGTGATCGAGCCCTCGACGATCTCCGCCCCCGTCCGTTCCCGGGCCAGTGTGCAGGCCAGGGGCATGAAATCCAACCCGGTGACCGTCCAGGCCGGCTGGGCCGTCCGCAACGACCTGATCAGGCCACCCGTGCCGCAACCGGCATCGAGCACCCGCGCCACCCCGCGGGGCAGCAACCGCTCCAGCCAGTGCCCGATCCGGCGGTTGAGGGCGCGGAAATACCACATCCGGTCCTCCACCTCGCTGAGCTTGCGGTATTCCTCCAACTGCATGTGTCCGGCAGTTTTTCAGGCGGTCCGCTTCTGGCGATGCAAAACTTGCCACGGGCGCCGGCCCGGGCATCAACGGGGACGTGCAGATCTCCTCCCTGCTCCAATCCCGGGCTGGCACGGCGTTGCGCTACGCTGTGTCGTTGGCCCTGCTGGGCTGGCTGGCCGGGCGTGTCGACTGGACGCAGTTCTCTGCGTTGGGCGATCTCGACCGGCCGCTGCTGCTGGCCGCGGTGCTGCTTGCCGGGCTGGCCTATCCGCTGCAGGCGTGGCGCTGGCAGGAACTGCTCCGCGCGCTGGATCTCGTCTTCCCCGCCCGCTGGGTGCACGCGGTGTTCTGGATCGGCCAGTTCTATAATTCCTTTTTGCCCGGCGGGGTGGCGGGCGACGCCGTGCGTTTCGGCCATCTCTGGCGGGCCCGGCCGGACCGCCAGGCCGCCGCCGCCGCCAGCCTCATCGCCGACCGCCTGCTCGGGCTCGGTGCGCTGCTGGTGCTCGCCAGCCTTGCGCTGGGTCTGCACCTCACCCTGGTGGCCGGCGGAGGAGAGTTGCAGGCGTTGCTCGGCGCCAGCCTCGCGGCCCTCGGCCTGCTGCTGGCCGGCGGCTGGAGCGCCACCCGCACGCGTTGGTGGGAGCCGCTGAGTCGCCGGCTGCTCGGGCCGGAACGCGCCGCGGCCCTGCATGATGCCGCGCTTGCGCTGGGTGCCCGGCATGCCGTGCTGGCCCGGGCCACGGCGCTGAGTGTCAGCGTCTGGCTGGTTGATTTCATCTCGCTCTGGCTGTTGGCCCGCAGCGTCGGCTTGGCGGCGGATGTCCTGGCCATGACCGTGGCCGCTGCGGCCGCCTACGTCGCCGCGGCCCTGCCCATCAGCATCGGCGGTCATGGCGTGCGCGAGGGTGCGCTGGTGGCCGTGCTCGGCCTGCTCGGCCTCGGCGTGGATCAACCCGGCCAGGTGGCTCAACTGGCCCTGGTTTTCTGGGCCGTGTCGGCGGGTTGGTGTGTCGTCGGTGGGCTGGTGTGGCTGGTGGCGCGGCCCCGGGCCGTCGCCGTTTCTGGCGGACCGGCGTGAGGGTTGAGCTCCCCCGAAGACACCGGTCAAAAACCGGCCCCGACTCCACTCAGTTTTGGCTCCGCTTTCGTCCGCCGACCCGCACACTGCCCCCATGCGTCTGGTGGCAGTCTCCATCGTCAGGAACGAGGCCGATATCATCGAGGCCTTCGTCCGCCACACCCTGGCTTGGGTGGATCATCACCTCGTCTTCGACCACGACAGCACCGACGGCACGCGGGAAATCCTCGGCGCGCTGCAGCGCGAAGGCCTGCCTCTCACGCTCTTCACCGACGACGCGCCCGGCCATCTCCAGCAGGCGCGCAGCAACCACCTCATGCGGCTCGCCGTGTCGGCCCACGGTGCCGACTGGGTGCTGCCGCTGGATGCCGACGAAATCCTGACCGGGCCCGACCGTGCGGCACTGGAACAAAGCCTGGCCGGCGCAGGCGCAGACCGGCCCGTCAGCCTGCCGCTGGTCAATTACTACCCGACGGCCGGCGACGACCCCGCGGTCATCAACCCCGTGCAGCGGTTGCGCCACTGTCAGGTCCAACCTTCCAGCACCCGGAAGATCCTCGTCCCCCGGCCGCTCGCGCTGGACTCCGCCCTCGCCGCCGGCAAGGGCAGCCATGCCCTCTATCGCGGCGCCGAGCTCCTGCCCGACCGGCCCTTGCCGCCGGCCTGGCAACTCGCCCATCTGGCGCTCCGCTCGCCCCAGCACCAGGTCTTGCGCGTGGTGCGCGCCGAGCTGCAGCGGCAGAGTCGCGGACGCGCCGCGGCGGGCCTGGATGTGCACTACCGGCTGGGCTACCAGCTCCTCGCCGAGAGCCCCGAGCTTTTCCTCGCCACGGTCTCGGGACCGGCGAGCGCCTTGCGGCTGCAGCCGATCAACTACCGCGGCGGCCAGCTGAAACACACCGCCGCCCAGGACTGGTCGCGTGTGGCCCGGGCATTGCTGCCCTACCTCGACCAGCTCGCTTCGAGTCACGGCCGGCTGGCCGACGCCGCTGGTTTTGATGTCGCGGCCCCGGCGGGCACCGGCTCTGTCATTCGTGAGCTCACCGCGGCCGACCTGCCGCCATCGCCGGCGGTGGGCACGACGTCCGCCTTCGCCGGCTTCATCGCGCGCGAAGGCTGGGGCCCCCTCGAAGGTCCCGTCCCCGAGGCTTTCCTGCCGCCGTTCCACTGGGGTTATGCCCCGGCTACCGTGCTCACGGTCGCCACGCCCGCCGGTCAACCGGCGCGCCTGCTCGCCGAGGTCCTCACTTATTCCGAAAACCAGGTCGTCACACTGGAGCTGAACGGCGCCCCCGTACTCCAGCACGCCTTCGGCCGCATCAACCAGAAGGAGACCCTCTCGGTCCCGTTGCTCCTGCGCAGCGGTGACAATGAGCTCGTCCTGCGCTACCGCGAGGGCCTGCGCGCGGCCCACGATCCGCGTTCGCTCGCCGTGATCTTCCTCTCGCTCCAAATCCTGCCGTCCTGACGCATGCAGGTCTCCTTCATCATCCCGCTCTACAATTGCCTGCCGCTCACGCAGGCGATGCTGGCCAGCCTGCGGGACACCCTGCCGCCGGGACTGGCGCATGAGGTCATCTTTGTCGACGACGGCAGCACGGACGGCACGCGGGACTGGTTGAAAAACCTGACTCCTCCGTGTCGCGCACTCCTGAACGAGAAGAATCTAGGCTTTGCCGGCGCGTGCAACCGCGGTGCGGCCACTGCGACCGGTGAATTCCTTTTCTTCCTCAACAATGACCTCGTGCTGCTCCCGCGCTGGCTTGAGCCGATGCTGGCAGTGCTGCGCAGCGGACGCGCGGGCCTCGTCGGCAACGTGCAGCTGGATTTCGCCACCGGCGCGGTGGATCACACCGGCATTTTCTTCAACCCCAAGGGCAAGCCGGCGCACGACACCGCACAACCGCTGCTCTCCCGCCTGACCGGCGTCCGCCCGGTCACCGCGCTCACCGGCGCCTGCTTCGGCATCCGGCGCCAGCTCTGGTCGTCCCTCGGCGGCTTCGATGCGGGCTTTGTGAACAGCGGCGAGGACATCGATCTCTGCCTCCGGGCCCGGCAGGCCGGACGGGAGAACTATGTGGCCCTGCGCAGCGTGGTCCGCCACCACATCAGCGCCTCCCCCGGCCGCAAGGCGCGCGACGAGCAGAACTCCCGCCGGCTGCTGGCGCGCTGGCGGGCCGTGATCGCGTCATTGATCGTGCGCAACAACTGCCCGACCTTCCTCGCGGTCGCGTGGGAGGAGCCGCGGCACTACCCCGACCTGGCGCTCGCCCGCGACGCCTTCCTGCACCGCTGCCATTGCACCCTCCGCCTGCCGCCGCGCCTGGCCCGGGCCGCCGACGCCCTGCTGGAAATTGAATTCCACCGCTGGGCCCACGTGCTCGACGGCGCACCGCCTCCGCTCACCGACGAGGAACTGGTCTGGCAGTTGTGTCCGCTGCCGCCCTACCGGCAACCGGTCCTCTAACCCCCGCTCCGTTCCACCGAGCGCACCGTCGACTGGGGGCGGCGGTTCACGGTCAGGAACATGCGGCCGAGATATTCGCCGATCAGGCCCAGCATCACCAGTTGCGTGCCCGAGAAGACCAGCAGGGCGCCCATCAGCGTGCCCCAGCCGTAGTCCGGGCCCTGGTTGGTCATGCGCAGATAAAACAACAGGGCCAGGCCGGCGAGGCCGCCCACCGCCATGATGAGCCCGAGCAGCGTGGCCAGGCGCAGGGGCATGACCGAGAAATTCACGAACGTGCTGGCCCACAGCCGGACCAGGCGGCGCAGGTTGTAGCCGCTCTGCCCGGCGGTGCGCTCGGCATGCCGCACCTCGATCGCCCCGATCTCCTGCGTCACCTGCAGGATCAACCCGTCGATATAGGGATAGGGGCCCTCGTGTTGCGCGACCTCCTTGGCCACGAAGGCGCTGACGCAGCGGAAACTCGAGAGATAAAACCCCGGGGGCTTGTCCAGGACCCAGTCCGTCACGCGGTTGGTGAACCAGCTGCCGAGGTTGCGCCAGACCGAATGCTTCTTGTCCGCATAGTGGCCGTAAACCACGTCCAGTCCCTGCTGCCGGGCATGCTGCCACAGGCGCACCGCCTCCGCCGGGGGATTCTGGCCGTCGTCGTCCAGGTTTACGATGTGCGCGCCGCGGGCGTGGCGGTAGCCGCTGAGCACGGCGTTGTGCTCGCCGTAATTGCGCGCGTGGTTGACAAAGGTGATCGGGATGCGCGCCTCGCGCAGGAGTTCGCGGCAGACCCCGGCCGTGCCGTCGCGGCTGCCGTCATTGACCAGCACGATTTCGTGGCCGCCCTCCACCGGCAGCGCCTCGATGTGCTTGACGAGGGACGCAATGGTTTCTGCGCTGTAATAAAGCGGGATGACAAAACTCAGGGCCGTGGGCATGCGGGGGTGACAGAGGAGGTTGTGAGGCCATCGGCCCCGCTCGTCAGCAATGAAGTGCGCAGTATTGGGATTGGCGCGGGCGGGTAAATCGCGCATGAAAACATCGCACATGCCAGTCACCCCTCCAGCCCGGCTGCCCGCCTGGCTTCAATTTGTGCTGATGATCCTGCTCGGCGGCATGGCTGCCGGCCTGCTGTTCCATCGGTTCACCTGGGCGGACTGGCACCAGCCCCCCTGGCTGGAGGGCGATCCGCTGGAGGTCTTCACCCGCGTCAAGATCGCCACAGAGCAACCGGGGGAGACCCTCTACCGCTTCAGCCCGGGCGCCCGGCTGGGTGCCCCGACCGGCGCCGACTGGTCGACCTACCCCGTGCCCGACCGGCTCGTGTTTGTGCTGACGGGCCAGCTCTCGCGCGTCACCGGCCTGCTGGCGGCGATCAACCTGGTCGGCTCCCTGTTCGCCGGGTTGAACGCCGCCTCCTTTTATCTTTGCGCCCGCTGGCTGCGCTGCCGCTGGGAATGGGCCGCGGCCCTCGGTCTCGTGTTCGCGTTCTGCAACTACAACGTCCGCTGGGGCATCACGCTCAGCCTGAGCCAGACCTTCGTCCTGCCCCCGCTCATCCTCCTGTGCGCGTGGGCCGCCCGGAACGGCGCGCCGCAAAAGGATCGGCGCGGCTGGTTTGTCGTGGCGGCGGTCCTCGGCCTCTGGCTCGGCATTGCCAATCCCTACCTCGCCTACTTCGCGGGGGTCGTTGCCGGCGGCGCGCTGCTGCTGGCCCACCTGCGGCGCAACCCTTGGTCGCGCCGGATCCCCCTGCTCATTTTTCTCGCCTGCCTGGTCGGCAGCTTTCTGACCAGCAACGCCGGCTACGTCGTCCAGCACCTGCGCGGCGACACGACCGGGGCGCTGCCGCGCAATTCCGGCGACTTCCAGGTCTATGCCCTGCGGCCGGTCGAGTGGTTCATCCCGCCGGCGGACCACCGGGTGCCGGTCGTCGCGGAGCTGGGCCGGGCGTATTATACGCGCCGCCACGGGGCGGGGGAATTTTTCTACAACTATCTTGGGTTGCTCGGGGTCGTGGGCCTGGCTGGCTTGCTCGCCTGGGGAATCCGCCATGCGGTGCGCCGCCACTGGCGGCGGCTGGATCCCCTCTTCGGCCTGACCTGGATCACCGCCTTCGGCGTCGCCCTCGGCATCAACACCTGGCTCGGCGCCGTCGGCTTCGAGCTGTTCCGCGCCAGCACGCGCATCGGGATTTTCGCGCATGTCTGGGTGTTGTTCTTTCTCGGCGCCTGGATCACCCGGCATAGCCGCCGGCTGGCCCGGCCGCTCTCGATCCTGCTGGCCGCCGTCGTCGCCATCACCGCCTGCTGGGAGGGCACGCCCCACCTCGGCGACCGCAGCGTGGCGGCCCGGAACCGGGCCCGCTGGGAAAAATACCAGGCCGTCACGACCATGTTGGAGCGCACGCTGCCCGCCCAGGCCGCCGTGTTCCAGCTGCCGGTGGTCCCGTTTCCCGAGGCCGGGACGACCATGGGCATGCCCGACTACGAGCATACGCTGCCCTACCTCACTTCCACCACCCTGCGCTTTTCCTACGGCCATCTCCGCCAGAGTCCGGCCTTGCAATGGGGCCGCCATGTCGGTCGCCAGATGCCGGCGGCGGACATGGTCGCTGCCTTGGAACAGGCGGGCTTCTCGGCGCTCTGGCTCGACCAGCGCGGCTATGCCGATCGCGGACAGGAGTTGGTCCATTCCCTGCAGGCCCTGGGCTGCCCGGAACTGACCGATCCGACCGTGGGGCTGCCGGTGCGCATCTTCCGGTTGAAGCCCGCCGACCGGCCGCAGCTTCCCGACTACAATGATCCGCGCCTGAAGGAACGCTGGTACGACGGCCCGGTCCGCGCCGGAGAACCGCTGCTGCTGGCGCAGAAAGGTTGGTACGCGCTGGAAAAGGCCGACGCCAACCAGTGGCACTGGGCGCTCCGTGCGAGCGAGCTCGGCATCTGGTGGGAAGGCGCGCCCACCAAGGCGAAACTGAGTTTCCGGTTGGGCAGCCTGCCGGCATCGACCGTGCGGTTGCTGCAGGACGGCCGAGAACTGAAAGTCCTGCAGCCGGTTTCGGAAAGGCACGAGATCGAGATCTCGCTGGTCCGGGGTCTGACCATCCTGGAATGGCGGCTGCAAGGGGCCACGTTCAAGCCCGGCGGGGCCGATACGCGCCGATTGGGATTCATGGTTGAAAATCTATCCGTGTCTGTTCCCTAAATGGTGTGATTGGCATGTCTTTCCGCCTTCGTTCCAAGTTCACCGGCCTTTTTCACGACGATGTCGTGACCGACTCTTTCTGGCTTCGTGAACAGGCCGTGCTCACCCTGCCATCGCTCACCGGCATCAGTCGCGTGACCGTCATCGGGGAAGTGCTCGCCCCCAACCCCGCCGATCCCACCTCGGCCGGCGGCGTCGGCCTCCGCGCGCAACTGGACGGCCAAAGCCAGACCGAGCTGGCCGCGAGCGCGATCGGCCCCTTCAAGCTGGAACTCGCGCTGCCCCCGAGCGAATCCGCCGGCCACACCCTCACGCTCCAGCTCACCGGCACCGCCGGCAGCAACCTTCTCGCGTGGCTCGGCCGCATCACCGGCCTGGGCTTCCTGCAACCATGGCGCGCCCAGGCCCGCAACCGCCGGCTCCGTATCCAGCGCGTCGAGGCGGGAAGCGACGTCCTGTTCGACTTCAGCAACCGCGCGGGGCCGTGGAACGCCGCCTTCTCGCGCAAGTTCCTCCGCCTCGGCCTGAACATCGCCGGCTTTTTCCGCGCCGATCTCGGCGTCGGCGAATCCGTCCGCTGCATGGCCCGCGCCGCTGATGCCGCCGGCCTCCAGACCGCCCTCATCGACCTCAAGCTCCACTGCATCAACCCGCAGACCGACGACACCTTTGCCGCACGCCTCCAGGCCGACAATCCGCACCCGGTGAATGTCTTTCACCTCGACGCCCCGGTCTCGCGCGACATCGACCATCATCACGGCGCCGGTTTTCGCCGCGGCAAATACAACATCGGCTACTGGGCGTGGGAGCTGCCCGAGTTTCCCGATGCGTGGGTGGATCACGCCAGCTACTTTGACGAGATCTGGACCCCCTCGCGTTTCACCACCGAGGCGATTGCGGAAAAAATCCACCTGCCCGTGCTCACGATGCCGCATGCCATCGCCTTCCCGCGGCCCGAGGGGGAATTCCGGCGCAAATACGGCCTGCCCGCCGACAAGTTCCTCTTCCTCTTCCTCTACGATCTCAACTCCTACTCCGAGCGCAAGAACCCCGCGGCCGTGCTCGATGCCTTCCGCCGTTCGGGCCTCGCCGGCCGCGGCGCCGCGCTCGTGATCAAGGTGCACAACGTCCCGCGCAACCCCGCCGACTTTGAGCGCCTGCGCGAGGCGGCCGCGGCGCTCCCCGGCACCACCCTCATCACCCAGACGCTCGCGCGCGCCGAGGTCTACGAACTGGAGTCGGCCTGCGACTGCTTCGTCTCGCTGCATCGCTCCGAGGGCTTCGGCCTCGCCCTCGCCGAGTGCATGTATCTCGGCAAGCCGGTCATCGCGACGGACTGGTCGGGCACCACCGATTTTATCAACGCCAGCAACGCCTGCCCGGTCCGCTGCGACCTCGTCACCCTCGATCGCACGCACGGCCCCTACGCCAAGGGTCAAACCTGGGCCGCACCCGACATCGACCATGCCGCGTGGTGGATGCGGCAGTTGCAGGGCGATGCGGAGCTTACCCGCAAAACCGGTGCGGCGGCCCGCGCCAGCACCGAGGCCCGGCTGGCCCCGGCGGTGATCGGCGCCCGCTACCGCCGTCGCCTCGAGACCATCGCCAGTTGGTGATCCTTGTCCGATGAACCAACTCGAGGGACTCCTCCTCCTCCTCTTTCTCCCCCTGAGCCTCATGCTGAGCGGTTACTGGCTGGCCTCGCTGCTGACCGGCAGCCCGCCGTTGGAACGGCTCGCCTTCGCCCTGCCTTGTGGCTTGGCGGTTTTGCTGGCCGGCGTAGCGGCCTTTAACTTCCTCCAGCCCCTCGCCGCGCCCCTATCCTATGTCTGCCTCGCGCCCGCGCTGCTGACCCTCCTGTTGCCGCGGAGCCGCCGGTCCCTGTGGCGCGACCTGGCGGCCCTGGCGCAGCGCGACGCAGTGTGGGTGCTCGTCGCCATGGCCGTTTTCTTTGCGCTGTTGCTGCTGCCGGCCCTGCTCAACCCGGCCCTCGTCTACTATGATGGCACGAGCAATCACGACGGGTTCTTCTGGATCTCCGGCGCCGAGCATCTCAAGCGGCATACCTACATGGAAATGCCGATGCCGAACCTGGCCCAGCCGCTGACGTATCCGGCCGGCGCGATCATCGGCTGGAAGCCGCCGTGGGGGCGCATGGGCGGCGAGGGCCTGCTGGCACTGGCTTCCTCCGTCATCGGCGTTTCCCCGCTGAAGCTCTATCTCTATGCCACCGCCAGCCTCGCCTTCGTGTGGTTCGCGGCGGTTTACCTCGGGCTCCGTACTTTCGTGACGGAAACGCCCGGCCGGCTCGCCGGCCTCGCCCTGGTCGGGGCGCAGCCGATCTTTGTCTTTTTTCACACCAACGCCAACCTGCCCAACCTGCTGGGCGCCCTGACCGGGGCGGCGGCGACCATCGCGACCGAACGCGCCGCCCGGGCGGGTGCCGGTGCCCGCGTGGAATTCACGGCCTGGGCCACCCTGGCGGCGTTGTCCCTGCACGGCCTCCTCTGCAGTTATCCCGAAATGGTTCCGTTTGTCCTGCTGCCGTGTGCGCTGCTTTGGCTGCGGCCGTGGTTCACCCAAGGCCCGCGCCGGTTTTGGGGGACCGGCCTGCTCCTGGCGGCGGTCCTGCTCGCCGGCCTCGTTGGCAACCCGATCACGGCCATGCGTGCGGTGCACGGCTTCCTCACCTCCTACGCCGCGGCGCGCACCGACATCGCCTGGGCCAACCTTTTCGATTTCCTCGATCTTTCGGAGTACGTGCCGGCCTTCTTCACCCTGAGCATTCCGAGCGCCAAGCGCTTCGACCTGCTCGGCTGGCCGCTCAGCCTGGTGATTGTCGCCTCGGTGGTGCTGGCTTTCCGTGCCAGCCGCGACCGCTTCGGGTTCCTTGCCGCGCTCGCCGGTGCCGGGGCGCTGCTGGCCTACACGCTGGCCACCGGGTTCACCTATGGCTGGCAGAAAACCGTGCAGTTTGCCGGCGTGTTTGTGGCGATGGCGTTCCCGACCGCCGCCTTTGATGGACTCGGCCGGCTCTATCCCGGCCCGGCGGTCCGGCGCAGCCTGGTCACCGGCACCCTGCTCGTCCTCTCGCTTTTCCTGGCCTACGCAACGATCCGGAATTGCGTCGACGTCTGCCGGTGGGGCGACCGCAAGATGATTTCCGACGACTGGTTTGTCCTGCGCGATCAATCCCGCACCCGGTTCAAGCACGCGTCCGTGCTCGTCGAAGCCGCCTCATTCCGCATGGCCTTCTTCCACAGCATGTGGACGGCCTATTTCATGCCGGAGAGCTATCTTTCCTTCGGCACCCGTGGCGAGGAAAGCGGCGGTTATCTGCGCCAGTGGGCGGTCAACGAGCGGAATGCGCCCCCGCCGGTCGCCGTGCTGGTCGGCCGGCCTTGGGCCGACACCTTCGACGCCAATTCGCCCCGCCTGCTCACCGGCCGCGAATACACGCTGCTGCAGAAAAACAACCGCATGCTGAAAATGGCCGGCGTTTATCCGTTGAACGGTCTGCCCGAGCATACCATCGGAAAGTTCACGTTCGAAATCCTGCCCCACTCCCCGTCCGCCCTGCTGTTCGAACTGCTGCCCCGGCACGAGTCCATGAAGTTCGAGGGCGAATGGCAGGTCACGCGCCTGTCGGAAGGTGCGCCGGACTTTGCCAGCGTCATTTCCACCCCGCCGCCCTGGCACGTAAAGATCCCTTTGATCGAAGGCCGGCCGAATCTGATCGAGGTCACCTTCACTGGTTCGATCCCCCCGCCTGGGGGCCAGTCAGGTGACGAGCTGCCGATCGGCATCCGTGGAATCCGGATCGAGAACAACCCATGAGCCTGCCGCCCCCGCTGCTGTTCGACGCGACGCATACCAGCCACACGGCGGCGCAGACCGGCATCCAGCGCGTCTGCCGCACGCTGTTCGAAGAGCTTCATGCCCAGGGTCAGGCCGCGCCCATCTGCTACGATCCCCACCTGATCGGCTGGCGGCCGCTCGCCCGCGGTGAACTGGCCGTCCTGCGTGATCGCAGCGGCGGTGCGGGGAAGTCCCGCGGGGCCAAATGGACCCTCACCCAGAAAATCCTGGGCGCCACCCACCGGTGGCTCGATCGCCGGCCCGCCCTGCCGGCCGCGTCCGGCCTCATCTGCCCGGAACTGTTTTCCGCCAAGGTCGGGTCCCACCTGCCCGAGCTGCTCGCGGCCGTCGCCGGCCCGCGCGTGGCCATTTTCTACGATGCCATCGCGTTGAAATTCCCCGAGCTCACCCCGCCCGGCACGGTCGCGCGGTTTCCCGCCTACCTGCGGGAGCTCCTGTTGTTCGATGGGATCGTCGCCATCTCCGAGGATTCCGCCGCCAGCCTGCGCGACTACTGGCGCTGGCTCGGCGTGGCCAATTCTCCGCCCGTCCATGCGCTGCCGCTCGGGATCGACCGCCCCAACGCACCCGCCACCGCTGCAGCCGTCCCCACCGTTCCGCGCCTGCTCTGCGTCTGCACGATCGAGGGGCGCAAAAACCACCTCGCCCTGCTTGAGGCCTGCGAAACACTCTGGCGTGAGAGCCTGCAGTTCGAGCTGCAGCTCATCGGCCTGGCCCGCGCCGACACCGCCGGCCCCGCGCTGGCCCGGATCAACGAACTCAGGAACGCCGGCCGGCCGCTGCTGTTCCATGGCTCCGTCCCCGAAGCCGAACTGCACACGGCCTACCGCTCGTGCAGCTTCACGGTCTATCCCTCGCTCGTCGAGGGCTTCGGCATGCCGGTGCTGGAAAGCCTGCACTACGGCAAACCCTGCGTCTGCTCCGGCCATGGCGCCCTCGGCGAGTCCGCCCACGGCGGCGGCTGTCTCCCGCTCGAATCGGTGGACGCCGCCAGCCTCGCCGGGGCGTTGCGGCGCCTCCTGAAAAACCCCGCCGAACTCGCCGCCCTTTCCACCGCCGCCCGGGCCCGCCACCTCAAGTCCTGGCCGGAATACGCGGCGGAATTCACCGCCTGGCTGCGCCCCCTGCCACGCCGCGGTTGATGGGCCCTTGCCTCGGCGTAGCCCGAGGGGGAAGCCGGGTTTGCGGTTGCTAAGGCCCGGCAACTGAAGTCTGATCCGGCCCACAAATTTCCATGGCCCTGTCCCTTTTTACCAAGACCAAGAAAGCCATCGTCGAGCGCGCGCAGGACGATTACGCGACGAAGATGCGGCTGAAGTACAAGCCGTACTACCATGCCATCGAGGCCCAGCAGGGCACCCACATCCGCCTCGACGGCCGCGACATGGTCATGCTCTCCAGCAACGACTATCTCGGCCTCTCCTTTCATCCCAAGGTGATCGAGGCCTGCGGGGCCGCCGCCAAGGTCTGGGGCACCAGCCCGACCGGCGCCCGCATCTCCAACGGCTCGCGCGCCTACCATGTCGCCCTCGAGGAGAAGATCGCCGCCTTCCTCGGCCGCGAGGCCTGCCACGTCAGCGTCGCCGGCTACATTTCCTGCTGTTCCGCCGTCGCCTCCTTCGCGCAGAAGGGTGACATCATCCTTGCGGATAAAAACATCCATTCCTGCCTCGTCGACGCCACGCGCCTCTCGATGGCCACGGTCGAGCGCTTCAGCCACAACAACCCCGAGGATCTGCGCCAGATCCTGAAGAGCCTGCCGCACAACACCCCCAAGATGCTCGTCGTCGAGGGCGTTTATTCCATGGAAGGCCACATCTGCAATCTGCCCGAGCTGGCCCAGATCGGCGAGGAAGCCGGCTGCTTCATCGTGCTCGATGACGCGCACGGCTTCGGCGTCCTCGGCCGGCAGGGCCGCGGCACGGTCGACCACTTCAAGCTCAACGACCAGGTGGACCTAATTTGCGGCTCGCTCTCGAAATCCATGGCCAGCACCGGCGGTTTCGTCGCGGGCTCCCGCACGCTCATCGAGTACCTCCGCACCAATTCCAAGCAGACGCTCTTCAGCGCCGCACTCAGCCCCGCCATGGCCGCCACCGCCTCCGCCGCGCTCGACGTGATGCAGACCGAGCCCCAGCACCTCGAGCGGCTCTGGCGGAATACCAAGCGTTATCGCGAAATGCTCAAGGGCCTCGGCCTCGACATCTGGGGTAGCGAGACCCCCGCCGTCCCGATCGTGCTCGGCTCGAAGGAACTCGTCTACCGCTTCTGGAATGCCCTGCTCGACAAGGGCGTGTTCACCGTCATGTCCATCGCCCCGGCGGTCCCGCCGGGCAAGGACCTCATCCGCACCGCTGTTTCCGCCCTGCACACCGACGAGGATCTCGAGAAGATCGCCGCCGCCATGGCCTACGCGGTCAAGCAGATGTAGGTGGGCACAGCGCGGCCCGCAGGGTCTGCGCCGTGTTGGTCCAGCGGGGCAGCGGCCGCGCCATCGCGGCTTGCTGCAACCGCCGGCACTCGGCCGCGTCGGTCAGCACCGTGCGCAACTTCGCCGACCAGTCGGCGGCATCATTGACCTGCGCCACGAGGCAGCCGCCGCCGCCGGCGTTTTCCCGTAACACCGGCAGGTCACTGCACACGCACGGCACGCCGCGCCACAACGCCTCGAGCAACGGCAACCCGCAACCCTCCGCGATCGTCGGGAACACCACGGCCCGCGCCCGGGCGTAAAGCCGGCCTAGCTCGGTGTCTCCGGCTGATGCATGAAAACGGAAACGCGATTCCCTGCCCTGCAGCGCCGCCATGCGCGCGGCGATGGGTCTGCCGAAATGCGGGTTGATCCGCCCCACCACATGCAGCTCAAAGTCGAGCCCGTCGCGCCAGAGCACCTCGGCCACGTCCAGCAGGAAGGCCTGGTTCTTGCGCGGCTCGACGATGCCCACGCACAGCAGCACCGGGCGCTCCTGCGTAATCACCGGGTCGCGCTGCACGCGGTTGCCGCCGTCAAAATCCGCCCCGAGTTCGATCACCTCGGTCGGCGACTTGGGCCTTACGCCCTGCCAGCGCCAGAATTCCGCAAAGTCCCGCCGCGTCGCGTCTGAGATCGCCCACGTCCGGTCGAACGAGGCCAGCAACTTCATGTATTCGGGGTGGCGCTGCACGCTCTGCGGCCAGGTGATGTGCGGCCAGCGCACCGGGATCGCGTCATGAAACATCGCGGCCAGCCGGCAGGGCGGGTTTTGCACGAAAGCCCGGAACCCCGGCCGCTCCGCCTCGCTGAACTGTTCGACCGTCAGCAGCCAGTCCGCCGGGGCGAATTTGACCGCCTCCCGTTTTTTTCCTTGGGCAAAGCCGCGCCCGGCGGCGTCCCAGACCACTTCCGTGATCAGGCCGCCCAGCTCCTCCCGGATCCGCGAAGTCAGCCGCATCAGGCCGGAGCGGTGCCGCGCCGTGCCCATCTTGGTCGTGTCGTAGTAGATCATGGCTTCATCGCCTCCTCGAAGCACGCGGCCAGCCGCGCCGTATTCTTGTGCGCATCGTAATTCTCCTCCACCCAGTGGCGGGCCGCACGGCGCAAAGTCTCCGCAAGCTTGTCGTCCTCCGCCAGCCGGCGCAGGGCGACGACCCAGGCCAGCGGCAGATCGACATCCGCCACCAAGCCCGTGCGCTCCTGCTGCACCGCTTCCGTCGTGGCCGACACCGGCGAAGTCACCACGAGCACGCCGGCGGCCATGGCCTCGGGAATCACGTTGGGCAATCCGTCGCGGTCACCGCTCGGGGCCACGATCCCCGTATGCAGCAGCACGTCGGCCCACGCGAGTTGCTCCCACACCTCGGCCTGCGGCAGTTTGCCCAGGAATTTCACCTGCGGGGCGAGACCCAGGGCCGCCGCCCGCATCTCGAGCGCCGTTTGCAGCGGACCGTCCCCGACGATGCGCGCCTCGAAGGCGATCCCGGCTTCCTTCAGCGCGGCATAGATCGCCAGTTGGTAATCGAGCCCCTTCTTCGGCACCAGCCGGGCGATCGCGATCAGGCGCAACGGCTGGCGCGACAAACGCAACGGCTTGAAGACGGGAAGCACGTCGAGTCCGCGCCGGACGACCCGGATCTGTTCCGCCGGCACTCCGCGCTCCAGCAGCTCGCGCTTCACCGCCTCGGTCGAGGTATGGATGAATTTCGCATGCGCCAGCTTCTCGAGCAGCCACCAGTCGCCACCGTGCTCATAGATGTCGTAGGCGTGCGCGCCGGTGCTGTAGGACCAGCCGAACATCCGCCAAAGAGTCCAGCCCGCCGTGGCCGGCGCCCCGGCCCAGGCCCCGTGGATGAGCGCGGGGGGGTCTTGCCGCAATTCGTGGTAGAAGCACCCGGCAAAGCCCGCTCCGAGCATGTTCTCCCAGAAATTCAACCACGACGGGGCCGCGCGTGTGAACACGCCCTCGAACAGATCGCGCATCAGCCGCGGCCGGCGCACGCATTGCCACGGGATGATGAACAGGAACAGCGGCACCAGCTTCCACTTGTTGAAGCTCCGCACCGGCAGCCCGCGGAACTCCCCGCCCCCGCCCCAAAGTGAGTAGAGCCGCAGATTCAGGCCCTTGGCTTGCAGGGCGGCGACGTCACGCTGCAGGAACGTTTCCGAGGTCTTCGGGAACGTCGTGAAGAGAAGGACGATGGATGGACGGGGTGAACTCAATTGGGGAACACGTTACAGGTTTAAAACGCCAAAGGCCAAACTCCAAAGGCCAAATAAACTCCGGTTTTTTGGTTTCTGTATTTCATTTTTTGTTTGGAGTTTGGATTTTGGCGTTTGGAATTTTCTGCTCTCACGCGGTCGCGGCTCCCGCCATGGTGAGGAAGGCCCCGAGCGCGGGATCAGCCGGGGCGTCCTTGCGCCAACCGAGCACCAGCCGGCTCTCCGGCGCCGGGCCGTCAATCGGACGGAACGCCACCTCGCTGGGGAGTTGCTTGGCCTCGGAGGGTGACATGAAGGTCGCCCCGAGCCCGGCACGGACGAGGCCGATGGCGTTGGCGCGCGGCCAGACCTCGTCGGCGATGCGCGGTGTCACGCCGGCCTGCTGGAACGCCGCGAGCACCCGGTCATAGAAGCCGGGGTTGTGCGCCCGGGGAAACATCACGAACGGCGTGTCGGCCAGGTCGCGCAGGCGCAGCTTCTTCGCTCTAGCCAGCGGGTGGTCGGCAGGGAGCAACACGCCGTTCTTTTCCTGCATGAGCACCTTGGTTGACAAGCCCGGCGGCGTGGTGGCGTCGGGATGGAAGAAGCCGCACGCGATCTCGCCATTCTTCAGGGACTCGAGCTGGGCGGAGGTCGGCGACTCGTTCAACTCCACCCGGATGCCGGGATAGCGTTTGTTGAAGTCGCGCAGGATGCCCGGCAGCACGGTGGCCATCGCCAGTCCGGTGAAAGCCACCCGCACGTGTCCGGCCTGGCCGCCGGCCAGCGCCTGGATGTCCCCGGGCACCGCCGCGAGCCCGCGGAGCAAGGGTTCGATGCGCTCCAGGAAAGCCCGGCCGGCCGTCGTCAGCTCGACCTTGCGGCGCGTGCGGGTGAGCAGGTCGACGCCCAGCGCCGTTTCCAGCTGCGTGATGCTCCGCGAAAGGGCCGGCTGGGCCACGGCGAGCGTCTCGGCCGCCTTGCGATAATGCAGCTGCCGCGCCACCTCGCGGAAGTAGACGAGGTGCCGGAGCTCGAACGGATACTGATACTCACGCGGCATCACAGGACACGAAACAAGTATTTCCTGTTATGGCAAGATTCTGGTAATCTGAGCCCAACTCCAACCAACACAAAGCAGCCAAGTAGCTAAGCCCAATCCACTTTGCTTCTTCGCTCCTTTGTGTTTTCCCTCTCTCCTATTTCCATGCCTTCCCCCCAATCCCTCTTCGAAAAAGTGTGGGACGCCCACACCGTCAAAAAGCTGGCCAATGGCCAGACCCAGCTGCTCATCGGCACGCACCTCATTCACGAGGTCACCTCGCCCCAGGCCTTCGGCATGCTCCGCGACCTCGGCCTCAAGGTTCTCATGCCGCACCGCACCTTCGCCACGGTGGACCACATCGTCCCGACCGACCAGGTGGTCGAGCCCTACCGCGATCCGCTGGCCCAGGCCATGATGGACGAACTGCGCAAGAGCACGAAGGAGTTCGGCATCACCTTTTTCGACCGCGCCACCGGCAAGCAGGGCATCGTCCACATCGTTGGTCCCGAGCAGGGCATCACCCAGCCCGGCACTACCATCGCCTGCGGCGACTCCCACACCTCCACCCACGGCGCGTTCGGCGCCATCGCGCTCGGCATCGGCACGAGCCAGGTGCGCGACGTGCTCGCCACCCAGACCATGGCGCTCGGTCGCCTCAAGGTCCGTCGCATCGAGGTGAACGGTCAGCTCCGCCCCGGCGTCTACGCCAAGGATGTCATCCTCCACATCATCCGCCAGCTCGGCGTCAACGGCGGCACCGGCTACGCCTACGAATATGCCGGCAGCACCTTCGATGGCTTCACGATGGAAGAGCGCATGACCGTCTGCAACATGTCCATCGAGGGCGGCGCGCGCGTGGGCTACGTCAATCCCGACGAGACCACCTTCGCCTACCTCAAGGGCCGGCCCTACTCACCCAAGGCCGCCGCGTGGGACGCCGCTGTCGCCAGCTGGAAATCCTACGCCTCCGACCCCGGCTGCCATTACGACGACGTGGTGAAGATCTCCGCGGCCGACATCGCGCCGACCGTCACCTGGGGCATCAATCCCGGCCAAGGCATCTCCATCATCGAGAACATCCCCAGCCCGGACACCGCCACCTCCGCGGACGACAAGGCCGGCATCATCGAGGCCCTCGCCTACATGAAGCTGCCCGCCGGGAAACCCATCAAGGGCACCAAGATCGATGTCGCTTTCATCGGCTCCTGCACCAACGGCCGGCTTTCCGACTTCCAGGAAGTCGCCCGCTACGTGAAGGGCCGGAAGGTCGCCCCCGGCGTCAAGGCCATCGCCGTCCCCGGCTCGCAGATTGTCGCCCTCCAGTGCGAGAAGCAGGGCATCGACAAGGTGCTCGCCGAGGCCGGCTTCGAATGGCGCGCCGCCGGCTGCTCCATGTGCCTCGCGATGAACCCCGACAAGCTCATCGGCGACCAGCTCTGCGCCAGCTCCTCGAACCGCAACTTCAAAGGCCGCCAGGGTTCGCCCAGCGGCCGCACGCTGCTCATGAGCCCGCTCATGGTCGCCGCCGCCGCCGTCACCGGTTCCGTCGCCGACGCCCGCGAAGTCTTCGCGGTGAACTAACTCCCATCACTCTAAACACAAAGAAACAAAGCCGCTAAGTTCCGAACCAGTCCCTTCGCTCCCTGGCTGCTTAGTGTTTTCCAAATCATCTCACCATGGCCCTCGCCAAAATCACCTCCCTCTCCGGCCGCGCCGTCAACGTCCCCGGCAATGATATCGACACCGACCGCATCATCCCCGCGCGCTTCATGAAGTGCGTGACCTTTGACGGCCTCGGCGAATTCCTCTTCTACGACGTCCGCAAGAACGCCGACGGCACCGACAAGCCGCATCCGCTCAACGACGCCCGCTTCAAGGGCGCGACGATCCTCCTCTCCGGCGCAAACTTCGGCTGCGGCTCCTCCCGCGAGCACGCCCCGCAGGCCATCCAGAAATACGGCATCAAGTCCGTCATCGCCGAGAACTTCGCCGAGATCTTCTTCGGCAACAGCATCACCCTCGGCATGCCCCTCGCCTGCGCGAAGCGCGAAGACATCGCGAAGATCGCCGCCGCCGTGGAAAAGGATCCGGCCACCGAGGTCGTCATTGACGTGGTGATGCAGGAGATTCGCTTCGCCGGCCAGGCCGTGCCTGCACAGATCCGCGACACCGCCCGCGACGCCTTGATCAACGGCCGCTGGGACGCCATCGGCGAACTCCTCGACGGCGTCCCCGCGGTCAAGCAAACCGCCGCGAAGCTGCCTTACTTGGCCGTCTGACGACGCCGGTTGCCGTGCGCAACAGTTAGCACGCGGTGGACTTGGGAAAACCTCCCCCGCCGGGTAGATTGCATGTCCCCCATGCCCCACCCCACGGATGGAGTTTCCCGCAAAGTTGCCATCATCACCGGAGCCGGCACCGGCATCGGCGCTGCCATTGCCGAACGCCTGGCCTCACTCGGCTGGCGGGTCGTCCTCGGGGGACGCCGCCCGGACAAGCTCGATGAAGTCGCGGCCACCGTCCGGTGTGCCGGTGGCGAGGCGATCGTTGTCGCGTGCGACGTGACCCTCTCCGCCGACGTCGCCCGATTGGTCGCCGCGGCCGGTCCGCGGCTCGACGCCCTCATCCACAGCGCAGGCAAGGGCCATTGCCTCACCATCGACGAACTCGACGAGGAGGAATGGAAGGAAACGGTCGGCGTCGCCACGACGGGTGCCTTCCTCACCGCCAAGCAGGCCCTGCCCGCGCTGCGCGCCACGCCAGGCGGACCCGGCCACATCATCGAAATCTGCTCCCTCGCCAGCGGTGGTACCTGGAACAAGGAAGTCGGCTACGGCACGGCCAAGGGCGCCCAGCTGAAGTTCGCCCTGCACCTCGCCTCACAGATGAAGGTCGATGCCGACGCCGGCGGCCGGCGCATCCACGTCCACGCGGTGTGTCCGGGTACCGTCGACACGCCCTTCTGGACCAACATCCCCCAGCGCACCATCGAGCCGCACCTTTGCCTGAAAGCCGACGAGGTCGCCTGGGTCGTGGAGCAGATCATCAGGAACCCCGCCGCGACCGCCGAAGCCCTCTCCGCCATCAAGCCCCGCCGCGACATCGTCATCAAGCGCCACGCTCCCTTCGAACGCTGGGACTGCGTGATCGCGCTCGCCCACGAGAGTCATCCATGATGGCATTCCCCTCCTGTCTCGTCCCGTGAGCCTCTCCATCCCGACCATCCGCAACCCCATCCTTCCGGGGTTCAATCCCGATCCCTCCATCCTGCGCGTCGGCGACGACTATTACATCGCCACCTCGACCTTCGAGTGGTTTCCGGGCGTGCAGATCCACCACTCGCGCGACCTCGTGCACTGGCGCCTGCTGACGCGTCCGCTCACCCGGCCCAGCCAACTCAACATGCTGGGCGATCCCGATTCCTGCGGCATCTGGGCCCCGTGCCTCAGCCACGCCGACGGCAAATTCTGGCTCATCTACACCGATGTGAAACGCTACGGCCGCACCTCGGTCGGTGGGGCCTCGGGCGCCTCGCTGCGCGATTTCCACAACTACCTCGTCACGGCCGACCACATTGACGGCGAGTGGTCCGACCCGGTCTACATGAACAGCAGCGGCTTCGACCCCTCGCTCTTCCATGATGACGACGGCCGCAAATGGTTCGTCAACCAGCTCTGGGACTACCGTCCGGGCCACAACCGTTTCGCCGGCATTGTCCTGCAGGAATATTCCGCCACGGAGCGCCAGCTCATCGGTTCGCGTGTGAACATCTTCCCGGGCACCCCACTCGGGCTCACCGAGGCCCCGCATCTCTACAAGCGCAACGGCTGGTATTACCTGATTACCGCCGAGGGTGGCACCGGCTGGAACCATGCCGTCACGATGTGCCGCTCACGCAACCTCACCGGTCCCTACGAGCTGCACCCCGATACTTATATCCTGAGTTCACGCAACCGGCCCGATGCCCCGCTGCAGCGCGCCGGCCACGCCGACCTCGTGGACACGCCGGCGGGCGAGACCTACATCGCCTACCTCTGTGGCCGCCCGCTCCGCAACCGCGGCCGCTGCGTGCTCGGACGCGAGACTGCCCTCCAGCCGATGGTCTGGGGCAAGGACGACTGGTTGCGCACGACCGACGGCCAGGGCATACCGCAACTCACCCCGCCTGCCCCCAAGCTGCCGCCCCATCCCTTCCCCGCTACATCCGCTTGTCACGATTTCGACTCGGCGCAGTTGCCCATGGAGTTTCAGTGGCTGCGTTCGCCATGGCCGGACGAACTCTTCAGCCTCACCGCCCGACCCGGACACCTGCGCCTTCATGGCCGCGAGACGATCGGCAGCCTGTTCAAGCAGGCGCTCGTTGCCCGCCGCCAGCAGGCGCACTGCTACAGTGCGTTGACCGTCGTGGAGTTCGAGCCGGAGCATTTCCAGCAGTTGGCCGGCCTCGTCTGCTACTACGGCGCGGCGAAGTTCCATTACCTTCATGTCTCACACGACGAGATCGCGGGCAAACACCTGCGCGTGATGTCGGCCATCCCTGACGGCGTGGTCGCGGATGCCTTCACGCCCCCGATTCCGCTCCCCGCCGGTAAGCGCGTCGAACTCCGCGTCGAGGTGGACGAGGAGCGGCTGCACTTCGGCTACCGCGTGGAGGGCGTCGACCAGGACTGGCGCTGGCTGCCGCAGCACTTCGACGCGAGCATCCTTTCCGATGAGGCAAGCCTGCCCGGCCTGCCAAATTTCACCGGCGCCTTCGTGGGCGTGGCCTGCCAGGATATGGCCGGCACCGCCCGGCCCGCCGACTTCGACTGGTTCGAGTACCGCGAGCGCGCCTATTGCGTTGATCCTTTCCGCACCGGTTAATCGCCCGGCGCGAAGGGGGCCGTCGTGTCGGACCGGCGCGGCTTCTGCGGAAACGGGCCGGGGCGATGCGACGTATGCGACGCCTCCTGGGCGAGGTCGACCAGTTCGGTGATAATTACCGTCGGATCCTCCTCGTAGCGGAGCTTCAGGAAATCGTCGCGGAACTGCTGGTAGTTGGAACGGTTCGTCAGCCAGTCGACAATGAGCCGGCCCAGGTCGGCGGCCTCCTTGATGATTGCGACCCCGGCTCCACGATTAAAAAACTTCACCGTCAGCTCCTCCTGGGGCATCACCCCGCCGAGGCCATTGAAGATGATGGGACACCGGAAATGCAGGGCTTTGGCGCATGACGTGGTGCCACCGCGGGTGACAATGACGTCGCTGACCTGCATCAGGAGGTGCACCTCCTCCGAATACCGGTCCAGGAAGCAATGCAGCTGCGGGTGATCCGTGCGCCAGCTCAGGACCTGGTTGTAGGCGTCGCGGTTCTTGCCGCAAATGACCACGGCCTGGACGCGGCTGGCGTGGGGCAGCAGGGCCGCCAGCAGCTCAAGGTGATTGTTGGCCCCGTTGCCACCAGTGGCGAGAAAGACGGTGAAGAGGTCGGTCCGCAGCTCGAGTTCCTCCTCCAGGTACGCCGCCCGGGCCTGGCGGTTCATGAACCCGATGTGCTGGCGGGGCTGCATCAGGTGGCCGCGCACGCGGGTACGCTCCACGGGCATGCCGAGCTTGACGGCGTAGTCGCGGGCGGTGGGCGTGCGGGAAATGTAGAGATCGGCCGTGGGCTCAACCCAGTTGATGCTGTAGCCAAAGCCACCCGAGAATTCACCGCAATAGGTCGCGCAGCGAACCTTGTCCGCCCCGAGGATTTTCCGGGCCAGCTGGAAATAACCGCGGTTGAGGCAGTCATGGACGCTGAACACCAGGTCCGGCTGATACTCGCGCAGCACCTTCTCGTAGTAGCCCCGGCCGAAGGTCACCGACCGGCGGTTGAGCAGGCTGAGCAGCTCGACGAACAGGAAGAAGGCCTTGTGGATCCAGGGGGACTTTTTCTGGATCCAGTTGTAGAACTGCACGCCCGCGCTGAAAAACCCGGAGGACTTCTCCAGCATCTGCTCGATGCGCACCTCGACATTGTACCGGTAGAGCTCGAAGCACCACTCGGCAAAAGCCTGCGCCCGGGCGTCGTGCCCGGCGCCGGTGCTGGAGGTGAGGATGAGGATACGGACGTGGCGCATGCTCAGAGTCCGAAATACCTTTCCTGGATGCGGCGCTTCCAGGCCAGCGAGCCGAAGCGGGCGAGGAACGGCCCGAGCACGGCCTGGAAGAAACGACCGGTGCGCACGGTGCCGCTGCGCCCGCGGCGCAGGGCGCGCTTGAGCGCCTCCGCGGCGTGGGCCGGCGCCGGCCCGGTTTGCATCATCGCGGTGAACGTCGCCCAGGCCTGCTCCTGCCCCGGGCCCGTGGCGCCCGGCGGACGGCGGACGGAGCCCTCGAAATCGGTGCGATAGTCGCCCGGCCGGAAGTCGATGATGATGACCCCCGTGCCCTTGACCTCATACATCAGGCCCTCGTTGAGGGCGGAAAGACCGGCCTTCACGGAGCTGTAGACGGCCTGGTAGGGCAGGCCGAACTCGCCGGCGATGGAGGAGATATTGACGAGCGCCCCGCGGTTGCGCGCCAGCATGCCCTGCAAGGCGACCTGGCTGAGGCGCGCGGTGTTGACGAGCATGACGCGGAATTGCTCCTCCCACATGGCAAATTCGGTATGCGCAAACGCGCCAAACGCCCCGAAGCCGGCGTTGTTGACCACCAAATCGAATCCACCCGCGGCACGTTCCGCCTCGCGGAAGACCTGCTCGGCCGCGGCCCCGTTGGCGAGTTCGAGCGTCACCGCATGGAAACGGGCGCGCGCCGGCAGGCGGGCCGCATCGCGGGCCGTGCCCCAGACCTCGACGCCTTCCGCCAGGAGCATGTCGGCGAAGGCCAGGCCCAGTCCCGTGCTGGCCCCGGTCACCAAGGCGGTGCGATAACGGGAGGAAAGCGGGGGGAGGCTCATCCGCGTCAGACCGCCTTGAACATGAGGCAGACGTTGGCGCCGCCGAAACCGCTGCTGTTGCTCAGCACGACGTTGGGGCGCTGCGGCAGGGTGGCGCGGATGATATTCAGGCCGGCGCACGCGGGATCGAGATTGGTGATGTGCGCCGAGCCCGGGATGAAGCCCTCCTTGATCGCGAGGGCGCAAAACGCCGCCTCCTGCGCCCCGGCGAGCGAAAGCCCGTGGCCGGTGAGGGCCTTGGTGCTGCTGATGGCCGGGCGGGAAGGCGAGGTCTTGAAGATGGCCTTCAGCGCCTTGGCCTCGGAAATGTCACCGATCGGGGTGGAGGTCGCGTGGGCGTTGACGTAGTCCACCTCCTCCGGCGCGATCTCGGAATATTTCAGGGCGTTCTCGATCGCCATGCGCAGGCCCTCGCCGTCGGGATGGGAGATCGCAACATTATAGCCGTCGGAAGCCTGGCCCCAACCGGCCATCTCGCAATAAACCTTGGCCCGGCGACGGGCGACCTCCTCCCCGCTTTCCAGGACCAGCACGACGGCCCCACCGGTGCCGACGAAACCGTCGCGCGCCACGTCAAACGGCCGCGAGGCGATGGACGGATCGGTCTGCAACGACAGCGCGCGCATGCCGGCGAAGGGCAGGATGCTCTCGACGTTGCCGTCCTCGGCCCCGATGACGAACATCCGCTTCTGCCGGCCGAGGGCGATCTCGTCGTAGGCAAAGCCGACCGCGTGGGCCGAGGAGGCGCAGGCGGACGAGAAGCCGGTCGAGGCACCGCGGATCTTGAATTGCGACACCAGGTTGAAATTCACCGTGCCCGAGATCGAGGCCACCACGCCCAGTGGCGGGCAGCGCATGACGCCGACCTTGCGCATCCGCTCGAGATGGTGGCCAAGCAGAAAGGGCGAGCCGGCGGAGGCCGCGTACAGGCCCGTGTCGGGATTGGAGTAGTCGGCCTCGGTGAGCTTGGCGTCCTCCACGGCCTGCAGCATGGCGCAATAGGCATAGACACCGTGTGGCGCCATCCCGCGCAAAATTTCCCGGCGGATGCTGTAGCGGGCCGGAAACACCCAGTCCTCCTGGTCGGTGGTGTCCGTCTGAAAATCGCGGATCGGCGCGGCCACCTTCACCGGGATGTCGGGTTTCTGGAACGGCGGATACTGCACCATGCCGTGCCGGAGTTCGCGCAGGCTTTCCGAGACCGAGGCGGCCTCGTTGCCGATGCTGGTGATGAACCCGACGCCGGTGATGTATACTTTCCGCATGGAGGACTCAGGCCGCGCCAGCCGGGACCGGTGGTGCAATCGAGGTGGCGCGTATCAAAGCGCTTTTACCTCGACGGTCAACCACCGCAGGGCCGGCTCAGGCGTTGACCGCTGACTTGGGATTGAGGGCCACCGGCTGCTCCGCCGGGGCGACCTGCGGCACAGGCTGCGCGATTTCCTCGGCGAACCCGAAGGTCAGCGTGATTTCCTCGGCGATGGCCGCCTTCTCCTGGCCGACACGGATCTGGCCCTCGAAGGTCGCGAGCGGGGACTTGAGCCGCTTCGGCTTGATCGAGAGGCTGAGCACGTCGCCGGGACGGCAGACCCGGTGGCACCGGACGCCTTCGCAGGAAGTGAAGAAAATGGTGCGGTGGTCGACCGTGCGGCCGGCCTCGCCGACCTGACCCTCGATAAGGAAGAGGACCGCGAGCTGGCCGAGGGCCTCCAGCATGATGGAGGCGGGCAGCACCGGGTTGTCCTTGAAGTGGCCCTGCAGGAAAAACTCCTGGCCGCTGATCTTGTACTTGGCGTTCGCGCCGTGCGCATTGACCGAGGCTTCGCCGAGGAAAAGGAACGGGGGCTGGATCGGCATCACCGACACGATCTGCTCAATCGGGATGAACTTGGTGGGCTTGGGCAGGGGCAGGCCGCGCACCTTGCACTCGATGAAGGTCTTGACGTCGCCCACGGTGCGCAGGTGGCGCAGCTCCTCGTTGTTGATCGTCATCTGCAGCACATCCTCCACGAGGATGACGATTTCCATCATGGTGAGGGAATCGATGCCGAGATCCTCGATGACGCGCAGGTCATCGTCGGCGTCCTTCAGCTTGGCCCGCAGGTCCGGTTCGACGTAGCGCTCGATGATGCCGAGCACGATGGCCGGGAGATGCTCCGTGTTTCCGGTCTTGCGGAATTGGGCCGCGGCTTCGTAAGTGGCTGCGGAACAGCGCTTCAGAGCCTCACGTAGATTTGTATCATCTTCCGCGGTGAACGGTTTTAAAGCGACACCGGAATGGTTATTAACGGACTGTGCCATTGAATGATTAGGATAGGTTACCCCTCTCTGACATGTAAATCCCAAAAATCCTCCATCAATTGCGCAAAAAGCCGCGCGCCGGGCCAAGGATTTAGCTTGTTGACTCGGCGCACGATGCACGGCGACATGCCGCCCCTGCCGGCTGCCAGCTCAAGTTCATCTCCTTTTTAACACCCATGCCGTCTCCGGGGTCCAGTCCCCCAGGTCAGTCCGCCCCGACGCTCATCCTCGTCACGCATGAGTATCATCCGCACCGCGGCGGCATCGCGGTGTATGCCGCCGAGATGGCGCGGGCCGCCCACGAATTAAACTACCGGGTCGAGGTCTGGGCCCCCGCCCTGCCGGCCGGCGTGACCGAACCCGCGTGGCCTTTCCAGATCCGCCGCCTGCCGCTCGCCGGCGACCACAGCCTGCGCAGCCAGTGGTGCATGGCACGCGAATTGATCGCCCACGCCGACCGGATCAACGACGCCACCCTGTACATCCCCGAGCCCGGCCCCTTCCTCGCCATGCTGCTGCTGCAGTATTTCGACACCATCAAGCCCGCCCGGCTCATGCTGACTTTCCACGGCTCGGAAATCCAGCGGCTGTCTGCCCGGCGGCTGCTGCGCTGGAGCACCAATCACCTGCTGGCCAAGGCCACCCGCATCAGTGTTGTGAGCGTCTACGCCCGCCAGTTGCTGGAGCGGAATTTTCCCCAGGCCGCCGAAAAGGTCGTCGTCACGCCCGGCGCGCTCCGCCCCGACCTGCGGCTCCAGCAATCGTCCCCCACCGCCCTGCCCGGCGCCAAGACCGTCATTCTCACCGTCGCCCGCCTCAACCCGCGCAAAGGCCAGCTCGAGGTCATCAACGCGCTCAAGGCCCTCCCGCCCGCCCAGCGCGCGTCGCTCGAATACTGGCTCATCGGCGCCCACGGCAAGGAGAACTACGACCAGTTGCTCGCCGCCGCCGCCGCGACTGCCGACTTCCCCGTCAAGTTCCTCGGCGACATTCCCGACGACCAGCTCGGGACCATTTACGCCCAGGCCAGCATTTTCGCCATGACCAGCATGCCGCACAAGCACAGCGTCGAGGGCTTCGGCCTCGTCTACCTCGAGGCGGGCGCCCACGGCCTGCCCATCGTGGCCCACGCCATCGGCGGCGTGCCCGAGGCCGTCGTGGACGGCGCCACCGGCCTGCTCGTCGCGCCCGGCGACACCGCCGCGCTCACGGCGGCGTTTGCCCGGCTGCTCGACGATGTCCCGCTCCGGCGCCGGCTCGGTGAGGCCGCCCGCGTCCGCGCCCTCAGCCGCACCTGGCGCGATTCGGCCACCGCCTTGTTTGGACAACCGCGCCGCCTCGCCTCAACCTGATCCCATGATCGAATCCCGCACCCAGATCTGCGTCCGCTACGCCGAGACCGATATGATGGGCATCGTTTACCACGGCAATTACCTGCCCTGGTTCGAGGTCGGCCGCACGACGCTGCTCAAGGAATGCGGCCTGCCCTACAAGGAACTCGAGGCCCAGGGCTACCACCTGCCTGTCATCGAGCTCGGCGTGAAATACCTGCGCCCCGCGCTTTACGACGACACGATCACCATCCTCACCCGGCTCAAGGAACGCCCGACGCTTCGCGTCCATCTCGACTATGAAGTGCGCCGCGGCGACGAGTTGCTCGTCACCGGTTTCACCACCCATGCCTTCATCAACAAGTCCGGCGAACCCGTCCGGCCGCCCGCCTACCTGACGGCACGGATGAAGGAGCTGTTCGCGAAGTAGGTCCGGTCTCCGAACGGACCGGGCCAGTCGCAGACTGGCCCTACGGTATTCCCGCATACTCCGCCATCACGCTTGCCTCGGTTTCCTTCACCCGTGCTTCCTGGAGGAGCCTGCTTGCAGGCGACTCCCCCGCCACGCGCCGCACCGCCCACACCGCGTGCGCCCGCACGACTGAAGATTCATGTGTAGCGAGCCCGACCAGCGCCGGCAGCAGTGCCCGGTCACCCGTGTTGCCCGCCACCACGCAGGCGTTGCGCAGGAGTCCGGTCAGTTTCAGCCGCTTGATCGCGGTGCCCTTGAAAACCTCCGCAAACCGCGCCTGCGTCAGCGCGAGGATTTCCATCAGGCCGAGCTCCGCGAGGTCGTGACGCGAGGACAACAGCACGCGTCGTCCCTCCTGGGCGAAACGGTTCCACGGACAAACCTCGAGGCAGACGTCGCAGCCGTAGATCCGCGTGCCGATCCCCGCCCGCAGCTCGCGCGGGATGATGCCCTTGTTCTCGATCGTCTGGTAGGAAATGCAGCGTCGGGCATCGACCACGCCCGGCTGGGGAAATGCCTGCGTCGGGCACGCATCGAGGCAGCGCGTGCACTTGCCACACAGCAAACCCGCCGGCTCGGCCTCGTTGTCTGGCAGCGGTTTTTTCCGCAGCGGCGCATCGGGTGCGATGTCCAGCCGCACCAGGATACTCGCCAGAAAGAGCCAGTTCCCGTGCCGGCGGGAGATCAGCATCGCGTTTTTCCCGCGGAAGCCGAGTCCGCTGCGCGCCGCCCAGCCGCGCTCCAGCACCGGCCCGGTGTCCACATAGTAGCGGTAATCCGTCCCGGCCGCCCCGCACATCTCCTCCAACAACCGGCCCGCCGCCGCCAGCCCCGGCTTGATCGTGTCGTGGTAGTCCTCGTGCAACGCATAGCGCGCCCAGGCCGGGTTGCCCGGTTTCGCCGCACTCCAGTAATTCACGCCCAGCAAAATCACCGAGCGCGCCCCGGGCAGGACCAGGTCCGGATGCATTCGCTTGTCGGCCGTGCGTTCCATCCAGGCCATGTCGGCGTGATGCCCGGCATCCAGCCAGATCCGCAGGCTGGCTTCCGATCCGGTCAGCGCCGCGAACCTTACCTCGTCGAACCCGAGCGCCTGCAGTTTTCCCCGCAACGCCTCCTTGGCCACCCCCGCCAGTGGCGCTCCAGGCGACGCAGTCATTTGCCGAATTGCGCGGCTTCCTGCCGGTAGACGCGCAGCACATGCGTCGCGATCTCGCGCAGCGGACGCTTGTCGGTCAGCACCATCGTGCCGGTGCGGCGGTAGATTTCCTCGCGCTGGGCGTAGAGCTCGCGCAACCGCTGCTCGGGATTCTCCACCTGCAGCAGGGGGCGGTGCGTGGCGTGCATGGTGCGCTGCAGGATCGTCTCGATCGGCGCGTGCATGCAGATGACCACCCCGCGACGGCGCAGGAGCTCCAGCATGCCGGGTGGCACCACCAGTCCGCCCCCGCACGAGACGATGCACTTCTTCGCCGGGTGCCCGTGCTCGATGAATTCCCGCTCGAGGGCGCGGAACCTCGCCTCGCCCTGCTCGGCAAAGATCTGCGCGACCGGCTTGCCCTGCAGCCGCTCGATCTCGTGGTCGCTGTCGAAAAATTCAAAGCCCATCTGCCGTGCCACCTGCCGGCCCACGGTGCTTTTGCCTGTGCCCATGAAGCCGACGAGGTAGAGGTTGGTGTCCATGCGACGGGGCCAGCGAACACCCCGCCGCGCACCGGCGCAAGAAAAACGCCTCCCGGTTGGGGAGGCGTGGAAAACCAGCGGGACTGCCGGCGCTTACTTGGCGGCGGGCGCGGGCGCGGGCGGGGCGTCCTTCGCACCGACGATCTCGACGTCGAAGATCAGCGTCGCCCCCGGGGGGATGGCCTGGTTGCCCTCGTCGCCGTAGGCCAGCGCCGCGGGGATGTGGAGCTTCAGCTTGCCGCCGACGCCGGTCTTCTGGAGACCCTCGAACATGCCGGGGATGACGCCGGCGGGGTTCTGGGCCGTGGCGGGCTGCAGCAGCACCTCGATCGGCTGGCCGCGTTCCACCGAGCTGTCGAACACCTGGCCGGACGCCAGTGCGCCGGTGTAGTGGAACGTCACCACCTGGCCGGGCTTGGCCACGGCACCCGTGCCGGCCTTCACGATCTCGTAGCGCAGGCCGCTGGGCAGCTCGACCACGTTTTTGTTCTCCTTGAGCTTGGCAAAATATTCCGTGCTCACCGCCGTCTGCTGGGCTTTCAACTCGCTCATGAACGCCTGGTTCTTGCGCGCCAGGAAAGCCTCGACCTCGGGCCCGATTTCCTTGGCGTCAAAGCTCGGCACGGCACCCGTGGCGATGCCGATCATGCCACGGGACATGGCTTCGATCTGCGCCGGGGTGAACTTCAGCTGCCTCAGGCCCATCTGGGCGCCGACGAACCAGCCGTAAGCCTCGGCGATCTGCAATTCACTGTAGGTCTTCTTGACCGCCGCCGCGGGAGCGGCGGCCGGGGCCGCGGGCTTGGCGGCCGGGGCGCCCGGCGTGACACCGGGGACATTGAATTTGACCGCATCCTCGGCGGAAGCAGCGAGGAGCAGGCTCAGGCTGAGCAGACCTGCAGTGACTTGGGTGATTAGTTTCATGGAGTAACTGGAGCCCGGTTGGGAAACGGCCCGGGCGGATTGGTGCCGTCAAAGAGCGCGAAATTGCTCATCTGCCCCGGAAAAATCAACCCCTTTGGCG